>SXGT01703379.1_pt1 | contig 13735 bp, 13 predicted proteins | sample 3176221 | NCBI WGS metagenome assembly SXGT01 (sample SAMN11356862, study PRJNA531348) | freshwater metagenome | isolation source: freshwater sample F1-120 | place: China: Fuxian Lake, Yuxi | collected 2017-12-25 | reverse complement strand
GACCTCATCACCCGCCGCATCCCGCTGGAGAACGTGCTCGACGCCTTCGACATCGTCAAGAAGGGCGAGGCCATCCAGGTGACCGTCGAGCCCTGATCCCCGGTCCGCGATCGGGCGGAGATCCGCGTGCTACCCGCCGACGGCGACGAGGTATCCGCCGATGCCGGCGACGCACGCCGCCGCGCACAGCGCCAGCGTGCCGATCGCGAACGTCCATGCGGTGCAACGCCGTATCAGCCGCATGATGGTCAGCACGGTGCCGGTGATCCACAGCAGCGCGGCGGCGCTGAAGCCGGTGAACATGGCGGTCACGCCGGCGTCGATATGACAGCTCTCGGGTGGACAGTGATCGGTGAACGCCATGAAGAAGATCCCGAAGAAGCCCGCCACGGCACCGCCGGCGACGGTGAGCACCAGCGCCGTGATCGACACCGCGAGGTCGACGCCGGAGATCGGGCGCTTGGCGGACGGCGGCGCAGGGTAGCCGTAGGTCATGGACGGCCACTCTAACCAGGGCGATCCCCCCGAGCTGCCCGGTGGCGAACTTGTCGTGCCCGCGGTGAACATCGCGTCCCGCCAGCGCGTCGGACATTTCGTCAGCCGAACCGCGTTCGCCCGCTACCTGGACGCCTACCGCGCCGCCGCACCGGCCTTCGCCGCCCAGTTCGATGTGCCGACCGGCCTGGGTGCCGTCCGCGTATACCGGTACGACGGCCCGGCAGACCGGACCCCGGTGCTGTTGCTGCCCGGTCGCGGCTCGGGCAGCCCGATGTGGCGCACCAACCTCGCCTCGCTGGTCGCGCAGCGAACCGTGTTCAGCCTGGACCTGCTCGGCGACGCCGGGCTGTCGGTGCAGTCCGGGCCGATCGCCGATGCGGCTGACCAGGCTCGCTGGCTGGATGAGGTGATCGCGGGGCTGGGGTTGTCGCGGGTGCATCTGCTCGGGGTGTCTATGGGTGGGTGGCTGGCCGTCAATGCTGCGGTACGTACGCCGGACCGAATCGCCTCGATCATGGTGTTGGACCCCGCGATGACCTTCGGGAACATCCCCGCGAAAGCGGTGATCGCGTCGATCGCACTGGTGGTGCCGCGGTTTCCGGGCGGGCTGCGCCGTCGCGTGATGAGCTGGCTGGCCGGCGGCGCCCCGGTCGACGAGACGCTGCCCGAGGCCGAGCTGTTGGACGCTTCAGCAACGGGATTCGTGGTGCGCCAGCCGGCGCCACGGGTGTTCGATGACGACGCGCTGCGCGCGGTGGCGCTGCCGGTGCTGGCGATCATCGCCGGCCGCAGCGTGATTCATCACCCCGCCCGGGCGGCGGACAGGGCTCGACGGCTGCTGGCGACGGGACAGGTCGAGCTGTGGCCGGACGCCTCCCATGCCGTCAGCGGCGAGTTCCCGGACCGCATCGCCGAGCGCTCACGCCGTTTCTTCGGCGCTGTCGAGTTGCGCTGACAGGTGCCGTTGCAGGAACGGCCGGATCAGCGCCACCGTTTCGGCCAGACGGCTCTCCAGCAGGAAGTGGCCGCCGTCGAGCAGGTTGATATCGGCCTGCGGCAGGTCACGGCTGAACGCGAGCGCCCCGGCGGGGCCGAAGATCTGATCGTTGCGGCCCCAGACGGCAAGCAGCGGCACCCCGCTGGTCCGGAAGTACTCGTGCACGGCGGGGTAGAGCTCGACATTGCTCTGGTAGTCGGCGAACAGCTGAAGCTGGGCATCGATGCGTTCTTCGGACGAGGCGACCGCGGTGTACGCGTTGATCCAGACGTCGGGATCGACCACACTGGGATCTGAAACACCATGGGTGTATTGCCATTTGAGTCCATCCAGGGTGAGCAGCTCACGTAGCGCGGCCGCATTCGCCGCCGACCGGTCCCGGCCGTAGGCGAACAGTGGCTCCATCGCATCGCCCACGAAGCCCTCGACGTAGGCGTTGCCATTCTGGGTGATCACCGCTGCGATCCGCGCCGGGTGGCGCAGTGCGAGCCGCCAGCCGACCGGGGCGCCGTAGTCCTGGACATAGATCGCGTAGCGGTTCACCCCGAGGTGGTCGAGCAGGGCGTCGACGTGGTCGGCGAGCGCGTCGAAGGTGTAGTCGAACGCGTCGGCGCCGGGCACTTCGGAGTGGCCGAAGCCGGGATAGTCGGGGGCGATCACGTGATAGCGGTCGGCGAGCGCGGGGATCAGATTGCGGTACATGTGCGAGCTGGCCGGCGTGCCGTGCAGCAGCACGACGGTGGGCGCGCCGGCCGGCCCGGCTTCCCGGTAGAACAGCTGTCGTCCGGCGATCTGGGCGTATCGATGGTGGGTGACCATGTCTAACCTTTCTAATCCTTTTAACGGTTATCCCGAGTCAACTCCGGATTGTATAACCTGTCAAGTCGATTAGAACGGTTAGTTCGATCTCGACACCGGCGATCGACCCCGCGGATCTGCGGGTGCGCGTAACCTGTTGGCGCGCGCGCACATCGAATCGGAATGGGAGCTGATGCGGCACTACCACACCGCCGACGCGATCCGTGCCGCCGAAGCCCCGCTGCTGGCGTCTCAGCCCGATGGCGCATTGATGCGCCGGGCCGCCTACGGGCTCGCCACCGTCATCGCCCGTGAACTCGGCACCGTCACCGGGCGGCGGATCTGCGCGGTGGTCGGCTCCGGGGACAACGGCGGCGACGCGCTGTGGGCGGCGACTTTCCTGCGCCGCCGCGGCGTGCACGCCACCGCGGTGCTGCTCTCCCCGGATCGCACCCATCCTGCGGCGCTGGCCGCGTTCGGAAAAGCCGGTGGCCGACTGGTGCAGAACATCCCGAAGGCAACCGATCTGGTGATCGACGGTGTCGTCGGCATCTCCGGCCGGGGCGGGTTGCGTCCCGATGCCGCGGCCGTCTTCGAGGGCTGTGGAGCACCTGTCGTCGCCGTCGACGTTCCGAGCGGTATCGACGTGCACACCGGCGCCGAAGACGGTCCGCATGTGCAGGCGGGGGTCACCGTGACCTTTGGCGGGTTGAAACCTGTACACGCACTGGCAGATTGCGGGCGGATCGAACTCATCGACATCGGCCTGAATCTCGCGCCGTCGGATCTGCGCGGGTTCGAGGCCGCCGATGTGGCCGACCGCTGGCCCATTCCCGGACCGCGCGACGACAAGTACACCCAGGGCGTCACCGGTGTGCTGGCCGGTTCGGCGACCTATCCTGGTGCCGCCATCCTCAGCACCGGCGCCGCGGTCGCCGCCACCTCGGGCATGGTCCGCTACGCCGGCAGCGCCGCACATGACGTGGTGAACCACTGGCCCGAGGTCATCGCCACCCCCGACACCGACACGGTGGGCCGGGTGCAGGCCTGGGTGGTCGGACCCGGGCTCGGAACCGACGAAAGCGCTTCTGCGACATTGCGTTTTGCGCTGTCCTCCGACCTCCCGGTGATCGTCGACGCCGATGCGCTGACCCTGCTGGCCGCCGCGCCCGAGCTGGTGGCGGGCCGGTCCGCGCCGACGGTGCTGACCCCGCACGCGGGCGAGTACAAGCGGTTGGCCGGAGCAGCTGTCGGAGCCGACCGGGTCGGCGCCGCCCGCACCCTGGCCCGCACCCTCGGCGCCACCGTGCTGCTCAAGGGCAACGTCACCGTCGTCGCTTCCCCGACCGGACCGGTGTACCTGAACCCCGCCGGACAGTCCTGGGCCGCCACCGCCGGATCCGGTGACGTCCTGTCCGGGGTCATCGGCGCGCTGCTGGCCGCGGGCGTCCCGGCCGCCGAGGCCGCCGCGATGGCCGCGTTCGTGCACGCCCGGGCGGCCGCGCTGGCCGCCGCCGATCCCGGACCGAACCCCGCCCCGACATCCGCGGGGGGCATTCTCGCCCACCTGCGCGCCGCCGTCGCATCAACGATCGGAAAAGGATGAACACATGAGCCGCAGGCACCACCCGCGCCCGCCGCATATCGCCCCCGCCTACACCGGACGGCTCTCGACCGACCCGGTGCCCGCGCTGCGACTGCCGGGCGAATCGATGGACCCGCAGGCGGCCTACCGCTACATCCACGACGAGCTGATGCTCGACGGCAGCTCACGGCTGAACCTCGCCACCTTCGTCACGACGTGGATGGACCCCGAGGCCGAGACGCTGATGGCCGAGACCTTCGACAAGAACATGATCGACAAGGACGAGTACCCGGCGACCGCCGCCATCGAAGCGCGCTGCGTGGCGATGGTGGCCGACCTCTTCCACGCCGAGGATCTGGTCGACGATGACGCCGCCACCGCGGTCGGGGTGTCCACCATCGGGTCCAGCGAGGCCGTGATGCTGGCCGGGCTGGCGCTGAAATGGCGGTGGCGCGCGAAGGTGGGTGATGGCTGGAAGGGCCGCACGCCCAACCTGGTGATGGGCTCCAACGTGCAGGTGGTGTGGGAGAAGTTCACCCGCTACTTCGACGTCGAGCCGCGCTATCTGCCGATGGCGGAGGGCCGCTATGTGATCACCCCCGAGCAGGTGCTCGACGCCGTCGACGAGGACACCATCGGTGTGGTCGGCATCCTGGGCACCACCTTCACCGGGGAGCTGGAGCCGATCGCCGAGATCTGCGCCGCGCTGGACAAGCTGGCCGCCGACGGCGGCGTGGACGTGCCGGTGCACGTGGACGCGGCCAGCGGCGGGTTCGTCGTCCCGTTCCTGCATCCGGACCTGCAGTGGGACTTCCGGTTGCCGCGGGTGGTGTCCATCAACGTCAGCGGCCACAAATATGGGCTCACCTACCCGGGCATCGGGTTCGTGGTGTGGCGCAGCGCCGAGCATCTGCCCGAGGAGCTGGTGTTCCGGGTCAACTACCTGGGCGGCGACATGCCGACCTTCACGCTCAACTTCTCCCGGCCGGGCAACCAGGTGATCGGGCAGTACTACAACTTCCTGCGGCTGGGCCGGGCCGGATACTCCCAGGTCATGCACTGTCTCTCGGAAACCGCGCGCTGGTTCGGTGACCAGCTGCGCGACAGCGAGCACTTCGAGCTGATCACCGACGGTTCGGCCATCCCGGTGGTCAGCTTCCGGCTCAAGGGCGATCCGGGCTACACCGAGTTCGACGTCTCCCAGGCCCTGCGCGCCTCCGGCTGGCAGGTACCCGCCTACACGATGCCCGAGGGCGCCGAGGACGTCACGGTGCTGCGGGTGGTGGTCCGCGAGGGATTCTCCGCCGATCTGGCGCGGGCGTTGCGGGATGACACCATCACCGCGCTTGAGCACCTTGACCAGCTCAAACCGGGTGGTCACTTCGACACGGTGCAGCCCTTCGCGCACTGATCGAAGACTCGGCGCGAACAGGTCGGCGGCACCGGCATGACAAAATCGAGTCAATGCACCCCACCGACCTGACCGCCCCGCCCGGCCCCACGGCCGAGGTGGATCTCGGCGCCATCGCCCACAACGTGCGCGTCCTGCGTGAGCGCGCGGGCGCGGCGGCGGTCATGGCGGTGGTCAAGGCCGACGGGTACGGCCACGGCGCCACCCCCGTCGCGCGCACCGCGCTGGCCGCCGGCGCCGCCGAAGTGGGCGTGGCGACCGTCGGTGAGGCCCTGTCCTTACGCAGGGACGGCATCACCGCACCGGTGCTGGCGTGGCTGCACCCTCCGGGCACCGACTTCTCCCCGGCATTGGCCGCCGACGTGCAGATCGCGGTGTCCTCAGCCCAACAGCTCGACGACCTGGTCGATGCGGCCCGGCGCACCGGGGTCACCGCTGTCGCGACCCTCAAGGTCGATACCGGCCTGAGCCGTAACGGGGTGGCCGCCGCCGACCTGCCCAAGGTGCTGGTCGGCCTGGCACACGCGGTAGCCGAGGGGACGGTGCACGCCCGGGGCATCATGAGCCACCTGGCGTGCGGCGACGATCCGGGCAACCCGATGAACGATCGTCAGGCCGCCCGTCTGCAGCAGATGCGTGAGCTCGCCCGCGAATACGACGTCGACTTCGAGATCGCGCACCTGAGCAACTCACCCGCGGCGATGACCCGCCAAGACCTGGCCTTCGACATGGTCCGTCCCGGGATCGCGATCTACGGTCAGACCCCGATTCCCGCCCTGGGCAACATGGGCCTGCGCCCGGCGATGACGCTGAAAGCTCCGGTGGCGATGGTCCGCTCGATCAAGGCCGGGGACGGAGTCTCCTACGGGCACACCTGGATTGCCGAGCGGGACACCACGGTGGCGCTGATCCCGCTCGGCTACGCGGACGGGATCTTCCGCACGCTGAGCGGTCGGCTGCAGGTGTCCATCAACGGCCGCCGCCATCCCGGCGTGGGCCGCATCTGCATGGACCAGTTCGTGGTGGACCTCGGGCCGGGGTCCGTCGATGTCGGCGTCGGCGATGAGGCAATCCTGTTCGGCCCCGGCGCTTCCGGTGAGCCGACCACCCAGGACTGGGCCGATCTGGTCGGCACGATCAACTACGAGGTGGTCACCGCGGTGCGGGGCCGGATCACCCGTGTCTACCGCGGCGAGATGGGCTGACACCGTTGGCCGACGACGATATCCGCCCGCCCGAGCGCTGGGCCGTGGCGCGCTGGCTGGCCGGGCTGGCCGGGCTCAGCGCCGTCGGTTCGGTCGCCGGGGTCTCGGTGGCCCGTTCCCTGGCCCGTCGGGTCAGCGTGGAGGATCCCTACGCGCACGAGGATTTCGAACTGCTGCACGACGACCGCAGTGTGGTCGTCACCGCGGGCGACGGGGTGCCGCTGGCGGTCCGCGAGTGTGGACCGGAGAACGCACCGCTGACCGTGGTCTTTGCGCACGGGTTCTGTCTGCGGATGGGCGCCTTCCACTTTCAGCGGGCTCGCCTTGCCGAGCAGTGGGGACCCCAGGTCCGGATGGTGTTCTACGACCAGCGGGGGCACGGTCTGTCCGGAGACGCCTCGCCGGACACCTTCACCGTGCCCCAGCTCGGTCAGGATCTGGAGTCGGTGCTCGCGGTGATGGCGCCGCGCGGCCCGGTCGTGCTGGTCGGGCACTCCATGGGCGGGATGACCGTGTTGTCCCACGCCCGCCAGTACCCGCAGCGCTATCCCACCCGAATCGTCGGTGCCGCACTGATATCCTCTGCCGCCGAAGGGATCTCGCGGTCCCCGCTGGGGGAGATACTGCGCAACCCGGCGCTGGAGGCGGCCCGGTTCGTCGTCCGCTATGCGCCCGGATTGGTGCACCGCGGTCGCGGTGTGGCCCGCTCGATCATCGGACCGGTGCTGCGGGCGGCCTCCTACGGTGACGAGAGCGTCAGCCCCAGCGTGGTCGCCTTCAGCGAGCGGATGATGCACGACACCCCGGTGCACACCCTGGTCGGGTTCCTGCACGCACTGGAGGTGCACGACGAAACCGAGGGGCTCACGGCGCTGGCGAAGATCCCGACCCTGATCGCGTGTGGCGACCGTGACCTGCTCACGCCGCTGGAGTACTCACAGGACATGGCGGCGGCGCTGCCGAAGTCCGAATTGGTGATCGCCCAGGGGGCGGGACATCTCGTGCAGCTGGAGCAGCCGGAACTGATCGACGATGCGCTGGTACGCCTGGTCGAACGAGCCACCCCGTCCAAGCTGGTGGCGCTCACCCGCAGGCTCAGGGAACGGGCCCGCAACCATGGCTGAGCGCACCGGCGGCACCGCCGAGCTTCCCACCCCGCAGGACACCGTTGCGCTCGGTGCACGCCTGGGCGCCGACCTGCGTGCCGGTGACGTGGTGGTGCTGTCCGGCCCGCTCGGGGCCGGTAAGACCATGTTCACCAAGGGTATTGCGGTGGCCATGGATGTCGAAGGCCCGGTCACCTCGCCCACCTACGTGCTGGCGCGGGTGCACCCTGCCCGTCGTGCCGGGGCGCCCGCCCTGGTGCACGTGGACATCTACCGACTGCTCGATCACGGCGGTGACCTGCTCGGCGAACTCGACTCGCTGGACCTCGACACCGACCTCGACGACGCCGTCGTCGTCGTCGAGTGGGGAGAGGGCCTGGCCGAGCGGCTCTCGGAGAACCATCTGGACATCCACCTCGACCGTGCCGCCGACTCCGAGATGCGCACCGCGACATGGCAATGGAGCAGCTCATGATCGTACTGGCGCTCGACACCGCCACCCCCGCCGTCACGGCCGGCATCGTCGAGGTGGGTGCGACGATCGTCACCCTGGCCGAGCGAACCGTCGTCGACGCCCGCGCCCATGCCGAGCGTCTGACACCGAATGTCGTTGCCGCACTTGCCGACAGTGGGAAGACCATGGCGGATCTGGAGGCCGTCGTGGTCGGTTGCGGGCCTGGCCCGTTCACCGGTCTGCGGGTCGGCATGGCCACCGCCGCCGCCTACGGCCAGGCGCTGGGGATCCCGGTGCACGGGGTGTGCACGCTCGACGCCATCGCCCGCGCCACCCGCGGCGAGGTTCTCGTCATCACCGACGCGCGCCGCCGCGAGGTGTACTGGGCGCGCTACCGCGATGGGGTCCGGGTCGCCGGGCCGGCGGTCGACGCCGCGGCCGAGGTGAACGCCGACGGTGTGCAGGCGGTGGCCGGGTCGCCGGCGCTCGCCGCGTCGTTCGGGCGTCCCGTCATCGGACCGGAGTACCCGACCGCCGCGGAACTCGTGGCGGCCGTGCCGGATTGGCGCCAGGAGCCCGAGCCCCTGGTCCCGCTGTACCTGCGGCGCCCGGATGCCAAGACGCTGGTAGAACGAGGCCTGGCGTGACCGCGCCCGACAACACCGTGATCGACGCGCTGACCCGCGCCGATGCGGCCCGCTGTGCCGAGTTGGAGTCCCAGCTGTTCGCCGGTGACGACCCCTGGCCGCCGGCGGCGTTCCTGCACGCCCTGGACGGTAAGCACAACCACTATGTGGCGGCCCGCGAGGAGGGCAGGCTGATCGGCTATGCCGGCATCTCGCGGCTGGGCCGGATCCCACCGTATGAATACGAGGTGCACACCATCGGCGTCGACCCGGCCTACCAGGGCCGCGGTATCGGCCGCCGGTTGCTCGATGACCTGCTGGGATTCGCCACCCGCGGTGAGGTGTTCCTGGAGGTCCGCACCGACAACGAGGCGGCCATCAACCTGTACAAGAGCGTCGGCTTCGCCACGGTGGGCGTGCGCAAGCGGTACTACAAGGTCAGCGGTGCCGACGCCTACACCATGAAGCGAGACCCGGCATGATCATCCTGGCCATCGAAAGTTCCTGTGACGAAACCGGAGTCGGTATCGCACGGCTCGACGACGACGGGACCGTCACCCTGCTGGCCGACGAGGTGGCCTCCAGCGTCGATGAGCACGCGCGCTTCGGCGGCGTGGTGCCCGAGATCGCGTCCCGGGCCCACCTGGAGGCACTCGGTCCGACCATGCGCCGGGCCCTGGACACCGCGGGCATCGCCCGCCCCGATGTCGTCGCCGCCACCATCGGGCCCGGACTGGCGGGTGCTCTGCTGGTGGGAGTTGCTGCCGCCAAGGCGTATTCGGCCGCCTGGGAAGTGCCGTTCTACGCGGTCAACCATCTCGGCGGGCACCTGGCCGCCGATGTCTACGACCACGGCCCGCTGCCCGAATGTGTCGGGTTGCTGGTATCCGGTGGCCACACCAACCTGCTGCATGTGCGCTCACTCGGTGAGCCCATCGTCGAACTGGGCAGCACCGTCGACGACGCGGCGGGGGAGGCCTACGACAAGGTGGCCCGGCTGCTCGGCCTCGGCTATCCCGGTGGTAAGCCGCTGGACGACCTGGCCCGCACCGGTGATCGCGAGGCGATCGTGTTCCCGCGCGGGATGACCGGCCCGCGCGATGCGCCGTATGTGTTCAGCTTCTCCGGACTCAAGACCGCCGTGGCCCGCCATCTGGAGCGCCACCCCGATGCGGCGCGCGCCGATGTGGCCGCCGGGTTCCAGGAGGCCGTCGCCGATGTGCTGACCGCCAAGGCGGTGCGTGCCGCCACCGATCTGGGGGTGTCGACCCTGCTGATCGCCGGCGGGGTGGCGGCCAACTCGCGGGTGCGTGAACTCGCCGAGCAGCGCTGCGCCGCTGCGGGGTTGACGCTGCGGGTGCCGCGGCCGCGGTTGTGTACCGACAACGGCGCGATGATCGCGTCGTTCGCGGCGCACCTGATCGCCGCCGATGCGCCGGCCTCAGGGCTGGATTCGGCCACCGATCCGGGGCTGCCGGTGGTCACCGGGCAGGTGGCATGAACAGCAACGGCCCGTCGGCGCTCAGTCGGGTGGCCCGGAGCCGTTGCGCGCCTGGTTGATCTGGTGCACGCGCACACTCACCTCCAGCTGGAAGCGATCCGCGGGATTCTTCAGCGACAACCCGGTGAGATCCTCGATCAGCTTGATCCGGTACAGCAGTGAATGCCGATTGAGGAACAGCGCCCGCGCGGCAGCACTGGTGTTGATGGCCTCGTTGAGCAGGATCTCCAGGGTGTGCACGAGCTGGCCGCGGCGGGTCTTGTCGTAATCGATCAGCGGCTGCAGCGTCTTGAGGATCGTCGACATGCTGTGGGGATGCTGGCGCAACACCTCGGCGAACTGCTGGGGACCGACCGGGCCGTCGGGAACGGGCGCGACGGTGACGGATCGATTGTGCTCCGGCGGTAGCAGCACCCAGCTGGCCAGACCATCGGGCAGGCCGCTGGGCCGCCGGGCGGACTCGACCAGCTCGGAACCCACCGACGCGGGCAGTGGTGCGGACAGGTGGATCATCACCAGGTCGTCGGTGATCGAGGTCCTGGTGGTGATCCCGTAGGGATGCGCCAGCTGGGCCAGTGTCTGGGCAAGGGAGTTGGCGTGGTCGGCCCATCGTGGGTCGTGGTGCTCGCGCCGGCCGATGACCATCTGGATCAAGGCGTCCACGGGTGCGGCGTTCAGCAGCGGCAACAGCTGGCGCTGGATATCGGCGAAGGGGACCTCCCACGGCAGCATCACCAGTGGGAACTCGTGTTTGTCGGCCAGCGGAACCAGCGTGGCCAGCAGTTCGCGGGTGTCGATATCCGGTGGCCCGCCCAGCGCCACCCCGGCAGCCGGCGACGACATCAGGAAGGTGAGGAACTCACGTACTCCAGGCTGGCGGACATCGGTACCGGTGGTCAGGACGAAATCGCCGGGCCGCACGAAGTCCTCGGCGGGCGCGTGCATGATGTCGACCCACAACACCGCACGGGTGAGCCCCCGATGCCCGGCCAGGACCGAGCCCTGATCGAGCGGCGGGATGGTCAAGGCCGTCGCCACCGTCAGTGGCGCACCCGCAGACATGTCGCCCGTTTCCTCTCGAAATCGGCGGGTCGCTGACGCCGCCGGAGTCCGACGGTATCAGCGACCCGCGACGTGCCGAGGGCGCTGCCGGCGATCAGGGCGCCGGGGTCGACAGATCGTCCGGGGCCCGTCCGCTCAGCGCGGCGCCGATCGCCAGGAACACCACCGGCGCAATGCCGAAGACGATGGCCAGCGTCGTGGAGCCGCCGACGACCAGCGTCAGGTTCGCGATGATGAGCGCCACGGCCGCCGCCAGAACGATCGTGGCCACCGCGGCGAGGACGATGATGTTCACCGGTCCGCCGCGCCGCTTGAAGAACAACCCGACGGAGATCGTCGTGAGCAGCCACAGGATCGACAGCCCCCAGATGCCCAGCCCACCGAGCGGGCCGAAGATCTGCAGCACGGGATCGAGCCCGATCGCCACGAACACGCCCATGATCACGATCGACAGCACGGAGACCACGACCGAGGCGTTGGCCGGCGACCCCAGGGTGGGGTGGACCGCGCCGAGCCGCTTCGGGAGCACGTTGTCGCGACCGAGCACGAACGTGTACCGCGAGCAGATGTTGTGAAAGGCCAGCGCGCAGGCGAATACGCTGACGAACCAGAACAGGGTGGTGAGGTCCTTGCCCAGCATGCCGAGGTACTTCTCGGCGGTGTTCACCATGAAGTTGTCCGGGTCGTCCTTGGCGACCTGGATGGCGTCGTTGCCGCCGTTGCCCTCGACGAGTGCCCAGCTGGAGAATGCGTAGAAGCTGGCAACGATGCCGACGGCCCAGTACGTGGCGCGGGGGACCGTGCGGTCCGGGTCGCGCGCCTCGTCCCGGAAGACGGCCGTCGCCTCGACACCGACGAAGCCCCACAGCGCGTAGAGCAGCGCGATACCGAATGCCCCGCTGATTCCGGACGGGGTGAATGAATCGCCGGTGATGCCCTTCTCGCCGCCCTGGAGCACGATGACCAGATCGAGGACGACCAGGATGGCAACCTCGGAGACCAGGAAGATGCCCAGCACCTTGGCGCTGAGTTCGATGTCGCGGTAGCCGAGGAACGCGATGATCAGCAGTACCAGCCCGGTCAGCACCCACCACGGCACCGCCGGGGCGCCGATGATCTCCAGCAGGCCGGCCAGGATGACACCGTCGTAGGCGGCCACCGCCAGCAGTGTCGCCATGTAGGCGGGTAGCGCGAGCACCGCGGCGCCGGTACCGGCCGCTTTGCCGAGGCCCTTCTGGATGTAGGCGTAGAAGGCACCGGTGTCGGTGACGTACTTCGACATGGCCACAAAGCTCGCGGCGAACAGCAGGAAGATGACGCCGGCGACCAGGAACGCCACCGGAATGCCCGTGGAGTCGCCGAGCACCATGGCGATGGGGACGTTCCCTCCGACGGTCGACAGCGGTGCCGCGGCGGCCACCACCATCAGGACGATGGCGGGCACGCCGAGGTTGCCACGCAGGCGACCACGCGTGTCCGGCGGCGTGGCGCCACCCGGCTTGCCGCCCGTATTGAGCACTTCGGACATGGGACTCCTCCTCCGGCCACGGCGCAACGGTTCGTCGGCGCCGAGTTCGGGAAAGTCTGCGAGACGGGCGCGACGTCTGCCAGAGGTCTGCGTCACTTTCCAACATTTTGTTGTAATCCGGTCACAGATACGGCGCGCATATTGTGCTCTTCTCACACATGTTGTGGGAAGGTCGCCTCATCCCGTTGTCCGTCCCGAGTGCCTGGCCGATGCTGTGTGAACACGCGACGAGAGAGGTCCACCGTGAACAGCCCCGAACCCGAACCGGACCGTCGACTCGGCCGCATTCGCCTGCTCGACGAGCAGCGCGTCAACCTCGACGGCTTCGCCGAACCGAACCCCGCGCTGGGCATGATCTCGCACCTCTCCCCGCACGACCCGGAACCGTCCTGGGTGGTGGACGACGACGGCACCGTGCTGGAGATGGACTCCACCCCGGCCGCGGACTTCGACGCCATCGACGAGTTCGTCGTGCGCTACGCCGTCGATCACGCCCAGGCGCCTGCCTCGATGGCGATGTCGGAGGTCGAGGTGGCTCGGCTCATCGTCGATGCGAGCGTGCCGCGCGCGGACGTGCTGAAGGTGTGCGCCGGGCTCACTCCGGCCAAGATGGCCCGGGTGGTGGCGAGCCTGCATCCCGTCGAGATCCAGATGGCCATGATGAAAATGCGTGCGCGGCGCACCCCCGCCAACCAGGCCCACGTCACCAATCGTCTCGACGATCCGCTGCTCATCGCGGCCGACGCGGCAACCGCTGTCGTGTATGGGTTTCGGGAGCTCGAGGCGACGGTTCCCGTGCTCGACGACGCGCCCGCGGTGGCCGTCGGGTTGCTGATCGGCTCGCAGGTTCCGGCGCCGGGGGCCTTGACGCAATGTTCGGTCGAGGAGGCCCGTGAGTTGGAACTCGGTGTGCGCGGGCTGGTCTCGTACGCCGAAACGGTATCGGTGTACGGCACCGAGCAGG
>SXGT01677983.1_pt1 | contig 13735 bp, 10 predicted proteins | sample 3176221 | NCBI WGS metagenome assembly SXGT01 (sample SAMN11356862, study PRJNA531348) | freshwater metagenome | isolation source: freshwater sample F1-120 | place: China: Fuxian Lake, Yuxi | collected 2017-12-25 | reverse complement strand
GGGCGCTGCTCGTCGGGGGCGGCATCTGGCGCGCGCTCCGCCGGCGGCGCGACGCGCCCCGCTGAGGTCGACCAGGTCGTGCGCTGCGCGCCGGTTTCGGTTCGGCGAGCGGACGGTCGCGGCGCAGCGCCCCCAGGGCCGCCCGGTCAGGTCCGCCACTCCCGCGCGAGGGCGACTCCGGGCGCCGCGATGGAGCGCATCGTGGCGTGGTTGGTCGACGCCGGCGTGAGGCGCACGACGCGGTCGCGTAGCCACCGGAGCGCCGGGTTGCCCAGGCGGGCGACCATGCCGAAGCGGCGGGAGTTCTCCTTGATCGTGTGCACCCGGGCGTGGCGCGAGGCCGTGTACCGGCCGAAGCCGACGTCGAGGTCGTCCCCGACGCACATCGCGAGCGCGGCCGCGTCCTCCACCGCCATCCCGGCACCCTGTCCGAGGTTGGGCGTCATGCCGTGCGCGGCGTCGCCGAGGAGCCACACCCGGGGGGTGCCCCACTCGATGCCGGCCAGCTCGTTGAGATCGTGGTGGAGCAGGCCTTCGGGGCGGACCTGCGGCCACGCGGTGGCGGCGAGGCCGCCGAACGCGCCATAGCGGGCGGCGAACGCCTCCCACGACGGCGTCGGCGTGTCGGCGGCGCAGGGGAGGACGAGGAACAGGTAGGCGCGCCCGCCGGGCAGGGGCACGGTGCCGAACCGGGCGCCGTCGCGGCCCCACGCCTCGACCGCGGCCGTACCCTCGGGGGCGGGCACCACCGCCCGCCAGCACGTCTCCCCGCTGTAGCGGAGCGCGACGTCGTGCCCACAGAGCGCACGCACGCGGGAGCGGAGCCCGTCGGCGCCGACCACGAGGTCCCACCGGCCGGCGTCGCGCCCCGGGTCCGCGCCCTGGAAGCGGGCGAGGACCCCGTCGGCGCTCGAGGACAGGCCCGTCAGCTCGGTCCCGAGCCGGAGCTCGACCTCGGGAGGCAAACGCGCCGCCAACGCTTCGTGCAGCTCGCCCCGGTGGAAGGCGTACACCTGGCCCAGCTCGCCTTCCAGCGCGCCGAGGTCGATGCCGGTGAGCGTGGTGCCGGCTTCGTCGGCGGTGTCCATGCGAAGCAGGCGTTGGCCGACCGGGCGCACGTCGACCCCCAGCGCGTCGAGCACCGCCATGGCGTTGAACGAGAGGATGATGCCGGCGCCGACTGCCTCGAAGCGCGGGCTGCGCTCGACCAGGGTGACGCGGTGACCGCGCAACGCGAGCGCGCGCGCGGCCACCAGACCGCCGATGCCGGCGCCGACGACGAGGACTGAACGGGCCATGCCGAACGGCTTAGCCGGTCGCGACCGGCCGGGGGTGGACTACCAGGAGGTGTCCCAGCCGCCGCCGCCGGTGTCGTCGCCACCGTCGTCGTCGCCGTAGCTGGTGAGGAACCAGGTGAACTCGCCGGAGATGTCGGCTTCGTAGTTCCAGATGCCGGTCTCGTCGCAGTCGAAGGCCCAGAGGTCGTAGCAGTCGGCGGGGACGCCCGTGACCTCGAGGTAGTAGCCGGGGGGAAGCATGTAGTCGCCCAGCAGATCGTCGGACTGGGAGCCGTCGCACCCGTCGGCGTAGATCCAGCACACGTTGTAGTCGCTGTCGTTGACCACGTAGAGCGTGCTGTCGCCGCCGTCGCCCTTGTCGACGGTGCCCTGCGAGGTCTTCCCGTCGGTCTGGCGGCCGTCCTGGCCGTTGCCGGAGCCGGCGTCGCCGCTGTTCTTGTCCTTGGCGGGCTCGGCGGCCTTGTCGGCGGGGGTGTTGAAGATGCCGCAGGCGGCGAGGAGGGTCAGGAGGGGGAGAGACAGAAGCGAACGCACGAAGTACCTCTTTTCAGGGTCGCGGCGTCTATGAAGACGATTCTCAAAAGTCAACGGGGTGGGTGCGAAATATTTTTCGGCCCGTCGAACCTACTGCGCCCGCACGTCGAGCCAGCTCGTGGTGTCGCAAGTGTACTCGCCGTTCGGCGCGGTGATGAGGTCGATGGCGCCCGGCTCGACGTCGAGGTCGAAGGCCGTCGGGGGATCGTAGGTCTGCCGGAGGTTGCTCACCCACAGCCGCGCGTCGCCCTGCCAGATCTCGAAGGTGGCGCCGTCGCCGCAGCGCTGCACCCAGTCGTGCAGGCCCGCTGCGCCCACCAGGCGCGTGGTGCCCGCGGGGAGGGTGAGCGTGATGCGGCTCGGCGCATGGGCGAAGGCGCCGGTGCAGAAATGTTCGCCTCCCACCACGAGTCCGGGGCCCCACGACTGCGTGCCGTCGAGGTCGAGGTTGCCCCACCCGACCGTCCCGGTGGGGGAGAGGTCGGCCAGCGCGGTCGACGCGGCGCCGAGGTCCGCGCAGGTGGAGACTTCGTGTCCCGCGAGCCGATCGGCGCGCTGGCGGACGAACAACCGCGCGTCGGCCACGCGCTGCTCGAACCGGTCGCCGCCGTACCCGAGGACGTCGTCCGCGACGGCCGCCTCGATGAGCGCAGCGCTGGCGACGATGTCCGCGTCGACGCGGTCGGGGTCGAACGGGCCGGCGAGCACCTCGTCGACGACCGCCTGGACGTCGAGCCCCATCGCGAGGTGTCGGAGGAGCACCGGGTCGGTGTAGGGCGCGCCGGTGACCGGGTTGACCGACCACGGGGACATCACCCACGGCGCGGTCGGATCCACCAGGAAGGCGTTGGCGAAGGCGTAGGGGTAGCCGAGGTCGGCGTCGGTGTCCCAGGGGATCTGGACCAGGCGCCCGTCGTGGACGTACAGGTAGTAGTTGTTGCCGTCGCCGGAGAAGGTGTCGATGCCGCCCATCACCGAGCGCGCGATGCCGACCCGCTGGAACTGGTCGAGGTCGACCACGGCGCGCACCTCGGCGTCGTCGCCGATCGCGAGCGCTTCGGCGGCGGCGAGGAGCTCGGTGCCGTCGCCCACGACCGAGGTCTGGTTGTCGAACCACAGGAGCGGATCGGCGTAGCCGACGGGGAGCGGGTTGAGGCCTTGCGAATAGTAGCCGCTGACCATGCCGTAGAGCGGCCCGTCGGCCTCGCCGAACCACCGCTCCAGGAACCGATCGTCGATCGGCTCCATGACCACGAAGAAGCCTGCGTAGTCGCCGTTGACCCACAGCTCGGCCCACCCGGTGCGCGCGGCGGGGACGTCGTACCCCCGCAGCGCTGCGGTCACGATGCGCTCGTTGAGGAAGCCGAAGTCCTGCGAGCTGTTGTCGAGCTTGAGCTGCTCCAGGCCCCGCCAGTCCTGCCCGGGCACGACGCGGTCGAAGCTCAGCTTCAGCGGGGGTTTGCCCGCGATCTTGCTCCCCGCGCCGAACGCGCGGATGCCGATGGTGCCGACGGCCTCGGTGGCCGCGTCCGCGCCGGAGACCCAGGTGGCGTCGGCCTCCCACCACGTCTCGGCCCAGGGGTTGTCGCGCACGTCGAGCCACGCCGCGGGGGCCATCTGGAGCTCGAAGCGGTGGATGTGGTCGACGTCGAACACCGCGTCGGACGGGTCGGCGTCGTCGACGTCGTCGCCCGGGAGGGGCTTGGGCGCCGCCGGGTCGGCGGGCGGCACATCCAGGGGGATGTCGGCCGCGACGCAGGCGAAGAACCAGGCGAGCATCGGGCCAGTGTAGCGCGGGAGCGGGGCGCGGTGGGGGCCGTCTACTCTTCGAGCCGCGCGCGCACCCAGGCGAGGCTCGGGTCGGTCGCCAGCTCCGGCGTGGCCAGGAAGCCGAACGCGGTCGTGGTGTGCGTGCCGCCCTCGACGAGGGTGAGCTCGACCTCCACCCCGCCGGCGCGCAGGCCGGCGACGAGGTCCTGCGTCATCCACGGCAGCACCGTCGTGTCGTCGGTGCCTTGCCACACGGCGATCGCCGCGGTCTGCTCCCCTTCGGCCAGCCACGGCTCGATCCGATTGTCGCTGAAGCGGTCGCCCAGCGCTGGCCACGCCCCCCAGTCCCCCGACGCCCACGCTTCGCGGAACGGCGCGGTGAACACGTCGGCCGGGCGCACCGGAAACCCGTCTGACAACAACGGCTCGGCCCCGAAGTCGGGCGACCAGTAGCACCGCGTCGTGAGGTGGGCGTCGACCGTGGGCGCCAACGTATCAGCCCACACCCCCGCGTCGTCGGTGCCGGTCGCCTCGGCGTACGACCACGCGAGGAGCGCGTGCATCACGAGGTGTCCGCCCGCGATGTCGATGTACGGTGCCCAGTGTTCGTGCCACCCCGACGCCGGACCCGACGCGGCGAAGGCGCGCACGTCGAGCTCGGGCGCATAGCGACTGTGCCAGGTCGCCGCCGCCAGCGCGGCGTGGCCGCCCTGGCTCAGCCCGACCACCGCCGAACGCCCGTTGTCGGGGACCGCCCGCCACCGTGCCACCTGTGCGGCCGCGCGGATCGCGTCGAGGACACTCGTCGCCTCGGCGCGCGCGTCGAGGTACCGGTGGTAGCCGGGCGAGCCGAGGCCCGGGTAGTCGGGCGCAACACCGATCGCCCCGCGCGCCCCGAACAGGCCGGCGAGGCCACTGCCCGACACCGTCCCGCTCAGGCGACACACGTCGTCGAGCCCGACGGTTCCGTGCGCGTTGACCACGACCGGAAACCCCGACGGCGGCGCGTCGCCCACCAGGTCGAGGGGGAGCGTGACCGTGCCCGTGGTCGGCCCCGACTCGGTCAAGTACTCGACGACCAGCACCTCGTACCCGTTCTCGAGCGTGACCGCGGCGTCGACGTAGGGGCGCAGGTCCTCGCGGGTCCAACTCCCGAGGCTCCGCGCCGAGCGGAGGCACCCGGCCGCTGCGCACGCAGGGTCGGGCGCGGGGTCGCCGCCGCTGTCGGCCGAGTCGGCGCTGTCTGCCGAGTCGCCGATCGGCGCGCCCGTGTCGGGGTCGGAAGCGCACGCGACGAGCCAGGCGAGCATCGCCGTCCGGTAACGCGGCGGCCAGCCCCGACGGGCGGGGGGGGGACACCGGGCTGCTGGCGCCCTGACCGCGCCGCGGCGCCGTCGGGACCCCGCCCGGCGTGGGGACGGGCACGAGGCGCCGCCCCTACGGATCTACGTCGTCGCCTGCTGCGCCCTGCCGACCCCGTCGACCAGGCCCCGCGCCGCGAGGCCCTCGACGACCCCGCGCACGTAGCGGACGAGCGTGGGTTGGTGCTCGGGCGCGACCTGCAGCTCGGCCTGGAGGCGGTTGGTCAGGGCCGCCACGTCGTGCTGCCCGTCGAGCCAGGCGAACAGCGGCGCCATGCTGGGGGGCACGAACAGGCGGCGGACGAGCTGGTCGCCCGCGTGGGCCGACGGCGTGCGCACCTCGACGCGGAGGGCGGGGATGACGCGGCCGGCACCATCGAGCGGAACCGCGCTGGGGCGGAGCTCCACCGGGCCGCGCAAGCGCGGTCGGTCGGTTTTTGACACCCGGGGCGGGCTCGGTGGGGGCGCGCCCGTGGGGTCGACCAGGCGCGTGAACGCCTCGGCGAAGAACGGCTCGCCGAACATCCCGTTGGGCTCGCGGAACACCGCCTTGCGGCCCGCGAAGCCCGAAGCGAACGCCGCGAACGCGTGGCGGTCGGTCGCCTGTGACGGAAAGCCGTTGTCGGCCACCAGAGCCCGCGCCTGCGCCCACCACGCGTCGGGTCGCTCGTTGAATCGGTAGAAGAACCAGGTGAGGTCACGGAAGGCCCGCAGGGTCTCGGACGCGTGATCGGCGTAGCCCCCGAGCACCGTCGCTTCGTCCAGTCCGGGCGTGCCGTCGAGGAGCGTCCGGAGGCTGTAGGCGAGGTGCCGTGCGCCCGTCTGTGCAAGAAAACACCCGACGGAGAGGATGGGGTCGACGAAGCCGGCCGCGTCGCCCACGCGGACGAGCCCGGGCTGGGTGATGGTCGTCGAGAGGTAGCTGTAGTCGCGGATCACGTGGACCAGCGGCGCATCGGGGGCGTAGGGCACCAGCTCGGCCCCCGCGAGCAGGCGGGTCAGCTCGGGGCAGCTCGCGATGGCGGCCTGGAACAGCGCCTCGGGGGCGAGCTTCGGTCGATCGTCGGCGCGGGTGACCACCCCGACGCTCAACAGATCGTCGCGGATGGGGAAGTACCACGACCAACCGAACGGGTGCGCCACGATGAACGCCCGCGACCGGTCGGGGGTACCATTCAGCGCGTCTTCGAAGCCGAAGCCCCGGTAGTACCCCCAGTAGGCGACGTTGCGCAGGTGCGGGTCGAGCACCCGGTCCGCCGCGCTGCCCTCCAGGCCCGCCTGCCCGGTGGCATCGACGACGAAGCGGGCCCGGGTGACCGTACCCTGGGTGTCGACAACGCCGACCACCCGGTCGCCTTCGCGCACCAGCTCGCGCGCGCTGGCCCGCACGAGCTCCGCGCCGGCGGCGACGGCCGTGTCGAGCAGGATGCGGTCGTACTCGGCGCGGTCGACGTGCCAGGTGTAGGCGGTCTGGACGTTGGTGACCTTGTCCTGCGGCGCGCGCAGCTCGTCCATCGTCGCGAAGACGAGGTTCCACGGCCGGTCGTCGGCTCCCCAACGGAAGGTGGCGCCGAACTTCTTCACGAACCCCGCGGCCGCGACCGCGTCGTAGGCGCCCTGCTCGGCGAGGACGAGGTTGATCTCCGCCACCATGGTCTCGCCGACGTGGAAGCGCGGGAACGTGTCGCGCTCGAGGATGCGGATCCGCGTGGTCGGGCGGTGGCGCAGGAGGATCGAGGCGAGCGTGGAGCCGGCCGGACCACCGCCGAGGATGAGGACGTCGATCGGGGGCTGGTTCACGCGCGGGCCTCGAGCCGGTAATACACCGTTGTCGCCGGCCCGCCATCCTGAGCTTGCAGGAATGAGAGGTAGGTCGGGCACAAGCGCAGACCGAGGCGCCACGCCCGCCGGTACAGGTCGGCGGCGGCTTCGGCGAGCGGGAGGGGGGCCAGGTGCGCGAGCCGCTCCGGCGCGCGGTCGAGCTTGAGGTGCACGGTGAGGTCGACCGCCGACGTCCCGCGGAGACGGCACGAGACGACCGCCGGGGCGGGCGCGCTGCCGAGCTCGGGTGGCCAGGACGCGGCCTGGGCCGCGAGTGCGTCGGCGCCGAGCTCGCGGAGGTGGAGCGCCGCAGCGCGGGCGTCGGGATGTTCGAAGTACGCCTTGAGCGCGGGCGGCGCGTCGAGGTCGACGGCGACGAACGCACCGGCTCGCCCCCCGGCGGCGCGCCGAAGCGCCGCTGCGGCGCGCAGGACCGCCTCGGCCGAATCGGCGCCCACCGCGGCCAACCGGTCGAGCACCCCGGCCGGGTCGTGCGGGTACACGTAGAGCTTGCTGCGTGCGCCGTCGGCGCCCACCTGGGCGCCGCGCGCGCCGTCGAGCAGCTCCCCCACGCCCAGGGGCAGCGGCACCGATGCGGCGAGGTGGTCGAGTACGGCGGCCTCGCCCACCCGATCGAGGGCGACGTTGTACGCCCAACGGGCGCGCTGCACGACGCCGCCACGGAGGCGGACACTCCCCTCGAGCGCCCCGAGCGGTCCAGGCGCCACCGGACCGGCGTGCGGCGGGCGGCCGGGGAGCGCAGCGAGGCGCGCTGCGAGCGCAGCGGGGGCGGCCACGCCGAGCACGCCGAGCCAGGCGGTCAGCGGGTCCAGAGGGGGTGGCTCCTCGCGAAGAGTGCGTCGGGATCGAGCTCGGCGGCGAGCGCACGCCACGCGGCGCGGGTGGGCGCCATCTGGTCGAGCATCGCGGCGGGCCAGGTGCGCCCGAGGCGGTACGGCACCACGGGCAGCGCCGCGAACCGTTCGAACCACGGGGCGGCCTCGGCGTCGGACCAGGCGCACGAAGCGTGGGGGAGGGTCGCGTGGACGCCGAGGTTCACGAAGTCCGGCGCGAGGTACAGGGCGAGGCGGGTCTCGGGCACGCCCGCGCCGAGCTGCGCGGTCACGAGCTGCTGTGCGAGCGCCAGCACCGGCGGCAGGGTGTCCCACGCGGTGTTCACGTCCAGGCCGGCGATTCGGGCGCGGGCGCGGAACGCATCGAGGCCGCCCGCCTCCTGCGTCCACCGGGCGGCGTGGTCGGGGTCCTTGCCGGCGCGCGCGGCGCCGCTCTCGGCGCGCATCGACACCCCCCAGACCCCGGCGGCGCCGAGGCGCCGCGTGAGCTCCAGCGCACGCTCGGCGGCTTCGCGGGCGGAGAAGCTCGACACCACCGCGACGTCGAGTGCCCAGCCTTCGGCGCCGGGGAGGGGGCGCAAGAGGCGGAAGGTGTCCCAGGCGCCGGCGGTGCCGCGGGCCAGGGCCAGGACCGCGGCCAGGGCGGCTTCGGACACCCGTGCGGCGAGGTGCACCCGCCACGGGGGCGGCCGGTGCAACAACGCGAGCCGCGTGATCAGGCCGAGCCCGCCGTCGGCCCCGAGGAACAGGCCGGTGAGGTCGGGGAACCCTTCGCGCCAGAAGGGAGCGACCCCCGTGCGCGCGCCGGCGCCGGTGACGAGCACCTCGCCGGTGCCGGTGACCACCTCGACACCGCCGAGCATGGTGCCCGTGCTCGCAAGTCCCATCCCGAGCCCCGACGTGCACGCGCCGGCCACCAGCGCCCCGAGCGTGGTGTCCCCGAACGCGTCGGGGTGCAGCGGGAGGTGACTCCCGCGCGCCCGGAGCGCCGCGTCGAGCGGTCGGACCGCCCAGCCGGCCCCGGCGAACCAGGCACCATCGACCCGATCGAGCCCCGCCGGGAGCTCGACCACGACGGCGCCCTCGAGGTCGAGCGGCCGCCAGTACGCGCTCGCCCGGCCCGCGGCTGCGACCGGGGTGCGGTGGGCGCGGCACAGGCGCACCACGGCCTGCGCCCCGGCGGTGTCGGCCACGCGCACCCGCAGCGCCGGGCGGCCGACGGGGTGCCCGCTGATGTCGGTGGTGGGCGCGCCCTCCACGACCGCGCCTTCGCCCAGCGCGGCGACGAGGGCGGCGTGCAGCGCGGGACGGGCCACGGTCAGAGCCTATCTCGGGCTACCTTGGTCGGACCTGGGAGGCTCCTGTGTTCTTCGCCCTCGCGCTCGCCTGCTTCACCGACACCGGCACCACCCAATACTGGTCCACGTGCGGCGATCCGGCGTGCCACGACTCGGGCTGGGTCGACAAGGGGCTCGACGCGTGCACCGACGAGGCGGCCGGGCAGGCCTGCTCGGCGGAGGGCGCGGAGTGTGACCCCCACGACCCGTGCAACTCGACGCTCTTGTGCAGCTTCGCCGACCCGGCGACGGAGTGCCCCATCTCGCGCCGCGACGCCAAGCGCGAGATCCGCTACCTCGACGCCGCCGAGGTCGCTGCGCTCCGGCAGGAGCTGCTCGACACGCGCCTCGCGGCCTGGCGCTACGAAGCGCCGCGCGACGACGGGCGCGTGCACTACGGCTTCATCATCGACGACGACCCGGCGTCCCCGGCGGTCGACGCCGAGCGCGGCGTGGTGGACCTCTACACGTGGACGACGATGAACGCCGCCGCCGTGCAGGCGCAGGAGGCGCGGATCGCCGCCCTCGAAGCAGAGCTGGTCGCGATCCGCGCCGAGCTCGCGGCGGCGCGCGTCACTCCTGCACGATGAGCGCCGGAAGGGGCGCGGTCCACCCGTCGCCGCCGACGTCGACGTAGATGGCGCTCGTCGCCGCCCAGGCGGCGCGGCCCGGCCAGATCGCGGTCAGCGGCGCGGAGCTCGAAGCGACGACGACGTAGCTCCCATCGGTGTCGGCGGGCAGCTCGAACGAGGTGGTGCACCACTCGGGGGCGGTGCCGGTGCAGGTGCGGGCCTCGATCGCGACTCCGTCGCGCCACAGCGTGAGGTCGGTGACGGGGATCCACGTCGGCGCGAGCACCCGGACGTCGAGCCGGCCCGGCGCGACCTCGCGACCGGGCGCCCAGGTCCCGTCGAGCGTGGCCTCGATGTACGGGCCGGACGAAGCCACCGTGGCGCGGGCGGCCATCGCGCCCCGGAGCGCGGTGGAGTCGAACTCGGCGAGGCTGCCGCCGGTGTGCAGGAACGTGACGTTGAACCCGGGGTCGCCGCCGGTCCACGAGTGGCTGTCGCTCACCGACACCGGGGTGATGCGCTTCCCACGGGCGCTCAGGTCCAGGTAGTACGGGAAATAGTCGGCGTAGTGCCCGGCGTTGATGAGCTCCATCGCGTCGAAGTCTTCGCTCCAGTGGTCGGCGTCTTCGATGAGGCCCGCGGCGGGGTTGTAGTTGGCCGCGGAGAACAGCCCGCTCCCGCTGATGGGGTGGTTGGCCTGGATGACGACGTCCGGTCCGAGCTGGCGCCGGATGAACGCGAAGAGCTCCGGGGTGGTGCGGATCTCCTGCCACCAGCGGGGCGCGCCGCCGTTGGCCGCGCCGGTCTGGGTGGCCGGGTAGGCGTTGAAGTGGCCGGCCACCACCGGGCTCACCTCGTCGGCGACGACGCTCTGCAGGCGGTCGCCGAGGCCGAGGGTGGTCACGATCGGCCGGTAGTCGACGACGTGATCGTGGTCGGTGCCGACGTGGATGTCGACGCCGGTGGCCGCCATCACGAGGATCCGGTCGGCCATCGGGATGCTCCCGTCGGCCGACGGGGACGCGTGGCTGTGCGGATCGAAGGTGTGGATGCCGTCCAGCGTGTACGCGGCGGCGAGGCTCGCCGCGACGGCCGTGGTGGCCGCGCTGGAGACCTCCACGTCCTCGGTGTAGACCTCGTAGCGGACGCCGCGGTGGACGGTGACGCGGTAGCTCCCCGGCTCCAAGGGCAGCTCCATCGCGCCGTCGTTGACGAACGCCAGGGCTGCGTGGCCGCCCGGTCGCCCGGGCACCAGGCGTTCGTCGACCGCCGCCTCGCCGTCGAGGCGGTCCACGATCACCGCGGCAGCGCCGCCGTCGGCGATGGTCACCGCGAGCGTGCCCGGGGGGGTGAGCTCCGCGCTGCCGGCGCTCGCCACCCCGTAGCCCTCGGCGAACGCGATGGGGAGCGCGCCGACGGCCAGGCTCGCGAGCGCGCCGTCGGCGCTCCGGTCGTAGGCGCCGACGTGGCCGTGGCCGGGCGGCAGGTCGGGGAACAGGCTGCGCCCGCGCCCGCTGACCACCACGCTGGCGCCGCCCTCGGCGCGGACGTCGTACGCACCGGCGCTGTCGGTGACGCCCATGGAGACCGGCCGGCCCGCGTCGTCGAGCACGTGCACCCGCGCACCCGCGAGCGGGGCCCCCGCCGCGGTGACCGTGCCGGAGAACCCGGCCCCAGTGATGCCCTCGCGGTCGAGCCGCTCGGCCTCGAGGGTCGCGAGGTCGGGCGCGACCCCGAACCGGGTGGTCCACGACCGGGTCTCGCCCGGCGCGACGGTCGCGCTCTCTTCGAAGCCGCTGATGCCCGCGGCCAACGCCGAGACGAGGTCGCCCACCGAGCTCGGCGTGAGCGCGCCCTCGGCGGGGAGGACCGCGAGAACGCCCTCGTTCTGTTGGCCGACCACCGCCTCGATCACGATGGCGTCGCCGTCGGCGTCTTCGAAGCCCACCCGCGGGTGCCACAACGCCGCCACCTCCTGCGCGTAGATGCCGAAGATGCCGATGGCGGCGATGAACTCGCGGGCGTCGCGGTTCTCGACGGTGGTCGTGATCTCCACGTGCCACGCGCCCGGCCGGAGCACGTACTCCGTGGTCATCCACAGGTCGTAGTCGGGCACCGCGTCGGGGCTCTCGACCGCGCCGGTGATGAGCCGCATCGGCGCCGCGGGACCCTGCACGCGGACGCGGGCCACGCCGGCGCTCCCGTCCTCGACGACCTCGACCGACGTGGCGTCGCACATGCGGGCGAAGCTCGACATCGGGACCAGCTCGTCGAGCATGTCGCGGCCGGGCTGGCCGTCGGGCCGCACCACGTCGGCGTCGATGAGCGCTCCGCCGTAGTCGCCGTAGTAGCTGGAGTCGCCCACCGCCTCGATCACGAAGCGGACGCGGTCGTTGTAGAGCTTGACGTCGCCCGGAGCCCCCTCGGACGAGATGCCGCCGAAGAGCGCGCGGGGGTCGGTGACCACGCCGGCCCGGACCTGGTCCGCGTCGAGCGCCTCGGCGAGGTCGGGCGCCGACTCGGTGGGCGCGGTGTCGGACCCGGCGCCGGTCGTGCACCCGGCGAGCATCAGGAGGAGGGAACGGTGGTGCATCCCTGGGTGCTAACCCCGCGCTCCCGGATACACTCGCCCGCCTCCGTGGTGCCCGGTGCGACTGCTCTGCCTCCTCACCTTCGCTTGCGCCACCACGGACGGTACGGGCGGGCCCGACGACAGCGCCGACTCAGGGGAAACCGGCGATTCTGGCGTGAACACGCCGCCGGTGGTGCAGATGTTGCTCCCCGCGGCGGGCGGCACGTTCGCGGTCGGCGAGGCGATCCCCTTCGAAGCGCAGCTCAGCGACGCCGAGGACGACCCCGCGAAGCTCGACGTCACGTGGACCGGGGCCGACGGGACGGCGTACACGATCGACAACACACCGGTGCCCGCAGGCCACCTCGAGGGGTCGCTCGTGCTCGACACGGCCGGGGAGTACACCCTCACCCTCGCCGCCACCGACCCGGCGGGAAACGTCGGTACGGCCTCGGTCTCGTTCACCGTCTTCGTGCCTGACGCGCTGCCGGAGTGTGTCATCCTCAACCCGGCCGAGGGCGACCTCTTGGCGGAGCGCGAGAACGTGATCCTCGCCGGCGAGGTCGAGGACGCGGAGACGGCGGCCGCCGACCTGTTGGTGGAGTGGCGCAGCGATCAGGACGGCGTCCTCGGCGAGAGCATCGCGGTGGGCGAGGGCACCGTGAGCCTGCTCGTCGACGACCTTTCGGTCGGCGAGCACCTGCTCTCGTTGGTGGTCACCGACGCTGCGGGTGGCGTTTGCGAGGACGTCATCGCCATCCGGGTCAACGGCACCCCCGACGTGGAGATTGACGAGCCCCGCAAGGGCGACACCTTCGATCAGGGCGCCACCATCGTGTTCACCGGCACGGTCTCGGACGACCGCGAAGCGCCGGACGACCTCGACGTGGTCTGGTACGACGAGACCGACGACGTGAGCCTGTGTCGCGAGCCCGCCGACGCCGCGGGCGCCACCACCTGCAGCTACGGCGACCTGAGCGTCGGGGAGCACAAGGTGTGGCTCGGCGCCGAAGACGGCGACCGGGTGACCGGCTGGGACTCGGTCACGATCACGGTGAACGAAGTGCCGCCGGACGCCCCTTGAGCCCTCCGCGTGCGCCCTACGTGGGCGATCCAGGCACCTTCGAGGTCATCGTCCACGACCTGGTGCTCGACGGCGCGGCGCAGGTGCTCACCATCGACGACGATCACCTCGTGGTGAACGGCGCCAATGGGGTCATCGTCGTGGCCCGGCTGCGGGTGGCGGGCGAAGCGGCGCTGGCCGCGCTGGTGGACCGCCTCAAGGCGGCGGGCGCGGTCGTGGTGGTGGCCGGGGGCACCCCCGGGGAAGGGGCGGCGGCGTTGGCCGAGGTCGGGTGGGCCGGGGCGCCGTGGGTGCAGGCGCTCCACGTGGCCGACGACGGCTCGGTCGGGCCCGCGTCCGGCGACGGCCGGGCCGGGGCGGTCTTCGGGTGGCTGACCGGGCGCGCGCCGCAGGACGTCGACTGGCCGCGGTTCTGGGCGACCCTCGGCACCCAACGTGCGCTCGCCGACCATTCGGCGCGGTTGATCCAGGAACGCCTCCAGGCGCGCACGCCTTGGGTCAGCCGCAGCCTGATCGGGGTCATGGCGCTCAT
>SXGT01425955.1_pt1 | contig 13735 bp, 14 predicted proteins | sample 3176221 | NCBI WGS metagenome assembly SXGT01 (sample SAMN11356862, study PRJNA531348) | freshwater metagenome | isolation source: freshwater sample F1-120 | place: China: Fuxian Lake, Yuxi | collected 2017-12-25 | reverse complement strand
GCCCAGGCCCAGGCGATGTATCGAAGTATCTACAATACCCAGGCTGAAACAAAGGTAATAGGATACAAAGAAACACTCGGAGATCTTTTCCAGAAAAAAGAGTACCAGCAGCTCATCGAGGTAATGCAGAAAAATGCACCACAGGCTTCACAAGATCCCACCATTCGAGACCTGCACGCCGAATACCGGAAGAATATTATTTCCGCAAAACTTGCCGAAAAAAAATCTCTCTTCGAGAGTGAAAAATATGAAGAAATCGTAAACTACCTCTATCAACTCCAGGAGATAGATCGTAACTCGCAGGAGCTGACACAGCTTCTTCAAACCTACCGCGAACGGCTTCTGAACTCACAAATCGACAATAATCGTGAGTTCATTCTTCGTGCGAGCGAGAACGCCAAGAATCTTTTCCAGCTGGGAAAGTTCGAGAAGGCGATGCAAGTAGCAGAAGAAATTCTTCACATCGATCCAAAAAACGGATTCGCCCAGAACATATGGAAACAAGGAAAAAGCAAATTTGAGACCATCATCCAGGATCAGACAGAGGATCAGATCTCATCAAATTTTGTAACCTTCACCGAAGAGGCAAAAGCAACGCCTCAGGATTTTATCAAGCTGTAACCAACTTGTAACGCTTTCGACCCGTACGGACGAAGGTGTCGCTATTTTTGAGAGCGAGAAGAATAGTAATTCGTTTGACCTGTCGTCGCTCGAGAACTGATTTAACGATCTCTTCCTGTTCCATCTCACCATACTGTCGAAGAATTGACTCGATGACATCCATAACGGTTCCAGACTGGTAACCCCACTCTTTGAGAGCATAGATACCTCGACCGATCAGAACGAAGTCACTACATCGGATGAGTTCATTGTGAACCGCCTGCAAATTGACATGCTTAGTGTCGAAGCGCATCTCGATAATCTTATTGGCAATATCAACAAAATGCATCGGCTTGCGAGCCTCACGAAGAATGAAGAAAATCTTATCTCGCAAGGTACGTGGATGAATATGTCTCCAGCTGTAGAGACCAAAACCTTCTGGAAGAACTTTGATATTCTTATCAAGGTGTAGTGACGACTCGATAAAGGCAGGTGAGACATTCGCCTTTGCCTGATGGAGATTGAAAACCTCTCGAACAAACTCATTCTTCGGAGAAACATCACTCTTTTCTTCAAGGAGACGGGTTGCCGTTGCGCAGACTTCAGTAATCGCATCATCAGAAATGTGCTGGAGTCGGATATATGGATGAAGTTTAATCGTGTTACCGACGACGACGTAGGCAGGGTCAAGTTCGAAGGCGAGCGAAAGTGAATCAACATCAGCGGAACCACTATTCATAATTCGCCGGATGAGTTCGTTATAGAAAAGATCCTGTTTCATGACACCACCATGCTCGATGATAACCTCAGTAGCCAGCGTAAAGAGCGATGAAAGTGGAGTAGTAAAAACATTTCGGCGAAGTTTCTGAAGAGCACTTTTCTCGATTTGACGAATTCGCTCTCGTGTAACCTTGAAATGTTTACCAATTTCTTCAAGAGTGGCCTTGTGGGTGTGGTCCAGATTATAACGTCGCTCAATAACCATTCGTTCTTTCGGCGACAGTAAGCGCAGAAGCTGAGATACAACCTCTGGAACCTTGGAAAAAACGTCGATGACTTGTTGTGGTACGGTTGCCATAATAGTGAGTGAAGTTGTAAGACAATATTCATCAGAATTATAGAATAATTTTTAAAGGTGAAAAGGAAATGGTATTGTCTAATAATAAAATTGTTATATAGAGTCGGTTGACCAGAGGTATCCCACACAAGGCACCGTCTGCAAACGCTGATCAGCATCACACAACTTCAATTTATTTCGTAAACGACTCACATGAACATCAACGGTATTTGTGGCTAGTGAAGCGTTACGATCCCAGACATATTCGAGCAAATCTGACCGCGAAAGAATCTTTCCTTCATTCAAAAAGAAGAACTGCAACAAGAGAAACTCCTTATTTTTTAGCGGAATGATAAATTGCTCCTTGACCAGAAGTCGTTTATGGAGATCCAGACGCAAACTTCCGACCTGTAATTCTCGAGGAAGAAGCTTTTCCCGTTTCTCAACGACTTTTTTCTGGATATGTAACGCAATAACCGCATACGAAAACGGCCGTAGGAAAACGAGGTCCATCTGCGAGTACGACCCAGGATGAATCGGATCGAGCAACACCATCACCGACCCCGGTTTCACACACGCTGCAATGCTCATAAACGCAATATCATCCGTACTCAACTCCTGATGAAAAAGAAAAATATTGGAAGAGGTATACAGATGCCTCTTGTGTGAATGATCTGACGGCGTCACAACATCAACCTTGATATTCTCATGTCGCAGTCCCGCGATCAGAGAGACGCACCGCGATGAATCTTTGGTGAAGAGTACAGCATGCATAATGATGGGGGTAAATAGGTAGAGTGAATCACCATTCTGAAAAAAATATAAAAGAAGTCAAACCGTAAAATATGAAAAAGCAGGATTTACATGAATGGAAAAAGAAAAACCTCACTCCAAGAAAGTGTCAGCCATTCCAGACAACAAACAAATAGATGACAAAAAAATAACAAATACGGCATAATGCGGGCACGATGAAAATTCTCTTACAGCGCGTGAAGAAAGCCTCGGTTTCCGTCGACTCACAGATGATCAGTTCGATCGAAACTGGGTTATTAGTATTTATCGGCATCCAGCCATCAGATACGATGGCAGAAGTTGAATACCTCGCAGAAAAAGTGGCAAATCTTCGCCTCTTCCCTCAGGAACAGCAAGAGTTCGATCTCTCGGTGATCGACGCAAAGACCTCACTTCTGGTGGTTTCCCAATTCACTCTCTATGGTTCGTGTGAAAAGGGGAGGCGTCCAGATTTCGCCAACGCCGCCCGTCCAGAACACGCCGAGCCACTCTATGAGTCGTTCGTGAAACTTCTCAAAGCCAAAAATATCGCAGTAGAAACTGGAAAATTTGGGGCACATATGGTAGTTTCCCTAGAGAACGACGGCCCCGCTACGTTCAGTATAGAAAAAAATCACTTATAACATCTTATTATGGCTAAGCCACAAACACCTGGTTCTGAGAAAATGGAGAAAATTGTATCCCTCTGCAAGCGACGAGGATTCATCTTTCCTGGAAGTGATATCTACGGCGGTCTCGCCAACTCATGGGACTACGGTCCTCTCGGTGTCGAACTCAAGAACAATATCAAAAAACTCTGGTGGAAAACCTTCGTCCAGGAACGAGATGACGTCGTCGGTCTCGATGCCGCCCTCATCATGAACCCAAAAGTATGGCAGGCCTCTGGCCACGTCGCCAACTTCAATGATCCACTCGTCGAAGACAAAAAAACCAACGAACGCTACCGACTCGACCACCTCCTCGAAGAAAAGGGAGTGAATGTCTCCGGTATGTCGTTTGACGACATGGTGGTAAAGCTCACAGAACTCAATCTCAAATCCCCAAAGGGCAACGAGCTCACCGCGCCAAAACAGTTCAACATGATGTTCCAGACGCATCTCGGACCAACGGCAGACGCCGAGAACACGGTTTACCTGCGTCCAGAGACCGCACAGGGTATGTTCGTCGATTTCAAGACGATCCATGAAACCAGCCGTCAAAGAATTCCATTTGGTATCGCGCAGATCGGTCCTGCATTCCGAAACGAGATCACTCCAGGAAATTTTATTTTCCGAACTCGAGAATTCGAACAGATGGAAATCGAATTTTTCATTCATCCCAACGACTGGGAGAAGTGGTTCGAGTACTGGCTCGACCAGCAAAAAGCATGGCTTAAAGAAATCGGCGCCAAAGATGAAGACGTGGTTTTCCATGAAATTCCCGAAGCCGAACGCGCGCACTACTCCAAGCGATCCGTCGACACCGAGTATCAGTTTCCATTTGGTCAGAAAGAGCTCTACGGCCTCGCATACCGCACCGACTTCGACTTGAAGGCCCACGCCACCGCCTCAAAACAAGACCTCCAGTACCGCGACCCCATCACCAACGAACTCTTCATGCCGCACTGCGTCGAACCAACCTGGGGCGTCAACCGCACTCTCCTCGTCGTCCTCTGCGCCGCCTTCGAAGAACTCGACGCCCGTTCCGGCGAAGAAGATGCCATCCACGAAAAAGAAGTTGTTCTCCGCCTCCCACGCAAACTCGCCCCAATCAAAATGGCCGTCCTCCCGTTATCGAAAAAAGAACCCCTCTCAACCATCGGCCACGACATCGCCATGAAGTTAAAGAAACACTGGATGTGCCAATACGACGAAACCGGCTCCATCGGTAAAAGATATCGAAGACAAGATGAAATCGGCACGCCCTACTGCATCACCGTCGACTTCGACACCGTCGAAGATAAGAAGGTAACCGTACGCGATCGAGATACCATGGCCCAGGAACGCGTGGCGATTGATGAGTTGGTGGCGTGGTTTGGGGACAAGGGGCTGACGATATAAGTGGAAAAATTATTAAATATTAGCCATGAGCAGATTTCAAGAAATATCTTACAATCAACTTTCGGCCCGTCAAAAAGTTACTTAAAAAATACTTAGAATGAAAATATCAAACCTGATTTCAGGAAGAATAAATAGAAGAAGTTATTTTATTGGAAGCTTGTTCTGCTGGATCATAATTTTATTACCCGGAATACTTTTTTTAACAAAAAACTTCGACTTCCTTCTTAGTATTGCGATATTTATCTCGATTTTATGGATTAGTGCAATCATTTTTGTTATATCGCTTATAGTAAGAAGATTTCATGATATTGGCATGAGTGGATGGGAAATTCTAATTCTACCTCTATCAATTATTTTACAATATCAGCAAAAATCTGAGGGTGTACTGTATTGGTTGCCATTATTGATTTCATTACTTAGTATTATACTCCTGCTTTATCTAATTTTTTGCAGCGGAATTAAAAGAGAAAATAAATATGGGCCAATGCCAGACAAAAAACTAAATATAAGGACAATATTAGGATTAATTTAGAAACTATGTTTTTTATCCCAGGCTGGCTCATATCTTTGCTAACTTTCCCTGGTGTAATAATCCACGAATGGGCACATAAGAAATATTGCGATTGGACAGGTGTAGCTGTTCATGAAGTCGTCTATTTTCAGATTGGTAACCCTGCTGGTTATGTTAAGCATGAACAACCAAGAAAATATAATCAAACTTTCTGGATATCAATAGGTCCATTAATAATAAATTCATTATTAGCAATTCTGTTAGGTTATCTCTCATCTCAAGTTGAGACAGGAGGCTTTCTTTACTGGCTATTCTCATGGATAGCCATTTCCGCTGGAATGCATGCCTTTCCGAGCGATCATGACGCATCATTTATCTTAGATGAAGCCAGAATTATACTGAAAAATGGTGGATCATTTTTATATTATATGGCGTACCCTTTCTATAGTCTAATATGGATCGCTAATAAATTACGCTTTTTATGGTTTGACGTATTCTATGCTATAGCATTAGTGTCTTTTGGAATAGTTTTATAATTTTCAGGTAAATGAAAAATTGTCCATTTTGCAAAAAACCTATCACGCAAAACAATGATACTTGCCCTCACTGTAAGCAAGTTTTAATTGAAAGAATCTACCCTAAAGTAATATCACATACCAATAAAGATACAGCCAATAAGCAACCGCAACATTTTAAGGAATTTAAGAATAAATTTAAAAACATAGAGTGGAATAATTTTAAAAAATATATTCCAATTCTTGCCCTTTTATTGCTAATCATTTTTATCAGTAATCAAAAAGGAGAAAATAATATAAGCCACAAGCCAGTTTCAGTTATTCCTAAAAGCGAAAATACATCAGCTGAACTAAGTGATATTCCTGAAATTCAGAATAGAACTTCTAAGACTTATATCTCGCTAGATAATGGCACAATGCTATACGGAAATCCTTATTATTTTAAAGGATATGGAGAGCTAAAGATAGACAATGGAACAAGCTTAGACGCGATAGCTAAGCTAGTAAATGTAACAACAAATAAATCAATATCTACAGTGTATATAAAGGCCAATAGTGATTATACTATAAGTAAAATATCGAATGGAGATTATAAATTATTTTTCAATCTAGGAAATGACTGGGATACAGAGATTAAAGCATTTGCAGTAAATTCTAGCTATGAGGTCTTTCAAGAAACTTTTGATTTCACCACATCAAAATACGAAGAGGATGAGTACATTCGAACAAAATATGCAACTTTTAGTGTAACTTTAAATCCTATCATTGGAGGGCATGCCAAGACGAATGAAATTAATGCAATGGATTTTAGTAGATTTTAAGTATATGCTACGAAGGAAATAATAAAAGAGTATTTTGAAGTTATTGATAGAAGAGATGCCTCAAAGAAAGTAGCAAAGGAGTGGCAAACGCAAATACTAAATCGTGCAATAGTCGTGAAGGAAAAAGAAAAAGTAAAGCTTTGCCGCGACCCCGATGACGATAAATTCATAAATTGCGCCCTGGCAGCGAAGGCAGTATATATTGTAAGTGGTGACAGCGATTTACTGGTATTAAAAGGAAAATCTCCAATAGAAATTGTGACACCGGCTGAATTTTATCGAAAATGGACACATAATTAAATGCCCCACACCAAAAAACCCATCAGAAAAATCGTAGCCATCGGTGGCGGTAAAATCAGAACCGCTAGCACGCTTGCGATTGATAAAGAGATAATTCGTCTATCGGGAAAGAAACACCCGAAATTGCTCTTTTTGCCGACCGCAATGTCGGATAGTGAGAAGTATTGGCTTCATGTTCAAGAATACTTTGGAGAAAGATTAGGATGTAAAACAGATGTGCTTTTTCTGATAAAAGAACAGCCGTCTCCGGATGAAATCAGAGAAAAAATTATAAGTAGCGATATTATTTATGTCGGCGGCGGAAATACTCTTAAAATGATGAAAATCTGGCGCAAAACTGGAGTAGATGTGTTGCTTAAAAGCGCATGGGAAAAGGGTACGGTTCTCTGTGGTATCAGCGCTGGTTCGATCTGCTGGTTTGAATCGGGACATAGCGATTCAATGTCTTTTTATAACCCAAAGAAGTGGAAGTATGTGAATGTTCATGGATTAGGATTGATAAAAGGTATTAACTGTCCTCATTACAACAGTAAAACCTTAACATTACCAAGAAGAGAATATTTTCAAAATATGATCAAAAAAATCGGAGGAATGGGTATTGCAATCGATGATAACTGCGCCATCGAGTTTATTGATGATGAATATCGAGTGATAACCTCAAAAAGGTACGCTAAAGCATATCAGGTATACAAAAAGAACGGCAAAGTCTATTCCAAAAAAATCATACAAACAGATGAATTAACGCCAATCGAAAATTTATTTCTCATCTAGCTTTCCTAACCCTCCTCCCCATGTTCAAAAAATACAAAAACCGTAACAAACTGTACAGATTCATGTATCACCTGATAACCGGCCTCGCCATGGTTATCTTCTGGAGAGGCGCTTGGGGACTCATGGACCTCTACCTTTTCCCAGGAAATCAAGCCCTCAGCTACGTCGTCTCAATCATTTTCGGCCTCATTCTTCTCTTTATCAACGATTTCTCGGCATCCGAGTTGAGCGACTAAAAGTTTCATACGATGCTTCACTCCACCAAACCCACCAATTTTTCCCCGCGATTTGAAGTGGTGAGTTGCTTTTTTATTTGCGATGATCGATTTCTGCTCCTCCATCGACAAGATGACGTAAAACTTGAGCGAAACAAATGGGGGCTCCCGGCAGGAAAGAAAGGCAAAAAAGAAACCGAACTGGAGGCGATGATGCGAGAGGTAGAGGAAGAGACAGGACTCAAACTTTCAAAACCAAAATTCAAACAACATCACACGCTCTACGTTCGTTATCCTGAGTATGATTTCATCTACTATCCGTTTCGCGCAAATTTCCATGAAGAGCCGGAAATTACCCTGAATCCACAAGAGCACAAAGAATACCGCTGGGTAACGCCGGAGGAAGCGCTGAAGATGAAGCTAGTTCGGGATATGGATGAGTGCATAAAGGTGTTTTTTAAAAGGGGCGAATAGGGTAGAGTAGAGCCATGGAACTCATCGCAACTTGCGCCTTTGGACTCGAGAAACTTGTACATGATGAGCTGAAGAAGCTCGGTCTGTGGGTGATTAAAAAAGAAGACGGCCGCGTGATATTTGAAGGAGACGATCTTGCGCTCATTCGCGCCAACCTGTGGCTTCGATGTGCAGATCGCGTACAGATCAAGATAGGTGAGTTCAAGGCCCTGACCTTTGATGAACTTTTTGATCAGGTGAACGCACTACCCTGGGAAAAATACATCAGGAAAAACGATGCCTTTCCGGTAGATGCCGTGAGCGTGAAGTCAGCATTGCACTCCGAGCCAGCCATCCAGAGTATCGTCAAGAAATCGATCGTGAAGCGACTGCAACTCAAACATAATACAGAAATTCTCTCCGAAAATTCCGGCACCACATATCAGATCATGGTGAAATCGAACAAAGACCAGTTCACCGTTTCGATCGACTCTTCGGGAGACAGTCTTCACAAGCGCGGCTACCGCATGAAGGCAAAAGAGGCTCCGATGAAAGAAACACTCGCAGCGGCACTCATTCAGCTCTCCGACTGGACCCCCAGCCGAACACTCATTGATCCGTTTTGTGGAAGTGGAACGATTGGTATCGAGACAGCTCTCATCGCATCCAATATGGCTCCGGGCATCAAGCGAACATTCGCCTTTCAGAGATGGTCCTGGATTGATCAGGAACATATGAAAAAAGCATACCAAGAAGCGAGAGAGGTATTCAAATCCAATACAGAGCTCAAAATCTACAACTTTGATATCGATGCCGAGGCTCTCGAAATTGCTCAGAAGAATGCAAACAACGCCGGATTCAAAAATCTCAATTTCAAACATTCAGACTTCAGCGATCTCAACTTTAGTAGGTTTGAAAACGCCACCTTCATCTGCAATCCGCCCTACGGCGAACGTCTCGAAGATGTCCCACACGTTGAAAAAATGTACCGCGAGTTTGGCAAAAAATTTGCCGAGACCAAAAACTGCTCCCTCTTCTTCATTACTCCCAGCGAAAACTTCCCACACTTCTTTGGCCGTCCCGCCGACAAAAACCGAAAGTTATTCAATGGAGGAATCCGATGCTATCTTTTTTCGTACTTTGCAAATAGAAACTAAACTGAAAATATTGCAAAAGTCAAAAAATATTGCATAATCGAGTAATTTCCCCGGGGAAATTTTCAGCTTCAAAAATGACCAATTTTGAGCATAAAGCTCATAAAACCACCATTTCTAACAAAATCAACCCAGGCCCTGACCAAAAATCCAGAGCCTAAAGCCACCCCCAGCTTGCTCCTAAAGCCAAAATCTGCTATAATGGAGAGAAACAGTAAAGCCGAACAAAAAAATCAAATGAACCTGAATATCGATACCAAACAACTCATTCTCATCTGGAATAACCTCGTAGAATTCATCCAAGCCTACCCGGTCGAAATTGTCGCGGCGATTATCGGCATACCGCTCGCGCTCAGTTTTCTGAAATGGGCGTTCCGTTACTGGTACATTGGTCACGCCAAAAACGTCTACTTCCGGGTGGTCCTTCCACGTGAAGACACTCAGAAAGACAAGGAGAAGGAGGTTCAGAAAGACTTTAAGGAAAAAATAGGAATCATGGAGCAGTGTTTCCGATCACTCATGGAGCTTCGGGAACTCAACATCATGAACACGCTCCGAAGCTTCTTTCTTGGCTCAGATCTGGTTTCATTTGAGATCATGGTGGAGAAAAAAGTCATTACCTTCTATGTGGTGACCGTTGAGTACTACAGCAAAATCGTTGAAAAGCAGATCACCTCATTCTATCCAAACGCAGAAATCGAGCCAGTTGAACCGGTGATGATTGAAAAGAAGGCAAATCAGTACATCAAGTCATTTTACGCCTATCAGCAGGAGCCATTCTGGTTCCCACTCAAGACGTACAAAAACATCGAAAACGATCCGCTCAACTCAATAGCAAATATTTTCACAAAACTTGAAGAGGACGAAATCGGCTCCGTCCAAGTTATGATCCGACCAGCAAGTCGATCATACGGAAAGAAAATAGAAAAAATCGGTGAGGCCATTTTCCAGGGACGAAAAGTGGGAAGAAATGGGATTTCCGGAAGTATTCCTATTATCGGATGGATCGGAGATCTTCTGCATGCTTTTACAAAAGGAAAAGACGCAAAACCGGAAAAAACAGAAGACGACTACATGCGTGGCATGGTCCGTATGATCTCAAGTAAAGAAGAAACCGCAAAACGAATCGGTGAAAAATCACAACAGGCAAATTTCCACACCGTTATCCGACTCATCGCCGCTTCACCAACAGAACAGCAAGCTGACGCCATGATGAATAACATGGTCGTCGCACTCAGCGTCTTCGCCGATCAGGGTTCAAATAGTTTCCAGACACGACGAGTGATCCCGATCGACTGGATTAACAACTGGTACATGCTCAAAAATTTCAACAAACGAATTCTCGAAACCCGTATTTTTGGAATTGGAGAACGAGCAAATATTCTCTCTGAAGAAGAACTCGCAACGCTCTACCACTTCCCAGACGGCAAATATAACTTCACGCCAGCTATCAGATGGATGCCGTACAAAAAACTCCCGGCACCAGCTGACATGCCATCAGAGGGAATGCTCCTCGGAAACAACTCATACCGAGGTATCATCAAGCCGATTTACTTCACCAAAAAAGATCGAGCACGTCACCACTACATCATCGGTAAATCTGGTACCGGTAAATCAAGTCTCTTGAGCTACATGATCCGCCAAGATATTCGAAATGGCGAGGGTCTGGCAGTAATCGATCCGCACGGTGATCTTATTGATGACGCATTAAACTACATCCCAAAAGAACGAGTAAAAGATGTGATTGTCTTCGACCCAGGTGACACCGAACGTCCAATGGGTATGAATATCCTCGAAGTAAAAACTCCAGAAGAAAGAGATCTCGCCTCATCGCAGGCGACAGAAATTTTCATCAAACTCTTCGGTGATGAAATCTTTGGACCCCGTATCCAGCACTACTTCCGAAATGCCTGTCTGACCCTGATGGAAGACCAGGAAGAAGGAGCAACGCTGATCGATGTTCCAAGAATGTTTGTCGATGAAGAGTTTCGTAACTACAAAATCAGCAAAGCAAAAAATCCAGTAGTACTTTCATTTTGGAAACACGAGTACGCCGAAACAGGCGATCGAGAAAAACAGGAAATGATTCCATATTTCTCGGCAAAGTTTGGTCCATTTATTACGAGCACCATCATGCGTAATACGATCGGTCAGCCAAAGTCAGCTTTCAACTTCCGCGAGGCAATGGATGAGGGAAAAATTCTCCTGGTAAAACTTTCAAAAGGTAAAATCGGTGATCTCAACACCCAGCTCCTCGGTTTAATTATGGTCGCCCGTATTCAAATGGCCGCAATGAGTCGTACAGATATCCCAGAAGATCAACGACGTGACTTTTACCTCTATGTAGATGAATTTCAAAACTTCGCAACTGACTCGTTCGCTTCGATTCTCTCTGAAGCTCGTAAGTACCGACTCGCACTTATCATGGCCCACCAGTACATCAGTCAGCTCGTAGTATCCAAAACAGGAAGTACGAATACTCAGATTCGAGATGCTGTCTTCGGTAACGTTGGTACCATCACAGCCTTCAAGGTTGGTGCAGAGGATGCCGAGTACCTCGCAAAAGAGTTCTCTCCAGCCGTCACCGAACAGGATCTCATTGGTATCTCAAACTACAAAGCCTACATTAAACTCAATATTAACTCGACCACATCACGTCCATTTTCGTTGGAAACCATCTATGACAAAGTAGGTGAGAATAAGAAAGTGGGCGACATCGTCCACGAATATGCCCGTATGAAGTACGGACGAAAACAGGAGTTCGTCGAACAGGAAATTATCGCGCGTATTGGAATTAGTGAAGAAACTCCATCAGAAGTTGCTACAGAGACACCAGCTGAAACGGCGGTAGTCCCAGTTCCAACTCCAACCGAAACACCACCAGCAGCAACTCCTATAGAAGTTACTCCTTCAGTACCAGTAACCCCACCAACCGAAACAAAAGCATGAACCACTGGAAAATAAATTTCATTCTACTTCTCGCCGTATCAACCCTGACAACCATCGCAGTACTCATTGTCTGTACCGATATTCTTCGTGATTTAAAAGTAAAAGAATCTCAAATTACGAAACTCATTGATGAGGTTGGCGCCCTCAAGTCCGGCTCACAACCAACAGCAAGAGCAACAACAACGGAGACAACCCAAGCCATCACATCCACAGAAAAAATCACCATCGGGCAAGAAAGTAAACTGATCCCGGGACCAGAAAAAGAGATGCAGACGTTTCTCATCGTCGGCCATCACAGCAAACTCACCGACACGATCATGGTCGCCGTCGTCGATCATAAAACAAAGAAGGTAACGCTTCTCAGTATTCCCCGAGACTTCGCAACCAACGGCCGAAAGATCAACGAGTACTACGAGTTCTTTGGAATCAAAAAGCTCGCAGAGGAAATTACAAAAATCACCAGTCTGCAAATCGACAAATACGCCATCGTCGACATGAAATCATTCAAGCAGTTTGTAGATAGTATAGGCGGTGTCGATATCACGATCGAAAAAGATCTGATCGATTACAACTATCCAACCGAGAAAAAAGGCTACCAGACATTTTCTCTGAAAAAGGGAACTCACCGTCTCAATGGAGATCTCGCCCTGAAGTTCGCACGGAGCCGAAAGTCCACCTCGGACTTCGACCGCGCAAAACGTCAGCAGGAACTTCTCAAAGCAATCCGGGCAACGCTCGAGTCAAAAAACGATATCATCGGCCTTCTTGAAGATATCTACAACAGCACGAAAGATAACGTCGAGACGAACATCTCGTTTATCGATGCAGTCTTTACCTGGAGAAGTACACAGGGTTACAAGATAAGCACCAATCACGTCTTCACAACTTCAGATCTCCTGTACTCCACCCATAATACCGCTGGTCAGTATATTCTTCTTCCGAAGGCAAAAAACTACTCGGAAATTCAACAGAAGGTGTCCGAGTGGCTCCAGGAATAGCTTTTTGACTTTCATTTTTTTTAGTATATACTCTCTCTGCGACGCGGGGTGGAGCAGTGGTAGCTCGCAAGGCTCATAACCTTGAGGTCGGTGGTTCGAGTCCACCCCCCGCAACCAGAATTTTTGCAAAGCAAAAATTTCCCCGATCCCGTCCCCGCATTCTATGCCTTTTTTTGTCTATATCCTCCGGTGTAACGACAACACGCTCTATGTCGGCTCAACCAGCGACATTGAAAAGAGACTCCATCAGCACAACAACCTGAAATCAGGTGCGCACTACACGAAAGTTCGCCGGCCTGTTTCTCTTGCCTACACGGAAATCTATGAAACGCTCAGGGAAGCTAAACAACGCGAGTACAGCGTGAAGCAACTCTCGCGGCAAGAAAAACTCGCACTGATAAAACGCTAAATGGTGGCAGGGGCGAGAGTCGAACTCGCGACCAACGGCTTATGAGTCCGCTGCTCTACCACTGAGCTACCCTGCCAGGGAAAATTGTAGCAGGAGCAGCATAAAACCTAAGGGAAGAAATGTCAACGCTCATCCGGCTTTACCGTATGAT
>SXGT01276911.1_pt1 | contig 13735 bp, 4 predicted proteins | sample 3176221 | NCBI WGS metagenome assembly SXGT01 (sample SAMN11356862, study PRJNA531348) | freshwater metagenome | isolation source: freshwater sample F1-120 | place: China: Fuxian Lake, Yuxi | collected 2017-12-25 | reverse complement strand
CCAGGGCTGGCATGTCCCCTTCGGCCACCCCTTCCTGGCTGCCCTTGACTGCTGCTGCTGTGCCGCCGGTGGCGCGCCTGGTTCTGGCCGCTGGGTAATCTGGCTTATCATCTGACTCTGCTGCCTGCTGCTGTGCTGCATCTGCTGGTAGCTGCTCTGCTGACTCCTGCTCTGCTGGTGACTGCTGAACCGGAACTGCTGGCTGGCCCGGTTCCGGGATCTGTGACAGTTCGAGTTCAAGCTTGGCCAGCTGCTTGCCTGCCTCCTGGACAGCAGCCCGAGCTGCCTTGATCTCAGTGGAGGTGGGCCGCGGCTGTGTTGGCTCATAGACCAAGGGGCCCATCTGAGCCTCAGCCTGCTCTATGTCCAGCTTGAGCTGCTCCATCCGACGCTGAGCAAACTCGAGGTGCTGGCTGATGACGGCGGGCTGCTGCTGCTGTGACCCGGAGCCCCGCTGCTGCCCTGAACCTGACTGCTGCTGGCTGGGAATCTGCACCAGGGTGTGGCGACCCCTATCGGTGCGGAACAGGAGCACAAGCTTCCCATCAGGGTTGCAGTACTCCTCGATCTTGGCCTCCAAGAATGCGGCCCTGGCTAGATCCCCCGGGAAATCCCGAAGCACGGCCGCCCTGTACCCCTCTGGAACCAGGGGATGAGCGTAATCCCCTTGCCCACTCAAGGCCACTGCGGGACCAAGAGCATCCCACACCCTAGCCAGGAAGACCCCCGCCCCCGAGTTAGGAGGGGTGTAGGTCATTAGTGTATTGGCCAGGGTGAGGGCAGGTGGATCACCAGAGCACTGCGTAATGAGCTGCAGCGCCTCCTTCCACGCAAACTGAAGAAACTCCTTGGCTGGGGCTCCATGTGCACCTGTGTAGGAGTACACCCGTGGGTTGAGCCCCACCCCTGGCTGATGAAGCTGCATTGCTGAAAACCCAAAACCCCAATTGGCTGATTGAACCCCAGAAAGCCCTCCCAGCTGCTGATATAACCCCTGCTGCTGACCAGCACCTGTGAGGGAGGTGGGAGAGAGAGGGACTGGAGCAGCACTAGAGGGAGGCTCAGAGAACAGCTGCAGGTGCTCCTGCAGCTGTTGTTCCCGTTCCTCGCAGGTGTACTGCAAGTCTGTGAGTCCGGAGATGCGGGAAAAACCGGACGGGCTGCCTGGCTGATGCTGATATGAACTGCTGCCGAATGTGCCTTGATCACTCATAAACTGCTGCAAGCCCTGCTGTCGGCAAAGCCGGAGGACGGGTAACTGCGCTGGCTCGGCTAGAACGCTGCGAGAACGGGTGAAGAAACCCCCCCAGACCCCCAGGTTGGCCTTCCCCGGGTGCCTAAGTGCGGAACGCTACAGCTGCGGGCTCAAGCAGTGGCGAACACGCCGACCTGCTGGCCGCTGCGAGCTGCAGGGCTTGGCCCATCCAAATGCTGCGCTGCCGGTCCCAAACTGCCAAAGGACCAAGCAAGAACAATACAAAGCAAGGCTGCCACACTGCACCACTGCCCTTTGAGAACGCAGGTAAACTGCTGCCCAAGCCCGCGGAGACATCGACGCAGACAAGGTACTCACTGAGCCATGGCGGGGGCGGTCCAGCTTGATCTGCTGATGCTAACACCCATGACGAAGATCTCCAGCACTGCCAGCCACTCCAGCTAAGCTTCCAGCAGGGCCTGCTCGCTAGGGCTGCTTAGGCAGTCATGATATCACGTGTTGGGCTGATATATAGAAAATAGGGCGCGAGCACAACTTTGATTGCGGACGCACTATCCACGGACTCGACCCGAAAGGAATCCGGAGTGCAAACGCATCAATGTCTGACAGTATTTGCTAGATGGGCCGCGGCGACAAACGCTCATGGGGACAGGAGGCTCTGCTTTGGGCTGCTGCCCCGCCTGCCTGTACGAGCATCCGCTCCAACGTGGTATGTTACATGGCGGAATGGAATGTGCTCGCGCCAGCCATCCAGGCGCGAGCCCCTTGCATATATCAGTGACGCTGTCTGCCGCGCTGAGCTTGCGGCTCACACTTATCACTCTTGCTGTTCATAGGACATCAGAACCCTGCACAGACAAACCACCAACATCAGTTCTCACCAGCACCCTGAAACCATGCCCTTCACCTGGACAGTGCTGTATCATTTCACAGTCTAGCTGCTCCCACGTACACAACCTGTCAAACACCCAATCGGGCCCGACAGCTGTCGGACCATGATGCCTCCTTGACAGGATGGCGCCAATGGGTACAAGCTGCGGCACAGATGCCCCCCTATGGTCCAGCTAACAGCACTGCTTGCAGGGCAGTGCTGTTCCTTTGCTACCTTCAGTGCTGACCTGTAGGCCAGGATGGTCACATGTACACATTGATTACCTGCTGGTGCTGTAGTGCACTAGTGAGTAGCCGGCAGTCATCACACCCCCCCCCATGGCCATGCAAGATATGCGGCAAAGAGCAGGCTGGATGGCCATGTAGCATGCCTAGGCGTTCACTAGTCAAAGCACCCCAAAACAACCTGCCCAACCCTGGAAGACCAGGTGAGCCTTCCCCGCACTTGCTGGGGTTTAAGAGTCAGCAGGGAGCTACCCGCCCCGCCCGCGGATGTGCGGGGGAAAGTTGCTCTCCTGCTGCTGGTTCATGCCAGCATCCAAATTGGTGTTGACAGCTGGGCCACCGAGCCGGGCTGCCATGGTGGGGCGCAACCCAGTTCCAACCTCTGATGCTGCTGAGTAGCGCTGCAGCTGCTCCTCCAGGTCTTGAATCCTGATGAGCAAGGAGCGGCGCGTCTCCCTGGCGTCCTCGAGCTCCCCAGCCAGCCGAGCCAGTTGCTCACTCTGTGGCCAGCTGAAGTAGCGGTAAGCGATGGCCCCCTGCTGGTAGCTATAGAGGGCCAGTAGCCTCTGGTGATGCACATCGGCTGTGCCAATGATGTCGTCCAAGATGGTTGCTGGGTCCACCGGCTGCCCATTTGGTGGGCCTTCTGCCAGAATCCTGTGCCGAAAGGCGTCAAGCACCCTCCCGCTGGGAATGGGACGGCCCTGAAAGTACTGGCGCTCCACCGACAGCAGCTGCTGGTACAAGTCAGGGTGAAAGCTGTAAGTTTCCCTGCAGTGCCAGGAGAGGAGGGGTTAGCACGTTAGCGCAACGGGCTGCTGCTGGTTGGGCCCCTTAGTAGCTGCTCACGAGTGGCGCTGCTGCTGAAAACTAAGAGCCAAGCTGCCCGCTGTTCTAGTGCACCCCGGGGAAGGCCGGATAAAACCCCTACCCTGCCCTGCTCGGCCATGCCCTGCAGCCACTGCTGCCGAGCAGGCGGAGCTGCCGAGAGCCAATGCCCCGGCACGTGTACACACGCCACAGCCCCCGCCTGTGCTGCTAGGAGGGGCACAGCCAGATCCAGCACGTCTGCTGGTGGCTGTGTCACCAGCGCCTGCGTGGGGCGCTGGGTGTAGGTCCCAGGTTGCAGCGCATCCACAGAAAGTGGGCACCGACACCTGGGATTGATGTCGTTCTCCCAAACCATGAACCCTGCAACCCGAAACCCCTTGGCTATGCTTCCTGCCCCCGCAAAAGGGTCCCCAATGCTGCTGCATTTGCTGAAATCCACTGCTGCTAGCAGTGTCTGAACCTCCCTTGCTGGGAGAGGGCTGCTGTCTGCTGTGCTGGGTGCTGGCTGTAAGTTGCTCTTGCTCCTGAACTGCCGTAGGGTGCTGCCAATGCTGCGGGCCATCAGGCCTATGTCCACAGCTGAATGGTCACCAGGCATTAACTGCTGTAAGGCTGACCTGACCCCCTGAGGAGTGCTGAGTTCCCAAGCTGGTGGGAGCTGCTGGTCGTCTGCCGTTGCTGATACCAGAAAAGCGTATGGCCGCGAACCAATGCTGTCTGGGGTGTCGGGCGCTTGTGTCCCTGACACGCTGAGCTTTGTGTCAACACAGGCTGCTGTGTGAGCTGTGCTGGTGCCGCCAGCTGCTGCGGGCTGAGCGGCTGTATGTCTGGCTGCTGCTCTGGCTGATACATCTGCTTCTGCTGTCTCTGCTGTGGGAAACTGTACGCTGTTGGGTGGCTCTGTACCCTCTGGGAGCCACTCCACCTTTTGCCTGTTGAGCTGCTGCAGGGTGGTGATCTCTGAGTCACCATCCTCGTAGACCACCAGCAACTCCCCTCCCTTGCTGAAACCCCTGAAGTGTACCCTGCCCAGGAAATGCTGAACCCTGGGCTTACTGCTGCGCCCCCTGCCCCTGCCTGGCTGTGTGGGCTGGGGCAGGTAAAAGGCCTTTCTGAGCAAGCGGCCATGCATGGCCCTTGCCCTGAGCTGAGCCGGGGAGAACTTCTCCGGCCCCTGCTGTTCTGCTGCTCGCTGATCCCCTCGCCGCTGTAGGGCCTGAACGGCCTCAAGAGTCACCCCCTGTGAGAGGCATGGGCTGCACACCCAGGTGCCCCGGGGCACCCGCTGCAACGGTGGCTGGCAGCAGCTGAGATGCCAGCCGCCATTGCAATTGTCGCAGAAGATCAGCTGCTGCTGTTGCTGATCGCCCTGCCCGCATCGCTCACAAACTGCTGTAGCTGCTGGCCTGCCCAGGCTCCAGTCCACTGCTGGATCCACATTGGGCAGGTGACAGGGAGCGCACTGGCTGGAGTGCACAGCCTGCTTCGTACCGCACCGCCCCTGCAATATGAGAACCCCCGAGGGACGCACCTCCACCACTCTGAGGATGTGGGGATGCGCCTGAATGTCCAGCCCCTCCTTATCGTGCCTGCGGACATAGACGTAGTCCAGTGGCCGGAAACGCCGGAGCTGCGGAGTGTAGGCGCCGCTCCTGAGCTTAGCATAACGTAGGGTGTCCCTATGCTGAGCAATCTGAAGGTTCTGCCCAGCCATTACTGACCGCTGCTGAACCAACCTGGACCTGGCCAGGTAATCTGCTGCTGCTGCATCCGGGTCATCAAAGTCAACTGGCTCCTGCAGCTGCTCCCTGATGGCTGGAGGTACCACCGGGGTTACTGCATGCATGAGCTGGTACGGGCTGAAACCGGTGGCTCGCTGCGGGCTGGCATTGTAACCCAGCATCACCCAGGGGAGGTGCTTGTCCCATTCCAGCTGGCTGCCCTCCTCGGCACAGAGCTTTGCCAAGGAGCGCTTGATGGTCCCAACGCACCTCTCTGCCAACCCGTCTGCTTGTGGGTGGGAGGCAGAGGTGCGGCGATGGTCCACCATGCAATCCAGCAGCAGCTGGTCAAACTCAGCTTCCCATTCCCCCCCCCTGTCGGTGAGAACCTCGGCCGGGCTGCCATACCGCCCCAAGACAGCCGCTGCGAACGCTGCTGCTGTGGTTGCTGCCTCCTTGTTGGGCAGCGGAATGAGCTCCACATGCTTGCTGTAGTGCTCAACTGCCACCATGATGTACTTGCTGCCCCTGCTGGTCTCTGGAAATGGGCCGCATAAATCCACCCCCCAGCGGTACATGAGGCCACTGATTGGGAGCGGCTGCAGTTCTGGCCGCTGACTGTTGAAGCTGGAACGCACCCTGCTGCATAGGGCGCACTGGCTGAGCTCTGCTGCTACATCGGCCCATAAACCCCACCACCAGTATGAGGTCTGAATGAGGGCCCCTGTGCGCCTCACCCCGAAGTGCCCATTGCGAGCATGAAACTCCCTGATGAGCTCAGCCCTCCTGCTGGGCTGAGGCACCTCCTTGCGGCTCCCATCTGGTAGCAACCGCATGAGCTTCCCCCCTACCATGAGCTGATACCCCGCTGCTCGCTTACGAACCCTGTTCCTGTCTGCTGCTGAGGCCTGCGGCATGTGCTGCTGGTGTTTGAGGTAGTACATGGCTGCCTGATCGTTCCAGATATCTGGCTGTCCTGCCTCTGCTGCGTCTGCAACCGCTGCTACTGCCATCCCCACCAGAAACTGCCCCAGGTGCGGCTCCTGCTGCTCCTGCTGGCACTCAGTGGTGGCCGCGAGTGCTGCTGCTACCCAGCTGCCTGCTTGCTTGCTGCGGGGCAGCTCGATGTCTGAAACTGCCAAGAACTGCTGCTGCTTGCCCGGGCGCCAACAGTCCTGCCTGTACCAAGCTGCCGCTATGGCCAAAATAGCCTCCAGAACATGGGCATCGATACAGCGCCCCAGAATCTCCCTGCGCTGCTGCTCGCTGACCCCAGGGGCTTGCGTATCCCCTGGAGTGTATCCCATGGCTGCCTCCCTCTCCGCTGCTGTGGGTTCATCCACCCTGTTACCCGCTGAGTCCAGAATTGCCCCTGGTTGCCCCTCCTTGAAAGCCCTGCTGCCCTTGTAGGCCATTAGCGTGGGCCATGCTGAGCGGGGCTGGCCAACAAAGTTGGCTGGGTAGCGGCCAGCCCTGCTGCTGTCCTGCTGCTGAACCGGGGCTGCGAACCTGCTTGCTGCTGGTGAGATAACCGACTGAACTGTGAGGCCAGGTGTGCGCTGCACCTGCCTTGCTGCTGACTCCAACTGCTGCTGGGAACACAGGTTGGTCCAGTAGTTGCGGACCCTGTGGGCCAGGCTATCGAACTGCGTGGCATCTAGGCACACTGGTTGGCCTAGTGCCTTGCTGATGATGCCGAAGTGCTCTCTGATGTGCTGAGCTGGGTTATGCTGCATCGCAACGTTCTCCACCAGATAAGCTGGCGGCAGGTGCTGCTGTAGCTGCTGCAGGTCTGCCAGAATTTTGACAAGTGGTGCCAGCGTGCTGCTCCTGTTGCCGGTTAAACCCCTGCTGGCTCCTGCTGGTGAGAGATCCTGGCATTCCCACCCCCCCACTACCAGCCACTGGCGAGGCCACCGTTGCGAGAGCAGCGCGAGCTGCTCAGTGGTGACCTGCCAGACATCTTGCGGCAGGGCGGAGAAGGTGTGCTCAAGAGCAGAGGCTGGGAGTAGCCCAGGATATCGTGCCTGCAGGAGGGCAAGTCGGTGCTGAGCCACCTGCCGGGCAGCTGGGTCGATATCGCTGTAAAGATACTGAAAAACCGGCAGGCCGTTGCGGAGCACCATCTCAAGGCCTGCGCACAACCCCCCAAAAGGCTCGTAGACTACAAGCCCCGCTGCTGCTGCTGAAAAGAAAGTGCTGGTCACTGGCGTGATGTTTAAACTGGCTGGGCTGCGGGCTGGCTGAGCTGAGGGGCCCACCAAAGACCCCTGCTGATGCCCTGCTGCTGCGGCAACCCAGGAGGTGGCTCTCTGCTGTAGGTGCTGCTGTTGCTGCTGAAGAATTGGAGCCGCCTGCTGGTCTGCGAGTGGGTCTGGGACCTGCGAGTACCGCAGCTCCCAGCGCTCCACCTGTGAGCAGCTGTACTCAGAGGCCCAGTCTGAGTGGCTGAGGGTGAGCTGGCGCTGAACAAAAGCGGCCTGACCTTGAGCTGCTGTGACCTGCAGGCTGATAAGGAACACTGTTGTGGCCAGCGCGCTGAACTGCAGCACAGTGGGTGCTGCCTGCGAGGCACCCTGCCTCCTGCGGCGCCGGCGGCTAGCCTGGCTGCCACCTGAGGAAGAGGGCGGTGCTGCTGGCTGCTGCTGCTGCTGTTGTGGCTGAGAAGGTTGCTGCTGCTGTGAGGCTGACGATCCCTCCCCCTGCTGCCGCCGCTGGTTGAGAGGAGGAAAGGCCGGGACTTGCTCAGGGGGCAGGTGTGCTGGCTGCCCTGTCCCCACAGGCCCAAACACCACCCTGGGTATGGGGGCAGTGAGAGGGTCTGTGTCCTCATCAAGGCGGGCACCTGTGCCATCCACCGTGGTGGGCAGAGGGTGGCGGCTGAGGACATCAGCATTGACATGCTGGGCCCCTGGCCGGTGCCGGATATGGAAATCGTACTCCTGCAGCGCCAGAACCCAGCGGGCATGCTGCCCGGTGGGCTGTGGCTGCGACAGCATCCAGACCAACGGGGCGTGGTCCGTTACGATCTCGAAATGCACCCCATGCAGGTACGGCCGGAAGTGCTTCACCCCCCAAACCACTGCTAGCAGCTCCCCCTTCCATGGCGTGTAGTTGCGCTCATGGATGTTGAGGCTGCGGCTCGCACAGGCTACCATGTACTCCCTCCCCTGATCATCCTGCTGTGCCAGCACTGCCCCCAACCCATGCTGAGACCAGTCTGTGTGCAGCACAAACGGCCGATTGGGGTCTGCGCGCTTAAGGGCCAAACCCTCAGTGCACAGCTGCTGCTTCAGGCTGTCGAGAGCCTGCTGCTGCTCCTCGCCCCACTGAAACGGAATATCCTTCTGCAACAGCTGATTGAGCGGCTTGGCCGTGCTGCTGAAGGCCGGAAGATAGCAGCGGTAGTAATTGAGCAGCCCCATAACACTCTGAAGCTGCGGGACGCTGCTTGGAATCGGAAGGCTGGCCATGGCTGCTACCTTGGCTGCTTGCGGCTCCAGACCGGACGGGGTGATAACGTGGCCAAGGTACTCAACCTTGTCAGCGCAGAAGACGCTTTTGACGGGGTGGACCCGGAGCCCCACAGCGTGAAGTGCCTTAAGGACTGCCTGAACATCCCGCTGATGGCTCTCCATGTCTGGTGAAGCAACCAGAAGGTCGTCCACAAACGCAAAAGCGCAGTGGTCCAGCCCAGCATCCCCCAGCACCTTGTCCATCACGATCTGAAACTCGGCCGTGGCGTTGCGAAGCCCATAAGGCATGCGGGTGTAGCGCCACAGCATCTTACTCCACCAAAAGGCTGTATACTGACGGCTGTTGGGCTCCAGGACAAGCTGATGAAAGCCTGAACGTAAGTCAAGGCTGGTAAAAAACTGGCACCCCTCCACTCGCTGGAACAGCTCCTCTGGTAGGGGCATGGAGTAGCTGTTCTTCAGGGTTTTGGCGTTCAACCCCCGAAAATCCAGGCAGTAGCGCTTCTCCACCCACTGACCGTGGTCATCCTTCTTGGCTGGCATCGTGGCTGCGCTCGCATACTTGCTCTTCTGATCGGCTGGCTCGATGAAGCTGGCCTGCTTTAACTCCTGACACTTCTCCTCCTGAATCTGCTCCTCAAGCTGACTGTAACGGCGGCGTGGTGAGAACACAGGTTCGTCATCCACCAGCTGAATCTTAACCTGGCTGCCAGTGTAGCCAGGCAGATCAGCCATGTTGTAAGCAAATGCTGACTTGTGCTGAGCCAGCATCTGCTTGAACCCTGCCATCTGCTCGCTGCTAGCATCAGGGTGATTGCCATAGTACCACTGATGCTCTGAATCCTGCTCATAGCGGTCCTTTAACTGCCCATGCTGCTGACCGTCTGGCAGTAGATCGTGAATCTGCAGCGGATCCACTGCTCCCGGATAAGAATGCTGTTGGCTGGTCGCTGCCACTGCTGCCTGCTCAGCCCGCAGTATCCGGTCTGCAGCCCTTTGCAGGGCTGCATGCGAGGAGGCCTCAGAGAAACCTCCACCTCGCCAGGTGAGAAAGCTCCCACGCGGCGAGGTTGTTGGTAACTTCCCCCCAACCCACTAGAAGGCCAGGAGTTGCCCCACAAGTGGTCACACCCCCCACCAGAACCAGCATAAGCAGCAACAGGATGCTGCTGCTGCTCATTTTCCCCAGAAACCCAACCCTGGCAGCCCCCCGTGTGGCTGCTGTTGCTGCTGCTGCAGCTGACTGCTGCCGTTTGAGGTACCTTCGCTGGGCACCTGTGGGCGGCAGCCCCTTGGCCTTGCGGCAGAACCATGCTGCTTGCCGCTGCAGAAAGGTCTGGCTGGGCTGCTGCTGAGGACTGGCTGACTCGCCTGGGTCGGGCGGTGGCTGGTCAGCCGCTGCTGGGGCTGGTAGCCTGTTCAGGGCTTGCTGGAACCTGTAGCTGCTGTGCTTGAAGTCCCAGGTCAGGCACAGGTAGTGTATTGCTGCCAGGAAGAGTGGCCCCGCTGGGAACAAGAGGAACTGTGTGACCCAGCATGCTGCCAGGCTGAACAAGAACCCTAACACGAGGAACAAAACGCTGCTGAAAGAAGCTACCCACCGGAAGTAGGCAGCGGGACGGTAGGTCAGCACCTGGCTATGCAATAGCTCAACCAGGTGGACCTGGGACCCCTGAGATGGTGGGCTGCTGGCCGCCTGGGCCAAGGCAGCCGCCACCCCCCCAGAACCCTGGATAGGGGCCTGCGTGGATGCGTCCCCTGGCTGCCCAGAACTGGCTGAAAAGGCTGCGGAACTGACCCCAGCAACCTCAGTAACCTCAGGGCCCTGGGTGGCACCTGAGTCACCGGTGTCACTGGTGTCACCCGAGGGAGCAGTACGGGCGGTACTGCCTGCCCCAGCAGCAGAGGCTGTTGCTGCATGGGTCGCTGCGGGTGCTGATGCGCTGATGAACTGCTGAGGAACTGGGCCAGGGGAGACAGGTGTACTGCCTGCTGTACCGCCTGAGCCCTGCTGCTGTACTGCCGCTGCTGTGGGGACAGCAGCTGAGCTGGCCTGTGCTGCCATGGCAGCCTGGTAGGCGGCGTTGAGAGCTGCATCGGCTGCTGGGTCTGCCTTGCAGTCCCCCTCATCAATGTCTTGCAGCTGCATGAGGCCCACCATAGCGGTCTCATAGAGGCCAGAGAGCTCCTGCACCTGCTGAACGAGCGCTGCTGCTGCTTGCTGTGAAGGCCGCAGCTCATAGCTGCTGAGCTTGATGCTGCAAGTCTCCCCCCCCACAGCTGGAAGCTGCAGCTGCTGCAGGTGAGGGTGGAGAGAGAGCCGGTGGGCATGCAGCTGATCCTTCCCCCCAATGAGCTGGCAGATGGCGCCCACACCGTCCACCACCAGGGCCTGGAAGAGGGCCCTGGACTCGTGAGGAGTGCCCGCTGCGAAAACCCCCCATGCTGGCTCAGTCATCCCCACCACCATACCCTTGGTGGCATTGGCCAGCACGAGGGTGAGGGGTGACTTGTGCCAGCGCCAACCCATCAACCGGGCCGTAGCTGAGTCCACTATGCTGATAGTGGCCCCAGAGTCCCAGCAGATGCGGGCCAGCAGGTGCTGGGTGCCGTCACTGAGCACCAGCGTGAAGCCCGTCTGAGGGCTGTCATTGATCAGGCGGTCCAACGTGAACCGCTTACCCCCCCTGGCCTGCTGCAGAATGGCCAGCAGCCCCTTGGCTGCTGAGTCTGGGTCACCCGAGGTAACCCCTGCCTCCTGCATGAGAAGGCGCAGGGTCTGGGCCAGCTCCGGAACATGGCTGTCGAACTGCCGCTGCTGCTGTTGCTGCTGCTCCTCTGATGTGAGCAGAGCGGCTGGCTGCTCGAGCTCCTCTGCTGCTGCTGACTGAGTGTCAGACCCCCCCCGCTGCTGCAGCGGATCTGAGCCTGTTCCCCCCGCTGAAGGCGTCCCATCACTGAGTAACTGCCACCAAAACTGCCGCTGCTGGCCCAGAGTCTCCCGTACGATAGTGCGCAGCCTACTCGTGCGCCTGTGCTGTGAGCGGAGCTCAAGCTCTAGACTGTCGAGGTGCTGCTGCAGCTGCTGTACTGCTGCCGAATCACCCTGCTCCGCTCCCCTTCCAGGCTCCCAATTTACCCCTCTACCACCTGCTGCTGCTGCTGGCCCATCCCTGGGCTGAACTGGCTGCTCTGAAAACTGAACTTGTCTCCCGGGCTGGGCTGCTGGGCCACTGCCGGTCCCTGCTGGGGGCTGGGGAACCACAGCCCCTGGAGGCAGCTGTAGAAAGCTGCGGGGCAGGGCGCAAGCCCTCTCTTCCCCTTGAGGCTGCTGCTGCTGAGAACATTGCGGCTGCTGCTGCTGCTGCTGAGCAGGTGCAGCCGAAGAGGCTGCTTGCACCCGCTGCAGAATGTCTGTAGAAAATAAGTGCTCCCTCCCCGCTGCCATGGGCAGCCACTGCTGCTCTGCGTGAGGGGGGATCTTGTTGATGAAGAGCTGAGGTGGCTGGAGGAGACCTGCCTCCAGCTGAGCGAGGTAGATGTTCCCCTCAGCTGTGAGCTCCCCTCGAAGTGCTCCCCAGTGCTGTGGTCCAGGCCCCTGCCCCTGCTGATGCTGCTGCTGCTGTGGGCCCCGCTGTAGGCCCGGGGGCTGGTTGAGCTGTGACTCAATGCCCTGCCTGTACCCCGGGGGCACTACTGCGCGGTGCAGGTAGTACCAGTCCCCAAACAGGTCCCCCGGCCTCATGCCCGGAGGCATGAGCTTGCAGCGCTCCTCAAAGAGCTCCACCAGCTCCGGAGGCGAGTTGGGCTGAGGACCCCGGAACCCCCTGTTAGCGGCCCACGGCCACTTCCAGCCGCAAAGGAAGGGGAAGTGGCCGCCAGGCCACCTGCAGAAGTGGCAGGGCTGCTCTGGGTGAGGAGCTGGTAGCTCCAGGCCCTGAACCCTAGGCACCCCCCCCCCTGCAGCTGCCGGCCCGGACCCCCAGGGCCCAACCTTCCACCCCTGTTGCCCCCCTGTGGTGACCCCCGTGGCTGTGCCGCAAAGCCCCACTCTGAATCTCCAGCCTGGCTGCCCCCCCAGTTGCTGAACGGCTGCTCTTGGGTCCAGATGATGGAACCCGTGGGCTGGGGATGGTAGAACCCTGGCTGGCTGAAGGCCCCCCCTGTGGGCTGAGCTGAGAACCCGTACTGCCTGCTGAGTGCTGCTGAAGCTGTGAACTGCTGATCTGGCACCGGGGTGGTGTCGGCTGGCACCTCCTTGACCAGAAAGGAGAGGTGCTGCCTGTTGAGCACCGCCTCCTGCTCCTTGCATGCCCCATTGGTGTGACTGGCCTTGGGGTGCACCACACAGTGAGCAGACAGGTAGCTGTTGAGCTCCCTGCGGGTCCTGAAGCTGGTTCTGGGTTTCTGCTTCAGGGCTGCTGCACCCCCTGAGCCCCCTGGGTTGGATGGAGCTGTGCCTGCTGGGCCCCCTGGTGCTGCTGCAGCAGGCACTGACACCCCCCCCGCGTGGCGCTGGAGCTGCCGGAGCCGGTCCTGTAACTTCTGCCGCTGCATGGGGCTGAACTGCTCTGACTTAAGCTGGTCTGACAGCTGATCCGCCTCCGCGTTCACAAACTTGTTGGTCTGTGAAATGGCATCCGGCAGCAGCCAGGACACCGTGGGGTTGTTGAGGCGGTAGGCGTCCAAGCGCTCCCTGGTGGGCACATCCAGAATGCCGTCGATGAAGATGCGGACGTGCTCCTTCGCCGGCATGCTGGGGTAGCAAAGGGAGAGCTCTTGAATCATCCCCCCCCAGCTCTGAACGCTTTGGCCCTCCCTCTGGCGTAGAGCCCTGTAGGAGGACTCATCCAGGGTGTGGGCCACCACATAGACGGCCTCAAAGGCAGCCCTGAGCAGGAGGTACACCAGCAAGCCGGGCGTGATGGGCAGCCCCAGCTTGGGGTGCTGGTAGGCCTTCACCAACCCCCCGATTGTGCCCCCCTCGAGTCCCTGCTGTTGCTGCTGCTGCGGCTGCGGACGTGTTGCTGTCAGCAGTTCTGCGTACTGCGAGTTCAGCTGCGCGATGCGGTTGCTGAGCTCCCTCTGCCTGGGAATCTCTGACTGAGCCCTGTCCCAGGCGCCCCTGCGGAGCTCCAGCTTCTGCAGCTCCTCCTGCTCATACACCAGCAGCACCTTAGCCACTGACACCCGCTGCTGAAAATCCTCGAGCTCAGAGGTGGCATATGCTGTTTCCAGGGCTGGCATGTCCCCTTCGGCCACCCCTTCCTGGCTGCCCTTGACTGCTGCTGCTGTGCCGCCGGTGGCGCGCCTGGTTCTGGCCGCTGGGTAATCTGGCTTATCATCTGACTCTGCTGCCTGCTGCTGTGCTGCAT
>SXGT01897971.1_pt1 | contig 13736 bp, 6 predicted proteins | sample 3176221 | NCBI WGS metagenome assembly SXGT01 (sample SAMN11356862, study PRJNA531348) | freshwater metagenome | isolation source: freshwater sample F1-120 | place: China: Fuxian Lake, Yuxi | collected 2017-12-25 | reverse complement strand
CCCTGAAGAGCCTCCTATAATAAGGCGATATCCCATTTGTGTCAATCATTTTTTCATTTTTTGTTAATTTTTGTCGTGTAAGCGTTAAATTAATTGCAGCTAGACTGCAATTAAATCACACTGCAATTGACTAAGCGCTTGCATTGAGTCAAAGTCTTGACTTAAGCTCAAGTTCAACGCTTAGTCTAAATTTAGGCCAGTTGCTGTTAACTCCCCCAGGTATCTCGCAAGGTAACGGTACGATTGAACACTAAGCGATTTGCGCTGCTATCAAGATCGGTGCAGAAGTAGCCCATACGTTCAAATTGAAAGCGACTACCAGGAACCGTGCCAAGCAAGCTCGCTTCGACTCGACTATGGCTTAACACTTGCAGAGAATTCGGGTTTAAGGCATCTAGAAAGTTAGGTTCCGCATCTGGATGGGGGCGACAGAATAGACGATCATACAAACGAATCTCTGCAGCAACTGAATGCGCCTCTGAGACCCAATGGATCACACCTTTGACTTTACGCCCTTCAGGATTTTTACCTAAGGTGTCAGGATCGTAGCTACAACGTAGCTCGATCACATTGCCATCAGCGTCTTTCACAACCTCATTACAACGGATCACATAGCCACCACGGAGCCGCACTTCTTGTCCAGGAGACAAGCGTTTGTAACCTGCAGGCGGCACTTCGGCAAAATCATCTTGCTCAATTAACACTATTTTGGAAAACGTGATCTTACGACTTCCCATGGCAGGGTTTTGCGGATGATTACTCACTTCGAGTAATTCGGTGTGCGCTTCTGGATAATTTTCAATCACGACGCGCAAGGGTTGTAGAACAGCCATAACACGTGCTGAGGTTTGATTAAGATCGTCGCGTATACAATTTTCCAAGACCCCCATTTCTATCCAGGAATCTTTTTTAGTCACCCCGATGCGCTCACAAAATTCTCGAATAGCCGCCGGGGTATAGCCTGCACGTCGCAATCCAGCGATTGTCGGCATACGCGGATCATCCCAACCATTGACATATTTTTCAGTGACTAGTTGATTCAGTTTGCGTTTACTGACGATGGTATATTCGAGTTGTAAACGAGCAAACTCAATTTGTTGTGGATGACAAGGTACGTCCAACTGTTCTAATACCCAATCATACAGTGGACGATGATCTTCAAATTCCAGGGTACAGATGGAATGGGTAATTCCTTCTAAGGCATCCGAAATACAATGCGTGTAATCATACATGGGATATAAACACCAATCGCTCCCCGTCCGGTTGTGATGCACGCGGCGAATACGATAAATGGTGGGATCACGCATATTGATATTGGAAGAAGCCATATCAATTTTGGCGCGTAACACATATTGCCCATCAGCAAATTCACCGTTACGCATACCTTCAAACAGCCGTAAATTTTCGTCTATGCTGCGCTCACGATCTGGACTAGGCTTACCGGGTTCTGTTAAGGTCCCACGGTAGGCACGAATTTCTTCAGGCGACAAACTATCGACATAGGCTTTGCCCGCTTTAATCAGGTCTATAGCATACTGATACAGCTGTTCAAAATAATCCGAGGCATGGAATAACTGACTCCATTCAAATCCCAACCATGTCACATCCCGCTCGATAGATTCCATGAATTCCAGACTTTCTTTTTCAGGATTAGTGTCATCAAAACGCAGATTACAGGACCCCTGATACTCATTGGCTAAACCAAAATTAAGACAAATGGATTTTGCATGTCCAATATGTAGATAGCCATTGGGTTCGGGAGGGAAGCGCGTGGCAACTTTGCCTCCATGCTTATTTTCGGCTAAGTCTTTATTGATAATATGACGAATAAAGTTCGAGACGACAGGCGTTTCTTGAGTTGACATAATGATTTTAAGGGTTAGTAAAATGATCTGAAATTACAGAGTATGCCTGCTGCTCAGGCACGATGTGCATTAATACTACTGTAAATGCCCCCCACAGTAAAGTTGTAGGCAGGCAGCAAGTATAAGCCACTTGAGCTATGAACGCGCCTCCTCAGCGAAAAACGTGCGTACATCCGCAATATCCCGGCTACGTTGCATTGCGGGTACGCTGTCTAAAAACAATTGTCCGTACGAGCGTTTTAACAAGCGCGGATCGCAAACCATTAATACGCCCCGGTCATTGACATCGCGGATTAAACGCCCTACCCCTTGCTTTAGCGTAATCACTGCTGCAGGTAATTGGTATTCAAAAAAAGGATTGCGTCCTTGTCGTTCCATCGCTTGTAAGCGGGCCTTTAGCACCGGATCCCCGGGGGAGGCAAACGGTAACTTATCAATAATAACGCAGGAGAGTGCTTCGCCACGTACATCGATACCCTCCCAAAAACTGGAGGTGCCCAATAATATCGCGTTCCCTTGTTGCTTAAACTTTTCCAATAGCAAGGTTTTAGGATAACTCCCTTGGATTAACAAGGGATAGGCAATTTTGCCCTGCAATAAGTCGGCGGCTTGCTTCAAGGCTCGGTGACTAGTGAACAGAAAAAACGCACGTCCACGACTGGCCTCTAACACAGGTAACGCAAATTCGATGATTTTGGCAGTGAAATCTGCATCGGTCGGTTGCGGTAAGCCGCGGGGATGGTAAAACAGGGATTGCTTGGCGTAATCAAATGGACTCCCCCAGGAATTACTGTCTGCTTCAATTCCCAAGCCTTTGGCGAAATGATCAAATTTATTGGCCACACTCAATGTCGCCGAAGTAAAAATCCACGTCGCTGGATGTTGCTGCATAAAATTACGAAATTCACTGGCAATATCCAACGGCGTGCGACTTAAACTAAAACTTTGTTTAAACGTTTCAAACCAGCGTATCCATTGGCCTTGTTTATCGTCCATCACGATATGTAATTGTTCTAATAAATCTTCAGCGCGCTTACTACAGGCTTCCAGACCCTTGGATTTCACCGCAGCAGGCTTTAACTGCTCTACTAGCCGCGTTAATTGTGCGGCTAATGCTTCTAGGGCTGCGACAATTTTAGGGTTTTGGTCAATTTCATGCCATTCCCCCCGGCGTAATTCCATCCCAAACGCCAGACGTAGATTTTTAATCTCAAATTGCAAATCTTCGCTCGCCGTGCGGAGCTCGGGTAACTCCGTCGCGTCAGAAAAATATTCAGCTAAAGTATCTTGTGCCAAATCATGAAGCTGCTTACCCGTCAAGGTTACGCCGAGAAAGTTAGAAGCGGTATCTGCCAATTGGTGGGCTTCATCAATAATGATTACTCCGGCATCGGGCAGTAGCTCGCCAAATCCAGTGTCACGAATCGACCAGTCGGCGCATAATAAATGATGATTCACTACCAAAACTTCGGCTTCCTGCGCTTTTTTTCGCGCCTTCACCAAATGGCAATCTGCGTAATCTTGACAATCTTGTCCCAAACAATTGTCCGGCGTTGAAGTTGCCTGGAACCACACGGGATTGGCTTCCGCTACTTCTGGCATTTCTGCAATATCGCCAGTTTTGGTACGCTTGGCCCAGGAACTAATTTTGGCTAAGGCATCCGCATCCGCTTTTTCAAAACCTTGCGTGTTATATAACGCCAATTTTAAGCGATAGGTACATAAATAATTACTACGCCCCTTGAGCAAGGCGGTTTGCACAGGTGTTTTTATCGCTTTCCGAATAATGGGTAAATCTTTATTAAATAATTGATCCTGTAAGTTTTTCGTACCTGTCGACACGATGACTTTTTTGCCAGACAGGATGGCAGGCACCAGATAGGCAAAAGTTTTACCCGTCCCTGTTCCGGCTTCTGCAATAAAATGCTGCTCACTTGCGATAGCAGCTTCGATGGCTTTGGCCATTTCAATTTGCGCTGGTCTTGGCGAATACCCGGTGACGACAGCCGACAAGGCGCCAGCTTGTCCAAAAAAAGCATCAATTTTGTTCACAACAATAGTAATTATCTAAGTACCCAAACAGGCGTGTCCAAAGGATGTTTGTCTATAGCCATATTCTCTACAACTATCTGCAAACGCTTAGCAAAACTCGATTTACTCACAAATAAAATATTTTTATTTTTGGATCAAGTCTTAGCGTTAAAATTTAATAAAACCGCCTAAAATAAATTTTTAAATATTTGATTTTTATTAAAAAATAATGTTTTAAATACACTGTATAAAATTCACACAATCTAAGAATATCCTATATTTTTAGCGCACTTCGGAGCCTAAAGTGGCTATTATCCACAAAGTTATCCACAGAAATTGTGGAAAACTTGCCTAACGCATCCATTGACATCCAGTCAACTCGCAAATTTACTTAAATTAGTCAGATCCAGGCAAAGCCTAAACGAGAATTAACCAACCCAGAGCGCTTGTGTAAGCCTTCAATTATCCACAATCCCAAGTGAATAGCGTTTTAACGCGTGGTTTTAACACAAAAAAAACGTAGGCAATTGTTTTAAATAGTTATTAACTGCTAGCCCGCCTGTATAAAATCTAAACTATCTAACAATACTCTATATATTTAGGCTACTTCGAGCATCTGCACCCGGGTTTTCCACAAACTTATCCACAAATTCTGTGTATAACTAGACGCAGTCACCGCCGCAAGCTGACATCCTAAACCCAGGTATCCACACTTTCTTCAATGCTAACATGCTTCAGCGACACAAAGCGAGTTGTTAGGGACAAAGGTCGAGCGCGGCAAAATGCTATGGTACATTGCCACACTTAAGACTTGATCTCTAAGTTTACGCATGGGTGATTTTACTTAAAGTAGCTAAAAAAATTATGCGTATTTTAAGAGCCACAAAGTCATTGAAGCACATATCAAGCACTTAGTTACTAACAAACGTCAAACGAGGATAGTTAATCAAGCAGTTAAACAAAACTTATGGCTTAATACACCAATATCAATCATCTAAGTAATTGAATTATATTAACTAAAACAATACTTTTAGGTTTGTATAAAATTTAGGCAATCTAAGACGCTTCCTTATATTTAGAGTACTTCAAGCAAATCTCCAGCTGTTTTCCACAGAGTTATCCACAGAATTTGTGTATAACTTTTTTTACAAAATGGCTTAAACACCTAGAAGTAGAAAATAGCTTAAATCTGAGTCTCGGCTGGACATGTTAAACTATGCTGCCATATTACTTTGATGCTCTAGTTCTGAACTTTGTGAAACATCCTGCCTTTAATTTTATCCTGCGCCTGATTGCCCTATTCTGTGTTTCCCTCGATTGTCTGGCACATATGCGGATTGATACCGGTGTATCACTTTGGTACTACTGGGAATATACCCCTGAAATTACTCTACCGCTCTTGTTTACCACGGTGATCTATTTTCGCGGCCTTGCTAAACGACGTGAACACCAGCGACCTGTAGCGACATGGCAAAAAATTCTGTTTTTAATGGGTATTTTAAGCTTTGTTGTGGGCTTGCAGTCGCCGCTGGAGCCATTGTCAGATCATTTTTTGTTTATGCATCAGATTGAGCATATGTTAATTCGCTCAGTCGCACCGTTACTCATTATCCTGAGCATGCCCTTAGCACCTTTAATTCAAGGACTGCCCTATCCACTTCGCCATTATGTGTTAACCCCATTATTGCGTAATTGGCTGTTGCAGAAGCTGTATTTATTTTTAGTCCATCCCTGGATAGCTTCGCTGGTCTTTATCGCGACCTTAGTGATTTGGCAGCTACCCGAATTACATGATCGCGCGGTATTTGACCGGGGATTACATGACAGTATGCATTTCAGCATGATACTCAGTGGGTTTTTCTTTTGGTGGTTGATTTGTGATCCACGAGTCAAATCAGCTCGCTTGTCGTTTGGTATGCGCTTATTGATACTTTGGGGGGTCACCGTCCCCAACACGATTGTGGGTGCCATGATTACCCTAAGCCACCAGCAGCTTTATCAAGCGTATGATGTGCTCTATGGTTTTTGGAATATAGATAAAATGCTAGATCAACAATTAGGCGGGATTATTATTTGGGGACCGGATGGCATGATGACATTTGTCGGAACCGGAATTGTATTTTTATTGTGGCAACGGCAAGAAAAGTTGCATAAACAGCAACAATCTCAAATCCCCTCTGCACCTTGAGTTGGTCTTTGCTTAATTCTTTTAAGCCATCGCGAACTTTAGTCGACTCGTCAATATTGAATTAAGCGTTTAAGAAGCTGTCCAGCGATCACTGCCGAACAGCACTTAAATATTGAAGAATACTTCAGCTCGAGGCGGCTCGGTTATATCAATAAAAATGTTGCTGCGACTGTTGTTGCGCCAATTTGCTATGCCGAATGGAATAAGCAAAATACACAATCAAACCTAACAATAACCAAACGCCGAAGCGTAACCAGGTCAACGCGGGTAGGAAAGCCATCAAAGCCCCACAAGATAACATGCCCATGATGGGAAATACCGGGTTAAAAGGTGCCCGAAAGGGGCGGTATAATTCCGGCTGAGTGATACGCAACATAATCACCCCAAAACACACCAACACAAATGCCGCAAGTGTGCCGATATTGACCAGTTCCGCTAAATCACCCAACGGCATAAATCCCGCAATCAGCGACATAATCAAGCCACAAAGGACAATAACTCTGACAGGTGTTTGGGTCACCGGATGCACTTCACTAAAAAAACTGGATAACAAACCATCGCGAGACATGGCATAAATAATCCGCGTTAATCCATAGTATAAGACCAGCATCACCGTCGTCAGGCCTGCGATCACGCCAGTAGAAACCATGGCTGATGCGCCTTTAAATCCAATGAGATTCAGCGCATGGGCCACAGGAGACGACACATTCAGATCAGTATATGGCACCACCCCAGTCAATAAACCTGCAACTAAAATATAAATAAGGGTACAAAAGGTTAGCGACGCCACAATCCCAAACGGAATATCTTTTTGCGGATCGCGAGCCTCTTCCGTCGCTGTCGACACTGCATCAAATCCGACATAGGCAAAAAATACGATGGAAGCCCCCGCTAACACCCCTGTGGTTTTGCCATCGGGTAAGGTTTGGAACCATCCAAAAGGCATAAAGGGATGCCAATTTTCTGGATTAACGTTAAACACAGCAATCAAGACAAAAACACTGATGGTCAGCAGCTTTACTAACACCATAGCGTTATTCACGCGGGCACTTTGTTTCGTCCCCATAATAAGTAAGCCCATCAGTCCCAAAATAATCAAACTGGCGGGCAAATTAATATATCCTCCCAATTTGGGGGCCTTGGTTAAGGCCTCCGGCAACGGTAAGCCAATCGCTACTAAGGCATTACAAAAATAGCCTGACCAACCATTGGCAACTGCCGCCACGGAAATTCCGTATTCAAGTAACAAATCCCACCCGATGATCCAGGCCACTAACTCGCCAAAAGCCGCATAGGAATAGCCATAAGCGCTGCCACATCCTCCGACTGCAGAGGCCAATTCCGCATAGGCAAGCGCAGCAAATGTACAAGCAATTCCCGCTAAAATAAAAGATAGCACTACCGCGGGACCGGATTGTGTGGCTGCGGCAATACCCGTTAACACAAAAATCCCGGTGCCGATAATTGCCCCCACCCCCAGAAATGCCAAATCCCAAGCCGATAAACATTTCCTCAAGCGATGTTCTATAGGGTCTTCGCTCGTGACTTTTTTGGTACGAAAAATTTGCATAGTCATAAATCATCTCTTGGTTAAGTAAAACAGGTCCACAATTAGTGCTAAACGACCAAAACTAAGGTTTTAAGGATTATAACGTAGCGCAGTTCCAGTGTAAGCATTCAATAAGAGGGATTTAGAACAGTTTTTGAAAAAAAGTTACAATGTTTGGAAGGTGAAGGTCTGCAACGTGCGCAGATATTTCGTTAGACATAAATAAGCAACGTGCAGCCTCGTTCACTACAGCTTAAATTGCCCGATTTCCTGCCTACAATTCACCTCCACAGTCGACAAATCCAACCCAATAAAAACAACACCCTATTGTTATTAAATAATAATTTACAATAAATTATTATTGACATCACACAATTGAGATCTCATAGATACCTAGAGAAATTCTTGAGTTATTTCGTGCTAAACTGCTCGCATACATGCTCTTTTGGAAAAAAATATGCGCAATTATCACAAATCAATCTTATCAATATTACCTTGGTTATTATTAAGTACTGTTCTTGGAAGCACTGCTGTTTTAGCAGAGCCAAATAATGGCACAGCAGACCGCGATTATCTGCTTGACTATAATGGTTCAGATAATGCTGTAAAAAATTTCAGAAACTCCCCTATTAATTGGGAGAAAAAACGCATTGAAGACGCCAATGCATTGCAGAAAAAAATTACTGACCAATCTAAAGTTGATGCGAATAACTTAAATAAGTTGTATCAACAAGAACTGCAATTACGCGAAAAATTCAAGAAAAACGCTTCTGGATCTTTAGGGTTCAATAGCACTCCAAGCGATACCTCGATTTTAAATGTGGTGTTGGGTGTTGTCGGAGACTTATTATTACCCGCTAACGCCGAAGCCGCTACCACCAACTATGGGGACATCATCTTAAACGGCGATTTAAGTGATTGGAATATTACACAGCGTTTAAATCTGCCATTAGAAAAACCACCTTATCTTGAGAAATTTGAACTTTACGGCAAGTATGTCACTAGCCCTACTCCCAGCTATGTCATTGCAATTAAAGTTCCGACCGGAAAAACCATTGGTGCCAACACTACCTTATGGATCAATGCTGATCAGAATGCAAATACGGGTTTCCCCATTTATACGACACCAGGACTTGGGGGGATAGAATTTTGTACCAGTATCAAAACTGTTGGTAGTGGGCCTACGTTATTTTCCGTACCCGCAGACCCAACTAAAGGCTATTGCGATACCTTAACCACTCCGCTGGCCCAGATTACTGATTTTGCCTACAGTGCCGATAAATCGGTGCTTGAATATGCCATCCCTGCAGCGGCACTTTTTCCGAATGCTACCCCGAAAGCGATCAATCTCTTGGGTGATATTAACGATGATAATGCGCTGTATTTCCCTGCATTTTATAGCTCAAACATTCAGTATACACTTCCATTAGCCTCCAACGTGTTACCCAAACGCACCGACGCTAGCAAACGGGTGGGTATCGTATTTAGCGAAACCAGCCAAAGCCGTTTTTATTACACCCCAGGCACTTTGAAAGAGCCTGATCAAACGACGATTGCGGGTAAGAAACTGCCGACCGTCGCCGAACAGAAACTTTTCTTAGAAAAGAACTATGCACAATTAGTGATGGCTATGCAGCATCAAGCGATGATGGCTGGCTTAAGTTATGATTTACTGAGTGAAAACGATTTAACCGATATCAATAAATTAGCGAATTATGATGCTCTGGTCATTCCATATATGGATCGTGTACTCGAAAGTCGCTATGCCCAAATTCGTAAAAACTTATACCTAGCGCAATACGGTTTACATATCGGGATCATCAGTGCGGGCGACTTAATGGTTAAAGTCATGAAAGATGGCTATCAAAAAGACGACCCAGATTACGATGCCCCACATTTCTCCATAAATACGCCCTATGAAGCCATGCAACAGCTACTTTACTTAACGCGTGAAGGTGGCATTGGACCGTTTGCGGTTAATTTAACGGCCAACAATGTCAGCCATCCAGCGATGAAAGGCTATACTGCTGGCGAAAGCATACTATCGGGCAATGAGATTGACGCCTACAAATATTTTTATTCCAGCTACTATACTCCAGTTGCGGCGGCTCCAGAATTAACGACCACCACTTTGGTCAACCAAAATATTCCTGCTGTTGGCAACAAACCTGCAACCCTAGCCATAGAAAATGCTGGCACCCGCAACGTGCACTTTGCTACCGAACATGTCTTGGGAGACACCTCTCTCGTTTGGCAAGCCTTGCAATGGGTGGTTTACGGTAAGGACAATCTGCCCGTCAGTTTAAAAATGGGACGTAATAATAATCTATTCGTTTCCCGCAATGATATGGATCAAAGTAAATTTTACAACATCACGGACTATCTTTCGATGGGCTATGTGGATGCACCATTAGTTGATAAACTCAAACTCTGGAAAGAAACTTATAATTTTGTAGGATCTTACTATATCAACATCGGTAGTTTAGACAGTAACGTAAATTTCTCAGACGAAAAAACCGTCTGGACAAGTAATCCCCCTCCGACATGCGATACCTCGAAATTACCCGCTCAGTGTGACTCAAAACCCCTTTACGAGCGTTACAAAGCCTTAGGCAATGAAATCGGTACGCATTCCTATTCACATCCAAATATTACTTACCGTTTACCCTATGCCGACTATGATTCAGGCCAAAAATTCGGCACCATCCAACAAGAGTTCCAGCAATCGATGGATGAGATCGGCCAAAATCTGAACCCTACTTGGCAAAACTTGAATTTTAGAGGTGGCGCAGTCCCTGGCGCACCAGAAACCACGCCAACTTCGCAAGCCATTTTACAATCGCTAGATTACCTCTCTGGTGGGGCATCGGTAATCGGCGCTGGCTTTCCGAGTGCCTTCGGTTATCTAACCCCAGAAGACTCAAGATACACTAATCCCAATAACCTAAACGACACCAATGTTTATTTAAGTCCGAATTTAACTTTTGATTTTACCTTAATTGAATTTGGTATTCCTTTACGCATACCGGGTTCCAACCCTGTTGCGTACACCAATAAAATTTTATCCCCTGTAGAAGCAGGTCAGTATTGGTTAAATGAGTATAGCCGTTTAAACAAGCACGCTTCCCAGCCAATTATTCATTGGCCTTGGCATGATTATGCTGCAACGATTTGTAGCGATAGCAGCAAATCACTGCAATCTACAGGTTGCGGTGGCTTATACTCGTTAAATATGTTTACTGGCTTATTAGCCCAAACACAAGCTGATAACGGTGAATTTATAACCGGAGCGGATATCTCCCAACGTATCAAAGCCTTTAAAGAGTCCAAATTGCTGGTTACCCAAACTGGCAATCAAATTACTGCGACGGTGAGCCCCAGTTCAACCGTTGTAGGAAAATTTGCCATTGCTTTAAATCTGCCTAGCAATCAAGTGATTCAAAAAGTCTCTAATTGGTATGCCTATAACAATGACAAAGTTTTTTTAAGTCAGACTGGCGGCAGTTTTAACATCCAAACAGGTGCCAGTGCAGATAATGTCACGCATATTACGGCGTTACCCATGCGTTCTAAATTGCTCACGCTCAGTGGCAATGGATCCAGTTTAACTGCAAAAATTGAAGGCGAAGGCGAAGTGGTTGTCGCCCTCAATGGCCCAGTTAACACCTTCAAAATTGCGAGTGACGGCGGAATCCTCAGAAGAATCTCCAACACGAGCATAGGTATAAAATTTAGTAACTACGATACCCACGAAATTAGAATCGATCCAATCACTACAGATTTAATTGTGAATGGCAGCTTTGAAGAGCCCGCAACCAACACCTATACTTTAGCCAATAATTTTATTGGTTGGGGTGGTAAAGGCGATCAAATCGAATTCGGTCCTGCAGCTGTTTATGGGGTTGCTAAAGCCACCGGCAGCACCGTAGTCGAATTGGATGCCAACAGAAATGGCTCTAATACCGGGATTTATCAATATATCAATACTCCGGCGGCGCAGCCTTATGTCTTAACCTTAGATGTTGCGGCTCGCAGTGGAACAGCACTGAGCACGAATTCCGTTGAAGTCTGGTGGCGTGGTAGCAAGATTGCCACCATTGATCCTAAAGATACCTCGCTCACTAGCTATTCCTTCAATGTTACAACTTCGGGGGATGTGGACCTGCTTGAATTACGAGAACAAACTGGAGACGATGATACCTTAGGTGGAATGCTTGACAATATCCGTTTAACTCCGGGCACGGTGAGTACTTCATTAATTGTTAATGGCAGCTTTGAACAGCCTAATGCTGGATCGTATGGTCTTTATTCCAGTATCCCTGGTTGGGTTGGCACAGGAGACAAGATCGAACTGAGTACCGCCACTGCTTTTGGCGTGACCGGAGCCGATGGTGTGGAAGTGCTGGAATTGGATGCCAACAAAACCACGCTTTTTGGTAGTTTTTCGTTTGGGAGGTACACAGGAATTGTGCAAACGGTGACAACGCAAGCCAAAAATTACACCTTATCGCTTAAAGTTGCCGCTAGACAAGGCTTTTTGAATGGAACATTTGGTCGCAATACCAACACGGTAGAAGTCTGGTGGCGTAACAGCCGTGTAGCCGTGATTGATCCAACGACAACCACATTGACCACTTATAGCTATACTGTTGCAGGTTCTGGCGGAGCAGATAAACTGGAATTCAGAGAGCAAAGTGGTGATGACGACAGTGTGGGCGGAATTATTGATAATGTTGTGTTGCAGTAGGCATTGAAATTCTTTATTCAATCAGCTATTGCTTGAATACTGATTATCTTAAGGAACTTTAGGTGAGTAGCTCAAAAATGTTATTCTTGAGCTACTCACTACACAACAGCGGCTTTTTCTCCTATCGTCGGACAAAGCTCCCTTAAACAAAGATCGTCCTCACATAGCGAAGAGAAGCAATAAGGTTCAATTCACTTAATTTTGTGCTAGTCTGATTGCCTGTAACAAAAGACTGATTAAGATGACAAGTTGTTTCTGTGAGCCCCCCAAAAACAGCGTGTCAGTGTTAATTCAATTAAGCATGCGAGTAGCCTTATGCCTTTTTTCATTTGCCTTAACCTCCTGATCAGCTATGCCGTCAATGCGCATAATCGCCTCGAACAGTTTTTTTTGTCGAGCTACTGCGAATACTTAGGAATTTTGCTGATTGTCGTCAGCTGTATCTGCCTCGCATGGCCTAAATTAAAGCTAGCCTTACGTTACGAATTGTTTTGCAGCGGTACGGTGTTGGTATGGATTAGTACCTGGCCGCCCAATTTTAATGCCGACTCACCCGTGATCTTCTTTTTCCCTCTGTTCTTTTGTTTGGTGACCGTGCTGGTGCATAAAGTGTTTATTCTGCAGGCGGAGACCATCGATTTAATGTCATTGAAATATATCGCCCTACTTGGGCGACATAATTTTTGGCACACTGGGGTGTTAGTTGTCAGCGTACTGGTTAGCCTGACACAAATTGAACATTATCGAGTTTATCCTTCGTTGCTCAGCTTGTTGTTGATTAAATACGCCGTGCTCAGCATTTTAGAACTGCGCGCAGAAGATTTGGTCAGGGCAACGGATTAATACCTTATAATGCCCGATCAATCTACCCTGTTGTGTTTAACTTAATGTCTATAGAAGCCCCTGACGATCCCACTACCCCAATTCTGATTGCCGACTTAAATCTGCATCGTGCCTTACTGGAAGCAGCAAACAACCTAGGCTTCCACGAAGCTACAGCCGTCCAAGCAGCGGCCATCCCCGCAATTTTAGAAGGCCACGATGTCTTAGTCAGCGCCGCGACTGGCAGTGGCAAAACTGCGGCTTTTTTATTACCTACCCTGCAATTATTATTACAAAATGCCAGTGATAGCACAGGTGCCCTGATTTTGACACCTACGCGCGAATTAGCACAACAAATTGCAGAAGTCGCGATGCAACTGGCTGAATATACCGAACTCAACATAGGTCTGATTATCGGGGGCGAAGATTTTAAAAAACAGCAACAACATTTAAAACGCGCGAAAGATCTGATTATCGCCACCCCTGGGCGCTTAACCGAACATCTAAAAACCTACCCAGACAGTTTTGCGCAGT
>SXGT01639056.1_pt1 | contig 13737 bp, 8 predicted proteins | sample 3176221 | NCBI WGS metagenome assembly SXGT01 (sample SAMN11356862, study PRJNA531348) | freshwater metagenome | isolation source: freshwater sample F1-120 | place: China: Fuxian Lake, Yuxi | collected 2017-12-25 | reverse complement strand
TCGTCGAGGTAGTTTACCAGGGGCGATACATGCAGGCTGCCGCCAAAATTTACGTCGGCACCGTCCTCATACAGCCACGACGAAAGGAAGCGGATGAGGTCCTCATTGAGCTGGGCAAGGTAAAAGCCTGGGTCTTTACCCGGCAGAAAAGCCACCTTCAGGCTGACTTCCACTTCTTCAAATACCGGGTGGGTAACCTCCAGTTGGGTGAATCCGCTTACCCGGGGCACTAAAAAGGTGCGGATGGCCTCCAGCACGGCCTGGCTTACCCGCGGGCGAAGACGGTCCACTGCATTTTGATTCCGCAAATCCGGCAACGGCACTACGCGCACATGCCCTGGCGAAAACTCATTCTGGCCCGCAGCCTGCGAGTGGTTGAGGCATTTTACCTGATATACTTCAGGAAATTGTTGAAGGATGAGTCGCTCATAATCCAGCACCCCCACTGCACGGTCTTTGTGGCGGAGGCGCTCACTCACCCGCTGGTAAAAATCGGCATCAGGTTCCACCGTTTTTCCCCCAAAGGATGCGAACGGCTGAAATACCTTGCCCACCTCGGCCCGTCGCTCGAGCAGACTGGCAATGGTTTCGGCTGCCAATGGTTCTGCCATGCGGTTGGGGTCGTTTTCTCCCGCTGCATACGCCGCCACCATGGCCTGCGGATACACGCCATACACTTTACCCACCGCATCGGGGTAATCGGCTACGGATGCGCTGATCCAGAACAGGTTACCGGGCAACAGGGTATTGCCGGTATTGAGCACCTGCGGCAGGTTAAGGGTCACGATTCCAGGCTGTAGCAGGCCATTGGTGGTATCGGAAAGCACGTCCCGGGCCTCAAACTCGTACCAGCGGTTTTGGGACAAATACTGCCACACCACCCGCTGAGAAGGGCGTTCGGGGTTTTCGCTTCCGGAAGCTACCTGAAACAGCAGCGAAAGGGTTTGAGGCGGGTTTAAGCCGCTCAGGCCAATGAATAAGGCACCACTCAGGTCCCTCACGGCAAGATTGCCTTCGCTGTCGCGCAGCGGGTTGCGGAACCGGTCGCCTACCGTGGTGAGAAAACGGGGCAGCAGTTGCTGCACCGCCAGCGGACCTGTGCCATCGTCTTCGGCTACGGGACTAAATTCCGTAAATCCGAAGGGGTGAATGTGAAAGAACTGCTCAACCGGTTTGCTAAAATCACCCTTTGATTTATTCCGGAAAACAATGCGCTCCGAGGCCGAATAGTCCAGTGACAAGCCCGTCATCATGGGGGTGAAGGGTGCTTTGGGGATCAGTGCGGCATTATCAGCTATTGCCGCGTCGGCCATGAGTTTGGCGAACTTTTCGTGAAAAAATCCCTGATGGAGGCGAAGGGTCATAAAGCCCCGGCTTAGCAGGGTGGAGTAGCCGGTAAAGGGCGGCAGGTCGGGGTTTCGGGTAAACTGGAAGGTATCCGGCGCAAAGGAGAAGGGCTCCCCGGCGGGCGTGACGGGCAGCCCGGTTTGGGGGGCATTGCCCACCGAGCCAAACAGCGATATGGCATCGGACTCCGGCTGCAACAAGCCATCTTTCAACAACTCAAACGAGGCCTTAAAGTAGCTGTTGTCCACCGGCGGCTGACCATTCACCAGGTATTGGCTGTAGTACGTGCTGAAATTTTCATCGGGAAGGTTGGCCCATTGAAATTTCAGGGTAACCCGTGAGGGCGACTTGGAAAACACTTCGTGGCTACCGATGTAGAAGCGGCTGCCCTTGGCCGGCGTTGCCCCGAATGGCATAAATGGCTTGGAGGGGTTGATCACACCCTGATCGTTTTCGAGGATGAGGGTGCGCAACTGCTGCACCGCCACCGTCAAATCCAGCCGCTGCCATACAGGCTGGGTAAGGGGTGCAGGTGCAGGTTCGGCAGGCTCTTCCGCTTCGCAGCCGCAACTGTCTGCTGCGACAGGAGAAGGGGAGGGCAGGTTTTCAGGTGGGGTAGTCGCTCCGGTTTCGGTGCGTACAAAATATTTGTAGGCAAATGAATACGGCACTTCCTCCCAATGGGTGGTATCACTGAGGGCGTTTCCGGCCGGTACGTCTTTCAGGGCCAAAAACACTTTTCCACCCAGATCCTTCACCATCATGTTTTTATACCATGGCACAGCGGAATTATGGGGCAGGATAGTGCCTGCCTTCATCCACAAATCCGGTGCGCTGTCAGGGCTGTAATTGGAGCCGGAAAGACGGGCCAGGGGCCGGTAAAATTCTTCCTGAAATAGCACATAGGCACCGGGCTCATAGGTGGTGTTTATGTCGTAGGCGGAAAACTCGCCCCCTTTTTCCCACATATTCACACCGGATCCGGGTGCAGTGCCCGTAACTTCTGCATTGGACCGGTAAATGGCGTTTTCAAAAACCACGTATTCGCCTGGCACGTAGGGTTCCTGGGCATTGTAGGCGGCTGACAATGCTTTGGAAACCACCGCATCCGGTACCTGCTCCCAAAGGTTGATTCCCAACTGCGGGTGAATGCCCCTGAATTCACCCCGGGCAATGTAAAATACGCCTTCAAACTGGGCCAGGTCACCCTCTCCATAGTTTTGATTGGCGTGGTAAAAACTTACCTGACCGCCCCTGCTCCAGAAGCTGCCCGAAGATGGGTGCGACGGGCCAAAGCGGGTTACCGGGCTCAGGGTGGAGAAAAAAGTCTTTGATCCTCCTGCAGGGGTAAAATGCGCTACCGACTGGGCGGAGTAAGGTTGATTGGGGTTGTATTCGGGTATCTGGTTTATTTTCTCCCAAATCACCGGAGCATCTGCCGGGGAAAGGCCCACATTGGCCTCGTTTGCCTCATACACTACCCCGCCCTGGTCAGCGAGTTGCCCACTGGAAAACTGGGTGGAAGAGGCATAAGGTGCAATATTGCGCGGCGCTTCCCACACGGCGTTGCCAGTAGATTCGGGTTCAATGGCAGTGTTGGCAAAAGCAGCACTGAACACTTTGTTGTTCGCCGTTACCAGGCTACCTGCCACATAATCTTCTGTAAGGCTCCAGGCAGCAGTTGGCTGATTGAGCCAAAGTTCAAAATTAAGGTTGATCGGATGGGATGGGATACCAGATACGGTAGACGCATAAAAAACACCTGCGTTTCCCCCGATTAACTGGAAAACAAAGGGCCCGAAATTGGAACTGATGAGGGGTATGGCTGAAATATCGATCACGGTATTGGCCCTTATCCAGTCAGAAGAAACTGTGGTGGCAGCACTGGTTTCTTTCAGGGCAATAAAAAATTGTGGCTGGTTATTGGTTTGCGACACCTTCACCATTTTTCCCATTTCATACCTCCCGGGCTGGTACTCCGCGATCTGATACCAAAGCCTGGGGTTGGTTGACGGCCGGATCATTTCCCGGTTGGTTAGTGTACCCCCGATGGTGGTTATCCGCAACAGCCCTGACGCCTGCGGGTTAGGTAAATAAGCCTGCTGATTTTCACTCACCGACTGCCCATTGAAAAACGAGGTCAGGGCATCAAACTCCGGAAGGGGGCTCCAAATGGAAGCCACTTCGGTGCCCGGTGCAGCAGTGAGCTTCCGCGTAGCGGTGAGTCCGGCGTTGCGAAACAAAAATAATTGGTTGCCATTGCGCACCAGGTTGCCTTCCGTGTATTGGGTATTGGCGGCATGATTCAAAACCCCCGGGATCAGTTTCCAAACCTGCTCCTGCAATACCTGCGCGGGGTCAGCGCCCGCTGCCACCTGGGTGTTGCGCGCTTTCAGCCGGTAAACTTCCTGGCTCTGAACCGCAAATTCACCCTGAACAAACGACCGCGAACCGGTGGAGGGAATCAAAGCAGGTACGGGTCTCCAAACGGAAACGAGTTTGTTGGGCGAAATAGCCGGTACCGCCGTCAGTGCGAGAAAGATCTGTCCGTTATCGGCTACAATGTCATCCGGGTCATAATTTTTTTCAGGGTCAAAACTGCCCTGGCTTTGCTCCAGCTTATCCCATACTGGCACGGGCTCGTCAGGATCCGGTGCGGGGGCTGAGTTCCGTTTAGCATTGGCTCGGAAGGTTTTGGCGGCAGAACGGTAATAGGTTCCCTGAATTGTGTCGCCGGCAAATGCTGCTGCACCTGCTATTCCGGCCTCAGCATTTTCCCATACGGGGGTGGCAATCAGGTCTTCCGGCCAGACACCCAGCGCCGGGAAATTGCTCCGGTAAAAGGCTTGCAGCACCGGATCGCCGTTGGTATTGCGCTCATCCAGCAGGGTGAGCTCGCCCCTGAGGTAGGGAGTATTGCTGTCGAAGGCGCGCAGGCGTGCACCCAGGTTCAGGTCGAGGTTGCCCAGGGAGGAAAGTCCTTCATTATCCACCTCAAACCGCACCGCAGGCACAGCCCGCTTGAGGCCAAAGCCCTCCAGGTGTACGTCTTCGGTGTAGGCCGTAACCGCCGGAAAATCCAGGCCCAGCCGGAGGGTAAAGGTAATCTCCCCTATTTCTTCTCCTTTTTCGGCGGCGGTCGCCAATTCGTCCAGGTCCACGAGGGCCACCTGCACGTCTTTTTCCACCACGTCTGTCCACTCCTTTTCGGTGGTCAGGGAAATACGGAGGTTGTTTTTCAGCTCACTTTTTATGGTGGAAATGCCATACAATTCGACCAGCGGCTTCAGGTGAGCCATGCGCAGCCCGAGGGTAATGGTGCGGGTGCCTTCCGCCAGAAAGAGCATGGGCGATGCAATCGCAAAGCCAATGCGCCCGATGGGGCCGGATGCACTGCCAAGGGTATGCCACTGGCCTTCTACGGCACCGGCATTGTGTTCCGGCAGGTCGGCATCCGGTGAGGCATACAGGTTGCTGATTTCGTATGTGTGGGTGATATCCTGCTGGTTGTCAGGATTTTTGGGAAATTTTTTATCAAAAAACAGGGTCTTTAACCCGTGTTCCTCATCAATTTTTCCCCCGTTTACGACCAATTCCCCGGCGGCGTCAAAAAATACGTCGTTGCCCAGGGCATCTTTTCCTGCCTCAAACCGCTCACCGGATGTCATGAGGGCCTGGGCAAATCCCCGCGCCAGTTCGATCACCAAATGCACCTGATCGGCCACGGCGGGTGCCGGGGTCAGTTGCAATACCTCGCGGTAGTAAAAGTCGAGGTGGCGTTTGGTAAGGGTATTCTGGTCGGTCTGGAGAATAGAAAAAAGCTGGGTAAAGGCCAGAAACAGCGCCATGTGCGGCTCGTGGGCGGGATAGCTTTCCAGGGTCTGCTCAAGGTAAGCTGCCGCATGATGATGCACCTTCAGCATGAGCTCATACAGCTTGCGGAAAGCGCCCGACAAGGCTTGCTGGTCCTTGGTTGCCAACGCACCGGCAGGCAGCCCGGCTTCCAGCGGAAAAAATCCGGGGGAAAGGGGCAAAAGCGGCCATTCGCGCCGGATGCGCTGCAAATTCGTTTCCGGATCGGAGAAAGGCGGGTTACCCCCCAGCAGGTGTACCCTTTCCAGATAGGCTGCTATCACTGCAAAGGCGTCCTGCCCGGCAGCAGGAATCAGTTTTTGGAGGTCGGTATGTAAGGCCAGTCCCGGCACGGCTTTGGCCTGCCACTCCATCACCTGGGTGGCCATGTGGTGCAGCAGGGCAAGCAGTTGGCTGAGGGTTTGGGGCCCCGGCTGGCTGAGAATCTGCCCGAAGGTTACTTTCAGGGGTTGCGGACCCTGAGCTTTGAGCAGCATGGCAGCCAAAACCGATGCATCGCCTGCCACAAAGGGAAGCCAGTCGCCGGTGACCCGGTTTTGGTGGTTGAAATAATTGAGCAGTTGGGCGTACCGCCGGATATACAGGAGCAGGTCAGCCGTGCTGCGCTCATCCACCGACACAAAGGCCGGGTCCAGGGCAGGGTTGCCACGGGTTCTGCGGCTGGTGCCGTTGCGCCGCAGGGGGTTCAGGCGGGGTATGGGCAGGGTAGGCATGGGGTTTCAGGGGTCAGAGTTCGGTTCCTTCTTCGAGGTAGAAGGGGAATACAAAATTGTTCCGCGTATTCACCGACGGAATCACATACTGAATATCAATGAGTACCAGGCCTTCTTCGGCCTGCACGTCGAGGCTGACCTGTTCCAGGCGGATGCGCGGCTCATGGTCGAGGATGGCCTGCCGGATGGTTTTTTCCATCAGCGCGGCCAGAGAGGCATTTAAGGGTTCAAACAGCAGGGGCTCCATGCCGGCGCCGTAGGTGGGCTGCATAACCCGCTCGCCGAGGGCAGTGGTGAGCAGAATGTGCAGGCTTTGCTCAATATCGGTTTTGCCCGATACCATTTCCACACTGCCCGTCAGGTCATTAAAGGTGGGTGGAAAACTCCAGCCGGTGCCAATAAATTCGAAATCTGCCATCGCTCGTTTTATTTTTGAAAAAACGGGGTTACCCCCCAATAATCACGGTCATACATCCAAGGGTAATCTGCCCGCCATGGGCCGTCATGTCTCCCAGCCGGGCTGCGGGTTTTCCCCCGATCATCACCGTTGCCGATCCTTTGGTAATCACATCCGGCGGACCCGTACACACGGCCTGGTCGCCTACCACAGCGGCAGGCATACCGCCGATCATTACCGTGGGCACACCCGGACCAATCACCGGGCCGCCCACGTGGGGAACCGTACCGGTTACCATCGGGCACACATGCAGGTCATTCAATCGGGCTGCGGGGGGCATAGGTTTTTCTGATTAATTGATTTGAACAAGTGCACCTTTCAGCACCAGGTTGGCGCTGCTGCTTACCTCAGCACCCGCCGATCCGGACGCCTTTAACTGGGTGGAAGCCTTCACCTCCACATTCATACCTTCCAATGCAGCATCCTGTGTGGCTTTCAGGGTGAGTTTTTTCGGGGTTTCAATGGAAATTCCCTGCGAATCCATCACGATCTTGTTGCCGTTTTCATCTTCCAGCGTAATGGAACCTCCGTCGTCGTCGAGGATGAGTTTTTTCCCCTTGGGCGTATCCAGGGTGATGGATTTCTTTTGGTCATCAAATAGCAGGCGCATTTTCTCACGGGAGAAATACCCTTTCTGGTGGTTGTCTTCGGTCTCCGTCAGGGGAGGTGCATTCTTGGAGCTGTGCAGTTGCCCCAGCACCACCGGGTAACGCGGGTCATCGTGGATAAACCCTACAATGACTTCGTCACCCACTTCGGGGCGGTAAAACCATCCCCGTTCTTTCCCCGCATCCAGCGAACCGATCCGGGCCCAAACGCCTTCACCGCTGGTTTCTACTGCCGGAATCCGTACCCGCAGGCGGTGCTCGTTTTCCGGATCACCCGATAATTTGGTCACCACCCCGACCTGGAGGCCATGAATGCCCGGAAGCAATCCTTCCGCAGGCAGGGTTTGCACATCGGCGTAGCGGCGGCTGTGAAGCTCAGGGTCCAGTCCGAATTGGATGCGGGTTTCCCAGCCGCCTTCGTCGTATACATGCTGCACGGCAGTCACGTAGGCTTTGCCGTCGTATGACTTACCCAGCCGGTCGAATTCAACGAGTTTTCCAGGTAAAATGGCCGCCGATCCCTGAATCGTTGCCGTTCCCCGCATCCGGCCCAGGGCATGGCGCTGAGCCCGGGCTTCCGCCCACGATTTCAGCTCCTGGCTTTGCAGCATCCCGCCGTGGGTGAGTTCATACTCCGACGGACCTACATTCGATTGAAGGTCACGTTCTTTTATTCCCCCAAGTCCGGAGGTACCGCTCGACGAGCCCTTGCTGTTCAGCATGGCCTGGTCTTTTGGGCTCCAGGCCGATACAGATACGTTTTTTACCTGCTCCCGTCCGTCGATTTCGGCTGAGAATTCCACCAGGTCACGACCGTATTGAAGGGTTGCCACGGGGGATCCCGAAAGCACGGGTTTTTCCACCTTCAGTTTGGTGCCTTCATGGTTCACTATCAGCCCGTTTGCCTCCGCCCGGCAAATTAGAAAATCCCAGTCGGAGGTGTGGTATTGCACCATCTCCTTGTGTTGCTGGGTGGTGGCGTCCACCGAAACCTGCAATCCTGAGCCTTGGGCGAGGGTTTTGATCAGGTCTGAGTCTTTTTTTTCGTAAAAAACCTTGCTCTTGCGGTTCAGGGTGAGCTTATAGGATTTTGCCCTGCAATCAATTCTCACGACGGAGAGGTTGTCGCGAAACTGAATCGACTGCCGCACAATCACCCCCTTAAATACCTCTTTGTTTTGGGTATTGTATCCGATCATCACCTGAATTTCCTGTCCGGGAGCAAGTTTTGGGCTCATGCTGGCTTCGAAGGTTCCTTTTGCCGGATCGCCGTCGAGAATAAGAATCTGAGCAGAGGGTATGCGGTTGATTTCAATGGAAACCTCCATCGAAAGCACCTGAAAAGAGGCGTCGAGGGGGCTGCCCCCAGCCTTCACCGAAAGGGTGGCCAGTCCGCCGGTGGCCTGACTCAAGTTGTTGCTCATACGTCCTGATCTTTTAAGGGCGGAATGCGGAGGGCTTTCCCAGTGCGGAGGGTGCGCAAACTGTGCAGGCCGTTAAACCGGCCCAACTGCACAAAGTATTCGGGCGAGTCATAATACGATTGGGAAATGGCATCCAGCCGGTCTCCGGTTTCGATGCTGCGCTCCCGGGTCAGGTCTGCGGTTTGCAGCCGTGCCACCTCCTGGCGGCCTTCGGTAGCCCAGGTATCTTCAATAAAGGTGGCCTTTATCTTGGCCCGCAAAGGCGATCCGTCGGGCCGGAACAGGGTGTATTCCACGTCCGAAGACTTTAGCACGCAGTCAAACACGAGGTTCGACCAGCTCAGCCGCAGGAAATTCGGGCGGTGAGTGGAGGAATTATTGAAATAACACAGGTCCAGAAACCGCTGAATCAGGTCCTTTACCTCGGGCGCTGAAGGATTGCCAACCAGAGACACAGGTGCCGAACTGCTGGCCGCTGCGCCGGTTCCATCCACCAGAAACTCAAAATTCATTTCTTCCGGGCTGGGCCGGTTGGCCACCTGCGGCCCGATGGCCGGGCTGGGCGGGGTGCGGCTCTGAAACTCCAGGGCATACCGGCGGCTGTAGGTGGTGGGGTTAAACATAACCACAAACTCGCCCACCTTATCGGTAGCACGGCGTTCCTGTTTTTTGAAGGCAATCACCTTCATCTTGGAAAGCTGTCCGGAGGAAAAAGGGTTGGTCATGGGTCAGCGTTCTTTGGATTTGCGGAGCATTTCGGCTACGTGGGCAGCCACTTCGGTGGCCAGTTGCCGGGCCGGGGTTTGGGCGGAAGCCGCCTGGCTTTGCTCCGGGTTTTGCTCCCGGATGGTGGCCCGGATCACCAGTTCGCGGATTTCGATCGGCATCAGATTCGGAGGCTTTTAAAGTAATGGTAGCTCAGCACCAGGGTTTCGATGGCAAGGGCGTTTTGCTCAGCGTTAAACGCGCTCACCTCCCACCGTTTTGGGATGGCTCCCACCACGTACCAGCTGTGTAAGGGAGCGTGCTGGGCGTTTAACAAGGACACGGTGAGGTTCACCGGCCGGAACCGGAAATTCTCAATGGCATCTTTGCACCACTTTACCAGCCCCGAGCCGGTGGGCATGCCCCTTTTGAGGGTAAGGTCGGAATACCGCGTCCGGGTGGGCAATTGGTGGGTGAAGCGGTTTTCGCCGCCCTCCACATACGCCTCTGTTTCCATTTCCACCGTCAACCCCGACACCTCCTGAAAACTTACGTCGATCAGGGTTTGGGGAGCGAGCTGAAAATTGACCACAAAATGAAACCCGGGCGGCGGATAATGCAGCGCCATGGGGTTAGCCGTTTTGGATGGTGAGGCCCTCGTGGGCAATTTCGATGGTTTCGATGGCCACTTCGTTGCCGTCCGATTTCAGGTCGGTCGACTGCACATTTACAGGCCATGCAGCTTTTACCTTCCATACCACCACAGGCTCATGGGCCTCATTCAGCAGGCTGATGGTGAGGTCGCGCCGCTCAATGGTGTTGAGCGCTACGGTATTCCACCAGGCAAAGAATTCATTGTCGGCGGCAAACGTTCCCCGCTTCAGGGTAATATTGTCATACTTCTGCATGCCGGGCATTTTCTGCTTGCTGTACTCCGGGCTTGCACCTTCCCGGTACTCGATCACTTCGGTCGTTACTTTGAGGCCGGTCACTTCGGTGAAGCCGATCCGGGCACCGCCCCACTCCACCTGGAAGTGAAACTTGGGTAAGGGATAATTTGCCATAGGGGTAAGTGTTGAATGTTTTTTGCTGAAAGTGGTGAGAAATCAAAAATCAGTTTTCCATCCGGCCTTCTTGCCGGACGACAATGAATTCGGCCGGGCGAACGGCTGCAAGCCCCACTTCGAGGATCAGCCGCCCTGCCAAAATATCTGCTTGGGTCATGGTTTCACCCAGACCAATGGCTACATAAAACGCTTCAGCGGGCGCTGTACCCGCCAGGGCACCCTGTTTCCAGAGCCCCTCCAGAAAGGCCTCCACCGCAAACCGCAGCCTTACCCAGTTTCCGGCCTCATTGGCCTCAAACAAAAAGGGGTGAATAGCCCGGCGCAGGTATGCCTCCACATAAATAAAGAGTCGCCTCACGGGCACATACCGCCACTCCAGGCTGTTACCTTCGAGGGTGCGGCTGCCCCATACCACCGTGGCCCGGCCCGGCAGTTGGCGGATCGCATTAACCGATTTTCCGCTCGTTACATCTACGTTCCAGTACTCTTGCTCACGGTCGGTAAGCACCATTTCGGGACCCAGGCAAAAGGCCAGGCCCGCATTGGCCGGCGCTTTCCACACCCCATGGGCCGCATCGGTGGTCACATACAGCCCGGCCACTGCCCCTGAGGGAGGGATGGTGGCGCATTCCTGCCGGAAGCGGAACACAGCATCCGCGAACAGGGGATGGGTGGTGTACAACCGTTCTTCGGCCTGGTACTCAGCCTGTTCGGCCACTTCCAGCACACCCGTGAGGGCGGCGGTCAGGGCTTCCACAGCTTTTTTCCAGCCCGCAAGCAGGGATGCAAGGGTAGGGGAGGAATCGGCAGCAAGGCTGCCCACCGTTTGAAAAGCCAGCCAGCCCGTACCCGAAAGGGCCGCATAAGCGGCTTCAACTTCCTCATAACCAGGCGAAAGCGGGTTTTTTTCTAAAGAAATCAGCGATTGAATGGCTACAGGAGCCTGTAAGGCAAGGGATATCCGCTCAAATTGCGGCTGCATCGCAGGGCTCAACAGATTTTCCAGGGTAGGAAAGGCAAGGGCCAGCCGGCGGCTGAGCGCTATCAGGTCGGAAAGTCCCGATCCTTCATTTGCCCCTGCAAATACCTCCCTGAATATGCCGGGCAACAGGCCCCACACATACCGGGTAGGGAAAGCCATTGCAGTGTGCATGTGGAGTACATCTGCATTGGCAGCTTGTGCTTCTTCGAGCAATCGCTGGTTCAGTGCCGGGCCGCCCAGGCTCCCTGCGTCCTGAATATTCGCTCCGGAAAGAGCATCCACAAGGGCGATTTCGTGCAGGTGAATGCGCCGGGTATGCGTTGAAACCACCCACGGGTGATAGGCCGCCGCATACCTCAGGGCACCGGTTGCGTCGGGCAGGTTATTTCTGAATGCGGCGATATCACCGGTAACCTCTTTTTTGCGCAGCACATCACTGATCAAAAACCACTCCTGACGCTGAGCGCATACCTCCGCCACTTCCCGGATGAGTTGGCCAAAGGCCGCATCAGGCAGACGCACGGCATCGGGCAGAGCCAGCAACAGGGGCTGGTCGAGCATGCCAAGGCGGTCCCAGACCGGGGGCAGCAAAGAGGCCATCTCAGGCCAGGGCCCTTCGTAAGTGCGCCAGGCGGCAAACGGCGCTGGTTGGCCGGGTTCCGGCGCAGGCGTGGCAGCTACGGCTGGCAGGTCGCCACAGGGGTCCCCCGCCGGCGGCGCAAGCGGGGGCAGCATGCCAGCGGCATAAGGCCCGAGCGATACCACGTAGCAGGCGCTTCCGCCCTGTCCGAAATAGTGGTTTACGGCATCCCAAAGGAAAAACCGCTCACTGACAGCCACTTCCCGGATCTGGTTATTGGCCTCCAATGAAACGGATACTTTATATACCGCCGCCAGAAAGGGACCCCCAAACCACCGGGTGAATTCGCTAAAGCTGGAAATCCGGATCGGGTGCAGGCACAGGTCTTCCCCCGCGTCCGACCGTATGTTTTCGGTGTAACCGAAAAATACAGGCAGGGCAGGCTCCAGGTCCGGCACAGCCGGCTGCGGTGCAGAAGGCGCCAGGTAATACCCGGGGGTTTTCAGCAGCATGGGTTTGCTTTATTGAAATGAGACCAAAAAAGCTGCCGCTCAGGATTGCTGCATCATGTGTGAAAACTGGAGGATGATGAATTCAGCAGGTCGTACCACGGCCATCCCGATTTCCACGTTCATTCGTCCCTCCAGAATATCCAGGGCGGTCATGGTTTCACCCAATCCCACCTTTACATAAAAAGCCTGCTCAGGTTTGGCCCCGGCCAGTGCACCGGCCCGCCATTGCAGAAACAGGAAGTTTTCGATCATCGCGCGTACCTTTACCCAGGTGTTGGCATCATTGGGCTCAAACACAAACTGGTAAGAGGCTTTTTTCACCGATTCTTCCACCATAATAAAGAAGCGGCGCACGGAGATGTACCTCCACTCGTTGTCATTGCCTGCCAGGGTACGTGCACCCCACACCAGGGTGCCTTTTCCGGTAAAGGTCCGGATGGCGTTGATGGATTTGCCGGCGGTCACGTCCACGTTCAGGCTTTCCTGTTGCTCGTGGGTAATGTTGATGACGGGCTTCACCACCGACTTCAGGCTGACATTGGCCGGTGATTTCCACACACCGCGGCTGGAGTCCACTGCTGCAAAAATACCAGCCATAGCCGGGGCCGGAGGCAGAATACAGGGCAACTGATCCAGAGCGGCTTTCACCCGGGCTTGCAGCGCACTCGGGAGGGCGTCCAGGGTGGTATTGGTAGAGCCGGGAGCTGTACCGCCCGTTTTTACGTGGGTTACGGTAATGCCGGTTGGCAGGTAGTGGTAGTTGAAAATCGTTTCCAGGTTCGGTGCGTAGGCCGATCCGTAATTCAGGTTATCCGTGCCCACGAGGGTGCTGCGGAACGTGGCTGCCACCGTCAGCGGATTGGATGCGGCGGTATGGGCCTGAACACTCATGATGGTAAAGCGGTCCTGCAATTTGGCGCACTGAGCCAGAGCCGCATCGTGCAGGGCGCCGGCGTCGGCATCACTCAGGCCCTGGCTTTCAGGGAATACGATGAGCGTGGGCTCGTCCTCGGCTTCGAGCGCATTCAGGGCGCGAACGAGGCCGCTGTTGGCATCACCCAGGGCAATGGGGGTACCAAATGCGCCAAAAGCTCCTGCTGAAACAATGTAGCAGGGCCCGCCGCCATTGGCAAAGTAAAACTGCATGGCGTAGTACATCACATGCCCGGAGGTGATACCCGCCGAAGCAAAGGTTTTTATATCCAGGGTTTTGTTTTCAGCATCAAGGGTTTCCTCGATGCGCACGGTCAGGTTTTCTTCGGGCTGATTGTCGGCAAGGCCGCCAAAGTACTGCTCATATTCGAGCAGAGAGGTAATTCTTTTGGGCTTGTAATGCAGGTCACCGTCTGCTTTTTCCTTCGCCTTGGCCGTATAGCCAATAAAGGCCGGAATGGCGGTCTCTACCTGAGCCACAGAAGGCGGAAATTTGGAGACTTCCTGGATATAAACGCCGGGGGTTTTAAAGGTAC
>SXGT01614724.1_pt1 | contig 13737 bp, 13 predicted proteins | sample 3176221 | NCBI WGS metagenome assembly SXGT01 (sample SAMN11356862, study PRJNA531348) | freshwater metagenome | isolation source: freshwater sample F1-120 | place: China: Fuxian Lake, Yuxi | collected 2017-12-25 | reverse complement strand
TTAAACTAGAGCGGCTGAAAATGAGGACCAAGCTTCATCATTTTGCCCTAAAGTCCAAACTCTACCTCAATGCCCTCCGCTCCGCTTTCGCCACTTTACGGGCCCTCACCCCCGTACAGGGCTCCGCGTAAGGTGAGTAACCTGACATCGTATGGTCCAGGACGTGCTGCGCCCCCTGATCGAGCACAAGTTGTTTGCCGCGCTCAGTCCCCGCGGTGCCAATCACCCTCATGCCCGCGGCCCGTGCCAATTGCACGGCGGCAATCCCGACGCCGCCGCTGGCCCCGTGCACCAGTACGCTCTCACCGGCCATACCGTGCGCTCGTTGGAACAGGGCGTGGTACGCCGTACCATAGGGAACATTGATCGCCGCCCCTTGGGCGAAGGACGCCGGTTGTGGCAACGGATGCACGCGTGTGGCGGCGCACACTGCGAGTTCGGCGTACGTGCCACTCACCGAGCCCGCGATGTAGACGCGATCTCCGACGTGCAGACCAGTGACCTCTGGGCCGAGGGCGGCAATAATCCCAGCGCCATCATTGCCGGGCGTGTACGGTGTCGGTGGCTTGGGATATATCCCCGAGCGGATGTACGTTTCCACGGGATTGACGCCCACGGCGTGCACCCGGACAATCACCTGGCCCGCCCCAGGCTGCGGGTCTGGGACTTCTTCCAGCTGGAGGACTTCTGGCTCACCAAAGGTATGTAAGCGAATCGCTTTCATTCTGTGCTCCTCTGAGGTTCAACGCGAGGCAATGATTAATCGATAGCCGAGGTCGAGGCTCGTCTGCTGGCGCAGCCAACCGAACTGGGCCTCCCAATGACCCGAGGCCAGATCCCCCGCGAGATGCGCCAGCCCGTCCTGCACCACGGCGGGCTGGAGTTGCGCAAAGCCGGAGATGGCGTGGCGCACGGTGGGATCGAGATAGGCCTCTGGACGTTGCCAGAAAGCTCCGAGAAAACCATCCTGACAGTCATGAGGAATGGGGAAGGGTTGCACAGTGATCTCCCCTAAACCTCTGGCCAGCTCGGAAAGGCTGAGAAAGCGTGGCACATCCAGCTCCAGGATGGCCGGAAAATAGTGGGTCGTAAGCCAGAAGGCTTCCTGGTAGGCCGGATCCCACGTCAGGATGACGATACGTTGCCGGGTCACACGCCGTAATTCAGCCAGCCCGGCAGCCCGATGCTGCCAGTGATGCATGGTGAGGACAGCCAGCGTGGCGTCAAAGGCCTTATCGGCGCAGGGCAAATGTTCGGCGACCGCCTGGACCGCTGGCGCCGCGCCCACGGGCCGCTGCCGGATCATCGTCAGGGCAGGTTCGAGCGCCACGACCTGGAGATCGGCAGGCTCATACGAGCCCGTACCAGCCCCGACATTGAGGACGGTACGCACATCACCCAGCGCTGTCCGTATAGCCTGGGCCAGGCGTGGATCAGGCTGGCGGGTACGGTGATAGGCCTGGCCAATAGCATCATACACGGCGGGTACAGGCATAGGCTCTACCTCGCGGCGGGGCGGGCGACACTGCGCCGGACCAGCGCTGCGACGCCGCTATTACGTGTGGGCAGGCCTGCAGTGGGCCAGCCGGGGCCACACCCCGCCAGGATGGCTTGGAGATACGGCGAGGGATGCAGCGCGGTTTGATGATTGCCGCCAATGTCTGGGGGACCACATACTGCCCCAAACAGGTAGGAGCGCAGTTCGTACTCTGGTGGTCCCCAGAGAAACAGATCCCCGGGCGCTGGCGCCTCGCCGTCCCACAGGTGACGACTGTGTTGCAGCCCCAGTGGCAGCTGCGTCACGGGATCCACCGCCTCATCGAGACACTGCGCCACCTCCGCCAGGAGTGCCTCGTAGGCGCTCGGTGACACAATACCCCCAGCGCGGTCTGTCGTGTTCAGCAGTACCCAGCCGCTGCTGTGAAACACCGCCCGGGTGCGCTCCAGATCAACTTTGTCGCCTTGGACGCTGAGGAGACCGGCCTGTCGCAGCACGACATTCGGTCGGATACAGCGCTGAATCGGTTCGTGCCCATGATCGGACGAGATGAAGAGCGTATCATCCGGGCTGAGCCTGTCGAGCAGACGGCCTAGTTCGTGATCCACGGCGCGATGGATGGCAATCATCGCCTGGGCCGCGGCGCCCGCAGGCCAATCAGCCAGCGCATCACGCATGAGCTGGTGGGCGATTTCATCAATGGCCGGTTGGTAGCACAGCATGAGATCCGCGGGCTGCTGCGTGATGGCCTGCACGGCCAGCTCACCAAAAAACCGCGCCACATTGCAGGTAAGGCTCTGCAACATCTCCAGGGGCAACCGTGGGCCTTTGCCAAGCTGGCCCCGGCTGAAGGCGCGGCCAATGCCTGCCCCAAGGAACGGTCCCAGATCATGGAGCCAGGGTTGTGGCGGATGGGAGGTCCATTGATGCACGGCGGAGCACCACAGCCAATCGCTGGGCGGACTGCTAGGAATCTGTAACCACGCCAGATGGGTACCAATCCCCGCCAGACGATCCAACCACAGGGGTTGGAGATCCTCTGGCTGCCGATACGGGATGAACGGCACGGGTGTCTCACGAGACCCTTCCAGTGTATAGCCCTGCGGCGTCTGTCTGACCTCGTACGTCTGCTGCCCCAGCGTGAGTTGGGTGCGCTGACCCCGCAGATGTACCAGTTGGGCTGGCCCAATCTCACGATTATAGCCGTCAATCACACAGCGATAGGCGGTGGTCGGATAGGGCCAGGAATAGGGCGTCTGCTGCGCGGGGTCCGGGGCATAGGCCGTAGTAATCAAGGAGACGCTGCACTGCGCCGCCGCCACGTCCACCCAGACCGGTGGGCGCCGTAACCAGCGGGCGTCAAAGCCACTCACCGATGCGGTCACGCTCTCCCGCGTGGCAGCGGACAGGGGGCCGGTATACCCTGGAACGCCGTGGTCGGCCTCTTCACATCCGGCAAACAGCGTCATGAGCCCCGGTGGCGTTTCCGTGTTCGGTCCCGAGGGCCGCATCGGTACGAGCCCCCCCCGCGTGACCAGACGTTGCACATGCGGCAAAACGCCACGCTGGAGGAGATCCATGATGAGCGGGTACGACGCACCATCCCAAATGAGCCACAGTGTTTTGGCCACATCCCCGCCTTTCTGTTAGACTCCGATGTCCTGCCGTAATTGCGCTAACACCAGCCGGTCAGTCGGAAACGCCAGGTTGTCTGGCAACTGCTGCAGCGACACATACGCCACCTGGTCGACGTCATCGTCTGGACGCATGGTCCCGCTCCGCACGGTGCCACGAAACCAAATGCCGACGGAATGCGAGGCCGGGTTGTGAAAATTGGAGTGGACGGCGTAGACCTCACCCACGTCCACCAGCAAGCCGGTTTCTTCCTGGAACTCGCGCTGCGCCGCCTCCCGCACGTCTTCGTCGTACTCGACATAGCCGCACGGAATACACCAGGCGCCTTTATACACCCCACGCGCCCGCCGTGCCAGGACAATATAGTGATTCTGCATGATGATCACGGCCACACCGACCACGGGATTGTGCCACAAGATAAACCCACACGACGCACAGATCATGCGGTCACGCCCGTGGAGCGGCTGACGGGTAAATGGAGTGCCACAACACGGACAATAGCGATACAGACGGGGCATGGTCGGTCGGCTGGGCTGGGCTCCGAAGGCTGAGTCGTGCGGCATGCGGTGTCCTTTGCGAGAGCAGAGAGCCAGGTGATCTCGGGAGTAAGTATCCTCGTAACGCGTGACTTGTCCACCAGGTGCCGACATGAGCATTGCTGGTTGGCAGAGAGGCTGACTTGCAGTCTTCATGGTTTATGGATACTGTCCCAGTTGGCTTGGATGGTATGACACAACGCGGCCTTGGCGGTAACGGCGGAGGATACAGCGGTGTGAGAGCAGTGGGTGCGCTCCGGCAAGACCGAGCAGCGCGTGGCGTGGCGTCGTCGTATGGTGCTGGCGATGCCGGAGGGTTTGTCGGCGTTTGCGCCTTGCCGCAAGCCCAGGAAACGGCAAGCGTGGGGCACAGCTGCTACCTTGTTGGCCGCTACAGCACTCACCAAAGCGCATCTTATCGTCTGGAGACAATCCGCCGCCGCCACCGTACCACACGGCAAGCGTGGGAAAGCGATACTGGAGATACGACACGAGTGATGCTACCTCCCCCTGAACACACGACGGGTTTTACCCACAAGGCCGTGGTGCAAGCCCCACGCGCCATGATCGCCACGGCGCACCCCCTGGCCACTGAGGCCGGCCTGGCGATCTTGCAGCAGGGCGGCTCCGCGGTCGATGCCGCCATTACCGCACAACTGGTGTTGGGCTTGACCGAGCCACAGTCCTCGGGCATTGGCGGCGGGGCCTTTCTCCTGCTCTATGACGGCAGGCAGGTGGTGGCCTTTGATGGGCGTGAGACGGCGCCAGGTGCCGCCACTCCAGCACGCTTCCTCGATGCCCAGGGTGGCCCAGTGCCTTTCCGCGAGGCAGTGATTGGTGGCCGATCCGTTGGGGTTCCCGGGGTGTTACACATGCTCGACCTCGCCCATCGGCGCTATGGGAGATTACCCTGGGCAGCCCTGTTCCAGCCAGCGATCGGACTGGCCGAAGACGGTTTTCCCATCTCGCGACGTTTACATCTCTTGCTGACGTTGGACACCCATTTACCGCAGCACGAACCCACCCGAAGTTATTTTTATGAGGCGGATGGTCGCCCCAAGGCCATCGGCACCCTGTTGCGCAACCCGGACTATGCGAGGACCCTGCGTCTCCTCGCTAGCCAGGGAGCCGCAGCGTTCTATCACGGCCCGCTCGTGGAGGCGATGGTGCAGGCGGTCAGGCAGCACCCCGTCCATCCTGGGGATCTGCACGCCGCCGATTTCGCCGCCTATACGGCCCAGCAACGTGTCCCTCTACGCCAGACCTACCACGACGTCACGGTGTATGGCATGCCACCGCCGAGTGCCGGAGGCCTCGCGACGCTGCAAATCCTCGGCCTGCTGGAGCGTTTTCATCTCCAACAGTATCAGCCCCTCGCCGTAGAGAGTGCGCATCTGTTCGCCGAAGCGGGGCGTCTGGCGTATGCCGACCGGGCGCGCTACGTGGCCGATAGCGCCTACGTCCCCGTGCCAGTGGCTGGGCTGCTCGACCGCCAGTATCTGGCGGCTCGCAGCCGCGGTATCAGCCTGGAGCACACCCTCGGCATCGCCCTGCCGGGTGAGCCGCCTGGGGCCGAGGCCGCCACCCTAGGCGATGGCTGGGCCCCAGAGTTGCCCAGCACCAGCCATCTCAGTATTGTGGATGCGCAGGGCCAGGTACTTAGCATGACCACCTCGATTGAAGCGGCGTTTGGTAGCCGCATTATGGTCAACGGCTATCTGCTCAACAACCAACTCACGGATTTTGCTTTTGTGCCGACAGAGCACGGGCGGCCCGTGGCGAATCGCCTCCAGCCGTACAAACGCCCGCGTAGTGCCATGGCCCCAACGCTGGTGTTCGATGCGCAGGGCACCTGGCAGATGGCCGTGGGGTCGCCAGGCGGCAGTACGATCATTAATTATGTCGCGCAGACCCTGCTGGCCGTGCTGGACTGGCACCTGGATCCGCAGCAAGCGGTGAGCCTACCGCACTATGGTAGCCGTAATGGACCGACGGAGCTGGAGCGCTCCCAGGGTCTTGAATCACTGGGACTCCAGCTCGCCGCGCGTGGGCATCAGGTCCGTCTTCTGGATCTCACCAGTGGGCTTGCGGCCATTGTCAAGACGCCACACGGCTATGTTGGGGGGGCTGATCCACGCCGTGAAGGCACGGTCATGGGGTACTAAGAGCCTATCCCCTACAATGCAGGCCTCCCGGGAGAGGCGGCGCGCAGCCGCGGAGCCCGGACGGCGCCCCCGCGCACCCCGGCGAGGCCGGGCGCGGGGGCCAGAGCGCCGCACCCTTGAGCGAGACGCCGTGTGTACGCCGCCGTCCGGTCCGCGCGGCCCCTGGGCACTCGGGCGGCGCCGTGCGCCAGAGACGCCTCGCCGCTGCACGCGGCGCCACACACGAGACGCGAGGCCCCCCCACCCGTCAGCTCTGGCGCCATCCCTCCGGCTCCAAACGTTTCTAGCGGTCCTCTGCGTGCGGGCACTGCGCTACCGTCTGACCCACGCCAGCTTGCGGATGCAGACGGTGCCGCTGCTCACCACCCTCCTGGAGGTCGACCGGTATCCCGCCGACGCCTTGGCCGCCTTCTACGGGACGCGGTGGCAGGGCGCGCTCCATCTCCGGCACCTCAAACAAACTATGGGTCTAGGTAGACTTAGCTGCCAACGCGTCGTCGGGGTCCTGAAGGAGTTGGCCGTCTTCGCGCTCGTCTCCAACCTCGTCCGCGTGGGGAGGCTGACCGCGGCGAAGCGGCAGCGTGTGCCCCTGGAGCGGAGCAGCTTCGTCGAGGCCTTGCGGTGGCTCAGCACGGCGCGTCCGGGGGAGACGTTGCCGCCCTTGGACGTCAATCCCCACCGTCCAGGCCGCGTGGAGCCGCGGGCCGTCACACGCCGGCCCAAACCGTATCCGCTCCTCACACAACCACGACGTGAAGCCCGTAAGATCTTGATACAACAGGGTACTGGAGCTTAACTTAATGCCATTCGACTCTGACCCGAATGGCGCTTCCTAAGCCCTAAGAGATTGCAAAATAAAGCTATATACAGTCTCGATTTCGCAGCCAGGGTCGCAGAGCGCTTCTGGAGTCTCATGCGGCTTGCGCCAACCGCGCGGGCTTGCGGACGCGGTACGGTCATCAGGAGGTACGGCTTGGGACGACGCTTGCGCACACGCGGCTCGTAACGATCTGGCCGGTTCCCTCCGCGATGACTGGCGATCGCATGCAGCACAATCTGGAGGACGCCCTGCCGTCGGGCAGGGCACGCCTCATCCCACTGGCTGTGCAAGGCCGCCAGCGTCTGGCGCGCCCCTTGCAGGCTCACCTGGCGCGGCCACCGCCCCTGACCCAGGGCGGCGTGGGCGCTGGCCGCCTAGAGCAGGGGGTAGACCAACCGATGGCCCCAGCTCTCCTGCTGCACCAGCGCCAGCGTCTGACAGCGTAGCACGTCCATCGGCATGGTCTGTTTGATCGCGCGCCAATCTAGCGCCGCATGCCAACGCGCCCGGGAGAGCCCCGCCAGCGCCTCTGTCGTGCACGTCTGGGCGGCCCACAAGGTCGTCGCCACACGCACCACGCGGATGCGGCAGCCTCGCTGCAGCACGCGTCCCCGCCGTGCCCGCACGTGGATGGACGAGGCCACCCCGCAGAGGTGGCCTCGTCCATCCACACGGGTCGCTTGGGCTTGCTCCAGGGGACCACCTGCTCCTCCCGGCCCACGCGGTGGCCGCACCGCACGTCCACCGGCCGCCGTTGAGGCCACCGCCTCACGAGAGCGCTCCCCCGTCCCCGCACTAAGGCGCCCTCCCAAGAGGCACAGGAGCAACGGTCGGCCAGCACGACAGCGCCGCGCTCCCGCTGGTCCTGCAGGGCATGGCAGAGCCTGGGCGCACTGGTCGGCTTGCTCTGGAGCGGACCGCCCGCCGCGGCCAACACCGTGCCCCAGGCCACGGACAGCACGCCCAGGAGGCGGGCCACCGGCAAGCCGCGCCCCGGCTTCTGGCTGCCAGGCGGTGGAGAGTCCTGTGGGTTCGCCTCGGTGTCCGGCCTGGAGCCCCCTGCGCCGTCCACGCTCTTGCCCGCGCGTCCGGGCCAGCGCCCGGCCGGGGGTGTCTGCGGCTGGAGTCGTTGACCACTCCGGGCCATCAGGCGGTGCAGGCGCCTCGCAGGCAGACGGTGGCGTGCCTGGCAGTCTCCGCCGGTGCGTGCTGCACACGGCGCTAGGCCCTGGGCGACACGCGTCGCGTTGAGGCGCGCGCCCGCGGCACGGCACGAGGGAGCATCGCTGTGGATTTGACTCAAGAAGGTCCAGCGCGTGACCACGGGCGTGCAGAGGCGGTCGCAGGTCTCGACCCATTCCTGGCTTCTCAGGTCGACGATGGCCTGGAGGGTGAGCCCAAAGCCACCGGGTACGGAGGCGTCCTGTCAAAACCCGCGGAGCAGGCTCTGTCCTTGTGCCACAGCCGTCCGTCCGATAGCATGCCTCATGGTAGGCTCCCTGGTCGATTGAGGAGGAGCGTACACCCTCTCTGAAAGACGAGGTGGGCTTACCTTGTCTACTATCTATCTCCTTAGTACAACTATATGTTAGACTCCAGGAAGAGCCATTCTAATATGACCCCATTTTTGGCCTGCATGCGTCACTGACTCATAGGCGACTTCCTCCTCCATCGAGTCGAGTCGTGTCCTCTCCTGCACCTTGCATTTTGCGCCACTGAGCGTATACTCACGCGGGCCCAAGTGCAACGCGACGTTATCACAGACAGCCGCCGCGTTCGCCTGTGATGTTAGGACCACATAGCCGTTATCACCCCCCTGATACCACGACGCTCGAAAGGGCTGGCATGAACATCAAGCTGAAGGCCCCGCTCATTCTCATCGCCGTCGGCTGGCTGACCTCGGGGATTGCTGCCTACTCGTCCTTCTCGTCCACCCGGCACATCATCGACAGCGCGCAGCAGCGAGAACTCAAGGCCATCGCGCTCTTGATCCAGACAGCCCTCATAGAACAGGCGAGTGAGGCCGAGGCGCTGGCCGCCCTGGTCGCCAGCCTGCCGGCGGTCCAAGCCGCCTTCCGTGCCCGCGATCGCGAGGCGCTCTTCCAGTGGCTCGTCCCGGCGTTCCTGAAGCAGCGCGACCAGTTCGGCGTCCTCATCTCGCAGTTCCACCTGCCGCCGGCGAGCTTGTTTCTGAACCTCGACGATGTGACGGAGCAGCCTGGTGAGGACCAGAGTGACTTCCGCGAGATGGTGCTCATGGGCAATCGACACCACCAGCCGCAGAAGGGTATCGAGCTCGGGCAGGGCGGCTTAAGCATCCGTGGCCTCTACCCAGTCAAGGACGCTGAGGGTCCGATTGGGAGCTTCGAGGTCGGGCTGAGCTTCCACACCGTCTTGGAGGAGACGAAGCAGAGCACCGGCTTTGAGCTGGGCGTCTTCGTCGACGACAAGCGGCTGACGGCGATCGCGACCCACCTCCCACGACACGACGCGGAGCGTCTCGTCGGCGGCTTCCTGAACCTCGAGGCCACCAACTGGCAGGTGCTCCGGTCGCTTGTCTCCGCTGATCTGCTCAGCGGGGCGGCGAACGACGTCGTGCTCAAACTGCTCAACGTGGGCGGCATAGACTACGGCCTGGTCATGGTGCCGCTACAAGACTTCAAGGAACATCCGATCGGGGCCATCGTGGCGACGCGCAGTTTCGAGATGTTCCAGAGCCAGACCAAGAGGGCCCTGGTCAGCACGCTGGCGTTTGCCTTTCTGCAGATGGGGCTGCTGACGGGTGCGGTACTCATCGTCCAGAACGCGCTGTTCATCCGTCGCCTCTCGGCCCTGGTCGAGCAGACCGCGCTGCTGGCGCAGGGCGAGCCGGCCACCGACCTGGCGGAGCTGGTCACCGGCCGCGACGAGATCGGCACCATGGCGCAGCATTTGGTCGCGCTCGCGCCGTCCAGCGCCGCGCAAGCCAGGGAGAAGCCAGCCGATGCGTAGCCCTGCGAATAGTATCCTGCGCCTGGCGCTCCTCGCCCTCCTGCTGCTCTGCCCCCCGCGGGCGCAGGCCCAGGCGCCGGTCACCCCCTCGTTCCCCGAGAACGCGCCAACGCCGCTCAGCGTCTACGTCGCCGTCTACGTGAACGGCGTCGCCAAGCTCAACGAAGCGGCGGGCACTTTTGAAGGCAACCTTGATGTGCAGCTCCGGTGGCGCGACCAGCGGCTCGCCTTCAACTCCAAGTCCGCCGGCACCGATCGGCAGGAGTTTAGCAAGGAAGCGGCCGCCGCCAAGCTCGCCACGATATGGACCCCGCAGGTGGCCATCACGAACCTCGCCGATAAAGCGGCCCGGATCGAGGCGGGGCTCTTCGTCTACGCCGACGGCTCGGTGGTGTTCTTCCAGCGGCTCCAGGCCGTGTTCGAGACGCCATACCGGCTGGCCGGGTTCCCCTTTGACACCCAGGACCTCACGGTCCGGCTCATCTCTACCACTTATGATCAGGATCAGATCCGTTTTGCCCAGGATCAGCGTGACCTCCACAGTTCGGGCGTCCGCGACGGCCTCGTCATCGCGGGCTGGACACCGCTGCGGCTGGACTTCGCCAGCGCGACAACGCGGGCCTGGAATGGCGATATGCTACCAGCGATCGAAGCGCGTCTCCTCGTGCGGCGTCACGCCTCGGCGCACCTCTTCTCGATCCTCCTGCCGTTCCTCAGCGTACTGTTCATCCCGACCCTCCTGACGCTCTACGCCAGGACCGACGCCGCGTCTCGGCTCGCCACGTGGTCTGGAGCGATCCTGGCACTCGTAGCCCTGAACTTCACCTTCTCGCTGCGCTATCCCTACCTCGGCAACGGCAGCCTGGTGGCGGAGATCGTCACCATCGGTTTCGCCTACGAGCTCATGATGGTGGCGGTCACCATCACGGTCTTGAACCCGCAGGTGGCCGACAAACTGTCCAACCCATACGTCATGCCGGAGGTGCTGTCCTTCCTGCGCTGGAGCGTGCCCCTCGGGCTCGTCGTGCTTCTCGTGACACGAGCGCTCCTCACGGCCCTGTGACGGCGCTCCCGTGCCACGCACTTGGCGCCTGCGCTCTCCCAGGAGAGCGCAGGCGCCGGTGGCGGGACCATGCCGCAGGTACCACCTCATGCCTGCCACGCCTCTCCGTCATGGTACGCGCTGCAACCACAGCACCATGTGCTCCTCGTCCACATAGGTTTCGCCGATTTTGAGCGCGTGCTGCTCCTAGACATACGCGGCGAATCCCAAGTCACTCTAGAGCATTTTTAATTTAATTAGACACACATCCCGATGATTGGAAGTACTTGGCGCATGCGGTTGCGGAGATGGATTGGAGGAGTATACCGAGCTCTTTCCAGAATGCATCGATGGTGCGATGGGCGGCTTTGCGGAGCAAGGCTTTGAGCTTGGAGAAGCGTTTGTCGATGGGGTGCAGAGCGGGCGCAGAGGGCGGCAGAGAGCGCAGTGCTGCGCCTGTGGCTTCAATGGCCTGACAGACACCAGTGACTTGATGCGCCGAGAGATTATCCGCGATGACCATGTCGCCTGGCGAGAGTGTCGGAGAAAACCACTCGCGCACCTAAACAAGGAACGCCTCGCCATCCATCGCACCCTCGCGCCCCATCGGCGCCGTCACTTCCCTCACACGCCAGCCCGCGCTGCAGGTGGTCGTCTTCCAGGGCCCGTGCGGTACGGCAGCGATGCAGCGCTCGCCGATGGGGGCACGGCCCCGGGGACGCGTCCTGATGTAGTTTGTGAAAGTCTAATAAAAAAGATCTCATTGTTCACGGCGAGGGACGATGGATTTACTTTCCACTCCGCCCGCTCCGCCTGCACGTCTGTGCGCTCATGCTCGCTGGCGTACCGCGTTTTTTTAAAGCGCAGATGCCACCCGTTCAACTGAGGTCACACCGCCGGCACTTTGATGGCTACCCCACGCTCCGCCAAGCGCTCGCACATCTCGGCCAGCGTCGAGTCAGGCGGCGTTTTGATCCACCCGCAAATCTCAGATGCCAACACGGCCACCCAGGAAGTGCGATGACCGCCTCTCGGAAAACTGTGGCGTAAACCCCCAGGCTCAAAGCGCTCCTTGACCTTGGACACCCATGCGCGACTGCCTGCAAAACGCTCGGCAATATCGGTGGGGCGGTCTCCGCTCTCCAGTGCGCGCAGTACCCTGTCCCGTCAATCTTGTGAAGAGGATTGTACAGGCCCCTCCTGCAATAGGCAGGACAAACCTATAACCAAGCTGGGCACACTTAAATAAAAAATGCTCTAGAATAAGATCTGCGGTTGCAGCGGTGCCAACCCGACCAGCATACGCCCAGCGGATTCAAACTGCTGCGGTGACGTGCCCATGTGCTGCGTGGCGGCGTGCACATCCCGGAGGGCGCGCTGCAGCGGACTGCGCCGGTAGTTGGCCCCGGCCCCGGCGGCGGTGTATAACAGATCGACTGCCGCGGCAGCGCTGTGCGTGGCATTGGCAGCGGCCAGCAGGATGTTCGCGCGGTCGGCGTGCGAGACCTCTCCACCCGCCTGGATAATTTCCCAGAGCTGCTGCACCGCGGCATGCAGCCAGGCCCGCGCCGAGCGTACCAGTGCCACGGCTTCGGCCAAGCGTAGATGGAACAGCGGGCGCTCGCGCAGCAGCGAGGCACTCCCGCCGGGCCGCTGGGTCTGCGCCAGCTCCAGACAGGCGTCAATGGCCCCCTGCGCTATGCCCAGGGCCACAGCGCTGATCGGTAGGGCAAAGATCACGTACAGGGGATAGCGATACAGCAGGCCCTGATACGCGTCGTTGACCGGCGTCATGCCCGGCGCAAAGGCACAGGTGTAGCGTGCCTCCACGAATGCGTTTTCTATCACCACATCATGGCTGCCCGTCCCCGCAAGGCCGCTGACGTCCCAGGTGTCCAGAATGGTCACCTGCGCTGTCGGTACAAATAACGCCCGTACTTCCGGCTCGCCGCGTCCGTTCAGGCGCTGCCGGTCGCCGTCGAACACGTGGCACAGGCAAAATATCCAGGCACAGTGCTGGCTGCCACTGCCGTACTGCCAGTGCCCACTGACCATATACCCCCCGTCCCGCGTCAGCGCCCGACCGTAGGGCAGCACCACCCCGGCCACGGCGACCTGGGGGTCTGTCCCAAACACCTCGACTGCTGTATTGATGGGCAGAAACGCGCCCATCAGTGGATTACACCCAGCAATGAAGGCGCACCAACCCGTGGAGCCATCCAGGCGTGCGATGGCTTCGATCACGCGGTAGAAGGTGAGCGGGTGCACTTCCATGCCACCGAGGGCCTGGGGCGTGATCATGCGCCAGATACCAGCCTCAGCGAGCGCCGTGACCACGGGCTGCGGCAGACGGCGCTGGCGCTCGGCTGCGTCGGCGTGCGCCCGAATGAGCGGGGCAAGGCGATCCACCGCAGCCAGTAGGGTGTTGAGGTGCGCGGAGTCACGGTCGGTCATGGGGGCATCTCCTCTCGCAAAGCGCCACGTGGATGCTCCCGACACAGGGCGAACGCATGGGAGCATCTTGCATCCTGCCCTGATGATACGCCATACTGCTCGCATGGTCGCCTCCCAACATTTCGCATGCCATAGGAGACGTGCACTATGTCGACCGATGCATCTACCGTCTTCCCCGCCACCGCCGGTTGGCGTCCGCATCCACGTTACCCGGACCCGGCCATTACCGCCCTCGATCCGCGCTTTGAGCCCTACTGGATTAAGCAAGCCGCCGTCGAGCGCCTCTACACCGGCTGCCGCTGGTCGGAAGGCCCGGTGTGGTGTGGTGACGGGCGCTACTTGCTGTGGAGTGATATCCCCAACAACCGCATCCTCAAATGGGAAGAGGAAACCGGCGCGGTCAGCGTGTATCGCAAACCTTCCAACTATGCCAACGGCCACACCCGCGACCGGCAGGGGCGCTTGATTAGCTGCGAGCACGGCGGCCGACGTCTTATCCGCACGGAATACGACGGCAGCCTCACCGTGCTGATGGACAGCTGGCAGGGCCATCGCCTCAACTCGCCCAATGATGTGGTGGTGAAATCCGACGGCTC
>SXGT01528682.1_pt1 | contig 13737 bp, 6 predicted proteins | sample 3176221 | NCBI WGS metagenome assembly SXGT01 (sample SAMN11356862, study PRJNA531348) | freshwater metagenome | isolation source: freshwater sample F1-120 | place: China: Fuxian Lake, Yuxi | collected 2017-12-25 | reverse complement strand
CGGCGTCGCGTCGTCGGACAATGCCAGCAGCCATCCCCCAACGCTCAGGCTGCACAACAGTGTGGCGATGATGAACGTGGTCCTCGATCTCTTCCTCATGATGTCTTCCTTATCGACGAATCAACGAAATGAGATGTGCAATGTGTCGATCTTGCCGACTCAGAATCGCCACGGTTGCGTCAATCGACTTTAAGTGAAGCACTCGCGCTGAGCCCCACCTCGCGGATCAGCGATCTCAGTTTGAAGTCTTCTTTCTCAGTATTGCTGACGATGGTGTCGATCGTGATCGAGTCGGCGGGGCGAAGCTCTCTGGCTAGCGCGAACCGCAGCAGGTGAGCGGTGAAGGCGCGGGCGAAGCGATGCTGCTCTTTTACCAAGGATGCTTTGAAGCCGACGACACCGTCGAACGGATGTGTTCGCAGCAGAGTTCCGCTCGCATCAACCGGCTTGCCGTTCTCGTAGGTGTCTCGCCAACGGCCCGTGATATCAAAATTTTCCATCGCGAAGCCCAGCGGGTCGATGCGCGAGTGGCAGCCGGCGCACGACGGGCTCTTGCGGTGCGCGGCGAACTTCTCGCGGATCGTCAGGTCTTTGGCCGAGTCGTCCTCGTTGAGCGGCGGGATGTCGTTGGGGGGCGGAGGAGGCGGGTCGTTGAAGATCACTTCGATGATCCACGCGCCGCGGGCGATCGGATGAGTCCGCTTCGGACCGGAGTTCATGCTCAACATGGCGGCGTTTGTGATGATCCCACCGTAGCGCGGGTCCGATGCCGTCACACGCTCAAAGAGTGATGAACGCAGCTTGGCTCGCAGGTCGTCCTCGAACCGGCGCTGCGTGTCCTGCTGCACCTTTGCCGGATCTTGATTCGGTGGAACCTGTTTCAGCGTGTCTTTGGCTTGATCGAGCGACTTGTTCAACGCGGCTCGTTTCTCTTTTTGTTCGGGCGTCATGGCCAGCAATAGGTCGTCGTCCGAAACGAAAAGATTGTTGCCGCTGGCGGATGCTGCCACTTCGTCGGCGGTCAACTCGCGGTCGTACAAGCGGGCCTTGTCGATGCTCACTTTTAGAAACCTTCCTCCAGCGGGCGGTAAGTGACGCAAACCAAACAGCACCGAAGTTTGGTCCTTGGGGAATGTCGCGGCTCCTTTGCGAAACGGTTTGCCGTATGGCTTGCCGTCGCGGTACAGCGTCGTCGTTCCGTCTTCTGCATAGATCATGGCGAGATGCAGGAGCTCGCCGACCTTCGTCTCGGGAGTCGATTCGGGGAAGTCCTCGGTGCGAGCGAATACGTTGCTGCCCGAGATCCAGTGTCGCGGTTGTCGTTCGCCGATCACGATCGTGTCGAAGAAATCACCGGGGCCTTGAATGCCCATCACTCCGCCGCCGGGTTGATCGAGATTGGGGACCTGGCACCAGACTTCCAAGCTCTTGGCCTTCAGCTCGATCGGCAAACCGGGGCTTTGCAGGTAGGTGCCATCGAGGACCGCCATGCCGTCTTTGAACTCGATCTTGCCGTGAGCCGTCAGATCGAGTGAGCGAAGCGACTCTTTCAAGTCGCCGTTGAATTCCCAGGCTGCGAACGGCTTCAGGTCGATCGGTTTCTTTTCGCTGGCGTCTTTTTTGCGATCGGCCAGCAGTTTGGTCTTCACCGGTTCGACGAGCACGTCGATATCCGTCCGAGCGGCCTTGATCGCAGCTTCCAGTTGCTGGCGTTGCTCGTCGTTCCGCCGGTTGTCATCCGCGATCTTCTTGAGGTCCACCGGCGGGGGCTTCAACTCGGACGTGTACCACGTTTTCAAGAAGTCGCTTTGATAGCTGAACTGCGGCGCGATCAGTTCCACGATCGGCCGGTCTTCGACAAACACGGCGTCGAACAGCAACAGCGGCTCAAGCAGCATCTGCAAACCGGCGGGCTTGTCCTGGTCGAGCTTGAAGTACTTGTTGATCTGCGGATCGGGCGTCGCGGCCAGCACGTTTTCGAGCTGCAACCACTGCGCGGGAAACGTATCCAAGAATCGTTCAATCTTCGGGTCGGCGAGCATCCGCTCAATCGTCTGGTTCAACACGTCAGGCTTGGCGAGTTCGCCGCTCTCGGCCAGCCGCAGCAATTCCTGGTCGGGACAACTCCCCCAGAGAAAGTACGACAGGTTCGACGCGAGTTCGACGGGAGCCTCTTTGCCGTCCGCAGCCCCCGTTCGATACAGAAACATCGGCGAAGACAGGACCGCCGACGCGACCTTCTTCATGCTGTCGGTCCACGATAGCCCCTGCTTCATCTTCGACGTCGCATAGGCCGTGTAGCGGTCGAGGGTCTCGGCATCGACGCGGCTGCGAAAAGCGATCGTCAGGAACGGCTCCAGCCGGCGTTTCACTTCCGCTGCCGGTTCCGTCCCTTCCGCTGGTTGCCGAAAGAAATCGTTCCAGAGACCGACAGTCTGCTCGTTGAAATCCGGGCTTTCGACGATCGACACACTGAGTCGCAGGAAGGCGTCCAACAGCAGCGGAGAGAGCGTCAACTGATTCGCCTGATTGTCGAATCCGTGCTCGGCTCGCAGGTCTTTCGGAAAGGCTTTGACATCGTGCAACCCGGCTTTCGGATTCAGCGAGAGCGACGCCGCGCGAACTTTGTCTGGCATCTTTCTGGACGCGAGATGCAGGTAACTGTCGTGCCGCGTCATCAGCTTTTCGGGCAACTCGAAGACGTCGAGCTTCAACTGAAACAGATCGCGCACCGAGTTGTTGTATTGAAACCGATTCAACCGCCGGATCTGCGACGTCGCTCGCTCCTGGCCGGTGGTCGCGTCACGCAGCATCGTCTTCAGCGTGGCCAGCAACCTCGTGCGAGTTTTCTCATCCAACGGCGGCTCGCCTTCGGGCGGCATGTCGTTGGAATCAATCGCGTCGATCATCTTGTTGATGAGCGCCGGCTGCGCCAGAAACTGAGCCGCCGTTGTGATCGGCTTGAAACTGACATCGCCACTCACCTTGTCGCCGCCATGACATTTGAGGCAGTGCTTAACCACCAACGGATTCACGAAGTCAGCAAACTCATCAGCCCGGCACTCGGATGCGACGATGGCGATCACAGCAAGGAGAAGCACGGTCGCGCAATTCGTAGATCGTTCTGGCACGAGAAATCACCTGTCGTTGGTTTTGTTCCGTGAGCGGCAAGGCGCTAGCCGCCGGTTCTGTTTCTGTCTGTGAGCCGCACGGCGCTAGCCGCGGGTTCTGGGTTCGTTCGGACCCGGCGGCTAGCGCCTTGCCGCTCACTTGTTACGTCCACAGATCGGAAACGACGCCCGTGCTGTCCGCGTACGACTCGATCTCCAAGCCCATCAACTGCGCGACCGTCAGCCACAGGTTCGAGTTCAGCGTGCCGCTCTTCATCTTGATGTGGCGACCTTGCTTGATGCGGCCTTGGGTTTTGCCGGCGACGATCATTGGCAGATCGTAGAACTGGTGCGTCGCTCCGTCCCCCAGGCCCGCGCCGTAGGTGATCAGCGAATTGTCCAGCATCGTGCTGCCGTCGGACTCCTTCAGCTCCTTCATCCGCCGCAGCAGGTAGGCGTATTGCTGCATGTGGAAGATGTCGATTTTCTGCACGTCCTTGTAACCGTCCCCCTTCTGGTTGTGAGTCATGTTGTGGTGCTGCACCGGCTTGTCGAACACCCCTTCGTACATGAGCGTCGCATCCCAACGTTCGGGGCCGATCATGAACGTGCTGACGTTCGTGATCCCCATCTGGAACGCCAGCAGCATGAGGTCAATCTGCAATCGGATGTAGTCGCCGCGTGGCAAGACTTCGTTCTTGGGAACCTTCACGTCCACGCTGGCTAAGAGCTTGCTCATCTTTTCGATGCGGACTTCGATATCGCGAATCATCTCCATGAAGCGGCCCATCGTCTCGCGGTCATCGCGTCCCAGCTTCTTCGACAATGTTTTGGCATCCGCCAGCACGAGGTCCGTGACATCGGCCACATGATTCCGGTAGCTGTCGCGCAGGAACAGCCGGTCGTAGAGCTTCTGGGGATCGCGGATCGACGGAGCGATCTTGTCCGGGCCGTACCAAGAGATGTTGTCGAACTCGATCGGCTCTTTCCCGGCCGTGAAGCCGTTACAACTGATCTCCAAGGTATTGAAGATCGTCGCGTGGCCGACCGCATCGCCGATGACCTGATCCAGAGTTCGCCCATTGGGATGCGCGATCCCCTTTGCGCTGGCTTGCACGGGCGACAGACTCGTCAGATAGCACGACGCACCCTGAGCATGCACGTCCTGGCCGTTCTTGTAAGTTCGCTCCAACCCCGTGATCAGCGTGATGTCGTTGGTGTGCTCGGCCAGCGGCTGCATGGTCGAAGTCAGCTCCAGCGGAGCGATCCCGGGCAGGTTGGCGATGCGCCGCTGCTCCTTCGTCTTGTCCGCTTCGAACCCGCCGATAAAACCCGGCAGTTCCGCGTTCTCTTCACCGGGGAAGAAGCCACGCCGCACGATCCCGTTGGGGATATACATGACGACGAGCTTCTTGCTCGGCTTGGCCGCGATGGTGGCCTTGTCATCCCCAACCGCCAGCGATTGCAAGAACGGCAACGCCAGCATCGCCCCATTGGCTTTCAGAAACTTTCTGCGGGACAAGTTCATGGATTCATTCCTGGCATTGAGGATCAGGCGAGTTGTTCGTGAGCGGCAAGGCGCTAGCCGCCGGTCATTTGGCGGCACCGGCGTCTAGCGCCTTGCCGCTCACTTGTGGACCGGAATTACCGGGATTGAAGATTACTTCTTGAAATTCGGATGCGTCGAATCACCCAGCGATTCGAGGTAGGCCATCAGATCCAAAATCTCTTCTTTGGTCAACGTGTTGAGCAAGCCGGCAGGCATCGGCGAGACCTTAGACAGCGAGCGTGACTCGATCTCCGACTTCTTGATCGAGACGGTTTCAGTCTCCAACGGATTCTTGCGGAGGACGACCTTCTCCGGAGTCTCTTCGACGATGCGACCGACATGCACTTTTCCTTCCACCGTTTCGATCGCGGTATTCATGTATTGTTCGGAGAGGACTTTAGAAGGCTCGGTGGACGATTCCAAAATGTCCTGTCGCTTGAAGCGTGTGGCAACCGCCGTCAGGTCGGGACCGATCATTCCGCCTTGATCGCCATAGCGATGGCAGGCCGCGCATTGCGCTTCGATGTAAATCTCTCGACCGCGCGAAAAGCTGCGCCCTTTGCTCACTTGATCCAGCAGTGGTTGCAAGTCAGCCGTCTTCCATTCTTGGACTACCTTGCGCGGCGGCCCCTTGGGAAGCAGCGGCTTGCTCGAGTGCGTCGCGGTGTATGTCGAAAGGATGTCGTTGAGTGCGACGATCTCTTCTGGCGACATCGTGAACTTGGCCGCTTCGTGAGCATGCGACATGAAGTTTGAGAAACTGGCACCGTTGTTGAAGCGAATGCCCGCGTCTTCAAACCACTTCACGACGTGCGCGGGATGTTCGGTCGAGCGACCGGCGTTCCACCAGGACAGGTACGTTTTGCGAAGCTCGACGTTCCAGACCGCCTTGATGTTTCGCAAGTGCATCGCGTAGGCCACTTGCTCTTCTTGGGTCGGCGCAGCCTTTAGGAGTGCGACAGTCTTGGCAACAGCAGTCGGTGCATTCAGGGCGAGTAGAACCTGCGACAGCTCGCGATTCACGAGTTCGCTCTTGGCGGGATGTTGCGGGTCGAGGTCCGCGATCACCTGCTTCGCGACGTCGCCGGTCGGAACTCCTTGCCGCGCGATCGAGACTTCCATCACACGCAACTTGGCGAGCGTTTGCTCCTCCGTGAGATTGGCGAACGGGATCGCCGCCAGCGATTTCAGAATCGCCGGTTGAGTCTCCGCAGCTCCCAGCCGAGCGAGCGCCAGCAGCGCGGTGAATGCAGCGTGCGGCTGCTTCTCGGCCAGCGCTTTCGCTTGCCACTCGGCAACGGGATTGCGTTCAATCGCCAGACGCGCCGCGTAGCGGATGAAGCGATCCGGGTGATTCAAATGAGGCCAGGCGAACTCGACCGCTGCGGGATCGGCATTGAGATTCAACGACTCCAACTTGCGGCGCAGGTCTCGCAGTTCGCGGCCTCCCTGTTCTTGAAGGTCGCTCGCGGCAATTGGTGTTGCAGGCTCGGTCCCCGTGTAGGTCACACGGAACAGACTCGCCTGAGTTCCCCGACCGCCGATCGTGAAGTACATCGAGCCGTCGTCACCGATGACGACATCGGTCAGATTGAACGGAGTCTTGCCACCCTTGCCCTTGAGCGATTTGGGCGCGACGAAATTCTCAAACGTCCCTGAGTAGCTGGCACCGCTGGGTGTCAAATGCACGGCGATGAGACGGCCGTAAGTCCAATCGCAGATGTAGAACGCCTTCTGATACTTCGCCGGGAATTTTGAGCCAGTGCCGAAGGCCACTCCCGTCGGGCAACCGATGCCGATCGTCGTCGTATGAGGCAAACCGTCGGCGTAATGCTCGGGCCACTTGGCGCTCCCTTCGCGGAAGCCGTTGTCGCCGCCCCGAACGGAATGGAAAACGTGGACCGGGCGATACCAAGGAGCACCCCAGTCCCATTCCATGTCGCTGTCGAAGCCAAACAGTTCTCCGTCGGCATTGAAGTCGATGTCGTAGGCATTCCGCTGCCCGGCGGAAAACAGCTCGGCGTTCTTGCCGTCGAGATCCATGCGAGCGACGAAGCCACCCGGCGGTTGCCGACCTGCTCCGAAACCGTTCCCATCTTCCGCTCGCTTTAGCGCGAGATCGTCTCCATAGACGCGATGCGGAGAAGTCGGAGCCAGATCATTGGGGACATCCACGAAGTTTCCGCAGACGATGTAGAGCTTCTTGTCCGCCCCGAGCACAATGCCATGCGCACCATGCTCCCCCGCGCCGCCACGCCACTCGCGCAGGGTTTCGATGTCGTCGTAGCTGTCGTCTCCCTTTGTGTCCTTGCAGCGAAACAAGCAGTACTTACCGTCCTTCCCGGCTCCGTTGAGATACAGCACGTTCTCGACGAAGAGCATCCCCATCGTTTCGGTGACGGGAATCTGCAGCGTCTCTTCTTTGACGACCTTGCCGCCGTCGAACGTCACACGCACGATCGCCTGACCTCGCTGACCGCCAAGCAGCAGACGTCCCTTGGGATCTTTCGTGAGGCAAATCCACGATGCCGTTTTTCCGTTGGCTTTGAGAACGTGTTCGATCTTGAAGCCCGGAAGCGTCTCCAGCACTTCCACCGGAGCGACGCTCGCATCGAATTGCGAAGGCTTGGAACCATCCGCCGGCCCATAAACGGCTTTCGTGATCACCAACTTCTGACCGGCTGGTACAACGATCTCAAGTCGCCCACCTTCATTGACCTCGCGTTTGAGCTTCTCGTCACCGACGCGATACTCGACCGTGAGCTTCTTCGAAATGCCCGGAGCCGTATCGCCGAAGGTCTCATTGGTGGCATTGATGACGAGCTTGTTGTCCTTAACCGCTGCGACCACAGCCGGAGTGACAATGGTCGAATCCTCGGCGTGTGCTGGCCTCGGAGCCGACACAAAGAGCGTGCCAATCGCAATGGCCTGAAACAGCAACAACATTCTGACAGACTTCAACATGGGTGTTCTCACTTGGATTCGATGTTTCTCGTCGACTTGGGATTCTTCAGGAGTTCGAGCATCGCATCGCTCATCGCCTGATCGATGCGGTTAAACCAGATCGCACTGCAGCAGTCGTGGTAGGAACAATCGCTGACTTGTCCTTCTCCAGCAACTCATCCGGCGACAGAGACTCACCGCGCCGTGTTAGCTTTCTTCGTCTTGAACTGGGCCGCAGATCATCAACGGCAATGAACAGAACGGGGTAGCTCAATTGCTGAAGATACCGAAGATCCGGGCATCACATCGGCTGCTTCTTGGCTTTGCCCTTCGTGACAGGCGGGGTCCAATCGGCAGGATCGGGATTGGCGACCTTCAGCGGGTGCTTGTCGCCGAATGCGGTCAGGTCTTTTTCGAGACGAGTCAGCAGGTCGGCGACCTTCATGGCGTGCTCGGGTTTGTCAGCCAGATTCGCGATTTCGTGCGGGTCGGCTTGAAGATCGAAGAGCTGCGTCTTGTCGATGTGTGGGTAGCGGATCAGCTTCCAGCGGCCGTCGCTGATCGCTCGTTGCACCGACTTGTAGCCGAGCACCAGTTGCGGGCGGGCGGCGTGAGTCGGGTCTTTCACGGTGGCAGAGAACTCGATCCCTTCGCTGGTGGTTGGGCCGGGGACGTCGCATAGCTTGCCGAGCGTCGGCAGGACGTCGAACAGGTAGCACATCGCGCTGGTGCGTTGGCCTTGCGGGATGCCGGGGCCGCTCATGATCAGCGGGACTCGCAGCGAATGCTCGTAGCAGTTCTGCTTGCCGATCAGGCCGTGACTGCCGCGAGCGACTCCGGAATCGGCCGCGAAGACGACGATCGTGTTCTTCGAGTGCGGCGACGCTTCGAGCGCGTCGAGCACTCGGCCGATCTCCGCATCGAGGTACGAGACGTAGCGGTAGTACTCGGCGATCATCTCGCGAATCTTCTCCGGCTGCCGAGGCCAGCGGAGCAACGCTTCGTCGCGAATGGTCATCTCGCCGTTGTTCCACGGATGCTGCGGCATGAAGTTCGCCGGCAGCGGGATCTGATCGGCGTCGTAACTGATCTTGAAATCCTTCGGGACGACATGCGGATCATGCGGCGCATCGAACGGGACGTAGCAGAAGAACGGTCGCTCGTGCTTCTCGTTGAGGAACCGAATCGCCTCATCGGCGAAGACTGCGCAGGCATGCTTCGGCGCGAGTTGCGCTGGCGTCAGCGCGCCCTCCACAAGATCGCTGAGCTTGGCATTCAGAGGATTGGTCATGCCGCCCTCAAAGATGCCGCGAGCCTGTTGAAAGCTGCGCGCGATCGACTTCTCGCCATTGTGCCACTTGCCGCTGACGAAGGTCGAGTAACCCGCACGGCCAAACGCCGCCGGCCACGTTTCATCGCGCAGCAGTTTCTCGTCAACGCGGAACAGACACCGACCGGAGAGCAGCATCGCTCGCGACGGCACGCACGTCGCGCCGTTCAGCCCGCCTTGCATGTAGGCTCGATCAAACGCCAATCCGCGCCGCACCAGCCGATCGAGATTGGGAGTCTTGATATGCGGATTCCCCAACGCGGCAATCGTGTCGGCTCGCTGATCGTCAGCGAACAGGAACAGCACGTTGGGCCGCGACTCGGCGGCGCTCAATACGGTCACATGAGCGAGCCGCACGGCGGCGAGAAGGATGAGGAGTGCGACGCGATGTTTCATGATTTGTCCTGTGGACTCGTGCGACGGAACATGTTGATTCTCGGGTGGCCAGGCCGAATTATTAGTTGTGACGTGGGCGAGTTTTCGTTGGAGAAAACATCGGAACAATGAGCCATCACACCGCGCGTTCCTTCTGCCATGAGTAAACAACTTTGCCCATCACGTCGCGGTGCTCGAAGAGGATGCGACTCTTCGCGCCGTCGCGTTGCAGCGTCACCGCGAGGAAGCCGCCTTTCACTCGATGAAACTTGTGGTACTGCGGGTTCTCGCCCGGCGAGCCGCTCGCGTGTTGGTCGCTGGCTGGGCCGGCGCTGAATTCAGCCACGCCGGTCTCAGGATGCACCGAGTGGTATTGCCAGTGCCGGTCGCCGGTGATGACGAAGAAGTTCTCGGGCACATGCTGCTTCAACCAGTTGCGGATCTCATCGCCCTCGTGCTGAAAGCCTTCGTTAGCGTGATTGTCGCGCTTGTTTTTGCGATCTGGGCCGACCAATGGAGTCGGTGAGACAAGCACTTTCCAAGTGGCGTCGCTCTCTTGCACCGTGCGTTTGAACCAAGCTTTCTGCTCGACGCCCCAAATCGTTTTGTCGGGTCCGTCGGCCATCTTGTTCTTCGAGCGGAAGTCGCGACCGTCGGTGAACCAGAGCTGCAAGTCGCGTCCCCAACGGATCGTGCGATAGCTCGGGCCGTCGGCGTCGAGCGGTGCTTGCTGACGGAAGATGGCCTGCCCTTCGGCGAACGTGAACTCGCCCATCGACGCTCCAGGTCCGGAGTCATTGCTGAGCGTGTCATGGTCGTCCTTGAGCCAATACGTCGAGTGCTGGCGATTGAACTCGATCAAGCGCGGCAGGCTAAACATCCTCTCCCAGTGATACCGAGCCAGCCGAGCCGTCACGGCATCAGGATCGCCGCTGTCGTAGTAGACCAAGTCGCCGGTCAGGCAGGTGAACTGCGGCTGCAGCGCGGCCATCGACGGATAGATGAAGTGCCCGTCGGGATGTCCGCGATCCGCATAGCCCTGGCAGGTCATCACACAGAAGCGCAAGTTGCCCGGCGCGCCCGCTGCGAGAGCCGTCTCGAACTTGCCGCGCACGGCCGCCTGGGGGGGAGCACCCGGAATCTCGCTGGCATAGTGATAGACGGTGCCCGGCTTCAGCCCCGCGAGCTTGAACTGACAGATGAAGTCGTTGTCCGCCGAGGCTGCTTTGACCTCAGTGACTTGAGCGTCGCTCAAGTCCTCGCGAGTCCCATAGCGGACTCGCACGCGACCGGGAGCACCGGGGCACGCGCCTTCGAGCTGCTCAACCGGCACGCTGACTTTGGAGTCACCCTTCCCGCGTTTCGGCTCATCGTTCGCGCGTTTCGGAACGACGACGCCTGCGTTGTTGCGAGTGGGCGTCGCCGTGAGCCGAGTCCAAACAATGGCCGTCGAATCAAAGACCTCCCCCACGCGCGTCCCCATCGCCTGAAACGGCCCGGCGGCTTCCGCTGCTTGAGCTTGCGTCCCTGTAAGACTCGTCACCAGCGTAACGCCCGCCACTGCGGCAGAAGAACTGGCCACGAACTCGCGACGAGTGACTGGTCGGCTGGGATGCTTCATGGTGAATCGTTCGAGTTCGAAGTTGGGGGCATGGAAGGCGTGTGACCGAATCGCTCGGCAACTTCAGCCAGTATCTCGAAACGACACTACGTTGGACAACGCGCCGCATCAGGCAAGCATGATTTCCTTCAGCTCGCCCGTGCTGTCGCCGTGACGTTCGGCCTTGATGCCGGAGCCATTGAGCAGGGTCAGCCACGCGTTGCAGAGCGGGGTGTCTTTCGGCGCGATGATGTTGTGGCCGAGCTTGATGCCGGAACCGCCGCCGGCGATGAGCGTGGGGCAATTGTAGAGGTCATGCTCGGTGCGGATGTTGCTGCCGTAGACCACTGTGGTGTGATCGAACAGACGCTTGCCGTCGGCTTCCTTCACGGCCTTCAGTTGGTCGAAAAATCCGGCCAGGGTTTCGCTCAGCGCCAGGTCGCGGGCTTGTGAGGCGTCTCGCTTTTCCGAGCCTTGGTGCAGGTGGTAATGACTCATGTCGTGTCCGTTGACGGTGATGGCCAGGCTCTTGAGCAGGCTGCTCACAGGCAGACGATACGTCACCACGCGGGTGCTGTCGGTCTGCAACGCCGCAGAGATCAGGGCGTAATGGAGCCGGATTTCCTCGAGGCCCGCGAGCCCCGGTTTCGGCTCCGCCAGAGGCGCCTTGGTGCGTGGCACTCCCAGCCACTTCTCGTCCTTGCTGAGCCGGGTCTCGATGTCGCGGATCCCCTCGAAATACTCATCCAACTTGTCGGTGTCGGTCTTGCTGAGTCCACGCTGCAGGTCGCGTGCGCAGTCGAGCACCGTGTCGAGCACGCTGCGCTGCTCAGCGAGCATGGCTCGCTGTTGATCGAGCGGGACGCGGTCGCCCGAAAACAGGCGGTGGAACGTTTCGACCGGGTCGTTGAAACCGCCGATGGGCTTGCCGTTGGTGTTCCAGGCCAGTGACAGGCCCGGACCGTGACCGTCGCCGGTCACATCTTGTCCGCCGTTGAGCTGGAGCGAAGCGAAACGCGTCTCTTGACCGAGCTGTGCGGCGGCGACCTGATCTGCCGAGATGGAGTTGGCGAAGTTCTGTCCCGGTTTGGAAAAGCGATTGGCCCCGGTGAGCCAGAAGGTGCTGCCGAAGTGCCCATCATTGGAGAACTTGTTGGTCAACCCCTGAACGATGCTGAAGTCCTGCTTGTGGCGCGCGAGTGGTTGGAGACCGACCGATAGCTCATAGCCGGACCCAGGCTGCTTGGCATCGGGATACCAAGTCTCGGCCGTCACGCCCCAGCCAAACGCCAGAAAGACCATCCGCTTAGGCGGGGCGGCCGCTTCCGCTGCTGCGGCGAAGCGGCGAAAGCCGAACGACTCCAGCGCCGGCAGGGCGATGGCTGCCGTGGTTGAGCGGAGGAAGAGTCGACGAGATTGGGAAGTGGTCATGGTTGTGTTTGTCCTGTTTGGAGAACGGCTGATTGTTGAATGTCGCCTTTCGCTCCGCGAAAGGACACTTCGTCAGAATGGGTTTCATGATGGCGAGCGTTTTGGGGCTCTCCGCCATTCTTGTTGATGACTGTGAGCGGCAAGGCGCTAGCCGCGGGTTCTGGACGCATTCAGAACCCGCGGCTAGCGCCTTGCGGCTCACTCATCACAAGCATCAACAAGAGTGACGGAGACCCATCATTTCGTCTGGAAGGCCGGGCTGTTGATGAGTGCATTGATGAATTCGCGAGCCGCAAGTTTCTTCCCGCCGGCCCGTTTCATCATCTCGTCGATCAATGGCTCATCACTGAAGCCGCAGGGTCTGCCCAAGGCGTATTCGATCAGGGCGGCGCTGTAACCCCGCGCGAACGAGGTGGACTTGGTGGCGATGATGTCCCGAAGCTCGAAGTAATCTTTGAACGCCGGCCCCTTATGCAGGACTCCGGAGGGATCGATCGTCCAAGTCTTCCGCTTGCCGTTGACCGGTCGGCCACCCAGCATCACTTGGTAAGTGTCCTCGGTTCGCCATTGGCCGACGGCGTTGAAGTTCTCTAGGCCAAAGCCGATCGGGTCGATCTTGCGATGGCAGCTCGCGCACTGCGGCTGGTCCTGATGCGCCAGGACGCGCTGCCGGGTATCAAGGACCTCTCCGGCAAGTCGACCGATTGCCGGGACGTTCGCAGGCGCGGGAGGCGGCGGATCGTTGACCAGCTTCCGCAGCACCCAAACACCGCGTTCGACCGGGCTGGTGTATTCTCCATTACCGCCCATGGCGAGAATCGCGGCCATGCCAATGAGCCCGCCTCGCGGCGAGTCGTCGGGGACCGGCACCTTCCGGAACTCATCGCCGATGACTCCCTCCAACCCGTAGTAGTCGGCGAGCACGTTGTTGATGACGACGTAGTCCGCCTTCAAGAGGTCACTGAGCGGGGCGTTCTGTCGCACGACATGGGCGATCGTCTCGTGTATCTCCTGCCGGGCAGAGAGTTCGGTGGCTGCGTCAAATTGCGGAAACAGGCGGCGGTTGAACTGAAAGAAATCCAGCCGATCGAGTCCCAGCCATTGCTGAGTGAACGGTCCCGTAAATCCAGCCGACCGAGGATCGTCGAGGAGGCGCGTCGTCTGCGCCTGAAGCACGTCCGGCTGCAGAAGTTCGCCGGTGCGGGCCACTTCGCGCAGCGTCGCGTCGGGCGGAGACCCCCAGAGGAAATAGGAGAGTCGTGATGCGAGTTCGATTCCGGTGAGCGGCTTTCGAGACGTTTTGCCGACCGGCTCGGCAAGGTAAAGGAACGGCGGCGAGGCCAGCACGACCGCGAGCGTCTGCTTGAGGGCGGCCTCGTGTTTGTCACCGGCTTTGAGG
>SXGT01033645.1_pt1 | contig 13738 bp, 14 predicted proteins | sample 3176221 | NCBI WGS metagenome assembly SXGT01 (sample SAMN11356862, study PRJNA531348) | freshwater metagenome | isolation source: freshwater sample F1-120 | place: China: Fuxian Lake, Yuxi | collected 2017-12-25 | reverse complement strand
GCGCCAAGCTGGCGGTGGCATAGCTGCCGCACCATAGCGGGTTCGGGGGGCATTGCAGCGTCTTGCAGCACAAGGTAATCATTGCCCAGTGCCTGATACTTTTGAAATTTCATCTTGCGGCCAACCAATGCCTAGAGATCAGGTTAGGGCTGTATTAGAGGTAGGCGTGCAGAATGGCGGGAGTTTGCTGGCATTAGCTGAGATATTCCCAAATGCGAAGATATGCGGCATCGACAAGGAATGCTCTCCAGAAACTATGATGCTTGAAACTGATCGAATCAAAATAGTCGAGGGGGATGCGACGGATGTTGAGAGTCTGCTTGTTTGTGGTAACTGGCTGAAAATGAAATGCGATGTGATTATTGACGACGGCAGCCATATGCCGCATGAGCAGATCGAGACTGCGAGGATATTGTATCACGGCCTCGCTGATAGGTCATGGTACATAATCGAGGATATATACCCTAGCATGTTTGGTCCTGGGTTGATCGAGTGGATAGGGTCACTAACATACGCCGGATATAACGGCATAAATCGCTATTCGTCTATCATGATCCATCCGCCGCTATGCGTAATGTCGATGGTTCCAGAGGACGAAAGGGCAAAATAATGGCTAACAAACCAGCAACCAGGATCCCGCATGTCATTATTGCGCCATGTGAGGTATGCGGATCAAGCCGGCATATTGAATCGTCTTGGAGCGCGAAAAGAACGGCCGACAGTAATGGGACAGTATCTACTCCAGTATATGTCTACTGCAACAATAACCGAGCACACAGGAGCCGGCATAGGCTAGTTGTAAGGCTTGAAGATTTTTCGATATAGAAAAGGAATTATTTGCTATCATCAATTTCGTTCGTATTATTTTGGTATGGATAATTCAAACGTAAGTTCGTTCTTGTCGGCAAACGAAGTTCCATGGAAAATCCTCAGATCCCACGAGACAGTGCGAAGCATTCGCTCTGGAATGCTGCCGCTGTTGCATGCCCAGGTAGTCCCTACAAATAAATGTAATGGCGGATGCAGATGGTGCTCGTGCTCGCGAGAGGATCGCACTGTTGAGGTTGCAGACGACAAGCTGCATCAGTTATCAAAACGCCTGGCTGATGAGGGATGCCGCGCGATAACAATTACCGGCGGAGGCGAGCCGACACTCCATCCCGGTCTTGTGCCGTGGCTGCGCGTATCTAAAGCTCTTGGCATGAAGCTCGGGATGGTGACTAACGGGATCATATGGGGAGCGGAAAAAGGCAGCGCAGAAGGCTCAGAATGCCTGACATGGCTGCGATTATCGATAACCGACACTGAAAGCGGCCGATATGATCTCGATAGAATGTCCAGGATTTGCCAAAGGCTGAGAGGCGTCGATATCGGCATCTCATTCACCGTGAGTCAGCATGTGTCTGTTCAGACTGCGGTTGCCGTCACTCTCGAGGCGCATCATCGTCCTAACTGTACGCATGTCAGATTTGTAGAGGACATCCTCAATCCATGCAGTGAGCGCATGGATGCAGTCAGAGATGCGTGCCAAGATATCTCCAGCAAAGCCATATTCCAATATAGATCTCAGTATGTTCCAGGATCAAGGGAATGCTACTGGTCTCTGGTCAAGCCGGTATTTGCGGCTGATGGATATGTATATCCATGCTGCGGAGTGCAGTACGCGCAACCAGGCGACATGGCGTTAGCCTTTCCGAAAGAATGGCGTATGGGAACATGGGATGACTTCTTTGGCGCGACTAAGCCACTGCCATTTAATGGGCTGAAATGCGCAAGATGCTACTACGCAGCGCAGAATAATGCGATTTCAATGCTGCGTGCTGACATGGTTCATGAGGAGTTCATCTGATGAATCCCGACTGGATAAACAATAGCCCGGACAAGATCCTCACGCGCGCCGGCTTATGGCCATTTACTGCGCCTGTCGGATCAGTGCTAGAAGTCGGCTGCGGCATCTCGTTCCGGTCCCGGTGCATTCCGTCGCATATCCATGTCGGCCTTGATGCGCACTGGCCATATCTGCAAAAGGTACGAGATGAACTCCCGGAGGCGATCCTCGTCAATTCAAACGCAGAATCGCTTTCTTGGCTATTCCTCAACAAGTCATTTTCGATTGTTGCGCTATACGATATCCTCGAGCACCTCGAGAAACCGGCGGGGCAGAATCTTCTTGCCGTGGCGGAGCGGTTAGCCAGGCAGGCCGTTGTCGTTGCGTCTCCTATCGGGTATGTGCCGCAGAATATCGACATCTGGGGCATGGGCGGAGATAGGTGGCAAACGCATAGGTCGTCCTGGTCGCAAGCTGACTTGATCGCTAGCGGCTATTCTACGACGACAGAGAAACGGATTATGTCAGATGCAAAAAGGCACACAAGCATCGATGTGCCGAGAGAATGCACGATGGTATACGGGATAAAGGTTATGAAGTGAAGATAGACAAAAGCGAATACTCCGATAGAGACAAGCAAAACATCCTCATGCGCGAGAAGCGCAGGGCCGCGCGTGAGATAGAAATCCCAAAATGCAAAAACCCAAAGCGCCGCAAATCATGCGAGTTTGATCTGGAGTTATTCTGTCTGACATACATGGCAGAGTCATTTCGCATTCCGTTCTCTCCGGATCATATCAGGATAATCAAGAAGATCCAGCGAGCCGCGATCGAGGGGGGATTGCTTGCCGATGCAGTGTTCCGGGGATTCGGCAAAACCACTCTGAGCGAGGCTGCCACATCATGGGCGGTGCTTTACGGGCATCGAAAGTTCGTAGTGTTCGTAGGCAGCGATATCGGCGCCGCTCTGTCGTCTCTGGAATCGATTCAGGGAGAGATGGAGAATAACGAGCTCCTTCTCGAGGATTTCCCGGAAGCGTGCTGCCCGGTGCATGAGCTTGAGGGTATTACTCATCGTTGTCGCGGCCAAATGTATAATGGCAAGCGAACACATATATCCTGGAAGGCTGACAAATGCGTCTTTGCGACGATCCCGGGCAGCAAGAGTTCCGGATCGATCATCATCGCGCGCGGCATCACTGGTCGCATTCGTGGCTTGAAGCATAAGCTGGTTCCAAATGATGAGGAGTCAGGAGCAAAGGGCAAAAAAGGAACATCAAAGCGGTCGGCAGACGGGAACAGCATCCGGCCGGATTGGGTTGTCATCGATGATCCGCAGACAGATGAATCTGCGAACAGTCCTAGCGAGGTTAAGAAGCGGATCAATATCATCCATGGCGCCATTCTCGGTCTCGCCGGCCATAAGAAAAGCATCTCTGCGGTTCTGCCGTGTACGATTATCAAGAAAAATGATCTGGCAGACCAACTAACTGATAACAAGCTGCATCCAGAATGGCAAGGCGAACGGGTTCCGATGGTTCGCAGATGGGCAGATCTGCATGATAAGGAATGGCTAGGGAAATATGCCGAGCTCAGGAGAGAGGACCAGGCGACAGAAGGTAATGAGGCGGCAAAGTATTATGCCGCTCATCCCGAGATGGATATCGGATGCGTCGTCTCCTGGGAACACTGCTATAACGAGGACGAGACAAGCGCTTTGCAGCATGCATGCAACCTCCTGATTGATCGAGGAGAGATGGTATTCTGTTCTGAGTACCAACTAGAGCCGCAGGACGAGAGCAAGAACAGCGACGCGCCGACGGCCGAGGCTATCCTTGGGCGCATGAATCGCCTTCCGAGAGGAGTTGTCCCGGCAGCCGCAGAGCATATCACGGCCTTCATTGACGTGATGCCAGGCGGGAAAAGTTCTCCATCCAGGCTCTGCTATATCGTGATTGCCAGCGAGCTTGATTTCACTGCATCGATCATCGACTACGGAGAGCATAGAGGCCGAGGAACAGACGAGGAGAATCTGCACGGTGCGCTAGAGAAGCTGATCACGCAACTCAACAGAGCCTATATCCGAGAGGACGGCATCGAGATGCACCTTGATCGCGTGCATGTCGATAACCGTGATGAGACCGATGTTATCTGCCGATGGGCTGCGGCGTCGATGCACAAGGATAAACTTTGTATGGCGCAAGGCCAGGGCAGGGGCATCAGGCGCCAGCGGCGCCGGCCAGGCGAGCGATACGGAGAGGGATGGATTCTCGGCCGCACGCCTCCAGGCAGGCCGTCCTTGCGGCAGATCTCGGTAGATGTGAACCACTGGAAGACCTTCTGCTCGAGGAGGCTCATGGCGCCTCCAGGAACGCGCGGAACATTCTCTGTATTCGGCGAGAATGTCTCGGTGCATCGGCGCCTGGCCGAGCAGTTGTCCAGCGAGTATCCTGTTGTCGTCACGAAGAACAGCGAGACATACGACGAGTGGAATCTAAAGCCAGGCCGGGAAAATCACTGGTGGGATTGCCTCGTCGGCGCGACTGTGGCATTGTCTGTATGCGGTTGCGTTCCGAGATCTGAGATCACTACTGGCACATCGGTAATAGAGCGCAAGAGAGCAGGCGTCGGGGGCAAAAAGGATAGCGGAGGCGGATGGTTTTCTAGAGCCAGGGAAGCGAGGATTAAATAGTGCATATCTCTAATATCGTCTGCCCTCCATGCAACCTCAACGGGATTCCGATCCGCGCCGGCGACGAGTGGGCAACGATCACGGCCGCGCAGTCAGCGTCTCCTGACATCTTTTTTCTGAATAAGCATATCGAGATGCCACAATTCGGGCGCGGCCTTCTTCGGATGGAGGGTAATGGGGCTGAATTGCAGAAGGGAGGACCATGCCGCGTACTGTTGGCTAATGCGGCCGGGACTGGGTATGGCGATGCCATCTGCGGATCAAGCGCTATCCGGGGGATGTATCTAGGTCTGAAGGATCGAGGATATCTACCAGAGATCGATTTGCTATGTATGCCGCACGCTCATGGAGTATATAGGGAAATCTTTTCCAGGGATCCGCATGTTCATGGCGTATTCGTGGCCGGCATTCCTATTGCTGATTTTTCATCCTATCATCTCATTGGAACAGCCGAGGCGCTTCTGGATGATCAAGGCTTTCAATGCATCAATATGATCGACTATTTCTTTCTTCGCTATGGCATTGAATCAACTACGGCACGCCTGCCTAAACTATATCCAGATCAGGCTATTCTGGATGAGGTCAATGCGGGATGGGGAGAAAAGGAGCCTGACGAAAAGCCATTACTGCTATTCAATCTGTTTGGCTCAGGGTTCCGGAGATTGCCTACATGGTCATGGGGCAAAATCTGCGAGATGTTCCTGGCTGATGGATGGCGGATTGCGCTATCAGGAGGGAATGACGCGGCAAATGCCATAGAGACATTCGTGAAGCTGAAATGTGGCGGCAAGCCGATCAGTTCAATATGCTCCATAGCTAATCGTTCATGGAGTCACTTCGTTGCGCTTGCGAATATCGCTGATGCGATTGTCACGCCTGATTCTTCGTTGCTGCATGTCGCTGCGGCTCTTGATAAACCATGCGTCGGCATCTTCTCATGTATCGAGCCATGGCTGCGGATCCAGCATTACAAGAAGTGCATGGCATGGACGGCCGACTCTTTCTGCCGAGGTCCGTACTGGGGGATGCATAAGCCACGAAACGAAAAGCAGGACTGCCGGAAGCTGGAACTAGATCCAGGATGGGACATCCCATGGCGCAAGGCTGATCTGTCTGGCATTCGGAGAACGCTTCAAACGGTATGGCAGAAATGGGGAACACAGCCTGAGGGCAAACCGTGACTGAATCGAACGATATCGCAACGGTAATCTCGGCATGCTCTCTTGACGCCAGATTCCTGCCGTTCTGTCTCCGGGAGGCGCGCACATTCTCGAAGGAGATCGTAGTCAGCGCATTCCATCGCCGGCTGGATGGGTCTCCTGAGCCCGATGAATGGCATGGATGGCTCGAGGCAATGTGCGCTCCGTTTGCCGCGCGCGTAGTATGGACCAGCAACCGAGAGAGCGAGCCGGCGAAGTGGCACCACAACCAGGCGCGATGGGCCGGCATCCAGACTGTATCATCGCCATGGCTGATGCTGCTCGATGCCGATGAGATCGTAGAGTCTGCGCCATTTACCGCATGGTTTAGCGAGGCGCTTCGGGCGCAGTTCCATTCGGCATCCTTTGCGTGCTTCTGGTATTTCAGAGGGGCTGCCATCCGGTCAAAATGCATAGAGAGATGCGGTCTCTTGGTACGCAAAGCAAAATGCACCAAGGCTCTGATGTTCACAGAGAACGAGAGATACTCTCTGTGCCGGGAGCCGAGATACCTACATCAAGAGCCCAAGTCAGGACTGGGAAAGCCATTCGTGCATCACTATTCATGGGTTCATCCCAAGGCCGCAATGCTCTCGAAGGTCAAGGCATGGGCGCATAAGGACGACAAGCCATGGGTAGGCCTTGTCCATGCAGAGTTTGACCGGCAATTCAATCCTGACGTTGATTCCGATTTCGTTCATCATTATCGGTTTGATCGATGCGAACCATATGCAGATGTCGGCGATTTCTCGCAGGCAGATTCTGGGGAATAGCAAGGGAGGAAAAGCATGCCGCTTCCATGGGCTCTGATGGTCGCGCACAGGAAACAGCCGGTACAGGATGCAGCGCTTGCACTGCTCATCGACTCAGTCAAAAAGAACACTCCGCCGGAATTGTATGAGGCTGGAGAGATCGTCATTGATGACCGTCCGGACATCTGCCCATACCGCAAGTGGAATGAGATGTGCGCAAAGACAAAGACGGCTATCAATGTTGTATTCGCCAATAACGATATGGTGATGCTGCCTGGATGGCACTGCATGGTTACGGCAACAAAACCAAGAATGGTCGTTACAGGGTATCTGATCGAGCCCGGGATTGTCGCTGTTAATCCGCTAAACGTCCAGCGTGACTTTGGCGGCAACCCTGCTGACTACCGAGCGGACGAGGCTATCAAGTTCGCGGCGACGGTATCAGCGCATACGCAGCCGGAGATCGCTAAGAACAGCGGATGGTATATGCCATGCGCATTCGACCGGGAATGGTTCCTCTCTGTCGGCGGATATGATATCGGGGCAGGACAATTCCCGAATCCGCTTGATAGGTTATTCTGGGACAAGGCCGCGCGGATCGGCGTCGAGTTCGTCCGGGTAAACTCATGGGCGTATCATTTCCAGCGGCTATCCCAAAGACCAGAGGGGCAGGCGAAGAATAACTGATACTCAGGAGGTCTCTATGAGCCGCGTTCTGTCTCTTATTTTCCCGACCAGAATCCGCCCGGAATGGGTAGGCGAGACCTGCGAGACGATAGCTAAAACGATCACGATGCCGGGTCAGGTCGAGGTAGTCCTTGGTGTTGACAATGCAGACACAACGGCACATGCGGCCGGCGCAGCCGCTATCAAGGCCCTGAGTCCGCATGTCATGGTCAGAGTCCTGCATGGGGCATGGGACGATCTCGGCAAGAAGCTGATCGATATGTATGCTGATTCGGTTGGGGATGTGCGCTTATTCGTGGCGGATGATTTCCGCTTCGAGACGCTCGGATGGGACCGGCTCTTGATGGATGCTGCCTATCGCTTGCCAGGTGGCAGCGTAGATGAGGAACGAGCCGGCGCCGGCGTCATAACAGTCAACGATGGGATGCATAACAATGTCGCCGATTATCTGCGGCCTAATGGGGTTCCGGGACCGTTTGCAATCACGAGAGCATTCGCCGATCTCTGCGGATATTGGATGCCGTCTGGATTTGATTTCGCATGCCTCGACACATGGTGTTGGGATATCTGCAGGCGAGCGGATGAAATGTGGATGAGCAAAGACAAAACGCTTCCGCCGTTTAGGTCTGTACTCTGGAATTGCATGATCCGGCATATGCACAAATCAAAGCCCGATGAGAACACATCTAGGGCAGATGCTAGATTGTGGGAGGAAGTACGGAAGGTTTATGTTCCAAGAGAAGGCGAGCGGCAAGAGACGGCTATCGCCATTGTAAAGCATTTCAGGGCAAAAGGAGTTTGAGTCCATGCCGTATATCATCGGAGCGGTCATTCCACATTTCGGCGACGGCGCAAAGGTCGATGCATTAATGACCGCTATCAAGGCACAATCACATCTGCCGGATATGCAGATGACGGTGCATGTCGTCGATAGCAACCCTCCCAATCAGCGCAACCTGTTTACATCGGCCGTCAATCTCGGAATCCAGCATGCACTCAACGCTAACGCATCTGCCATCTGGGTAATCAATGACGACTGCATTCCTGCCAGGGACTGTATCTCCTGCGGGATTGGCAAGCTCATTTCCGAGCCGAGAATCGGGATTGTCGCGTCTCGGAATCTTCATCCGTCGGATCCTGATAGGATTACATGGGGAGGCTCGGGAGAATGTTGGCCGTCTGGCAGGCATATTGTGGGGCTGGTATCGGAAGGCGCTTGCGCTGTAGCCTCGAGGCAGGAATGGGTATCGTTTGCCTCTGTATTCCTGCGGCGTGATATGGTTCTTGAACTCGGCATGCTCGATCCATTCCTGCAGCACATCTGCAGCGATGCTGATTACTGCCTGCGCGCGCGAGCGAGTAATTGGGAGGTATGGTATGAGCCCACGAGTACGGTTATGCATCCATTTCATTCGTCGCATGGGGCAGGGACTCCCGCATGGATGAAGTACATCATGCATCTGGACCAGAAGCGCTTTGGGAAGAAGTATGGATTCTCGACGCCGGATAAAAAGCCGGATCCAAACTATCGGCGAATCACTCCGGAGGATTTCGGGAATAGGACGATTCCTCCTACAGCAGCAGGATCGGCAGAATAATGGAGACGCATGCCATGAAGGACATCCTCAAGCGGTTCGCTGGCGTTCCTGTTCTGGTTGTCGGTGATGCCATCCTCGATCGGTATGTATTCTGCGCAGCGTCGCGAATATCGGCAGAGGCGCCTGTTCCTGTATTGGATGTTCTCCGGACAGAGGATAGGCCAGGAGGGGCGGCGAATGCTGCGGCATGCGTAGCTGCGCTAGGTGGCGTGCCGTATCTGGTTGCGCCAGTAGGCGATGATATTGCTGCCGGCGATCTTCGGAGTGTCGTGCCGATCATCCCGGGGGATAGGCTGCGGCTGTTGCCGATGCGAGCCAATACCCTCCTCAAGACGAGATATATGGTAGGATCGCATCAGATCGCGCGCGCGGATGTTGGAGGCAGAGAGCTAGCTCTACTCGGAGAGCAGTTCTCCAATCAGCCTAACCTTGCAAAGTCGATCCTCATCTCTGATTATGATTACGGGGCAGTCAGTCCTGGGATGATGCTGGCGCTACGCAGAATGAATATCCCTATCGTTGTTGATCCACGTCCGATGAATGCCATCCTGTATCAGCGGGTATCGCTACTTGTGCCGAATCGCCTCGAGGCGGCGCATATGTCGGGGCATATGAATACGCAATCAGTAGGCGGATTGGCCGAGGCTCTGCGAGTCAAGATTGATTCCGATTGCCTAGTGACGCTCGGAGATGCTGGCGCGAACCTGGCGACGGCCGGAGGAACATGTTACTTCTCGACCTGTGCGCGAACGGTGTATGATGTTTGTGGCGCCGGCGACGTTGTATCGGCAGTCATGGCACTGGCTGCAGGGGCAGGAGTCACATGGGAGCAGGCTGCTCCTCTGGCGATGCTGGCTGCCGGGATCGCTGTTGGCCGGATAGGCACATATGCGCCGACGGTTGCCGATATCTGCGAGGAGATTAATCATGGGTCGCAAGTCTAAGATGTATCATATGCTTGGCACAGCAGCACTTATGGCATCTGGGACGCAATTTTGCCCTCAGGATAGCGGTCAGGATATGGCGTATCCTGCCGATGCCGCTACCCAGGAGGAGGCAAAGCCTGGTCCGCAGACCTCACAGGATGCCCGTAGCGGAACGGCGCAGCTAGAACCGACAGATATCATCCAGGAGGCAAGGGACTACGTTCACAGGGTTGCCATGGTCCGTATTCAGGAGCAACAGGAACTATCCGAGCGAGCGGTCAAGGCCAATCCAGGGATGAGATGCCCGGCGTGCTCGTGCCCGGCATCCAGGGTGACAAAGACCATGGCGGCATGGGGAGGCATCCGCCGGTACAGGGAATGTTTGGATTGCGGCCGATCATGGGCAACGCTTGAGCCGCATCCGCAGATGGATCCGTAGCTTCCTACGGCGCCTAAAGAGGCGTCGCGACTCACCGCACAGCACCGCATCGCAACGCAACGCTACGCTTCGCCACGCAACGCATCGCAACGTCTCCGCCCCGCTCCATGCCTAACAGCATGGAGCGATTTATTCCCATTAGCAGGAAACATCACGCCTGCAAAGTGGTTGCTGCTTGCGTCTTGCAAGACTCGATGTAATTGTAAGTCATGGCAAGCGCATCAGAAATCGTCGCTGCAATCGATGCCGCAATCCTTACCTGCGTAGCCGCCGGAGGCGTCGCCAGTCTGAGCGTAGGCGGCCGATCGGTGAGCTATAACCTCGAGCAACTGCAAAACCTCAGAGAGTTTTACGGCCGCATCTCGACAACCGTTGACACTGCGAACAAGGTTCCGTTCAAACTCATCGATATCAAAACGTCTGGGGCAAACAAATAATGGCCGCAAGACGACTCAAAGCAAAGCGTGAACGGCACGTCGGAAGGCAGTTCCGGATCTCGCGCGAACAGTTCGCTAGTCTGCTTAATGGCAGAACAGCGTATGATGCCGCAGCGACCAATAAATATAATGAGAACCATTGGAAGCAGGCCACGTCACAAGACGCTGACAGTGCCCTCCTATATAGCGGCGAACTCGCTACCATCCGCGAGCGATGCCGGCACGAGATCCGGAACAATACATATGCTGCCGGCATCGGTCGGAAGTTCTCGCATTATGCGATCGGGACCGGGCCGACGCTCCAGGTGCAGACAGAGAACGAGACTCTGAATGATGCCATAGAGAGAATGTGGCAGTCATGGGCTGATAATTGCGATGATACTGGAGTCCTGTCATATGCGGAAATGCTCCATCTTGGCGTCCGGGAACTATTCCCGGCAGGAGAGTATTTCCGCATATTCCAGGGCCGTCGCGGGAGTTCTTCCGGATCTGTATCGCTTCGATTGCTATGTGTCGAGGCCGAGAGGGTTACAGATCCATACAGCAAAGCAGGCAATCAGGACATCCGGGATGGTATCGAGTTCAACGCCTTCGGGCGCAGATACCGCTACTGGATCGCCAAGCATAATCCCGGATCGCAGTACTACACTCAATCCCTCTCTGACTCTGAGTTCGATGTTGTTGACGCCTCGCGGGTAGTCCATTTCTCCATGACCGATCGGCCGGAGCAGGTTCGCGGTTGTCCGCTCATGGCGCAATCGGTTGAGGTGTTCGCCAAGACTCGCAGATGGGATGAGGCAACACTGGCCGCTGCCGAGCGCGCGGCTTTATTCGGCATCATCCTCGTGACGAACTCCGAGATGATGCTCGGAGACAATCCATCGGTTAGGGATCATGAGGAATGGGAACTATCCTCCGGTATGGGCGTGATCGCGCCTCCTGGCTACGATGCGAAGCAGGTCAGTCCTGATCATCCCGGCGCGCAGTACGAGGTGTTCCGCAAGGCGAAGATCCAAGAATGCGGCGCGGCAGTGGACATGCCCTATAACATTCTCGCCAGCGATAGCAGTGCTCACTCCTATGCTTCCGGCCGATTGGACTGGCAGGGGCTGACGAGAAGCGTAAAGGTGCTGCGGTCATGGATCGAGCGGCGGGATTGTGCTCCAACATTTCGCGCATGGTGGGAAGAAGCCCATGCGCTGAACCTAGTCCCGGGGGCTCCGGAGGATGTGCCGATCGTCTGGAGATGGCCAGGGTTCGAGCACGTCGATCCGAGCAAAGAGGCAAACGCGGCTGAGACAAGACTGCGGATGGGTCTCCTCACCTACGCGGACTACTACGCCGAACAGGGAAAGGACTGGCGGCAGGAGTTCCGGCAGCGCGCCAAGGAAAAGGCGGAGATGAAGGCCCTTGATATCGAGCCAGAGGATTTGAAGCCGGCGCCACGACCAGTGGTTAATCCGGCGCCAGGAGGCGCGAATGAAGAATGACGACAAGAGCCATGGTTTAGGGTTCCGGGAATCTCCTCTGGCTCAATCCACATATGACGCTAAGGCGGGAACGATCGATGTGACGCTCGCCAGCGAGACGCCTTGCCCATGCTATGATCGTGGCGAGATGGTCGATGAGGTGCTCCTCGCCGACGGCGCCGAATGGGATCGCGAGTCTGTTCCGTTCCAGGATTCGCATGATCGGTATTCGGTCGAGGCAAATCTCGGGTCTGTCCGGAACATGCGCAAAGAGCCCGGCGGACTGATTGTCGGGCAGGTTCATTTCGCATCTACGCAGAAGGCAAAGGATACGGAGGCGAAGTACCGTGATCGTCATTTACGAGATGTGTCCGTCGGATACCGGACATCTCCTGATCATTCCATTCGCATCGGCAAAAAGGAGAAGGCTATGGTTCTCGGCCGCGAGTTTCAGGCGGCCAATGAAAGAGGCATGGTAATCAGAACGAAGTGGCAGATCCGAGAGGTCAGTGCCGTCGCTATCGGGGCTGATCCGGTCGCTAAATCAAGAGAGTTTTTTCCCGCATCCGATTGTTCAGCGGTTACGTTGCCGCTGATCGGCTTGACCGGGCTGAAGTTGGAATAGTAACAGGAGAACAGTATGAACTTTTCTCAGTGGCTGAAAGAGCAGGGTATCGATCCTGCGAAGTTGGATGAGAAGGCTCGGGAGATCATGCAGGGCGTGTACGAGCGCTACTCTGCTGCCGTGACTGCCAAGGATAACGCGGAAGCGTCCAAGGCTCGCGCGGAGCTCGACGCTCAGATCAAGACCGCGATTGCGGCCGAGAAGTCGCGCGCCGACAACGCGGAAGATCTCGCGAAGAAGGCACGCGAGGAAGGCAAGCGGGAGGAACGGGCCCGGACTGAGGAGATCGAGAAGATCCTCAAGGGCATCAGCAGCATCTCCGAGGAGAAGCGGAATGAGGCTCGCCAGGCCGAGACCGTGGACAAGGCTCGCGAAATCGTCCTCGACGCCATCCGCTCCGCTCGTCCGGAAGTTCCGGCCGTGATCGTGCGCGATGCGCCGACCGGCAATGACCTGCTCCGCTCGATCGAGATCGCTGCCCTCCGCAGCCGTGGCGGCAGCCAGGACTGGATCGCCAAGGAATATGGCGAGAAGGCCATGGATGACTCGAACCGCCTGACCAGGAGCAGCATGGGCCCGCTCGGCGTCTGCCGCGCGCTTCTGCGCTCCGAAGGCCGGCACGTTCCGGACAACGCGGTTGATGTGGTCGATTCGATGCGCGAGGCTATGGGCCATCTGCCGTATGTTCTCGGCAACATCGCTCAGAAGTCGGTCCTGCGCGCGTATATGGACCGTCCTGCGACTTGGACGAGTTGGGCTAGCGAGGATGAGGTTGCCGACTACAAGACGAATACCGCTTTCCGGTTCACCGTCGCGGATGGCTTCTCCGAGATCCACGGCAATCCGAGCGAAATCCGGAACACGACCGCGAGCGATTCCGCTGAGACCTATGCCGCGAAGATCTACGCGGAAGGCTTCATGATTGGCGAGAAGGAGTTCGTCAACGATGATCAGCGGGTATTCTCGCAGCTTCCGACCAGGCTCGGCCAGGCCTGCCAGCGTCACGTCAGCGACAAGGTGTATGACTTCCTTCTCGCGAACGGGACCATGGACTCTGACGGCATCGCTCTGTTCAACGGCACCAAT
>SXGT01948192.1_pt1 | contig 13740 bp, 9 predicted proteins | sample 3176221 | NCBI WGS metagenome assembly SXGT01 (sample SAMN11356862, study PRJNA531348) | freshwater metagenome | isolation source: freshwater sample F1-120 | place: China: Fuxian Lake, Yuxi | collected 2017-12-25 | reverse complement strand
GCAAGTTCGCGCGCGAAGGCAATGATTTCGAGCTGGACCTGCCCGACACCATCCGCGCCACCGCTGCCAACGCCGGCTACCTTGACATCAAGATGATCCCGGACCGGCACAACAACGTGAAGGTGTTGCTGCTCATGGACGTGGGCGGCACCATGGACGAGCATATTCAGCGGGTGGAAGAACTCTTCAGTGCGGCCAAGAGCGAGTTCAAACACCTGGAGTTCTATTACTTCCACAACTGCGTGTACGACTTTGTCTGGAAGAACAACCGCCGCCGCTTTGCCGAAAAGTTCGACACGTGGGACATCATCCGCAAGTACAACAAGGACTACAAACTCATCTTCGTCGGCGATGCCACGATGAGTCCTTACGAAATATTGCAACCTGGCGGCAGCGTGGAATACAACAACGAGGAGGCCGGCGCCGAGTGGCTGCAGCGCCTCACGCACGCGTTTCCGAAGTTTGCGTGGATCAACCCGGAACCCCAAGGGGTGTGGCAGTATCGACAGAGCATCAGCGTGATTCAGCAACTGATGGGCCAGCGCATGTACCCGCTGACCTTGAAGGGGCTCGAAGACACGATGCGCTTGCTCTCGAAATAACGGCCGAATGACCTTTTCCTTTCCTGGCCATGCCCGCCGGGCATGGCCCTTCCTGTTGTGCGCGACCCTGCTGTGGCCGCTCGCCACCCGCGCCCAGGAAACGTCCGCGCCGGGCGCCGCCCGCGCCGCGGCCCAGGACGACACGGATGCCGACGTGCCGCGTCCGCCGCGCGAGGCGCGCACGCCGGCCGGCGCGCGCTTCGAGATCGACATGCAGGCGCCCAGCGAGGCCATGCGCGACTTCCTGCTGCGCCACATGGAGGTGCAGCGCTACCGCGAACTGCGCGGCCTCGAAGCCAACGAACTGAGCCGCCTGCTGGCCCAGGCGCCGGCCAACGTGCGCGAACTGCTGGCCACGCTCGGCCATTTCTCGCCCCAGGTCGAGGTGATCCCGCCCCCCGGGCTGGGCGAGGTGGCCGCCGCCACGAGCGATGGTGATCGCACCACCAGTCCCGCCTCGCTGGGCACCATCACCGTGAAGGTCGATCCCGGCCCGGTCACGCAGGTGGCCTCGGTCACGGTGTCCTTCGTGGGCGACATCGCCACCGCGCCCGAGGCCCAGGCGCAGCGCGCCGACATCGAGCGCGAGGCCGGCCTGATCGCCGGCCTGCCCTTCTCGCAGGCCGACTGGGACCGCGCCAAGACCGCCGCGCTGCGGCGGCTGATCGCCCAGCGCTACCCCTCGGGCCGGATGCAGAACAGCCTGGCCGACATCGATACCCAGGCGCACCAGGCCCGGCTCTACATCGAACTCGACTCGGGCAAGCCCATGCGCATGGGCGAGGTGGTGGTGCAAGGAGCCGAGCGCTACGACGCCGTGACCGCCGAGCGCCTGGTGCGCCTGACCGGCCTCACGCCCGGCAGCGACTACGACCTCGAGAAACTGCAGGACGCGCAACGCCGCATCGCCGAGAGCGGCTACTACGACTCGGTCTTCGTCTACGCCGAGACCTCGACCGATGGCCAGACCCTGCCGGTGATGGTGCAGCTGCGCGAGAGCAAGCGGCAGAAGGTGGTGATCGGCATTGGCGGCAGCACCGACAACGGCGCGCGCCTGTCGCTGGAACACACGCACAACAGCGTGCCCGGCATCGGCTGGCGCGCGGTCAGCAAGCTGCAGCTGGAGCGCGACGACCAGCTCGCCAGCACCGACTGGAGTTCGATTCCGAACGACGACGGCTGGCGCAAGATCGCCGGCGCGCAGCTGGCCAAACAGCTCGACGACTTCACCACCACCAGCAGCCAGCGCCTGCGCGTGGGCCAGACGCAGCTCGGCGTCGAATACGACCGCAGCTTCTACCTGCAGTACGACCGCGCCCATGTGAAGAGCAGCCTGCTGTCCGCCGCGGCGCAGCAGGAAGCCAAGTCCGCCATCAGCGCCAACTACGCGTGGACGCGGCGCCGCTTTGACGACCAGGTGTTTCCCAACCGCGGCTACGGCCTCGCGGTGGAACTGGGGGTGGGCTACACGCTGGGCAGCAGCCGCCAGCCCTTCACCCGCACGCAGGCGCGCTGGCTCACCTACTGGCCGCTGGGTGCGATCGCTCGCGCAGCCGACCCGGTGCCCGGCCAGCCGCGCGACGTGAGCACGCCGTCGCGGCGCACGCAGCTGGGCCGCCTGGCCTTGCGCGTGGAAGGTGGTGCGGTGGTGGCGCGCGACTCGGCCCCCATCCCGGACACGCAGCTGTTCATCACCGGCGGCGACAACACCGTGCGCGGCTACGGCCTGCGCGACATCGGCGTGCCGCGCGCCGACGGCAGCATTGGGCCCGGTCGCTACAAAGGCGTGGTGAGCCTGGAGTGGCAGCGCCCGATCTTCAACGCCGACCAGCGCTCCAACTGGGAAAACGTGCTCTTCATCGACGGCGGCGCCATTGCCAACAAGGCCGGCGACCTCAAGCCGGTGTGGGGCGTGGGCACCGGCATCCGCTACAACAGCCCGGTCGGCCCGCTCCAGCTGGACCTGGCCTATGGCCTGGAGGTCAGGCGTTTCCGCATCCACCTCAATGTGGGCTTCACGTTCTGATCGGCGCATGAACAGCGACAACGATCCCGACCGCATCGCCCCCCCGCCCTCGCGCATCGGCCGCGTGGTGCGCTGGGTGTTCGGTGGCCTGGCGGCACTGGTGCTGCTGGTCCTGCTCGGCGTCGGCCTGTGGGCCGCCTCGCCCGGCTCGCTGGCCCAGGCCGTCGGCTGGGGTCAATCGTTCATGGTCCGGCAGGGGCCGCAGGCCGGCACGCTGGAAGTGGCCGGTGTGCAGGGCAGCCTGCTGCGCGGCGGCCAGATCGCGCAGCTGCAATGGGCGCGTGACGGCCTGAGCGTGCAGGCCAGCGACACGCGCATCGGCCTGAGCAACTGGTTCTGGGCCGACGCCGTGCTCGGGCGCGGCGTGCGCCTGTCGCAGCTCGACATCGGCCGCCTGCAGATCGACGACCAGCGCCCGCCCACGCCATCGGCCCCACCCGAGCCCCTGCAACCCATCACCCTGCCCCTGCCGGTCACCCTGCCCTGGTCGATCGGTGAACTGGTGCTGGCTGGCGCATCGCCGCTCACCCTCAGCGGCCTGAAAGGCCAGTACCGCTACCGCTCGGCCGACCGCGCCTGGAACCTCGGCGTGACCGACGCGCACCAGTTCGACCTGGACAGCGTGGAAGTGGCCGGGGGCCGCTACCAGGCCAAGGCGGTGCTGGGCGCACAAGCCCCCATGCCCCTGCGCGTGGACGCCAGCGGTGAGGTGCGCACCACCGTGCCGGGTGGCCAGCCCGTGACGCTGCAGGCCATCGCCAAACTCACCGGCATGCTGGCCACCACCGACGCCGCGCTCGACGCCAGCGCCAGCGTCAAGGCCACCGGAGGCATCGACCCGGCCGAAGCCCCCACGCTGGAGGCCCAGGCCCGCCTGCGCCCGTGGTGGCCGCAGCCGATCGAGACCGCCGACGCCACCATGGCCCGGATCGACCTCGCCGCCTTCTGGCCGCAGGCGCCGGTGACGCTGCTCAGCGGCACGGTGAAGGCCCAGCCCCAGGGCGAGGCCTGGCGCGCCGAGCTGAAGCTGACCAACGCCGCCAGCGGGCCGGCCGACCGGCAGCGCCTGCCGCTCGACCGGATCGAGGCCGCGCTCGAACAGCGCGGCGCGCGCTGGGCGCTGACGCAACTGGACGCGCAGATCGGCGGCGGCCGTGTGCAAGGCCAGGGCCAGTGGGAACCGGCCAGCGGCGCGCAGCCCTCGCCACTGGGTCAGTGGCAGGGCGAGATCCAGGCCCGCCGCATCAACCCGGCCCAGCTCTGGAGCAGCATCGCGCCGGCCGCGCTGGACGGCACCGTCACGGCGCGCACGGTCGACACCGCCATCGACCTGAGCGCTCGCATCCAGCCTTCGGGCACGCAACCCCGGGGCGGCGCCCTGGCCGGCCTGCGGCTGCGCGAACTCGATGTGAAAGGCCGCTGGCGCCCCAGCGCCGACAGCGCCACGCAAGGCGTGCTCGACCTGCGCCAGGCCCGCCTGGGCGTGGCCGACGCCACGCTGGACGGCCAAGGCACGCTCGACACCCTGGCGCGCAGCTTCGACGGCCAGTTCGCGCTGCAGCTGCCCGGTGCGCAGGCCCGCTGGAAGGGCAAGGCCGCGCACGCCCAGGGCCACGGCGACCTGGACCTCAACCTGGACGACGCCAGCCGCGTGCTGGCCTGGGTGCGCAGCCTGCAGACCCTGCCCATCGTGGGCCCGTCGATCCGCACCGCGCTGGACGGCCAGCCGGGCCTGCAGGCAGAAGGCAGCGCCCGGCTCGACGCCGACTGGCAAGGTGGCCTGGGCGTGCTGGGCTACCCGCCGCCGGCGGCCGGCGCCACCCAGGCCGCCCCGCTGCGCCTCCAGCTCGGCCTGGACGCGCCGCGCCTGCGCATCGCGCGCGAGGTGGCCACCGGCGATCCGGCCAGCCCCACCAGGACACAGGACCTCCTTCTCAGCGCGCTCCAGCTGCAGGCCAACGGCCCCCCCGAGCGCCTGGCCCTCACCCTGGCCGGCCGGGCCGAACAAGGCCCCTGGCGCGCCGCCCTCGACACCCAGGGCGTGCTGCAACTGGGCAACGCCCGCCAGCCCGACATCGACACCGGCCGCCTGGAACTCAGCCGGCTGAAGCTGCAGGCCACCGACAGCGCTCGGCCCGACCGCACCGTGGAATGGACGCTGGAGAGCACCAACGCGCTGGGCGTGCAATGGCAGGGTGCGCGCGGCGACACGCTGCAGGTGCAGGCCGACGCCGGCCAGCTGCGGCTGCAGCCCGTGTTCCGCCGCCGCGCGGCGCCCGCGTCCCCGGTGGCCGTGTCGGCCGCTGCCGCCGCCGCTGCCGCGGCCACGCCCACCGTCACCACCCCCATGACGCTGGCCTGGGAACGCATCACCTGGCGGGCCGGCGCGCTCGACACCCGCGGCCAGCTCAGCCACCTGCCACTGTCCTGGGTGGATGCCCTCGCCACGCCCGAGGGCGCGCGCCACGGCCCGCTGAGCGAATCCGGCCTGGGTGGCGACGTTGTGTTCGACGGCTCATGGGACCTCACCCTGCCGGCCGACCCCAGCGCACCGCCCCGCCTGACGGCGCAGCTGCGCCGGCGCAGCGGCGACCTCTCGGTGCAGACCGACGGCGCCTTCGACGAGAACACCGCCTCCGCCCAGCGCCTGCAGACCGGCATCCGCGAAGCCCAGCTGGACGTGGAAACCCAGGGCAGCAATGTGCTGGCGCGCCTGCGCTGGGACAGCGAGCGCCTGGGCCAGGCCAGCGCCGACGTGAGCACCACGCTGAGCCCGCCCAACACCGCCGAGCCCGCCTGGCACTGGGCCGAGCAGGCGCCCTTGCGCGGCACCCTCAAGGCCAGCCTGCCGCAGGTGGGCGTGTGGTCCGCGCTGGCGCCGCCCGGCTGGCGCGTGCGCGGCTCCCTGGGCGCCGATCTCACGCTGGGCGGCACGCGCGACAAACCCCTGCTCAACGGTTCGCTCAACGCCGACGACCTGTCCCTGCGCTCGCTGGTCAATGGCATCGCCTTCTCGCGCGGGCAGCTGCGCGCCACGCTTGCGGGCGAGCGCATCACCATCGAGCGTTTCTACCTGCAGGGCCTGGGTGGCGTGCAGAACGGCGGCACGCTGCTGGCCACCGGCAGCACCGAGTGGCGCACCGTCACGGTGAACGGGCAGCCGCGCCGCCAGCCCTACATCAGCCTGCAGGCCACCGCCACGAAGCTGCGCGTGTCCACCCGTGCCGACCGCATGCTCACGCTCTCGGGCCAGTTGCAGGCCGAGCTGGCGGGCACGGCGCTGCAGCTGCGCGGCCAGCTCACGGCCGACGAGGCCCGTTTCGTGCTGCCCGACGAGTCCACCCCCAGCCTGGGCGCGGACGTGGTGGTGCGTGGCACCGAGCGGCCGCTGGAAGACCCGAACGCCTTCCGCGTGCAACCCGATGTGCTGGTGGACCTGAACCTGGGCAACAACTTCGAGGTGCGCGGCCAGGGCCTGCAGACGCGGTTGACCGGCCAGCTCAATGTGCGCAGCACCCCCACCTCGCCCGCGCCGCGCGTGCTGGGCGAGGTGCGCACGGAACGCGGCACCTACCGGGCCTACGGCCAGCGGCTCGACATCGAAACCGGCGTGCTGCGCTTCAACGGGCCTTACGACAACCCCACGCTGGACATCTCCGCCGTGCGCCCCAACACCACGCAGCGCGTGGGCGTGCTCATCAGCGGCTCGGCGCAGTTGCCGCGCGTGCGCCTGTTCTCCGACCCCGAACTGCCCGACAGCGAGAAGCTCGCCTGGCTGGTGCTGGGGCGCCCGGCCAGCGGCGCCGGGGCCGAAGCCGCCGTGCTGCAGCAGGCCGCGCTGGCCCTGCTCTCGCGCAACGGTGGCAACCTGGACGGCGGCCTGGCCAGCGCCTTCGGTCTGGACGAGCTGTCCTTCGCCGGCGCGGCCACGAATGCCGATGGCACCACCTCGTCCGCCGCGCTCACGCTGGGCAAGCGCCTGTCCAACAAGCTCTACCTGACCTACGAAGCCAGCCTGGCCGGGGCCATGGGCACGGTCTCGATGTTCTACGACCTCTCGCGCCGCGTCACGGTGCGCGCGCGGGCGGGCGAAGAGAACGCCATCGACCTCATCTTCACCACGACGTTTGACTGACCCCCGCGCCGCGCCTTCGGCGCGCCTCCCCCTTTCAGGGGGCAATGCCTGCGGCCTGGAAAAGCCAGTTCCGCGGCATTTCTGGATGGGGCATCCCGCTCCGGACAGACCTCAGGCGGCCTGAGCGACCGACGGCTGGTTCGCTGCGACGCGGATCTCGCCTTCGGCCGTGGCGAGCGCCTTGGCCTTGGCCTCGGGGCCCATGCCCACCCCCTCGGCGCGCACGAAGCGCACGTCGGTGATGCCGAAGAAACCGAAAATGGTCTGCAGGTAGGTTTCCTGGTGCTCCATCGCGCGGCCACCTTCGCTGGTGGAGTACACGCCGCCCCGGCTCAGCACCACGATCACCGTCTTGCCGCCCGCCAGGCCCACGGGTCCCTGCTCGGTGTACTTGAAGGTGCGGCCAGCCTGAGCCAGGCGGTCGATCCAGGCCTTGAGCTGGGTCGGAATCGTGAAGTTGTAGAACGGCGCACCGATCACGACGACATCGGCGGCTAGAAACTGGCTCACCAGCGCTTCGGACAGCGCGTTCTCGCGGCGTTCCGCTTCGGTGGCGGCAGCCTGGCCGGTGCGAAAGCCCAGCGACTCCGCGCTCAGGTGCGATGGGGCGTCCTTCACCACGTCGAGGTACTGCACTTGCGTGCCAGGATGGGCAGCCACCCAGGTCGCCACGGTCTGGGCGGTCAGTTGACGGGAAACCGACTGGTCGCCGGTGATCGCGGAATCGATGTGAAGCAGTTGCATGGAAATCTCCTGAAAGGTGACAGCCACGCCATGTGGCCATGGATAGATTGTGATTTCGATGCCAATACTTGATAAGCCGGCATTTTTACGACATATCGTTCCATAATCAGGACAATCAACCGGGAACACCATGCAAGACCTGAACGACATGATCCTGTTCGCCGAGGTGGTGGAGCACGGTGGCTTCGCGGCCGCCGGCCGCGCGCTGGGCCTGCCCAAGTCGCGCCTGTCGCGCCGCATCGCCGGGCTGGAGGCCCAGCTGGGCGTGCGGCTGCTGCAGCGCACCACGCGCAAGCTCGCGCTGACCGACGTGGGCGAGACCTACCTGCGCCACTGCCAGGCCCTGCGCGAATCGGCCCAGGCCGCCGCCGACGCCGTGGCCCACGCGCAAACCGAGCCGCGCGGCACCATCCGCGTGGTCTGCCCCGTCACGCTGGCGCAGACCGTGCTCGGCGGCGTGATGCCGATCTACCTCGCGCAGCACCCGCAGGTGCGTGTGGAGATGGAGATCAACAACCGCGTGGTTGATCTCGTGAAGGACGGCGTGGACGTGGCGCTGCGCGTGCGACTCACGCTGGAGGAAAGCGGCAGCCTGATCGTCAAGCGGCTGGACGACGCGCGCTCGGTGCTGGTGGCCAGCCCGGCGCTGCTGACGCGCCAGGGCACGCCCACCACGCTGGAGGAAGCCAGCCGGCTCGACAGCGTGGCCATGTCCGCCACCGAAGGCAAGACGAGCATCCGCCTGACCAGTCCCGAAGGGCGCGAGGCCGTGCTGCAGTTCACCCCCCGCTACATCGCCGACGACCTGCTCACCCTCAAGCTCGCCGTGCTCGGCGGCAGCGGCATGTGCTGGCTGCCCGACTACATGTGCGAGGACGAACTGCGCAGCGGCCAGCTGGTGCGCCTGCTGCCCGACTGGTCCACGCCGGTGGGGGTGGTGCACGCGGTGTTTCCCTCGCGCCGGGGCCTCTCGCCCGCGGTGCGCAGCTTTCTCGATTTTCTGGGCGAATACGTGCCCGTGTGCGGCAAGCTGCAGCGCCGCGAGGGCGCGTCCCGGCTGCAGCCCGCCCCGTACAATGCGGGCTCTTTTTCGCCGCCATAGTTCAATGGATAGAACGAGCGCCTCCTAAGCGCTAGATACAGGTTCGATTCCTGTTGGTGGTACCACTTCCAGCCACCATGTCCGAACCGCTGCCCGGCGGCGAACTCACCCATCAGCTGCGCCGCCTCGGTCTGGCCGCGGGCGACGTGGTCATGGTGCACGCCTCGCTCAAGGCCATCGGGCCGGTGGCCGGCGGCGCACCGCAGATCGTGCGGGCGCTGCAGGAGAGCATCGGCCCGGGCGGCACGCTCATGGCCTATGTGTCCTGGGACCGCTCCCCCTACGAAGAGACCCTGAACGGCGCCACGCTCGGCGCCGCCGCGCGCGAGGCCTGGCCGGCATTCGACCCGGCCACCGCCGGCACCGAGCGCAGTTTCGGCCTGCTCAATGCCTTCATCTGCCACACACCCGGCGTGCGGCGCAGCGCGCACCCGGACGCCAACATGGCCGCCCTGGGCGCGAAGGCGGACGAGCTGGTCGCGCCCCATTCGCTCCAGGAAGGCTACGGACCTGGTTCACCGCTGGACCGCTTCGTGCAACTGGGCGGCCAGGTGCTGCTGCTCGGTGCGCCCCTGGATGCGGTGACGGTGCTGCACCATGCCGAGACCCTGGCCGACATCCCGAACAAGCGCCGCGTGCGCTACGAACAACCGGTGCTCGACGAACGAGGCCGCAAGGTCTGGCGCGTGGCCGAGGAGTTCGACACCAATGGCATCCTGGACGGCTTCGCGCAAGACGGCGCCATGGACGCGGTGGAAACCATTGCGCGGGCCTACGTGGCCGAAGGCCGCCACCGCACGGGCCGTGTGGGCCAGGCCGACTGCCACCTGTTCGATGCACGAGACCTCGTGCGCTTCGGCAAGGCCTGGCTCGAACAGCGCTTTGGCAAGCCAGCTCAGCGCAGCATGAGGTAACCCACGCCGATCGCGGCGGCCAGCCCCACCGCGTCGGCGAACAGCGCACAGGCCAGCGCGTGCCGCGCGTGCTGGATGCCTACGCTGCCGAAGTACACCGCGAGCACGTAGAAGGTGGTTTCGGTCGAGCCCTGCACGATGGCCGCGAGCCGGCCCGCGAACGAGTCCACGCCGTGCGTCTGCATCACGTCGATCATCAGCCCGCGCGCGCCCGCGCCCGACAGCACTTTCATCAGTCCCACCGGCAGCGCGGGCAGGAAGTCGGTGTTCCAGCCCATCGCGGCCACCATCGCGCCAATGCCCGAGAGCAGGAAGTCCATGCAACCGGCGGCACGGAACACGCCGATGGCGATCAGGATCGCGATGAGGTAGGGCACGATCTGGATCGCCACGCCAAAGCCTTCCTTGGCGCCGTCGATGAAGGCGTCGTACACGTTCAGGCGCCTCCAGGCCCCGGCCAGCACGAACAGCATCACCACACTCAGGATCACCGCCGCGCCCGTGGTGCCGGCCACGCGCGCGGCCTGTTCGGCCGGCAGGCGGGCCAGCGCGGTCACGGCCGCCGCGAGCAGGCCGGCCACCGCCAGCACCGGCAGCAGGAACCGCGCGCGCCACAGCGGCAGGCGCTGGCACACGGCCACCGCCAGCACCCCCGCGAGCAGCGAGGTGAAGGTGACCAGCAGCGTGGGCAGAAAAATGTCCGCCGCGTTGAAGCCCGCGCCCAGGCCCTGCTTGAGCGCGACGCTCTGGCGGATGGCGATCACCGAGGTGGGGATCAGCGTGAGGCCCGCCGTGTTCATCACCACGAACATGATCTGCGCGTTGCTCGCCGTGCCCGGCGCTTCGGTGTTGAGCGTCTGCAGCTCGCGCATGGCTTTCAGGCCCAGCGGTGTGGCCGCGTTGTCCAGGCCCAGCAGGTTGGCCGAGATGTTCATGGTCATCGCGCCCTGCGCCGGGTGGCCTTGCGGCACGGCGGGAAAGAGGCGGCGCAGCAACGGCCCGGCAAGGCGGGCCAGCAGTTCGATCATGCCGGCGCGCTCGCCCACGCGCATGAGCCCGAGCCACAGCGCCATCACCCCGGCCAGGCCGAGCGAGATCTCGAAACCCGAGCGCGCGCCATCGAACATGGCCGTCAACAGCGCTTGCAAGATGCCCTGCTCACCCAGCAGCCAACGCGCGACGGCGGTGGCGAAAGCCACGATGAAGAAACCGATCCAGACCCAGTTCAGCGCCATGGAGAGCGATGGTAGCGCCCCCGCCGTTCGTCGCGCGGCGCCGGCCGATGTCGAAACGCTCGCACCTGGCGCGTCGTCAGGTGGCAAGCCCCTTCATCCACCCGTCAGGAGATCCCCATGTCGACGCAACTCTGTGCCTACCTGTCCTACAACGGCAACTGTGCCGAGGCGATGCAGTTCTATGCCAAGGTCTTCAACGCCAAGCTGGAGGCCCTCATCACCTATGCCGACATGCCTGGCGGCGAGCCGGTGCCGCCCGAGAACGCCAAGCTCATCATGCACGCCTACCTGGTGCACCCGGACTTCGCCCTCATGGCCGGGGACGCGCCGCCCGGCGTGCCCTTCGCGGGCATCCAGGGCTGCATGATGGCCATCACCTTCCCCACCGTGGCCGAGGCCGAACGCGTCTTCAAGGCCCTGGCGGACGGCGGCAAGGTGACCATGCCGCTGTCCGAAACCTTCTGGGCCGACACCTTCGGCATGGTGACCGACCGCTTCGGCACACCCTGGGGCATCAACGGTGGGCCGAGGGAAATGGCCAAGCCGTGACCGGCGCCTCAGAGCTGGCCTTCGCTCAGCGTGTCGAGCTGGAAGCGGCCACTGCGGTCCCACAGCCAGGTGTCGACGCTGCGCACGCGGCCCCAGCCCGGTGGGTTGGGGAACGGCGCGGCCTGCCGCACGAGGCGGTCGATCTCCGCCATCACCTCCGGCGCGTGGCTGGGCCCGCGCAACCAGCGCACCGCGTCCACGCCGCCGCTGCGGTCGATTTCGAGCTCCATCACCCCGATGGCGTACAGCATCGGCGGCAGCTTGCCCCGGTAGATGCGGTCCGGGTAGCGGCGGTAGATGTGGTTCGCCACCGCGAGCCGGTAGCTGGCGTCGGCCAGCGGCGGACGGCTGGAGCCCGAGGGCAGGACCGAGCAGCCCGCCGCGAGCAGGCCGGCCGCGCCAGCGGCGGCGGTGGCCAGCAGCCGGCGGCGCCCCGGCAGCAGGGAAGGCGGTGAGGACAGGGTGTGGTCGGTGGTGTTCGGCATGGCCAGAGCATACGGCCCTGTGCAGGCCTGGCGCACAAGCAATCGCAACAGCTGTTACCGCCCGCCGCCCGGCGGTGGTGTCAACGGCGCGGCCACGAAGCCCTCCTGCAGCAGCAGCTGTGCGCGGATCGCGTCGATGAAAGCCGTCACACGCGCGGGGCGGTGGCGGCCTGGCAGCAAGGCCACGTGGATGCCCACGGGCGCAAGCGCCCACTGCGGCAGCACACGCACCAGCCGGCCGGCGGCGATGTCCTCACGGCACATCCAGGGCGCGGCCGATCCGATGCCCGCGCCGTTGAGGATGGCCCGGTAACTCGCGGGCAGGCTCGGCGTGCGAAAGGGCGTGTTCAGCGTGACCATGCGCGCGGCGCCATCGCTGCGCCGCACGAGCTGCACCGTGCCCACCACGTGCGCGGCCAGCCCGATGAAGGGCAGGCGAGGCAGGCGCGCCAGCGTCACCGGGCCGATGCGCTCCACCAGCGCGGGCGTGGCCACCAGCACGCGCTCCATCGTGCCCAGCGTGCGGCAGACGATGTCCTGGTCGGGCACCTCACCCACGAAAACGCAGCACTCCGCACCGGTGGCCGAGAGGTCGGTGTAGCGCTCGGCCAGCGCCAGTTCCACGCGCAGCCGGGGGTGGGCCGCCATCAGCCCGGTGAGCGCGTCGGTCAGGAAACTGGCGCCGTAGCCCGCCGGACCGATCACGCGCAGGGTGCCCTCGGGCCGGCTCTGGCGGCCCTGCAGCCGGTCGGACAGACCGGCCCATCGCTCGCCCAGGTCGCGCGCCTCCAGCAGCAGCGTCTGGCCCTCGTCGGTCAGCGAGAAGGTGGAGGTGGTGCGGTTCACCAGCTTGCAGCCCAGCAGGGATTCGAGCTCCACCAGGCGCCGGCTCACCGTGGGCTGCGTGGTGCCCAGTTGCCGCGCCGCCTTGCTCAGCGAGCGCGCCTCGCTGATGTGCTGGAAGGTGTCGAGCAGTTCGAGTCGGTCGTAGGTCGTCTTCATACGTCACGTGTATAGCACTTACATCGTCCATGCGTCTAGCGATCGAAGCGCTCTTTGCGTACCGTGGCGGCTTCGAACAGGAGACAAGACGTGAGCACGCATTCCACGACGGCCCCCACCGCGGACGAAGCCGCCGCCATCCCCGACACACTGTGGACCCCTAGCGCAGACGACATCGGCGCCAGCCGCCTGGCGCGCTATGAGCGCTGGCTCGCCGAGCAGCACGGCCTGCGCTTCGACGGCTACGGGGCGCTGTGGCAATGGTCGGTGCAGCACCTGGACACCTTCTGGCGCAGCATCTGGGACCACTTCGAGGTGCTGGCCGACGGTTCACCCGACCCCGTGCTCGCGAGCCGCGAGATGCCCGGCGCGCGCTGGTTTCCAAACACACGGCTGAACTACACGGAGCACGTCTTCCGGCAGGCCAGCGCACAGCGCCCCGCGCTGGTGGTGCGCACCGAGGGCGAGGAAGCGCGCGAGGTGTCCTGGGCGGCACTGCGCCAGATGACCGCCGCCTTCGCGGCCACCCTGCGGGACCGCGGCGTGCAGCCGGGTGACCGCGTGGCGTCCTACCTGCCGAACCAGGCCGAGACCGTGGCGGCCTTCCTGGCCTGCGCCAGCCTGGGTGCCATCTGGTCGAGTTGCGCGCCCGACATGGGCCCCTCGGTGGTGTTCGACCGCCTGAGCCAGATCGAGCCCAAGGTGCTGCTGGCCACCGACAGCTACCGCTACAACGGCAAGGTGCACGACCGCCACGACACCGTGGACCAGTTGCTCGCGCGCCTGCCCAGCGTGCGCACCGTGGTGCACCTGCCCGGCCCGCTGGCGAATGAACGCGCGGTGGCCTGGCGCGACCGCCTGGCATGGGACGGCGCGATGGAACAGCACGCACACGCCGAGCTGCGCTTCGACCGCCTGCCCTTCGACCACCCGCTGTGGATCGTCT
>SXGT01338597.1_pt1 | contig 13740 bp, 11 predicted proteins | sample 3176221 | NCBI WGS metagenome assembly SXGT01 (sample SAMN11356862, study PRJNA531348) | freshwater metagenome | isolation source: freshwater sample F1-120 | place: China: Fuxian Lake, Yuxi | collected 2017-12-25 | reverse complement strand
GCCGGTTCGCCCATGCCCATAAACACGACTTTCTTCACCGGGCGCAGGCTACGCCCCAGCACCACCTGGGCGACGATTTCGCCACTGGTCAGCTGGCGTAGCAGGCCGTCACGCCCGGTCATGCAGAAGGTGCAGCCCACCGCACAACCGACTTGTGAAGAAACGCACAGGCCATCGCGTAGCAGCAGGACACTCTCGACAGTCTGCCCGTCCTTCAGGCTGACCAGCAGACGCGAGGAGCCATCCGCGCCGGGATGCGCCGAGCGCAGGCACGCCAGCCCGGCCAGTTCGGCTGTCAGGGCGGGGAGCTCAGCGCGCAAGGGGCCGGGCAGGAAATCGCCTGCCGCCACCCGGCCGCTATCGAGCGGCTTGGCCTGCAGCCAGGCGCGCAGCACGCGCGCTTCATGGCAGGGCTTGGTACCAAGCGCCTGCAGGCGTTCACGGAGTTGTTGAATGCGCATGGGGTCAGGATGTTAACCCCGATAAGATATAGACGTGCCCCTGCCGAATCCGGATAATCATGTCCTCATGACCTGCGCCAAAGCCATACTTGGACGCGGGTTAATTTTTTCTACCCTCTTTTATTGCGAGAAAACTCATGGCTGCTGTTCTGCCCGCGTCCAGCAATTCCCGCCTGCTCCTCTCCGGCAATGAAGCTGTTGCCCGCGCCGTCTGGGAATCCGGCTGCAAAGTCGCTGCTGCCTACCCCGGCACGCCCTCCACCGAAATGCTTGAGGTCCTCTCGACCTACCCGGACATCTACACCGAATGGTCGGTCAACGAGAAAGTTTCGCTGGAAGTCGCCATCGGCGCCGCCTTCGCCGGGTCACGTTCGTTCTGCTGCATGAAGCATGTCGGCATGAACGTCGCCTCTGATGCGCTGATGACGCTGACGCTGACCGGCGTGATCGGTGGTTTGGTGATCGCGATTGCCGATGACGTCGGCCTCTCGTCTTCGCAAAACGAACAGGACTCGCGCTACTGGGGCCGCTTCGCACATATCCCGCTGTTCGAGCCGGCCGACTCGCAGGAAGCCTACGAGATGACGAAGATCGCCTTCGACTTCTCCGAGAAACATCAGGTGCCGGTCATCCTGCGCATGACGACGCGCATCAATCACGTCAAGGCGCTGGTCACCGTTGGTGAGCGCGTGGCGCATGCGGCAAGCGGCTTCAAGAAAGAACCAGCGCGCTGGGTGATGACACCGTCCGGCGCCGGCAAGCGGATCCCGCTGATGTTCGAGCGCGACAAGACCCTGCGTGCTGAAGCCGAAATCTCGCCGCTCAACATCATCGAAAACGGCAAGGACAAACGCGTCGGTTTTGTCACCTCCGGCCCGGCCTACATGCACGTGCGCGAGAGTTTCCCGGATGCGCCGGTGCTGAAGCTCGGCTTCTCCTGCCCGATTCCGCTCGAAAAGATCCGCGCCTTTGCCGCCACGGTTGAGCAACTGGTGGTCGCCGAAGAAGTCGAGCCGCTGGTTGAAACCGAACTCAAGGCCGCCGGTATTGAATGTCTGGGTAAGGAGATCCTGCCAAAGCAGGGCGAGCTCGCCCCGAATGTGCTCAGACCCGCCATCGCCAAGCTGCTCGGCGAACCGATCCCGGAACTGCCTGCCACGCCCGCACAGGTATTCCCGCGTCCGCCCACGATGTGCGTCGCCTGCCCGCACCTCGGCGTCTATTACACGCTGGCGCAGATCAAGAACATCACTATCTCCGGCGACATCGGCTGCTACACGCTCGGCGCCGGCCATCCGTGGAACGCCCTCGACACGACCATCTCGATGGGCGCCTCGATGGGCATCGCGCTCGGTCTCGACAAGGGCCGCGCCGAGGCCGACAAGGACAAGCGCATCCTCGCCGTGATCGGCGATTCGACCTTCCTGCACATGGGCATGCAGGGCCTGCTCGACATGGTGTACAACGGTGGCAATGTCACCGTGCTGCTGCTCGACAACCGGGCCGTCGGCATGACCGGCGGTCAGTCGAATCCGGGCACCGGCCGCGACATCCATGGCCAGGAAGCACCGCGCGTCGATTTCGCCAAGCTGGTCGAATCGCTCGGCGTGAAGAAGGAGCGCATTCACGTCGTCGACCCCTACGTGCTGCCCAAGCTGTTCAAGACCATCCGCGACGAGATCAAGATTCCCGAAGTCTCGGTCATCATCACCGACCAACCCTGCGTGCTGGTCGATGACTACAAAAAGCAAAAGCCCTTCGAAGTCCTCGACGAAAAATGTACCGGCTGCGGCAACTGCGTCGATGTCGGCTGCCCGGCGATCCATGTGACGCGCCGCGAGAAAGTCGTCAAGCCGAGCGGCAAGGAAGTCGAGCTGCAGTTCGTGCGGATCGAAACCTCGGCCTGCACCGGCTGCAACCTCTGCGTACAGCCCTGCGCGCCGGAAGCCATCGTCCATGCCGATCTGACCAAGCCGATTCGTTTGGTAAAGCATTGAGAGAACACCATGCCTGATAACAACGTAACCAATATTCTCGTCGTCGGTATCGGTGGCCAGGGTGTCATGACTGCCACCGAAATCCTCGCCGAAGCCGCCATCGCCCTCGGCCACGACGCCAAGAAAACCGAAGTCGCCGGCATGGCGCAGCGCGGCGGGGTCGTCTCCTCGCACCTGCGCTTCGGCCCCAAGGTACTCTCGCCGCAGATCATGGCCGGCACGGCAGACCTGCTGGTCGGTTTCGAATCCGCCGAAGCCATGCGCTGGTGCCACATGCTGCGCCCGGGCGGGCTGGTGCTGATGAACACCGCGCGCCTCGTGCCGCCGGTGGTCGACATCGGTCTTTATGAATATCCAGACGATCCGCTGGCCGAAATCAAGGCGCGCGGTTATCAGGTGCATGCCTTCGATGCCATGGCCATTGCAATGGAACTCGGCGACGTGCGCCTCGGTAACACCGTGATGCTCGGCGCCATGGCGGACCACCTGCCGTTCCCCGCCGAGGTGTTGCTGGACTCGATTCTCAAGCGCTTCCGCGCCCGCAAGCCGCACATGGTTGACGTCAACCAGAAGGCTTTCGAGGCTGGCCGCGCCGCCGACAAAGCAGCAACCCACTGAGAGGACGCAAACACATGACTGCACAGATCATCGACGGCAATGCACTGGCGCAAACCGTACGTGCCGAACTGGCCGAGAAGGCCGCTGCACTCAAAGGCTCGCGCGGCATCACGCCATGCCTCGCCGTCATCCTCGTCGGCGAAGACCCGGCCTCGGCGGTCTATGTGCGCAACAAGGTGTCGGCTTGCGAGAAAGCTGGATTCCGTTCGATCAAGGAGGTCTACCCTACCGATGTCGAACCCGCCGTGGTGCTCGGCAAAATCGCCGCATTGAATGCCGATCCGGATGTCCATGGCATCCTCGTGCAACTGCCGCTGCCCAAACAGTTCGATGCCGATGCCGTGCTTGAGGCCATCGTGCCCGAGAAAGATGTGGACGGCTTCCACGCCGAGAACGTCGGTGCGCTGATGCAGGGCAATCCGCGTTTCATCCCCTGCACGCCTTATGGCGTGATGAAGATGCTCGAATCGGCCAAGGTGCCGCTCAAGGGCGCCGAGGCGGTCATCGTTGGCCGCAGCAATATCGTCGGCAAGCCGATGGCCATGCTGCTCCTCGCGCAATCGTGCACCGTCACCGTCTGCCACTCGCAATCGAAGGACCTTGCCTTCCACACCAGGCGCGCCGACATTCTTGTCGCCGCCGTCGGTCGTGCCAAGATGATTACTGGCGACATGATCAAGCCAGGTGCCACTGTCATTGACGTCGGCATCAACCGCACCGCCGACGGCAAACTGTGCGGTGACGTCGATTTCGATTCATGCAAGGAAGTTGCCGGCGCGATCACACCGGTGCCTGGTGGCGTCGGCCCGATGACCATCACCATGCTGCTTGCCAACACCCTCGAATCTGCTGAAAGGACTTTGAAATGACGCATCCCCTCGTCGGTATCGTCATGGGCTCCGACTCCGACTGGCCCATCATGAAAGCCTGCGCCGAAACGCTCAAGCAATTTGGCGTTCCCTACGAAGCCAAGGTGCTGTCCGCCCATCGCACCCCCGATGCTGCACTCGACTATGCTGCCACAGCACAAAGCCGCGGCATGAAGGTGCTGATCGGTGCCGCCGGCGGTGCTGCGCATCTGGCCGGCGTGCTGGCCGCGAAAACCGAATTGCCGGTGCTGGCCGTGCCGATGCCCTCCAAGCACCTCGGCGGCTTTGATTCGCTGCTGTCCATGGTGCAGATGCCCGGCGGCATTCCCGTCGCCACCTTCGCCATCGGCGAAGCCGGTGCCACCAACGCAGCGATTTTCGCGGTGTCAATGATGGCACTGAGCGATGTTGCGATGGCGAAGAAGCTCAGCGACTTCCGCATCAGGCAAACCGAAAAAGTGCTTTCCAAGACCCTGCCCGAGGTCTGATGTCGCCTGAAATCGCGCGTGCAGTTGCTCTGCTCAGGCAGGGCGAACTGGTCGCCCTCCCCACCGAGACTGTCTATGGCCTCGGTGCGGATGCCGCCAATCCCGCCGCTGTCGCCAAAATTTTTGCTGCGAAGGGACGGCCAGCCGACCATCCGCTGATCGTCCATATTCCCGATGCCACGCACCTGGACCGCTGGGCGCGCGACATCCCCGCCGAGGCGTACGCACTGGCCAAGGCCTTCTGGCCCGGCGCGCTGACGCTGATCCTCAAGCGCCAGCCACATGTTCCGGATGCCGTCACCGGCGGACAGGACACCGTCGGTCTACGCGTCCCGAATCATTCAGTCGCTCTGGCACTGTTGCATGAATTCAATGGCGGCATTGCCGCTCCTTCCGCCAATCGCTTTGGCCGCATCAGCCCGACTACCGCGCAACATGTGCGCGACGATCTTGGCGAGGGTGGGAATAGCAGCGTTGCACTAATTCTCGATGGCGGCCCTTGTCAGGTCGGCATCGAATCAACCATTGTGGATCTATCGGGAAAGCGCGCCATGCTGCTGCGCCCCGGCATGATCTCGGCTATCGATATCGGCAAGGTGCTAGGGCGCGTACCGCTGAGCCCCGACGATCCGCTGGCACCAGCCACTGTCCGGGCCGTCCGAGCATCGGGAACCCTCGAAGCACATTACGCCCCGCGCACACCACTTGTGCTGATGCCCGACGACAGTCTGCCGATCGCGCTGCGCAATGCCATCGTACAAAAAGAACGCATCGCCGTACTCGCCACGCATCCGGCACCATTCGAGATGCCACAAGTGTTCTGGCATGTCGCGCCGGCCGCTCCCACCGGCTATGCGCATACGCTGTATGCCAACCTGCGTGCGCTGGATGCGCTCGGCTGCGACCGCATCTATGTTCAGAAACCCGTCGGCCAACCCTGGCAGGCAATTTATGACCGGCTCAAACGTGCGGCTGCGGGATCGGGCACATTCGTTTAAGATTACGGAAAATAACAGTGGAGGAACACCCGCATGTCAGCCATTCATAAAGCAGTTGCCGCTCCCCAAGCCCTCACTACCTTCAAGGCCCCGGAAAATACAGGTTATTGCGAACCAAGCACTTTCACGCTGGTGCGCGCCGACTCGCCAGCCATGTGCGTTATGACTGATTTCAAGTCGGTCTCGGTTGCCACCATCGCGCCAGATGCCACCCTGGCGCAGGCCAACCAGACCATGATCTCGCGCGGCGTACGCCTGCTGCTCGTCGTCAACCGCGACGACGAAGTCCTCGGCCTGATCACCTCGCGCGACACCAGCGGCGAAAAGCCAATCAAGCTGATTCAGGAGCGTGGTGGCAAGTTCAACGACCTGCTGGTCAGCGATCTGATGGTGCCGCGCGAGCGCATCGACCTGATCGATACGCGCGACGTGCTCACCGCCAAGGTCAGCGACGTCGTCGAGACCATGAAACGCTTCAAGCGCCAGCACATGCTCGCCGGCGAGCGCGATCCTGTTAGCGACAAGGTGCACATTCGCGGCGTCTTCTCCGCCACGCAGATCGGCCGCCAGCTTGGCGCTGCCATCCAGACCTTCGACGTCGGTGCCACCTTCAGCGAAATCGAAGGCCTGCTCGCTCAAGATAACGCTTGAGCCTGACCCTCGCGCTTTCCCGCACCTGGCAAAGCCGCATAGCGCAGCACCGCGATCGACACTGGTTCTCCGGTGTCGATCCGTTTGAAACCGACCTTCCGCAAGACCTGGCTGATGCACTGCAAAAAGTCGGCTCTGGCGAGACGGCACAGAGCAGCGAACTTTCCGCCACAGTGAGTGCCAGCACGGCAGACAAAGCCGCAGGTTATATCCCTATCCTCTTCGCACTCAAAAACGGCACCCACAAACAGGCAGACTTCACGCCGCTCGCCGCACTTATCGAGCCTTACGCCCGTCCGCATGCGGACGATGCCGCCTTCTACGCCAGGCCACGCCTCGTCGATCATCTCGACACCGCCGCACAAGCCGTCTGGCGTGATTTCACCGGTCGCTTCGTACGCGCTGACGCAAACGTTCTCGACCTGATGGCCAGCCACGATTCGCACTTGCCAGTCGACCTGCCCCCTGCTCGCCTTGTCGGACTCGGCATGAATGCGGACGAACTGGCGCACAACGCCGCGCTCACCGAGCGCATCGTGCATAACCTGAATGCAGACCCCGTGCTGCCGTGTTCATCTGGGCAATTCGATGTCGTGCTATGTGCACTGTCGATCGAATACCTCGTCCGGCCCGCAACCGTGATGCGCGATGTGAAGCGTGTGCTCAAGCCCGGCGGCCAGTGTGTTATCAGTTTTTCGGAACGCTGGTTTCCGCCGAAGGCCATCCTGCCCTGGCCCGATCTACATCCCTTCACGCGTGTTGCCTGGGTGCTGCGTCACCTGCAGCAGGCTGGTTTCACCGCACTCCATACGGAATCCCTGCGTGGCCTGCCACGTCCGGTCGATGACAAATATGCACACCAGACACCTGTCGCTGATCCGTTCTATGCCGTCTGGGGCGCTGCCTGATATGACTTTCGCTACATTGCCCCATCGGGTGGCCCTGATTAGAATAAGCTTGGGTCTATAACCAGGTACCAAGGAACGCCAATGAAACTGCGCACGAAGATGTGGTTGGTTCTCGGGATAGCCCTTCTGGTTATGTTCTCCCTCGACATGGCGTTGACCTGGCAGCGGATTCATCGCGATCAGCGTAGCGAGCTTGAAGTGGATGTGCATGCGATTCGTGGCATCCTCATGGCAACGCGTCGCGTGTATCACCAGCAATTCATTGATAGCGACCTGCCGGTTAACGATAAAACTGTTGGCTTTCTGCCGGCTCACGCCATGTCGCGCATCTCTGCCGAGTACAAGGCGTGGAACGACAACGGTTACCTTTTCAACAATGTTTCCGATCGGCCACGCAACCCCTCCAATAGGGCCGACAAGTTTGAGCTGGCGGCCATGGATTACTTCCGCTCGGCCCCACAAACCAAGGAACGGATGGAGTCCATCCAGGACGAGCAAGGCAAGCGCTGGTTTCACTACACCGCGCCGATCTGGATTGAGGGTTACTGTTTGCGTTGCCATGGTGCTGAAAGTGCGGCACCTGAGAGTATTCGCAATGCCTATCCCGGTGCTTCTTATGACTATCAGGAAGGTGATTTGCGCGGCGTCATGAGTATCAAGCTGCCGCTGGAGCATTACGAAGCTGCGGTAGCAAAGCGGTTTCAGAACCGGCTGCTCCGCGATCTGTTTATCGGCCTGTCCTTGTTTGTCGTGGTCGGCTGGTTCATGGAGCGGCTCATACTGCGTCGTTTGGAGTTATTGCGTGCAGGGGCCAGCGAAGTGGCCAAAGGACTCGCCCCCCAGATTCAGGACGGCGGCAGTGATGAGTTGGGCGAACTGGCGCGCGAGTTCAACGAGATGGCCAACATAGTGACGGATCGTCAGCGTGCGCTCGAAGACAGCCACAATGAACTGGAACGCCATCGCGACAAGCTGGAGGATGAAGTTCGGCTGCGGACACAAGAGCTGGAGCTTGCCCGCCAAACGGCCGAATCCGCGAGCAGGGCAAAAAGTGCTTTCCTGGCCAACATGAGCCATGAGATTCGCACACCGATGAATGCCATCATCGGCCTTTCGCATCTGCTGCGTCGCGAGTTGCCCGAGCAGGCAAGTTTTGATCGTCTCGACAAGATCGATACGGCTGCCCATCATTTGCTACAAGTCATCAACGATATTCTCGACCTGTCAAAGATCGAGGCCGGCAAGTTCGAGTTGGAGCATCAGGACTTCGAACTGGGCGTGGTGCTGGATCACACGCGCTCGCTGATCGCCGATGCCGCACGAGCCAAGGGGCTGACGGTCCAAGTGGATAGTGACTCCGTGCCGATCTGGCTGCATGGAGATGCCGTGCGTTTGCGTCAGGCGCTGCTGAACCTGGCCAGCAACGCCGTCAAATTTACCGATCAGGGAACGATCTGGCTACGTTCCCATTTGCTGGAAGAAAGTAATGGCGAGCTGTTTGTCCGCTTTGAAGTCGAAGATACCGGCACAGGCATCGCCCCGGAGGCGCAGGAACGCATCTTCAAGGCGTTTGAGCAGGCAGATATCTCGACCAGCCGCATCTCGGGGGGGACAGGGTTGGGGCTCGCCATCACCGCACGAATTGCAATGTTGATGGGCGGGACAACGGGGGTTGAGAGTAGCCTCGGCAAGGGTAGTCGCGTCTGGTTCACGGCAAGAATCAGCCGGGGGCGTGGGGTCATGCCGGTCCGCGAAAATGTCCCCCACGATGAGGCCGAATTGCGCACCCGCTTTGCGGGGCGACGTATCCTTCTGGCCGAAGACAATCCAATCAACCGCGAGGTGGCGCTTGAGTTGTTGTACGGTGCGGGGTTGGCAGTCGACATCGCCGAGGACGGTAACGCGGCGGTAAAACAAGCCGAGCAACGTCTATATGATCTTGTGTTGATGGACATGCAAATGCCCAACCTGGATGGTCCCGAGGCAACACTACGCATACGCACGCTATCTGGCTGGAATGCCATCCCCATCGTGGCATTTACCGCGAATGCGTTTGACGAAGATCGCCAGCGTTGTATCGCTGCCGGCATGAACGATCACATCGCCAAACCGGTCACCCCGGATGCGCTTTACGCTGCACTATCCAAGTGGCTCCCCCCTCAACATACGCATAGTGAATCCATTTCCTGTCAGCCCCAAGCCGACACACAAACCCAGCCTGACGTGTTGCGCGATCTCCGTGATCGTCTGGACAGGATTGCCGGACTCAATATCACGACAGGTTTGACAGCCGCACGCGGTGATCTCGCCAAGTACGCAAAGTTGTTAAAGATGTTTTTGCTGACGCACGGCAGTGATGCAGCACAAATTGCCCATCATCTGTCTCAAGGCGATTTGTCGGCTGCGGCTCAACTGGCCCATGCCCTCAAAGGCTCAACCGGCACCTTGGGGGCTGCAGAGATTCATCATTTTGCAGCTGACCTTGAGTTGTCGCTCAAGCAGAAAGATACAGCGGCTGCCACCTTGTTATCCGCGCAGGTCTCCAGGCAGTTGCCGCTGTTCGTGGCCGAGATCGAGCAAGCACTCAGCAGCGCCTAGCGCCCTGATCGGCCCGCACACTGTCATCTGCCCGCCATGCCATGTCTGACCTGACGCGTGCCGTTCGCATCAACCGAGAGATCAAGTACATCACCAGCGCATCGCGGCAGGTGAATTTGGTGGCCATCAATGCCTTGCTGACTTCCCGTCAGGCCGGGAAGCGTTCCCTCGGCTTTGCCGTCGTGTCGCGCGAATTGCGCATGCTGGCGAGCAGCCTTGAATCGCTGATGGAAGGACTGGACAAGGTGATCTCGGCTCTGGCCGGCCATCTTGCGGAAAATCTCCGGACCTGCCGCATTCTTGCTTACATCGACAAGACGCTCGACTGCACGGATGAACCGCATGCCGCATTGCACGGTGCGCGTTCATCGCTGGCTGGAAAAGAAAACCACTTTGGCACCGCTATCGCTCATGACTGGCTCCTGCTTGGGCAGCATGTACAACAGGCATTGCGACTAACGGAAATGGGGGGGCCTTGTCGCGCAGCGCCAAGATTGAAGCAGCCTATGGTGGCGACGTGACCAGGGTGCTCACACAGGTGGCCGATCAGGTGGAGGAAACCGTGGGCGAAATCGTCCAGCGCCTGCGCAACATTCGTGCATTGATCAGCGAGTAAGTCCATTCAGCATTCTCGAGGCCTGCCATGAAAAACTTTACCTGGATCTATCAGAATGGCGATCACCGCTGGGGCGTGATCGCCCGCGACCCGGCCAAGCCTGGACACATCATTGATACCAACGAGTACCTGATCACCAAGGGCAACGACGGCATGATGCTGGACCCCGGCGGCGCGGAAATCTTTCCGGTTGTCTTCACCGCGCTGGCGAAGGAGTTTGATCCGACCCAGGTGAAGGTCATCTTTGCCTCCCACCAGGATCCGGACATCGCCTCTTCGCTATCGCTCTGGATCGAGGTCAATCCGCAGCTCAAGTGCCTGGTCAGCTGGCTGTGGGCCAGTTTTGTACCGCACTACGGGGTGGGGGCTGATACCTTTCTGTCTATTCCCGACGAGGGCATGAGTTTCAGTCTTGGTAGCCTGCCCCTGCAACTCGTGCCGGCGCACTACCTGCATTCATCCGGAAACTTCAACGTCTATGACGCCAAGGCCAGGATCCTGTTCTCCGGCGACATTGGCGCCGCCTTACTGCCCAGCGCTGCGACCGGCCTATATGTGGAAGATTTTGACGCGCACATTCGCCACTGCGAGATGTTCCACCGCCGCTGGATGGGCTCCAACGAGGCCGTGCAGCGCTGGTGTGAACGTGTGTCGAAACTCGACATCGATATGATGTGCCCGCAACATGGGGCCATTTATCGCGGCGCCGATGTAGGGCGTTTTATCGACTGGTTTGGCAGTCTGAAGGTGGGTAACGCCCCCTAGCGTTCAGATCAAGGCAGCGCAATCTGCCGTCACACCGTCAGCTTTCGATAGATATCCGCGACCTTGAGCGGCAGCTTTTTCACATCGTCCAGCACCGTGTAGCTCGCCGGGCCAACCATGTGCTTGAGGTAGTCGGCACCGTGCCGATCGATGGTAATGCAGTAGCTGCGGATGCCCTGCTGGCGCGCCTCCTGCAGCGCGCGGCGGGTGTCCTCGATGCCGTAGGTGCCGCGATATTCGTCGCCAAAATCATCGGGACGGCCATCGGAGAGCGTCACCAGCAATTTGTGGCGCGCCGGCTGTTCGGCCAGCAGTTTCGACAGATGACGAATCGCCACGCCCATGCGCGTGTAGTCCTTCGCTTCGATGGCGTCGATGCGGCCCCTGACGGTTTCACTGTAAGGTTCGGCAAAGCGCTTGATGCGGTAGATGTCACAGCGCGTGCGCGTCCAGCCGCTGAAGCCATAGATGGCATAGCAGTCGCCGAGTTTTTCCAGCGCTTCGCACAGCATCACCAGTGACTCGCGCTCGGCATCGTTGATCCAGCCCTTGGTCGAGCCGCTCATGTCGATCATGAACATGGCGGCCAGGCTGCGGTCGTTGCGCACGCGGCGGCTGAACAGCCGGTGGGACGGCTCCGCGCCGCTCTTGCGATCATTCACCGCCTCGACCAGCGCATCGAGATCGATTTCCTCGCCCTCCGGCTGGCGGCCAATGATGCGGTCTTCGCCGCGCACCGCTTCGAAACGGCGTTTCAACTGCTGGATGAAGGGGGCATAACGCTGCTTGGTCGCACGCACAAACTCGCCGCTGCCCGGCTTCACGTCCATCTCATAAACATGGCACCAGCCGCGTCGATAGGCATTGCGGTGATAGTCCCACTCGTCGTAGCGGAAATCCGCTTTACGGTCACTGGCCAGCTCGGGTGTCGTGTCTGGCAAGTTATTCGGATCAACCGGTGTCCACATGCCATCGCCGGCGGCTGTCAAGGCCTCGGGCGGCACTTCGCCAAGATCCTGCAGCAGCGACTGTGCCGCGGCTTGCGCCTCATGGGTGAGTTGCACCGCTTCGCCATCGAGGCGAATTTCCATCGCGCCGGTTTCTGCATTCAGCTCGGCGGCAAAATCATTCGGTGCGGCCGTCTTCTTGCCGGCCACGCCCTTCAGCGCCGCCAGGGCTTTCTTGAGGATTTCGGTATCGCGCGTGATGCGCTCGGCGCGCACGCGGCCGGCAATGCCCGGCTCCAGCCGTCCACAAAAAGTCGGCACTGGCGGGACGGCAAGCTTTTCCATGAAACGGCCCAGCCACGCGAGGGTGACACGCACATCGGCGCCAGGCGCCTGCAGATCGGTCAGTGCTTCCGCCATCTCTGCCGGCCAGGCACCGCGCAACTGTGCCAGCATGCCGGCCAATCCGGGCAGCTCACGCGCGATGCAGGCTTCCAGCCGCACCGCTTCGAGATGGGCAAGCCAAGTCAGCGCGGTTTCTCGCTCCGGCCAACGCGCAAGTTCGCTTTCCAGATCCACTGCAAACGTGCCATAGCGCGTCTGCGCCCACAGTTGCACCACCAGGCCCTTGTAGAGCTGGCGGTTGTCCTCCGCCGCGGTGAAATGCGCAATACGCTCGGGCAGGAACAGTGTCTCGGTATCCGTCCAGGGGTAAGCACCAGCTTTCAGGGCCAAGGGCCTGCCTGACAGGCCCTGAACGAAACGTACCAAACGCTGCTCGACTTCGCCGAAGCGGGCAAACAACCGGCCTTCCTTGATGGCGATGAAGCCATCGAGATCGCGCAGCACTTCCATCGCCGCGCGTAGCCCTTCCTTGTCGTAGGTATCAAGACCGGCCAATACCCAGCCCTCGAACTCCTTGTCATTCAGCGCACCTAATGCCTTGGGGGCCAGCATCGAGACCATATGCCCCATCTCGGTATTGGTCTGCGCCGCCACGCCCGTCCAGTGCAGCACGAGATCCTGATGATGACGCGGCAAGGCTTCGAGCAAGTTCGCCAGCCGTTCGATGGAGCGGTGGGAAGGCGAAGCGAACAGCAGCGCGTCGAGCTTCTCTTCGAGCTCGTGCTCGAACAGGCGGCGATCACTCATTGCCGGCTCAGAACACGGCACGAACCAGATCGTCCAGCGTCTGCGTCATGTCGGGATCGTCGGTCAGCGCCCGCGCGATGGCCGCGGTGCTGGCCGCGGCGGCCGGCACGCCCGCGCCGATGAGTTGGGCGGCATGCACCAGCAGGCGCGTGCTGGCGCCCTCGTCGAGACCGGCACCTTTCAGGTTGCGCGTCAGCTCACCGAGCTTGACCAGCTTTTTCGCGGTCGCCGCATCGATGCCACCTTCCGTAGTCACGATCTGCGCCTCAACCTCGGCACCCGGGTAGTCGAATTCCATGGCGACAAAGCGTTGCCGTGTCGACGGCTTGATTTCCTTGAGCACGCTTTGATAGCCGGGGTTGTAGGAAATCACCAGCATGAAACCGGGCGGTGCGGGAATCAGCTCACCGCGCTTGTCCACCGCCAGCGCACGACGCGTGTCAGCGAGCGGGTGGATCACCACGGTGGTGTCCTTGCGCGCCTCGACAATCTCGTCGAGATAGCAGATTGCCCCACCGCGTACGGCGGCCGTGAGCGGCCCGTCAAGCCACACGGTTTCATCGCCGACGATCAGGTAGCGCCCGACCAGATCGGCAGTCGTCAGATCGTCATGGCAAGCCACGGTCACCAGCGGGCGCTGGAGCTTCCACGCCATGTATTCGACGAAGCGCG
>SXGT01936268.1_pt1 | contig 13741 bp, 10 predicted proteins | sample 3176221 | NCBI WGS metagenome assembly SXGT01 (sample SAMN11356862, study PRJNA531348) | freshwater metagenome | isolation source: freshwater sample F1-120 | place: China: Fuxian Lake, Yuxi | collected 2017-12-25 | reverse complement strand
TCGCCTCGGCGATCGCCTCGTGCTGGTCGCCGGTATTCAGGAGGGCGTACCGGCCGTGGTGCAGCGCGACCGCATGACGCAGGTCGACGCCGTGCGGCGTGCCCCACCAGGCGTCGAAGCGGTCAGGGACAGCCTGTCGCTGTGGGAGGAAGGAGAAGATGCCGCCGCCCTGGTTGTTCACGAGCACGATGGTGAGGTCAAGGCCGTACCGGTGCGCCGGCCACAGCCCGTTCACGTCGTGCAGGAACGAGAGGTCGCCGATCAACAGCGCGACCGGCCCACCACCGGCCGCCGCCGCGCCCATCGCCGTCGAGGTCACGCCGTCGATGCCGGACGCGCCTCGGGTGCCGACGATGCGGATGTCGCTCTCCGTGTTGAAGAAGAACGAGTCGATGTCGCGTACGGGCATCGAGTTCCCCGCGACGAGCGTGCTGCCGGATGGCAGCGCGGCGCACAGGTCGAGCACCGCCTGTCCCTCGAAGGTGTCGTCGAAGCCAGCGATCGCCTCGCGCATCGCCTCGCGGGCCGCGGCGTTCGCCGCGCGCCACAGGGCGGCCCATCCGCCGGGCGCGGTGGCGTCCGAGGAGAGGGCGGCGGTGAGCGCCTCGCACAGCGCACGCGGGGTTGCCGGGACGACCTCGTCGCCCTGCAGGTCGGGGTCGCGCCAGCCCGCCGTCGCGACGCCGCCCTCCTCAACGAGGATCCGGTGCACGCCCGCCTGGCCCGCCAGCCACTGGTTGAACGGCTTGGAGGTGGGCGCGGCGCCGAAGCGGAGGACGACCTCCGGCAGCGCACGAAGCGCCTCCGGCGCCCGCACGATCACATCGGCGCAGTCGATCACGTCCGTGCGGTCGTGCGGCCCGGCACGCAGCCCTGAGAGCGGGTCGGCGACGACCGGCCAGCTGAGGGCGCGAGCGAGCGCGCCGATCGCCGCGGCCGGCAACCCCGCCGACTCCGGGCCACACACGATCAGTCCCCGGCGTCCCGCGCACACTTCGACCAGGTGCGCGACCACCTCGGCGGACGGCGCGGCCTCCGCCACATGCGCGACCAACGGGCCATCGATGATCACGGGCGGCGGCGCGTCCGCCTCAACGAGCGGCTCGCGGAACGGCATATTCAGGTGCACGGGGCCCCGAGGCGCTTCGAGCGCGACCGCGGCGGCACGGGCGGCGGTGACGCGGGCGTACCGCTCGAGTTCGCGCGCCGCGCCTTCGTCAGCGGGGGGCATGTCCACCGCCCACTTCACGTGCGAGCCGAACAACCCCACCTGGTCGACGGTCTGCGCGGCGCCGATGTCGCGTGCCTCCGGAGGGCGGTCGGCCGTCAGGAAGATCAACGGGATGCGGGAGAGACGCGCCTCCACGGCCGCGGGAAGGAAGTTGGCGGCGGCGGTGCCGGAGGTGCAGACCACGGCGACGGGTTCACCCACCTGGCGCGCGAGGCCAAGGGCAAAGTAGGCGGCGGAACGCTCGTCCAAATGGAGCCATGTGCGGAACGGCGAGGTGGGGGCAGTGACCGCAACGGTGATCGGGGTGTTGCGGGAGCCGGGGGCGATGACGACGTGGCGGACGCCCGCGTGACGGAGCGACTGCAGCAGGGCGTGGACGTACCGGTCGGCGGGGATGGGCATCGCGTCTCATTCTATGGGGTACTGGCCGGGAACCGGCCAGCGTCCACCGGCTATGCGTCCAGCGCCTCCGCGAGCGGACGGAACTTCAGCTGGACCTCCGCCAGTTCAGACGCCGGGACGGAATCACCCATAATCCCGTTGCCCGCGAAGAGCCACGCGCGGCCTCCCGAGACCACCGCCGAGCGGAGGGCAACCGCGAATTCGCCGTCACCCGCTGCGTCCATCCAGCCAACCGGGCCGGCATACCAGCCGCGGTCGAACGTCTCATGCTCCTCGATGACGGCACGGGCGCGGTCAGCCGGCCAGCCGCACACGGCCGGCGTGGGGTGGAGCCGCTGGACGAGGTCGAGGATGCCGGTGCCGGGCCGGACTCGGGCGCTGATCTCCGTGGAGAGGTGCTGGATGTTCTTCAGCCTCCGCAGTTCCGGCTGGTTGGGCGCGACGAGATCCTCGGTCAACGGCCCGAGGCGTTCGCGGATGGCCCGCACGACCGCCTCGTGCTCGATCCGATCCTTCGCGGAGGAGAGCAGCGCATCGCCGATGCGACCGTCCTCCTCGGGCGTGTCGCCGCGCCGTGCGGAGCCCGCGAGGCCCAACGAGCGCACTCGCCCGTCGAGCAGTGAGACGAGGAGCTCCGGGCTGGCGCCAAAGAACGTCGTGTCCCCCTCGGTCATGGTGAACACGTGGCAGTCAGGATACCCCGCGCGCAGCCGCGCGAGCGCCCGGCCGATGGCGATTGGCGCATCCGACGCGAGTTGCTGGGTGGAGGCCAGCACGGCCTTCTCGTACTTCCCGGCACGCACCTCGCTGGCGATGACCGCGACACTCGTAAGCCAGGCCTCGCGGTCCATCGCGCGTTCGACTCGCAGCGGAGCGGACGCTGGCGTAGAGGCCGCCGGACGGTCGACGGTCGCCTCCGCCGCACCGGGGTCGACTCCCGGCGCGACCACGACCGCGTTCGATTCGCCGTTCAGCACGAAGAGCAGGCGCGGCAGCACGAGCCACCCCGCCCCGAAGTCGCGCCATGGATCACGGATGGCGGCGGCCGGATTGAAGCGGAAGCCGCCGAGCAGCCGCGGCGCCAGCAGCGGGACATCCCCGCCCACCGGCCCGGCCAGCAACGCTCGCGCCTCGTCCTTCGCCCTCGTGGGGTGCGCGCCCGGCGGCACCTCTACCCGCCCGGCGACTCCCACGCCGACCAGGGCAAGTCCACGGATGGGGCGTTCGTAGGACGCCACCACGCCATTGCCCTGCGGGTCGTCCAGCAGCGAGCGCGGGTCGAATCCGGTGGGGAGGGTGATCGAGACGAAGGCGCCGGCCGCGGCGCTCCGCCGGGCCTCGACGATGCGCGAAGCTAGTTGGCTGCCGGGCTGAGCCGTCACACTCGTCACCGTTCGAAGCGCCCCAGCGCCCGCAATAGCGGGGCTGATATGTCCGTTGGTTTGCCGTATCGGGAGGTGGGGCGTCCGACGGCCGTGGTCTGTGTCGCTTGCCCAGTATAGGCATGGCGATCGGTAGGGACAGCCGAACGCCCGGCCGGATCCTGACCGTTAGACTCGATACATGAGCACGGCGAGTCCTCGTGTCCGGCCGGGTGAACAGACGGGCCTGCCGCGTGCGTGCTGGCGCACCATCGTACGCGAGCGTTGCCCGCACTGCGGCAAGGGCAGGTTCTTCGCGGGATTCTTCAGCCTGCGCCTCCGTTGCACAGAATGTGACCTGCGCTATCAAGCCTCGGACGGCGCATGGCTCGGCGCGCTGGGCATCGGCTATGGCGTTGGGGCGCTGCTCGGGATCGTGCTGGGGATCGCTGAAGTTGCCTGGCACCCGATCGGGCGGACCGGCCTCGACCCGCTCTGGACGATCGCCGTCGTCAGCGTGGCGATGTCCGCGGTCGCATACCGGCCATCGAAGGCGTTGTGGTTCGCGATCCTCTACCGCTGGGACTTCATGGCGTTCGGCGACGCCCCCGCCGGCCCGCAAGACGGCTGAGTGACCGCCGCCCGCGTAGCCCCGTCTAGCGAATACGCACGCGGTGGAGGGCGCCCGGTGTGCCCGGAGCGCTGGACCCGATGACCGCGAACTCGCCGTGACCGTTGTCCGACGAGCCGAGGAACCCGATGCAGGTCTGTCCGGGATCGAGGACGCCGCAGTCGCGGACGAGCATCCGCTGCGGGTCATCCTCCGGCCCGGTGTAGATCGAAAAGCGGCGCGCCGTGCTCTCCATGTTCACCGCCCCGGCGATCGTGAACCGTACGGGGGTCCCGGGCACGTCGAGGGCCATCGCAACCACGTCGTACGAGATGCCCCAGTTCGTCCAGCGGAATCCGCCCATCTGCGGCCCCAACCCGGAGGCGGAACATCCGACGGTGTTACAGGCGCGCATCCCGGTCGTCCGCATATCGAGCGCAAGCACCGTCCGTTCCTCCGCCCGGCCGCCTGACGACAGGCTCGTCGTCCAGCCGACCTCAGCCGCGGACGATGTCTGTGCGGTGCAGGTCGTCGCCCCACGCGGTGTCACGCAGAACTCGTGCGACTGCGCGCCGTCCACCAGGTTCCACTTCAGGGTGGACGCGTTTCGGGTGGCGTTCGCCAAAATCGACTGGAGCGAGGGCGGGGCGGGCGGGCTCGGCGGCGCCTGCGTGGTGGCGGTCAGCGTCAGTCTTGCCGTCGAGCGGTGCAGGTACCGGTCGAATGCGGAGACCTCCAGCGTGACCGCCCCGCTCGCCGGGGCCGTGAGGGAGACGGTGTTCCCGCTGGCGCTCAGGGCGACAGGCAAGCCACCGGTCTGTTTCCACTCGAACGTGACCGTGTCCCCTTCCGGGTCGGTTGCCTGGACGCTCAATGTCACCGCGGCTCCGGCCTGCACCGTCCGGTCGCCCGGGGGCGTCACCACCGGTCTACGGTTCGCCCCGTACAGGTTGGCGAGCCATGCCGCCTCCTCTGTGGATGCCGACGGCCGGCAGGTGGAGAGGTCAGTCGAACTGAACGAGGGGTACATCAGGTCGGCCCGCGAGTCCGAGTGCCCGAAGCCGATCGCGTGCCCCATCTCATGCGCCATCACGGTGCGGAAACAGGCCTCGGGCACCCGCAACTGGCTGTCCAGCACGATGTCTGTCTCCTGGAAGTCCCGACGCCCAAACGCGGTCAGCCACGACCCCTGCGTCACGCCCGCCTGCGATCCGCTGACCAGGTTGCGCGAGTCGTCCCATCCGATTTCGTTCTGGTTGTTGTTCAGGTCCAGACGGAAGGAAGGGCAGTCCCCGGTGTACCGGACACCAACCGCGGCCTCGATGTTGTTCCACATCTCCGCCGCCAGACGGACCGCCTCGCGGAACTGCTCGGCTGTCACTGAGGAGGGCCGGTTGGTCTGGATCGTGCAGAACGAGACGGGGATGGCATTCGACGCCCACCGCACGCCCTGGCCGCTGCTCGAAAAGTTCCCGATGACCAGCTCGACGGGCGCCGTGACGCCACCCGCACTCGCCAGCACCGCCCCAGCACCGTCGAACGAGGTCTCACCAGGGGCGAGCGCCAAATGCGTGTCGCCATCCTCGGCCGAGGCGGAGGCCGTCGAGATCAAGGCGAGCGCCAGACACGCGGCAGCGAGCACGGCGATGACGGAGAAGAAGCGCCCCGGGAGGGCGCGTGCGTACTGACGCATGGTGCCGGGCTCCCTCGAACGGTGTTAGATCGAGTCTACCGGAGTAACCGGCGACCGGGGAGGCACGTTCGATACCGCGGGCCCGGACTCCATCGTCGCGCCACGCGGTTTGACGCGGCTGTGGGCCGGGGCGTACATCGAGGCACGCGACCGGCTCGTCGAATTCCGCGCGGCACGCATGCACTGGAGGGCCCATGTCCCCCGTCCCGACCGGCCTCGACCCCGCCCGCATCGAGGCGCGCATCCGCGCCTACGAGGGCTTCGGCGTCCACCGCACCGGCTGGCCGGGCGACGACCGCACGACGGACTGGCTCCTCGCCGAACTGCGCGCGGCCGGCGTCGCCGCGGAGTCCGAGCGCTTCTCCTTCCCGCGCGTCGAGGTGCAACGCGCGCGCCTGACCTGGCGTGACGGCAGCGTGGACGGCGAGCCGATGTACGACGGCGGCTTCACCCGCATCGGCGGACTCACCGGCGACCTCGGCGAGGACAACGACGACGAGCCGTTCGGCAAGGTGCTCATCGCCACCTCCGCCCTGCGGAATGACCGGCGATGGACCGCACCTGACGCGCGCGCCCTCTATTCAGGGTTCCAGCAGCAGGGCGTCCTCGGCATGGTCGTCCCCGCCGGAGACCCGGAGGGCGAGATCGTGCTGCGCAACGCCGAGCACATCCGCCAGCCGTTCACCCTCCCCGTCCTCCAGGTCGCGGCGAAGGAGGGACGCCGCCTCACCTCCATGCTCCTCCTCGGCGGCGAGGCGACCCTCGAAATTGACGGCGACCGGCTGAACTCGCGCGCTACGAACGTCGTCGCCACGCTCCCCGGCACGGACGAGGCGGCCGCGCCCCTCGTGGTGATGACGCCAAAGTCCGGCTGGTTCACCTGTGCCGCCGAGCGCGGCGGCGGGCTGGCGATCTGGCTCGCGCTCGCCGAAGCGCTCGCCGCCCTCCCCACGCGCCGCCGCACCGTCCACTTCATCGCCTCCTCCGGGCACGAACTGCACCACGCCGGTCTCGATGAATTCATCAAGAAGCGCGTCACCCTCCCGAAGGGGGCGCACGCCTGGCTCCACCTCGGCGCGTCGATCGGCGCGAAGGACGGCACGCCCCGCATCGGCGCGGCGGACGAGGCGCTGCACACGCTGACCACCGCCGCGCTCGCCTCGGCCGGCGTCGAGGGCTTCGAGGCGATGGCCGTCGGCGAGCCTGGTGGCGGCGAGGCGCGGAACATCGCTCAGTACAAGGGCCGTTATGCCACCTTCCTTGGCGGGCACCGGTACTTTCACTCGCCGCAGGACACCTTCGATAAGGCGTGCGACCCGGCGAGCGTGGCACGCTGGGGCACGGCGATGTGGACGGTGCTGACCGGCCTCCTCGACTAGGTCGATAGGCCGCCTCGATCAGGCAGAGGGAGATCCGATGTCACAGGTCAACACGATCCGCGGCCCGATCGATAGTGCCGGCCTCGGCCGGACGCTCTCGCACGAACACCTCACCAACGGCAGCGGCGGGATGGAACGCGTCCCGGGCCTGATGGACACGCCCGCGCGCCGCCAGGAGATCGTCGACCGCTGCGTGGAGGCGCTGGCACGCGTCCACCAGTCCGGCATCGACAGCGTGATCGACCTCACCCCCTTCGACCTCGGTCGGCAGATGTGGCTCTTCCAGGCCGTCGCCGCCCGCCACGCCGAGCACGGCGTCAACGTCGTCTGCGCCACGGGCGTCTACCGCTGGGTGCCTTCGATTTACTTCGGCTGGACGGAGGACGAGGTCGCCGCGCATTTCACGCGCGAGATCACCGAGGGCATCGAAGGCTCCGAGCTCAAAGCGGGGATCATCAAACTCGCGTGGGACCTCGAAGCGCGGCTGGACGAGGGACGGTTCGCGCCACGTGTCCACCTGGAGAAGATGGCACGCGGCGCGGCGCGTGCCGCGAAGGCCACCGGCGTCCCGATCTCCTGCCACACGCTCGCGACGGACGCGCTTGGCACGCCGCTGCTCGACCTCTTCGAGTCGGAGGGCCTCGACCTGCGCGCCGTGACGATCGGCCACTCGAACGACACGACGGACATGGCCTACCTCACCGGCCTGGCGAAGCGCGGCGCGACGGTGGGCCTCGACCGCTTCTTCTCGCCCGACCCAGCGTACGTCGAGGCGCGCTCGCAGATCGCGCTCGGCCTGGTGCAGGCGGGGTACGCCGAGCAGACCTGCCTCGGCCACGACGGCTCGGCGGCCGGCTTCTGGGGCCGCTGGAACCCCGACCGCCGCCCTGACGTCTGGACCCTCGTCCCCGACCACGAGGTCCCCTGGCTCCGCGCCCACGGCGCCTCCGACGCGGACATCGACGCGCTGTTGAGCCGCTCCATCCGGGCGACGTTCGAGGCGGCGGCCGGGATGGCGGGGAGGTAGGGGATGACGCGACGATGCGATGCGTGCGATGAGCCCGCGCTCTCGGCGATTCGAGTGTTCTCGCAGAGTCCCGGTATGGAATCTTTCCTGTGCTACCGACATCTCGGTCTGTTCCGCCAGCAGAACTGGTCGAAGGGGAATCGGCGGTTCTGGCTGGGCCCAGTCCCCCCGTTGGCTGCAAGATCGATCACAACCCAGCGGACGAAAGCGGTGCGCTCGTCCCAAAAAAACCGGGCGATCGCAGAGCCCAAAGCCACGCCGGATCGCCGCCAGGCAGGCCGAGCCGCAGACGGTCCCAATGGTCGTCGCGGCACCGCGAACTGGAACCCGGTCTCATGGGAGCCGACGAAGTCGCTCCACGGACCTGATGGGATATCACGACGCGCTCCCGGCGGTGCACGTCCGCCCGCGGGCCTGTTAGGCCTCTCGTGGGAACCGAAGGGTCCACGGAGGAACCCAGCTGGGCGATTCTCTGCTGGAGCAAAGCGCGGCGAGTGGAAGCGCACCTGACTTCATGTGTTCCTTGCTGGCCGGCACCCACGGCCCCCGTCCTATACTCCCCGCCGGGCGAGCGATGCGGACGGTAGGGGGCGCGGGATGATCGAGGGGTACCCGGAGATCGCGAAGGATGTGGCGGCGCTGAAGGCGCGGCCGAACCTGGTGGACTGGGCGGCGGCGCGGCAGTCGTTCTCGTGGGACGAGGAGTGGAAGGGCATCGACCGGCCGGGGGGGATGCTCAACAAGGCGTACGAGTGCGTCGATCGGCACGCCAACGGGGCGCGCGCGGACAAGACCGCGATCATCTGGCAGTCCGCCGCGGGCGAGGTCGAGCGGTACTCCTACCTCGACTTCAAGAAGCAGACGAACAAGGCCGCCAACGCGCTCCGATCGCTCGGGATCAAGAAAGGCGAGCGGGTCTTCATCCTCGCCGACCGCATCCCCGAGCTGTACTTCGCCGTCTTCGGCACGCTGAAGATCGGCGCGATCACGGCGCCGCTGTTCTCGGCGTTCGGCCCCGAGCCGATCCGCGAGCGCGTCAGCCGCGCCGAGGGCTGCACGATCATCACCACGCCGAAGCTGCTCCCCAAGGTCAACGAGATCCGCGCGCAGCTCCCCTCGCTGCGCCACGTCATCGTGATCGCGCACCGCGAGGGGAAGCCGGTCGCCGCGGGGGACATCGCGTGGGCCGACCTCGTGGGGCCGGCGTCCGAGGAGTTCGAGATCGAGCCGACGGGGCCCGAGGACTGGTCGATCATGCACTTCACCTCGGGCACGACGGGGCTGCCAAAGGGGGCGGCGCACGTCCACAACGCCATCGTGGGCCACTACGCCACCGGCAAGTACGTCCTCGATTTCCACGAAAACGACATCTACTGGTGCACCGCCGACCCGGGCTGGGTGACGGGCACCTCCTACGGCATGTTCGCGCCGTTCTCCAACGGGGTGACGAGCCTGATCGACGAGGGCGGCTTCGGCGCACGGCGCTGGTTCGAGAACATCCAGAAGCACAAGGTCACGGTCTGGTACACGGCGCCGACCGCGATCCGCCTGCTGATGAAGGCTGGTGTCGATATCCCGAAGTCGTTCGACCTCTCCTCGCTGCGGTACGCGATGTCGGTCGGCGAGCCGCTCAACCCCGAGGGCGTCGTCTGGGGGATCGAGGCGTTCGGGCTGCCGTTCCACGACAACTGGTGGCAGACGGAGACCGGCGCGATCATGTGCGCCAACTATCCCTCGATGCCGATCCGACCGGGTTCGATGGGGCGTCCGTTCCCCGGCGTCCACGTCACGATCGTGGACGAGCAGGGGAAGGAGATCGCCGAGCCGATGGTGGAGGGCGCGCTGGTCTGCAAGCCGGGCTGGCCCTCGATGTTCCGCACCTACTGGAACGACCAGGAGCGCTACGACAGCCGCTTCAAGAACGGCTGGTACTACACCGGCGACAAGGCGAAGCGCGACGCCGACGGCTACATCTGGTTCGTCGGCCGCGACGACGACGTGATCAACACCTCGGGGCACCTCGTCTCCCCGTTCGAGGTGGAGTCGGTGATGATCGAGCACCCCGCGGTCGCCGAGGCGGGCGTCATCGGCAAGCCGGACGCGCTCGCGATGGAGGTCGTGAAGGCGTTCGTGACGCTGAACGACGGCTTCGAGAAGACGGACGCCCTCATTCGCGACCTCAATCGCCACGCCCGCGCCCGCCTGGGCCCCGCCGTCGCCCCGAAGGAGATCGAGGTCATCGACATCCTGCCGAAGACCCGTTCCGGGAAGATCATGCGGCGGCTGTTGAAGGCGCGGGAACTCGGGCTGCCCGAGGGCGACACCTCGACGCTCGAGGAGGACTAGCGAGGGCGGGGCGCCGCGCCCCGGCACGCCCGAGTCGCACCCCCGTTAGACTCTCCGTCACGACGAAGGGCGAGGGGTGATGGCGGACGCGACGGACGAACAGGTCCAGATCCATCGAGGGCTGAACGGCGTCTACTTCGACCGGAGTGACGTCTGTTTCATCGACGGGCGCGCGGGCGAACTCCGCTATCGCGGCTACTCGATCCACGACCTCGCGGAGCGCTCCACGTTCGAGGAGACGGCCTACCTCCTCTTCCACGGCGACCTGCCCACCTCCGACGAGCGCGCGAAGTTCGACCGTGAACTGCGTGACGCCCGCGTCCTGCCCTCGTCCGCCATCGATGTGATCCGGGCGATCAAGGACGCGCACCCGATGGAGGTGCTGCGCACCGCAGTCTCCGCCCTCGGCGCGTCCGACCCCGAGGTCGACGACAAGTCGCAGGAGGCGACCCTGCGCAAGGGGATCCGCCTCACCAGCCAGGTGCCGATGCTCGTGGCGGCGCACCACCGCATCCGCCAGGGCCTCGACCCCGTCCCGCCCGACCCATCGCTCGGGCAGGCGGCGAACTTCCTCTGGATGGTGAAGGGCGAACGGCCGTCCGAGGACGCCTCGGCGCTGATGGACACGGACTTCATCCTGCACGCCGAGCACGGCGCAAACGCCTCGTCCTTCACAGCGCGCGTGGTCGCGGGGACGGACGCGAACCTCCACGCGGCGGTCACAGCCGCGGTCGCGGCACTCTCGGGACCCGCGCACGGCGGCGCGGCCGAGGACGTGATGAAGATGGCGATGGAGATCGGCACTCCCGAACGCGCCGCCGCCTGGGTGAAAGCGAAGCGCGCCAACCGCGAGCCGATCATGGGCTTCGGCCACCGCGTCTACCGCACTGAGGACCCGAGGGCGCGGCACATGCGCGAGGGCGTCCGCCGTCTTTCCGAGGAGATGGGCCAGCCGAAGTGGTACGCCATCCTCGAAGCCGTCGTGGTGGCGATGCGGCCGTACGCGCGGCTGGGCGTGAACGTGAACGTCGACTTCTACGCGGGCGTCGTCTACTACCTGCACGGCATCCCGTCGGATCTCTTCGTCCCGATCTTCGCAATCGGCCGCACGCCCGGCTGGTGCGTCTCGGTGATGGAGCAGACGGCAAACAACATCCTGATCCGCCCGCTCACCCTCTACACCGGCCCCGAGCCGCGCGAGTACACCCCGCCCGAGGCGAGGGCGTAGCCGCCACAGGAGCATCGATGCCCGCCACGCTCCAGCCCGGGACCCTCGAAGTCATCGCCAGCACCCCGGCAGTGCTCCGCGCGCTGACCGCCACCCTGCCCGAGGCGACCATCGAGGCGCGTGAGGGCGAGGGGTGGTTGGCGCGCGACGTCGTCGCGCACCTGCTCGACCGCTGGCCCTCGCAGCGTGGCCGTGTGCAGAAGATGCTCGCGGAGGTGAACCCGGCGATCCTCGACGAGAATGAGGTGGCGGGCCTCGAAGCCTCCGGCCTGCGGCAGCGGCCGCTCGCGTGGCTCCTCGATGAGTTCGAGCGCGCCCGTGCCGCCGAGGCGGCCACGTTCCGCGCGCTGACGGAGACAGACTTCGCGCGCACCGGGCGGCACTCGGTCGCCGGCCCGATCACGATCGCGGAGCTGCTCAACCACGTTGCCTATCACGACCTGCTGCACATCCAGCAGATCGCGGGCACGCTCGCCCTCGTCCCCAACGCGGGGCGCGGCACGTTCGGGATGTTCTGATGCCGCACCTCACCGCCCAACTCCGTGCTGCCGCCATCCAGCGAGGCGTCCTCGACGCATCGGCAACCCTGAACGTCGCGGAGGCGGTGCGGATCATGCGAGACCTGCCGTACGCGCGCGCCTCGGACCGGCGGCCGGAAACGATCATCGAGGAGTGGCGCGGCACCTGCTCCGGAAAGCACTACCTGCTGGCGCGGGTGCTGGAGGAACTCGGCGCGAGCGTGATCGTCATCCACGCGACGCATCACTTCACGCCGGAAAACAGCCCGTGGCTGCCGCCTGACCTGCTGGCGGAGGCGGCGCGCGTCCCCGTGCCTGACGTCCACACCTTCCTGCGCGTCCAGCTCGACGCCTTCCGCGACGAGTGGTTCACCGTGGACGTCACGTGGCCCCTAGCAGCGCAGGCCCTCGGCATGCCGGTGAACGAGGGGTTCGACCACAAAGCGGACCACCGCATCGCCGCCGACGTGGAGGAGATCGTGCACGTGGACGAAGAGGACGACCCGCAGGCGGTTAAAGAGGCGCTGATCCAGGCGTTCGTCGACGACCAAGCCGCCCGCCGGGACGCGTTCATCGAGCGGCTGTCGGCATGGCTCGGCGAGCGGCTGGCGGGATGACCTCGACTCCGCCGGGCGCCGCATGATCTCCGGCGGCCCGTCCCGTAGGATGCCGGCATGAACCAGAAGCCTCAGTCTTGGTGGACGACGTTCACCTTCGCCCTCGCCGGTGCGGTGGTCATCACCTACTTCTCCTCCCGCGAGGAGGGGATCTCCATGCGGGAGTTATGGCTGACCGGCGTCGTCGCCTTCAGCGTGCTGTTCCTCACCATGCGTTTGAGCGACCGGCTGACCCGCCTGGTCCTCGGGCGGTTCGGGCCGAAGCCGCGTCCCGCGCCCGAGAAGGGCGACCCGATCACCGAGGCGCGCACGGAGCGCCCGAGCCACGTCGCCCGCCGCCGCCAGCAGCGCCGCCCACGCGGGGGGCCTCGCAAGCGGTAGACGCCGGCCAAGAGACAGAGACGGGGAGCAATCATGCGCGCAGCGGTCGTGGTGCGTCCGGAGCAGGTGGATGCGTTCGACATCCAGGAACTGCCCGACCCGGTGATCGGGCCGGAGGAAGTGCTGGTCGCGGTGAAGGCGAGCGCGCTCAACCGCGCCGACCTCCTCCAGCGTCGAGGGCGGTACAACGGACCTCCGGGCACGCGGAACGACATCCCCGGCCTGGAGATGGCGGGCGTGATCGCCGAGGTTGGCTCGCGCGTCGTCGGATGGAAGCCGGGCGACCGCGTCATGGCCCTGCTCGGCGGCATGGGGTATGCCTCACGGATCGCCGTACACGAGCGGATGCTGATGCCGGTGCCGCCAAACCTGACCTTCGAGCAGGCGGCGAGCATCCCCGAGGTGTTCCTGACCGCGTACGACGCCCTCTTCCTCCAGTGCGAGCTGAAGATGGGCGAGTCCGTCCTGATCCACGCCGCGGGCTCGGGCGTCGGCACGGCGGGGATCCAGATGGCGTCCGCGCAGGGCTGCCGCGTCTTCGGCACCGCCGGCTCGCAGGAGAAGCTGGAGAAGGCGGCCGCGCTCGGCCTCGACGTCGGGATCGAGTACCACACGCAAGACTTCGCCGAGGTCATCAAGGAGCGCACGGGCGGCCGTGGCGTCGACGTGATCCTCGACGTGATCGGCGCGCCCTACTGGGACCAGAACATCGCCTCGCTCGCCCTCAAGGGGCGGATGGTGATCGTCGGCTCGATGGGCGGCGGCGTGGTCGAGCAGATGAACATCGGCGCGCTCTCCCAGAAACGCGCGAGCGTGCGCGGGACGCTGCTCCGCGCCCGCCCCCTCGAGGAGAAGGCGACGCTGGTGCAGGCGTTCGTGAACCGCGTCCTCCCGCTGTTCGCGAACGAGACGCTCGTCCCCGTCGTCGACGTCACGTTCCCGCTCGAC
>SXGT01892957.1_pt1 | contig 13741 bp, 13 predicted proteins | sample 3176221 | NCBI WGS metagenome assembly SXGT01 (sample SAMN11356862, study PRJNA531348) | freshwater metagenome | isolation source: freshwater sample F1-120 | place: China: Fuxian Lake, Yuxi | collected 2017-12-25 | reverse complement strand
GATCGCGCGGAACGCGGCGACGTCGAGCTGGCGGGGGTAGGCCGACCAGCCGGCGATGATGACCTTGGGGGAGTGCTCGTGGGCGAGCGTGCGGACCTCGTCCACGTCGATCAGGCCGGCGTCGTCGACGTGGTACGGCACGACCTCGTACAGACGGCCGGAGAAGTTGATCTTCATGCCGTGCGTCAGGTGGCCGCCGTTGGCGAGGTCCAGACCCATGATGGTGTCGCCGTGACGGGCGATGGCGTGCAGGACCGCGGCGTTGGCCGTGGCGCCCGAGTGCGGCTGGACGTTGGCGTAGTCGGCGGAGAAGACCTGCTTGAGCCGGTCGATCGCGATCTGCTCGACCTCGTCCACGACCTCGCAGCCACCGTCGTAGCGGCGACCCGGGTAGCCCTCGGCGTACTTGTTCGTCAGGACGCTGCCCTGCGCCTGCATCGCCGCGACCGGCGCGAAGTTCTCCGAGGCGATCATCTCCAACGTCGTCTGCTGACGCGCGAGCTCGGCATCGAGCAGGCGGGCGACGTCGGGATCGAACGCGGCGAGCGACTGGTTGTGGTCCATGACCCCAAGGGTATCGGGCCTCAGCCGAGCCCGGGTCCCTGACGGTGCCGCTGGATGAACAGGGCCGCCTGGGTGCGTCGCTGCAGGTTGAGCTTGGACAGCAGCGCCGACACGTAGTTCTTGACGGTCTTCTCCGCGAGGAACATCTCCCCGGCGATCTGACGGTTCGTCATGCCCTCGCCGATGAGGTCGAGGATGCGCCGCTCCTGCGCCGTCAGCTCCGAGAGCGCATCGGTGGGCTCGGGGGAGGACCGGATGCGATCAAGCACCTGGGCGGTGACCGCCGGGTCCAGCAACGAGTGGCCGTCCGCGACGGTCCGGACCGCCTCGAGGAGGTCGTTGCCGCGGATCTGCTTGAGGACGTAGCCCGACGCTCCCGCCATGATCGCCGAGAACAGCGCCTCGTCGTCGTCGTAGGACGTCAGGATGATGACCTGCACGGTCGGGTCCGCGGAGCGGACCTCGCGGCAGACCTCGATGCCGGACCCGTCGGGCAGTCGGGCGTCGAGCACCGCCACGTCCGGACGCAGCCGGGCGATCTCGGCGACGGCCTGCTCGGCCGTGCCGGCCTCGCCGACGACCGCGATGTCGTCGCTCGTCTCGAGCAGGTCCCTGATGCCACGACGTACGATCTCGTGGTCGTCGAGCAGGAAGACCCTCACCTCACCAGTCATGTCGCCCCTTCGGCACGACCCACCGCACGCACAGGCCACCGCCGGGCGGCTCGGTGAACTCGCACGTACCGCCAAGGTTCTTGGCCCGGTGGCGCAGGTTGCGCAGACCGTTGCCCATGAGCGCGTCCGGGTCGAGTCCGGTGCCGTCGTCGCGCACCTCGAGCACGATCTCCTCGGTGACGTCGAGGGTGATCTGCACCGACGACGCCCCGGCGTGGCGGACGATGTTGGAGGTGGTCTCGTGCAGGACGGCCACGAGCTGCTCGGCCACCTGGGCCGGGACCTCGCCCTCGACGTCGCCCTTGATCCACACCTGGGGCCGGAACCCCAGCAGGCGCTCGGTCTCGCGCGCCACGGGGGCGATCTCCTCGCGCAGGACGAGGGGCGAGGCGGGGGAGGTGAGGTCGAAGATGGTGCGTCGGATGTCCTTGATGGTCTGGTCGAGGCTGTCGACCGCCACCGCGAGACGCTCGGCCGCCTCCGGGCCGACCGTCCGCGACGTGCTGTCGAGCGTGAGGCCCACGGCGAAGAGTCGCTGGATCACGAGGTCGTGCAGGTCCCGACCGATGCGGTCCCGGTCCTCGAAGACGGCCAGGCGGGCCTGCCGCTCGCGGTCGCGGACCACCTGGATGGCAAGGGCCACCTGCTGGGCGAAGCCACGGGCCAGGGACGTGTCGAGCGACGACGCGGCACGCTCGTTGCCCTCGAACCACCCGAGGAGCAGCACGCCGGTGGACCCACCGATCGGGATCGGCTGGCCGTGGACGGCGCGCAGGTCCGGCAGGAAGTCCCGCGCCTTCTGGGGGACCAGCTCGTCCAGGCGGACGTCGAGGGTCGTGCGGTCCTCACCGGACTCCGCGACGGCCTGGAGCCACGCGACGTCGGTGCTGCGTCCGATGACGTCGCGGGTGATGCCCGTGACCGCGGTGACGACGAGGCGGGCGTCGTCGTCGGGGACGAGGATGGCGGCCACGTCGGCGTCGGCGACCGCGCGGGCGCGCTTGGCGATCGACTGCTTGACCGCCTCCCGCGAGATGGGCTTGAGGACCGACGACGCGATGTCGGCGGTCGCCTCGAGCCACGCGAGCCGCTTCTCGGCGCGCTGGTGCAGTCGCGCGTTGTGGATCACGACGCCCGCCGCACCGGCGAGCGCGACGGCGATCTCCTCGTCGGCCGCCGTGAAGGCCTGCCCGGACCGCTTGTTGGTGAGGTAGAGGTTGCCGAAGACCTCCCCGTGGATGCGGATCGGCACGCCGAGGAAGGACCGCATGTCCGGGTGGCGCACCGGGAAGCCGGCCCGCTCCGGGTGACCCTCGAGGTCGGCCACGCGAATGGGCTCGGGCCGGTCGATGACGATGCCCAGGAGGCCGCGCCCCTCGGGGAGGGCGCCGATCATCTGCTGGTGCGACTCGTCGAGGCCGTGCACGGCGAACGTCCCCAATCGGCGGTTCGAGGTGCCGTCGAGCACCCCGAGGAATCCGTAGGTGGCATCGACCAGCTCGCTCGCGGAGTCGACGATGCTCTGCAGGGCGCCGTCGAGCGTCAGGTCGCTGGCCATGGCCACGACCGCGTCGAGCAGGCGCTGGAGCCGCTCGGACGGCACACTCCCTGCGCGCATGTCGATCCTCCCGGGGGTCAATGTAGCCGTAGACGCCCAGCATTCGAGTCGTTTTCGCCAAAGGACGTCGGTCCCGTCGAAGTCGGGACCTTTGCGGGACGTCGATGCCGCCTGATCCGGCCGGTCGTCGGGCAGACTGGTGCCATCGATCGACACCGAGCCGACGAGGTTCTCCCAACCCGGCCGTCCTCTCCCGACGGCCCCATCTGACTCTCGGCGATCGGGGGCCGGTTCTCCCCCGGCCCACCGGGTGACGCCCCCGCCTTCTGGCGGGGGCGCGTCTGCTTGCCCGGCCGAATGTCGACGGACCGGCACACTGGGTCCATGAACATCCGCGGCTCCCTCGGTGACGCGATCTTCGCCCGGGTCGCCGGCGACGAGGGTCCGGCGCGCCGCGAGCGCATCCACACCTCTCCTGGGCCGCGCCGCTTCGGCCCGGACTCGGCCATCTGGCGGGTGCACGCCGACGCCTCGATGTTCCCCGGCGGCATCCGTGCCCTGCTGCTGCAGTCGCTGCACCCCCTGGCGATGGCGGCGGTCGACCAGCACTCGGGGTTCCGGGGCGATCCGTGGGGCCGGCTCAACCGCACCAGCGCGTTCCTCGCCGAGACGACCTTCGGGCGCATCGAGGACGCCGACCGTGCGATCGCGGTCGTGCGCGCGGTCCACGCGCGCATCGAGGGCGTCGCGCCGGACGGCCGGCCCTACCGGGCCTCGGACCCGCGTCTCCTGCTGTGGGTGCACGTGGCGGAGGTGGACAGCTTCCTGCGTGCCCACGACCGCTACGGAGCCGAACCCCTCGACGACGCCGGGCGTGACGAGTACGTCGCCCAGACCGCTGTCGTCGGTCGGGCGCTCGGGGCCGAGGGCGTCCCGACGACCGTGGCCGAGCTCGACGAGGTGATGGCGTCGTTCCGTCCCGAGCTGGCCTCCACCCCTGCGGCGCGACGAACCGCACGGTTCCTGCTCGTGCGCCCTCCGGTGCCGCTCGCCCTGCGCGGCCCGTACAGCCTCATCGCCGCCGCCGGCGTCGGACTCATGCCGCGATGGACCCGCTGGCCCCTGCGCCTGCCGTGGCTCCCGATCACCGAGGCCACCGCGGTCCGGGCTGCCGGGGAGGTCGCGACGCGCACGATCCGATGGGCGCTCCCCTCGACCGATCCCGTCCCGAGATGAGACATCGACCCATGTGCGGCAGGATCGGGTGGACACCGTCGCCAACCAGGAAGTGATGGCCGTGAACAAGCTGTTGCTCGTGGCCGCCGGAGCCGCAGGATACGTCCTCGGCGCCCGCGCGGGCCGCGCCCGATACGAACAGATCCGACAGCACTCCGCCGAGGTCTGGAACTCCGGCCCCGTGCAGCGGGGCGTCGACGAGGTCGCCTCGGCCGCGAAGCAGGGTGCCGGTGCGGCGGGATCGAAGCTCGCCGACGCCGCCAAGCAGGCCGGCTCCGCGGTCGTCGAGCGGGTCGGCGGGGACGACGCCTCGCCCTCGCCCGTCGACGACCTCCTCGACAGTGCCCCCGCCGGCACGCCCGACCCGGCTGCCCCCGCGCCGGGCAGCGGCTCCGGCCCGCTCCCGCAGTCCACCCCGACCGCGCCCACCTCGCCTCCCACCGCGGGTGACCTCGACCCGAACAAGCACCTGTGAGCGCCGAGGAGCAGGACCGCAGCACCGGCGAGCTCGTCGCGAACGTCGGTGAGGAGATCGCCACGATCGTCCGCACCGAGATCGCCCTCGCCAAGGACGACCTCGCACGCAGCGGCAAGCGGGTCGGCATCGGCGTCGGCGCCTTCGGTGCAGCAGGCTTCGTCGCGTTCTACGGTCTCGGTGTCCTCGTCGCGGCAGCGGTCCTCGGCCTGTCGGTCGTGCTCGACCCGTGGCTCGCGGCGCTCGTCGTCGCCGCAGTGCTGTTCGTCGTGGCCGGTATCGCCGCGCTGGTCGGCAAGCGCAGCGTGTCGACCGCGGGGGACCCGCCGAAGGAACGCGTCGAGAGCGTCCAGGAGGACGTCGCCGCCGTCAAGGGTCAGGAGAGGACCTCATGAGCACCGATCGTCGTGAGCTGGAGGAACAGCTCGAGCAGGCCCGTGAGAACCTCGTCCGCGACGTCGACGCGCTCGGCGACAAGCTCGACGTGAAGTCACGCGCCAAGGCCGCCGCCTCCGACGAGCGGGCCCGTCGCGCGGCCGTGGTGCTCGCGGCCACCGCGGTCGGGGTCGTCGGCCTCGTGCTCTGGCGCCGCAGCCGGTAGCACCCCCGCTACGCTCGGTCCGTGAGGGACGCGGATCGAGCCGGCTCGTCGGCCCGACGATGGGGTCTCCTGCGTCGCCGGGTGGCTCGGTGGCGTCCCGGGTGGCGATGGATCGGTGAGGTCCTGCGCTCGTTCGTCGTCTCGTTCCTCGCCCTGACCCTGGCCCTGTGGGCGCTTCCCGGGACGCAGGTCACCAGCGGGACCGTCTCGGTCGCGACGCTCGCGGTCGGCGTGCTCGCGGTGGGTGCGTTGCTGCGGCCGCTGCTGACGTTCGTCACCGTGATCACCGGGACCATCGGCCTGCTCGTCGCCGGGTTGCTCGCCCAGGCCCTCATCCTGTGGGTGGCGCTGGCCGTCGTCCCCACCGTCGAACGGTTCAGCGTCGGGGAGGTGGTGCTGGCGGCGTGGGGCGCGGCAGTCGGTGCCGCGGCGATCAACTGGCTGTTCGACGCCAGCACCGACGAGGCGTTCCTCGGCCAGGTGCTCGGTCGTGCCGTGCGGGTCAACCACCGGCATCGCCGCACCGGGCCCGCACTGCTGATCGTCCAGCTCGACGGGGTGAGCGAAACGATCCTGCGGCAGGCGGTGACGGGCGGCACCATGCCGACGATCGCCTCGTGGCTGCGCTCGGGTCGTCACGTCCTGCGGTCCTGGCACACCGGGATCCCCGCGACCACGCCTGCCGGACAGGCCGTCCTGCTGCACGGAGACACCACGTCCGTGCCCTCGTTCCGCTGGTACGACAAGTCCGCCGGCCGGCTCGTCGTCACGAGCCAGCCGGCCGACGTGGCCGATGTGGAACGCCGGTTGAGCACGGGGCGAGGTCTCCTGGCGGACGGCGGCGTCAGCATCTCCAACCTCTTCTCCGGTGACGCCCCCACCCGGCTGCTCACCATGAGCGACGCGAGGCTCCCCGGCGCCGACCGAGGCGCCGCGTCGTACGCCGTCGCCCGTACCGGGATGGCACGCTCCATCGTCCTGTTCATCGGCCAGATGGTGACCGAGTGGCACCAGGGTCGCCGCCAGCGTCGGCGTGACGTCGTCCCGCGGGTCCGGCGTGGCAGCACCTTCGTCTTCCTGCGTGGGCTCACGACCGTCGTCCTGCGCGACCTCAACGTCGCCATGGTGGCCGAGCAGATGGCGCGCGGTGCCGACGTGATCTTCGTCGACTTCGTCGACTACGACGAGGTCGCCCACCATGCCGGTCCGAGCCGTCCGGAGTCGGTCAAGACTCTCGAGAGCCTCGACCGGGTGCTGCAGTTCTTCGCGGAGCTGGAGGCGGAGATCAGCCGTGACTACGAGATCGCGATCGTGTCCGACCACGGGCAGTCGCAGGGGATGACCTTCCGCCAGCTCACCGGCCGCACCCTGCACGACGTGGTGGCCGAGCTGGCCCGCCAACCCGCTCGCGCGCACCATGACGACGACCCGGCCGAGCCCTGGGCACCGGCGAACGTCCTGCTCAGCAGTGCTGCCCGCGGCGATCGTGCCATGGCGATCGCGGCGCGTGGTGCCGGCCAGCGGCGCAGCACGGTCCCCTCCGACGAGGACGGGTCCGGTGACGAGTCGATCGTCGTGGCGGCCTCGGGCAGCCTGGCGCACGTCTACCTGACCGACGTGGCGGGGCGCGCCACCCGCGACGCGGTCGTGACACGCCACCCCGAGCTCCTGCGCGGCCTCGCCACCCACCCCCACGTGGGCGTGGTCCTCGTGCGCGACGACGCCGGGCGGCTGCTCGCGGTCGGTGCCGACGGATGGCGAGTGGTGCAGGCCGGGCGTGCCGTCGGTGGCGACGGGGACGACCCGTTGGCGATCTACGGTCCGCACGCCGCCGACGACGTCGCCGGGCTGGACCAGCGCGAGCACGTGGGCGACCTCGTCGTGCTCGGCGCCTACGACGCGGCGATCGACGAGGTCGTCGCGTTCGAGGAGCTGGTCGGCTCCCACGGGGGGATCGGGGGAGCGCAGACCGAGGCGATGCTCATCCACCCGGCCTCGTGGGACGTGCCCGACGCCGACCCGCTCACGGGACGGGACGTGCACGCCACCCTCCTGAGGCGCCTCGAGCAGCTGGGGCTCCGGACCGACCGCGAGCCGTCGGTGCCATGACCTCGTCGGCGCTGTCCGTGACGTGGTGGGGACATGCCGGTGTCACCGTCGGAGTCGGCGGCGTGCGTGTGCTGACGGACCCCCTGCTCGTCGACCGTCTCGCGCACCTGCGCCGCCAGGCACCCAGCGTCCCCGCTGCTGCCCGCCGAGCCGACGTCGTGCTCGTCTCCCACCTGCACGCCGACCACCTGCACGTCGGGTCGCTGCGCCAGGTCGACCCGCGAGCGACGCTCGTCGTGCCTCGTGGGGCGGCCCCGCTCGTCTCGTCCCTGCCGCACGAGGTCGTCGAGGTCGAGGCCGGTCAGCACGTCGCCGTCGGGGGTGTCGAGGTCCAGGTCCTTCCCGCCACGCACGACGACCGTCGACACCCAGCCTCGTCACTGCGGGCGACGGCCGTCGGGTTCCGCTTCTCGGTCGCTGGTCGGTCGGTGTGGTTCCCCGGGGACACCGGGCCCCGCGACGACCACGCCGACGTGGCGCCGGTCGACCTCGGCCTCGTTCCCGTCGGTGGCTGGGGTCCGTCCCTCGGCGACGGGCACCTGACGCCCGAGCAGGCCGCCGACGCCACCCGCGCCGTCGGCTGCCGGTGGGCCCTTCCCGTCCACCACGGCACCCTGTGGCCGATGGGTCTGCGCCATCTCGATCCTGCCGGGTTCCGGCGCTGGTTCACCGACCCGGCCCCTCGGTTCGCCGCGTTGCTCGCCGGCGACGCCGTCGAGGTGGTGCAGGCACGGCACAACACGCCACTCCTGCTGGCGGTGGGCGACGGTGACTGAGGGTCTCGGCGTCGTGGGGCTGCTCGCGCTGTTCGGGTTCGTGCTGTTCGGCTCGACGATCCCGGTCGTGCCGACGGGTCCCGCGGTCAGCGCGGCCGCCGTCCTCGCCGGAGAACACTGGTGGCAGGTCGTGATCGTCGTCGTCGTGGCCGCCGGGGCGGCCTACGGCGGCGACCTCACGACGTTCGCCGTCCTGCGGACCGCCGGGGCCTCGCTCGCCCAGCGAGTGGGCTGGCTCCAGGGCGACGACCCGCAGGCCGCCCTCGCGCGGATCCGCGCCGGCATCGAGGCCCGCGAGATGCGCACCCTCTTGGTCTCCCGACTCGTCCCCGGCGGACGTGTCCCGGTGCTGCTCGCGGCCTCCTTGGGCGGCTACCCCTGGCAACGCTTCGTGGTCGCCGCGATCGCCGCGACGCTGCTGTGGGCCTGCACCTACACGGCGATCGGTCTGCTCGGCGACTCGATGTTCGACGACCCACGACGTGCCGTCGTCAGCGCCGTCGTCGGTGCCGTCCTGCTGACCGTGCTCATCCAGGCCGTCCAGCGGGGGCTCAGGAACCGCGGGTGATCCACTCCTGCAGGTGCGGGGACTCGTCGCCGATGCGGGTGTCGTCACCGTGGCCGGTGTGCACGACGGTCTCCGGCGGCAGGGCGAACAGCACGTCGCGGATCGAGTCGATGATCGTCTCGAAGCTGGAGTAGCTGCGGCCCGTGGCTCCCGGTCCGCCGTTGAAGAGGGTGTCGCCGGAGAACAGCGCGCCGAGCTCCTCGGCGTACAGGCACGTGCTGCCCGGGGAGTGCCCCGGGGTGTGGAGGGCCTTCAGCGTCGTGCCGGCGATGCTGATCTCCTGACCGTCGTGCAGCTCCTCGTCCGGTGGGGTGTCGTTCTCGACGTCCCACAGCATCCGATCCTCGGGCGGGAACCACGTCGGCGCCCCGGTGCGTCGGGCGACCTCGACCGCGGCGTTGACGTGGTCGTTGTGGCCGTGCGTGAGCACCACGGCCTTGACGGTGCGGCCGCCGACGGCCGCGACGATCGCGTCGGCGTCGTGCGGGGCGTCGATGACGATCACCTCGGAGTCGTCGCCGACGATCCAGACGTTGTTGTCGACGTCCCAGCTGCCGCCGTCGAGCTCGAACTGCCCGGACGTGACGACCTTCTCGATGCGGGCGGCCATCAGAGCTCCACCACCGAACGCAGCACGTCGCCGTGGTGCATCTTGGAGAACGCGGCCTCGATGTCGTCGATGCCGATGCGCTCGGTGACGAATGCGTCGAGGTCGAGCTTGCCCTGCTGGTAGAGGTCGACGAGCATCGGGAAGTCCCGGCTGGGCAGGCAGTCGCCGTACCAGCTGGACTTGAGCGACCCGCCGCGGGCGAAGAAGTCGATGAGCGGCATCTGTGGCACGGTCATGTCCGGCGTCGGCACACCGACGAGGACCACCGTGCCGGCGAGGTCTCGCGCGTAGAAGGCCTGCTTCCACGTCTCGGGGCGCCCCACGGCGTCGATGACGACGTCGGCGCCGAAGCCGTCGGTGAGCTCCTGGACGGCCTCGACGACGTCGTGGCTGGAGGCGTCGACGGTGTGGGTGGCACCGAGCCCGGTGGCCCACTCGAGCTTGCGGGGGTCGAGGTCGATGGCGATGACCTTGGCGGCACCGGCGAGGGCGGCACCGGCGACGGCCGCCGCACCCACCCCGCCGCACCCGATGACCGCGACGGTGTCGCCGCGCTCGACGTGGCCGGTGTTGATCGCCGCTCCCACGCCGGCCATCACGCCGCAGCCGAGCAGGCCCACCGCGGCGGCATCCGCATCGGCGTCGACCTTGGTGCACTGTCCGGCGGCCACGAGCGTCTTCTCGGCGAACGCACCGATGCCGAGCGCGGGGGAGAGGGCGGTGCCGTCCTCCAGCGTCATCGGCTGGGCGGCGTTGTGCGTGTCGAAGCAGTACCAGGGACGGCCACGACGGCAGGCGCGGCACTGTCCGCAGACGGCGCGCCAGTTGAGGATCACCCGATCGCCCGGCGCCACCTCGGTGACGCCCTCGCCCACCGCCTCCACCTCACCGGTGGCCTCGTGACCGAGGAGGAACGGGAACTCGTCGTTGATGCCGCCCTCGCGGTAGTGCAGGTCGGTGTGGCACACCCCGCAGGTCAGGACGCGGACGACGGCCTCGCCGGGACCGGGGTCCGGGACGACGATGTTCTCGACGGTGACGGGTTCGCCCTTGGCGCGGGCGACGACGCCCTTGACGGTCTGAGGCATGGGCTGTCCTTCGTCGGTGATGTGGGTCACCGTCGACGGTATCCGACGTCGCGCGAGCCCGCGCGACGCCTGGGATCACGGCCCTTCCTGTGGAAATCACATCGATGTAGTTCTCCACAGCGTTGCCCACACCTGGGGACGGCCCCCGCAGACCGCCCGGCAGGCGTACGCTCGCCCTCGGCGTGCACGAGCTGGCGTGCACGGACGGAGGACGACGGATGCGCGGCAAGTGGTTCACCCCGGGACGAGTGGTCCCGCTGGCATTCCTCTCGGCCATCGTCGTGGGGACCGGCCTGCTGGCCCTGCCGGTCGCCTCCACGGGGGAGGGGACGAGCGGGCTCCTCCCGGCGCTGTTCACCGCGACGTCGGCCGTCTGCGTGACCGGACTGACGGCCGTCGACACCGCCACCTACTGGAGCCCGACCGGCCAGGCGATCATCCTCGCGCTCATCCAGGTCGGCGGGTTCGGGATCCTGACCCTCGCCTCACTCATGCTGCTCGTGATCGGACGCAACCTCGGACTCCGCAACGGTCTCATCGCCCAGACCGAGACCCACGCCGTGGACCTCGGTGACGTCCGGTCGCTCGTGCGCCGCCTCGCGGTGATCGTCGCGGTGTGCGAGGTGACGATCACCGCGATCCTGCTGCCGCGCTTCCGGCTGGCGTACGACGACGACCTCCCCACCGCCCTGTGGCACGCGGGGTTTCACGCCGTCTCCGCCTTCAACAACGCCGGGTTCGCGCTCTACTCCGACAACCTCATCGGCTTCGTGGGCGACCCGTGGGTGATGCTTCCGTTGTGCGCCGCGGTGGTCGCCGGCGGACTCGGGTTCCCGGTGATCGCCGAGATCGTCCGCACCTCACGTCGGCGCTGGAGCGTGCACACGCGCCTGACGGTGTACGGCACGCTCGTCCTGCTGGTCGTCGGGATCGTCGGCTTCGGGATCGCCGAGTGGCAGAACCCGGCGACGATCCAGGACCTCGGCGTGGGGGAGAAGATCGTCGCGTCGGTGACCGGGGGCGTGATGCCGCGAACGGCGGGCTTCAACAGCATCGACTACGGCGGTGCCACGTCGGAGACCCTCATGCTCACGAACATCCTCATGTTCATCGGCGGCGGCAGCGCCGGAACCGCCGGCGGCATCAAGGTGGGGACGTTCATCCTGCTCGCCGTCGTGATCTGGAGCGAGCTGCGCGGCGAGCAGACCGTGAGCATCGCCGGCCGCGACATGCCGTCGTCGGTACAACGGCAGGCCCTCACCGTCGCCCTGCTCGGCGTCGGCGCGGTGCTCACCGGGACGTTCGCGATGATGATCGCGACGGACTTCGGCTTCGAGCCACTGCTGTTCGAGTCGATCTCCGCGTTCGCGACCGTCGGCCTGTCCACGGGCATCACCGGTCAGCTGCCGCCGGCCGGCGAGGTGGTGCTGATCGTGCTCATGTACGTCGGCCGCGTCGGCGTCGTCACCGTGGGTGCGGCGCTCGCCCTGTCGCACCGGCGCCGCCGCTTCACCTACCCGGAGGAACGGATCATCGTCGGCTGAGGTCGCTCAGTCCCGCTGGTCGAACGGCGTCATCGGCGCCTCGAGGTAGTCGAGCTCGGCAGCGAGGTGGGCCCAGTCCGTGCCGGTGCGCCACGTCTCGCCCATCGCGGTCCGTGCGCCGTCGCCCCAGATCCTGGGACCGCCGCGGGCCGCCTGGACCGTCGCGCACACCACGCCGAGACCTGTCGCGACGCCGCGGCGACGCCAGTCCGGCTGCACGTACACCTCGTGCGCCTGGCCGGTCTGCGGGATCCAACGGATCGCCGCCACCTGGTCGGCGCTGCCCACCCGGGCCGGACGACGTTCGCCCGGTGGGACGACGGTCCCACCGTCGACACCGTGACCGGAGAACGCCACGAGGTAGCTCGCCGGGGGCTGCGCTGCCGGCTGAGGCACCTCGACGAACCACAGGGAGGTCGCGTCGGGGGAGAAGCGGTGTCCCGCGACGATCCGGTGCACCCGACCTTCGTCGTCGTAGTGCGCTGTGCACTCGGCGTCGGCTCCCGCCGCCTGCGTCGCGAGGGACTCCTCCAGCTCGACCGTCGAGCCGTCGGGGTAGCGGTCCGAGCGAACGACCGCGAACCAGAGCGGACGGCCGTCCGGCCCGACGGCCCGGCACCTCCACCAGGTGCCGGGCGTCGTCTCCTCGCTCAGGAGGTGGCCCGACGTCGGCGGCCGATCGTCAGGAGACCCGCTCCGGAGGCGAGCAGCGCTGCGGCCCAGCCGAGCATCGACAGACCGGGGCCGCCCGCATCCGGCAGGCCCGAGACGGTCGCCGGCGCGACCTGGTCGTTCGACGCCGGCTCGGGGTCGGGCACCACGACGACGGTCACCTCGGCGAAGGCGGTGCCGTTCGGCGTCGAGAGGCCGTAGGTGAAGGTGTCGGTGCCGGAGAACCCGGCGTCGGGGGTGTACCGGACCTGCGGGGCAGCATCGGTGCCGACGATCTCGACCGACCCGTTGCCCGGGGCGGACGCGAAGTCGAGGCCGGTCAGCGGGGCGCCGGCGACGGTGTCGTCGTTGGCGAGCACGTCGATCGCCACTGGCGTGTCCTCGCGCGTCGTCGCGCGGTCGTCCGCGGCGACCGGCGGCAGGCCGGTGTCCTCCAGGAGCGCCACCTGGCGGGTGCAGGGAACCGGGATCGGGATCTCCAAGCCGGGGAGGACCTCCACCAGCTCGGTCTCCTCACCGCACGGTGCGACGGTGGCGGACTCCGGGTCGCTCACCAGTCCGGGCTGGGTCCCGATCTGGGTGACGGTGACCGTGCTGGTGCGCTCGGCGAGGTACACCTGGTCGTCCTGCGTCGGGTCGGGGTTCTCCGGGAAGACGACCGAGAGGGGCGACAGCCGGCCCTCGGACAGCTCGAGGACAGGAGTCTCGGCCTGGTCGAAGACGCAGAAGGTCGCGGTGCCCTCCGCGGTGCCGGCCTCGGTCGTGCACTCGGTGGTGGCCGAACCACCTTCGACGTCGGGCCCGGTCTCGGTGATCTGCAGGACGCTGCCCGCCGTGGTCACGCCGGCCGGCACGTAGGTGCCCTCCGCGAGGTCGACTCCGATGCGGATCGGCTGGCTGGTCTTGCCCAGTCCCGTATCCGGGACGATGAGCTCCTCCTCGGCGTCCGCCTCGGCGAGAGCCTCGACCTGCGGCTGGTCGTCGGAGGCCACCAACGGCTTCGCGACCGCGACGCACGCCATGACGGTCACCGTCACGAACGAGGCGCCGAGCTTCACAAGCACGACGCCGGCGGTGCTCTCCGGGGCCGCGGAAGACACGGACTTCACGATCACCCATGCCGCGCTCGCCGCAGCGCTCGACGAATCCGACCCGAACAACGACCCGCTCTCGTTCCGGATCGAGTCGCTGCTCGGGGGCACGCTCACGAAGAACGGCAGCCCCGTCGCGGCCGGCTCCACACTGCTCGGCTCCGGCGAGAGCCTC
>SXGT01572057.1_pt1 | contig 13741 bp, 14 predicted proteins | sample 3176221 | NCBI WGS metagenome assembly SXGT01 (sample SAMN11356862, study PRJNA531348) | freshwater metagenome | isolation source: freshwater sample F1-120 | place: China: Fuxian Lake, Yuxi | collected 2017-12-25 | reverse complement strand
TCCCCTCGCCCAGACCGTAATTGACCTTTGGTGTTTTGATAAAGTCATCCAAGAAATCGAACGATTTTTTATCATCGAAGTTGATCACACCCAAACGCGGATTTCCCTGCGGCTTGGCGTGTGTCCATTCGAGGCTTTCGAATAATCTCGCCTTGGCGGCACGATAGTTTTCATAGCCGCCATGTTCGTCCATATGCTCGTGTGTGATGTTCGTAATGACGGCTATGTCAAATTCGCAGGCATCTACGCGGCGTTGAGACCAACCATGAGAAGTGGTCTCCAAGACAACATGCGTCAAACCAGCATCCACCATCTTTGCCAAATAACGTTGCACATCGTGGGCATCTGGTGTGGTGACATGGAATCCAGTGTCTAACACTTCATCTCCGATGACTGCATTTACCGTGGAGATCATCCCTGCTTTAAGACCCGCCGCGATAAGGATTTTGTGAAGCAAATTACTCGTTGTCGTTTTGCCATCGGTACCTGTCACACCAATGACCGTCAGCTTACGGGCGGGAAAGGCATGAAACGCCGCAGCAAGCCAGGTCAAGGAATGACGCGCGTTCTTCAATTGAATATATGGGACGCTAAATCCATTCAGGTCTCTATCTCCAATAACCGCAGCGGCACCATTGTCAATTGCTTTTTGAATGTAGTTGTGACCATCTGCATCACGTCCTCGCATGGCAACAAATAGATTGCCCGGCTTTGCCGCTCGGCTATCAATGACAATTCCATTGATAGCAACATCAGGAATATTGGAAGGATGAGAAAAAGGAAAGTCAACGAACAGGTCTTTGAGAAGCATGGTTGTTAGTTCATCTCCATTGAAGTTAAACAAAAAAGGCTTTGGTAATTGTACCAAAGCCTTTTTAATGTCGTTCTTGTATTACTTGAGAGCAGAGCGCAGACCTTCGAGCTTGCCAGCGACGGAAGCGTCGAGAACCTTCTCGTCAACTTTGATCACCAAACCACCGAGGATGGAGGGATCAACTTTGAAGGAGTAATCCTTGGCAACAACGCTCTTCTTGACTGCAGCTTCTTCGTCCTTGGAAAGAGGAAGCGCGCTGGTGACAACGGCAGTATCGCCCTTGAGTTCTTCACCAACCACTACCACCTTGCCAGACTTTACACCGGAGAAGAATTCATCGAGCAAAGCGCGCTGTTTCTTCTCATCGAGAGCTTCACCGACAAGCTTGTTGGCGGCAGCGATGGCAAGAGCAGCAACCTGACCGCGGAGATCGCCGAGAATGCGACCACGTTCGAGTTCAGCTTCAGCCATGGCGGCTTCGCGAGCCTTGGCAGCTTCGCCTTCAGCAGCAGCGCGGACGTCCTTGGAAGCAACTTCAGCGCGTTCGGTAGCTTCACGAACGACCTTGCTGGCTTCAGCCTGAGCGTCAGCAACGATCTTGGCAGCATCTTTTTCCGCATTGGCGCGGGCATCAGCTGCAACGCGGGCATCTTCCAAACCCTGAGCGATCTTCTTCTTACGGGTCTCCATCATGTCCAGCATGGGTTTGTAAACCCAGGCGTTCAATGTGAGCATCACAATGGTGAACGCAATGATCTGAACAATGAGAAGACCGACATTAATACCTAATGCTTCCATGTTTTATGCTCCTTGAACTACACGACTTTGAAGAGCATGAGGAATGCGATGACCAAACAATAAATAGCGATGGATTCGGAGAACGCCACGCCGAGGATCATGTTGGTCAACAAGTTACCGTAGGTATCGGGGTTGCGAGCCATACCACCGAGTGCACCCTGAACGCTCAAGCCGATTCCCACGCCAGCGCCAGCAGCGCCGATCATCGCCAGACCTGCGCCCACGAAGCGCATCGCATCTAAAAGAAATTGTCCATCCATGTTTCGAGTCTCCTTAGGTTTATCCTAGTTAGTTATGAAATATTTTTCAAAAAATTAATGCTCTGCGTGCTCTTCGTCACCGTGACCTTGTGTCGCCATTGCCATGAACACCATGGTCAACATACCGAACACAAATGCCTGGATCAAGCCCACGAACAATTCGAACATCATGACCATTGCCGCCAAAATGCTGACATTACCTAGCAATGAAGCGACCACCGCCACCAACACCACACCCGCGAACATATTACCGAAAAGACGGAAGGTGAAGGAGAGGATCTTTGCAAATTCAGAGATGACTTCAAGCAAACCAACGAGGAAGTCCATAGCACCAAAGAACGGCACCTTGAACATGCGCTTGGTATTGAAGAACTTGCTGAAGTATGCCAAGCCCTGGGCTCGAACGCCGATTACCTGGATCATCACGAAGGAGATCAAGGCAAGGGACAGTGTGAAGTTCAAGTCAACAGAAATACCACGAAGGAAAGGATACAAAACATAATGTCCCTCTTCCGAGGTCAACATGGACCAGCCACCGCCAAGAGCAGCCACGGCATGACCACCTTCTCCATGTGCTTCCTTGATCAGCCCAATCGACTCAAAGCCGGGCAGCAATTTCAAAAGGTTTGCAAACAATACATAGATCATAATTGTCGCAAACCAGGGGAAGATCGCCTTTGCCCATTTCGCACCCGCCGAGCTTTCGGTCAGGTTATAGAGCATCTCTAGTATGGCTTCCATAGCATTACCAATGCCAGTTGGAACCAGATTGGTCTTCTGGCTTTTGGTAAGGGAGCGATTTGCAGCGAACGCAATCACCACCAGCAGAATGATCGTCAAAGCCAGGGTGGGAAGCGTATTGACAAGATAGAACGAGCCAATCACAGGTAACTTGAACAAAGGCTCATAACTTAATTTTTCGGCAGCCACTGTAATTTCAGGTCTAATTGGTGTATAGATGCCCGCGAGAATCCAACCCGCAATCATCAAGACCAGAACAATCCAGCGCCGCCAGGGGGTACGTTTTTGGGTTTCCAAGCCCCGCCTCCTAAGCAGAAATTTTTTTCTTTTCGGCTTCATACTGTTCTGTAAATCGCGCCAACGCTCTTCGCGAAGCAACGAACATTAAGAACACCGAAAGTGGAATACCGGCTAAAGACAATACGAACGTGATCACCGGTTTCGTTCCAAAATAATTATCGAGCCAGACACCACCCCAAACCAAAGCAAACAACACAACAAGGGTAATAAACCCAACCTGCCCAATAATTACAAAGAGCAGGCTGTAGACCATCTTTTTGCGTTTTTCCTCGAGTTCCGATTGTGTCATAGCGCACGAATTATAACTGACAGGTCTAAGAGCGTCAAACGAAAAATAGAAATCCCTTTTGGAGGGAATTTCTACCCAAACCCTGGCTTTCAGGGCAGACTTTTGCTGCTCTCAAGGGTCCCCTCCCCTCGAACAGCGCTTCTTTCCTGACCTCTATCTGTCTCTGTTTCTCGAATTTTTTCCTAAACTGAGAAAGTGGCAGTCACCTTCAGGGTGACTGCCACTTTACTTCGCTAAAACAGGTTCAACGCTCCCGCATCCGACCAGTTGAAAAACGGAGCAAAGACTGTACCAAGCAGAATCACACCGATGACCAAAACAACCAAAGCGATCATATATGGCTGGGTCAATGGGATCGGGTGGTTTTCTTCATCCTGATTCGGAAGGCGGTAAAGGTATACAAACTTTAGCACGTTCAAATAGTAGTACACACCAATGATCGAATTGATGATACCAACTATGACGAGCCATGTGTAATTCGCTTGAACACCTGCGGCGAAGACAAATACCTTTGCCACAAAACCACCGAATGGAGGCATACCAGCAAGCGACAGGAACGCCGCCAGCATCATCAACCCCATCAATGGGCTGCGACGGCTCAAGCCAGCATAGTCAGTAATCTCTTCCAGACCAGTGATTCGGCTGAATGCCATCACCAGACCGAAGGCGAGCAGGTTGGTTGCGATATAGGCTGCAAGATAGAAAATAACGCTCGCCGCACCAAACTGACTGAACGCCACCGCACCGATCATTGCATACCCTGCATGGGAGATGGAAGAGTACGCTAATAGACGCTTGATATTGGTTTGCGGCAGTGCTAGCAAGTTACCCACTGTCATGGAGATGGCAGCCAGAACGGCAAGGATCATCGTCCATGTGCTGGTAAATTCGGGGAAGGAGATGAAAAACAGGCGCAGAATGACCGCAAAACCAGCTGCTTTTGAAGCTGTGGAAAGATAGCCAGCCACAGGCGTCGGGGCACCCTGATACACATCGGGAGCCCAGAAGTGGAATGGAACTACCGAAACCTTGAAACCCAAGCCAACAATGATCAAAGTTACAACTCCAAAAGCAAGCAATGGAGAGATGCTGCCAGAGGTCAATGAGGTGGCAATGGAATACAGGTCGGTCGTTCCGGAGAAGCCAAACAACAAACTAAAACCGTACAACATAATGGTGGAAGACATCGCACCATACAAGAAGTATTTGAAGCCCGCTTCCGTAGAACGATCATCACCAAGCAGGAAACCGGAAAGGACGTACAGAGGAATGGACGCTGTCTCAATGGACAGGTACAGCATCACCAAGTCCGCTGAGGAAGCCATCAGGTTCATACCGATGAGTGAAGCAAGCAACATCAGATAGGCTTCGCCGCGTTTGCCAGCTTGTTCGTGGTCCATCAAAAGCAAGGCTGTTACTGCTGCTGCGAACATGAACAGCATCTTGAGGAAGAAGCCCATCCAGTCAAAGCGGATCATACCGCCAAGAACAGCCACAGGTTCGCCAGGCTGTCCGAAGAGCAGGCTGACGATCATGGCAATGAGCAATCCGCCCGCAGTGAGCCAGCCTGCGTTACGTTTTTGTTCGTCCTTCCAGAAGGGCTCCACGATGAGCACTAAAAGCCCAATGGTTAGGATCAGAATTTCAGGAAGAATGGAGGCGAAGGTCACAGTTGTAAACATTATGCACCTCCCAAAAGGCGCATGATATTCTCAACGCCTGTTTCGACCATCGGCACCATTACCGAGGGGAACATACCGATAGCGATCATGAACAAACACAGAGTGACGATGGCAACCTTATCCAAAACGGTCACATCACCAACATGCCCTTCGAGATTTTCAGGAAGCGGCGCGAAGAAGACCTTACGAATATTCATCATGATATATGCCGCTGTAATCACAATGGAAATGCTGGAAATGACTGCCACCAACCATTGTTCGCGCCAAACACCCATGAAGATCGGGAATTCTGCGACAAAACCAGAGAAGCCAGGCATACCCATCGAAACCAAACCGCCAATAATGAAACCGATGGCTGCAAAGGGCATGATCTTTGCCATGCCGCCCAATTCAGGGATCATACGTGTATGGGCTCGGTCGTAGATCATACCGGTCACAGCAAAGAAGAGAGCTGTCATTACGCCGTGAGAGAACATCTGCACGCCGGCGCCAACCAAGCCGGTCTCATTGAGGGTGGAAACACCAAGCACTACCAACCCCATATGGGAGACGGAGGAGAAACCGATCATATATTTCAGGTCGGTCTGGACGAAGGCGATATAAGCACCGTACACAACCGCGACGCCTGCAAAACCCATGATGAGCGGAGCCCAAGTTTTTGCGCCTTCAGGCAGGAGCATCACGCCCACGCGTAAAGCAGCAAATGCACCCAGTTTCATCAACACGCCCGCATGGAACATGGAGACCGCAGTTGGTGCTGCCACGTGACCATCTGGTGACCAGTTGTGGAACGGCCAGATACCACCAAGAACTGCAAAGCCCAAAAAGACAGGTAGGAACCAGAGGTTTTGGAATGCCGTCGAAAATCCGGCGTTTTCCATTTCGAGCATATCGAAGGAAAGGATGCCTGTGTTCTGATACTGAGTCCAGTACATGGCAAGCGCGCCAACAAGAGCAACCACAGAACCAATGAATAAATAGAGTGTCAGCTTCATGGCTGCGTATTCGCGAGTCTTGACCCAGCCCCAAATGGCGATGAGCAAGTACATCGGGAACACTGCGATTTCATAGAAGAAGAACAACATGAACAGGTCGAGTGAAACAAAAACTCCGAACACACCGCCTGCCAGCAAGAAGAGGAAGGCGAAGAATTCGCGTGGTCTGTCTTGAATGCCAGACATGACATGCGGATCATCATTGCCCCAGGAGATAAGCACACCTGTGAACATGACGATGCCGGTCAACAACACCAGCGGAGTGCTCATACCGTCCACACCAAAGTGCAAGGCTATGTTAAGCGGCGGGATGTTGATCCACTGATATTTTTCGATGAATTGATATCCTTGCATATCATTCATCAGGTATTGCAAGTAGACCCAGCCGGAGAGCAACAGGTCCACCACTGCAGTTGCGAGAGCTACTGCACGGACTTCATTCTTCCGATTGGCGGGCATCATCAAAATGAGCATGCCGGCAACAAAAGGAAGGAAGGTGATAACACTTAGGATGGGAAAATTCATCATCCACCTCTTAGAACAGAGCCGTCACGGCTTTGTTGATGATATCGAGGATCCACATCGGCCAGATACCTGTGAACAGCATGAGTGCCATCAACGGCACCATTACAAGGATCTCGCGCAGGTTGATCTCGGTCAGTTTATGTTCGCCATGAGCCCAGTGTTCGTTCATGGGTCCATGCAACACTTTCTTGATTCCCTTCAGGATGTAAGCACCTGTGAAGAGCAAGCCAAGCATGGCAATGGCGGTGTAGATCGTGAGCGGTTGGTAAGAGCCTCGCACGATCATGAATTCAGAAACGAAGCCGTTCAAACCTGGTAAACCAAGCGAAGCCATTGAGGTGAAGATCAAAATCCCACCATAAATGGGAACGAGCGGGAACAAGCCACCAAATTCATCCAGGTTGCGGGTGTGGGTTCGTTCGTAGATCACGCCAACAAGGAAGAACATGCCCGCTGCCGAAAGACCATGGTTGAACATTTGCAAGACTGCGCCGCTCATGGCAATGTGCGCATCGGGGGTGCCGGCGGCAAGTCCTGCCGCAGCGATGCCAAGCACCACAAAACCCATGTGGTTCACAGATGAGTATGCAACTAAACGTTTGAAGTCGGTCTGACCGAAGGATCCAAAAGCGCCAAAGACAATTGCGCCAACAGCGAGGAAAGCCAACGCGCCTGCGAAGATCTTGGCTTCAACAGGGTAAAGCGGCAGCACCAAGCGGATAAAACCGTAAGCGCCTAGCTTGAGGAGTACACCCGCAAGGATCATGGAACCAGCGGTGGGAGCTTCCGTATGCGCATCTGGCAGCCATGTGTGGAAGGGCCACAAAGGAACCTTGACCGCAAAAGCGATGGCAAATGCCCAGAAAGCAATGGTCTTTACGGTGCCAACTGTCATACCCAAAAGAATGGTATCCGCTGACAGCGAATTCCACTGTTGATAAAGGGCAATCAAGTCATAGGTCCCGAACAGAACGCCTAGCATTTGCACCGCGAGTAATAAGCCGAGCGATCCGCCCATGGTGTAGATCATGAACTTCAGCGAAGCATAGTCACGATTGGCGCTTCCCCACTGATTGATGAGGAAGTACATCGGCACCAGACCAATTTCCCAGAACACAAAGAAGATCAACAGATCGAGCGCAAGGAAGACACCCAGCATACCGGTTTCCAGGAACAGGAAGAGCATCATATAGGGCTTGACGCGATCTGTGACGCTGAATGAAGCAAGAATGGCAAGCGGGGTCAGGAAGGTGGTGAGCAAAACCATCGAGAACGAAATGCCGTCCACACCCACATGGAAGGATGAATTGATGGCTTCGTACCAAACATATTTTTCTTCGAATTGGAAGCCGGTCGCGTTGGGGTCAAAGCGGCTCCATAGGACGAGAGTGAGAATGAAAGGGATCAAGCTGGCGATGAAAGCAAACCAGCGATGAAGCCGCGCCTCATTCGGGAGGAAGAGCATGATCACAGCCGAAACTGCAGGCAGGAAAAGGATCAGGCTAAGGAGATGTGTGTTGAAATATTCCATCGCTTGGCTCCTATGCCATCAAAAGGAAGTACAGCAGCCCGCCGACCACAAAGAGCACGATCAACGAGAGGACAAGATACTGCTGGATGCGTCCCGTTTGAATGGGGCGAAGATTTCTGCCAAACCACCAGGTCACTTCTGCGGAACCATCGCCGAAGAAATGATTAATGACGGGCAGGTCAAAGTAATTGCGGATCGCGCTTCCGACTCCGCCGGTAGCGGGTCCAAACAAGTGGAGAATGCCATCGATGAAGCCTTTATCCATCCACTTCGAAACGAATACCTCAGAGAACCAAACAGCGGGCCTGATGAACACGACGTTATAGAGTTCATCCACATACCATTTGTTCTTGAGGACGGGGATCTGTAATTTGTCTTCCGCGGGAGATTGAACGTTGCGATATGCAAAGTAGCCAGCCGTCAAACCGCCGAGCGCAACAAGGAGAGATGTGCCAAGTGGAACGATGTTGAAAGCAAGTTCTTCAGCATGTTCATGAAGCATTGAGCCGACAAATTCGTGGAACCAGTTCGGGACAAGTCCGCCGGTGATCCAGTGCGGCATACCGACCCAGCCGTAACCTACAGCAAAGACGGAGAGCACCACAAGCGGGAGGGTCATGGTCCACGGAGTTTCGTGAGCGTGTTTGGCTTCTTCTGTGCGGGCTTCACCAAAGAAGGTCAAGGTGATCTGGCGCATAGTGTAAAAAGCCGTCATGAAGGCAGCAATGGCGAGGGTGAAGAAGATCACGTAATGGTGGTGAGCCCACGCATCAGCAAGGATTTCATCCTTAGACCAGAAACCAGCCGTCACCAAGGGGAAGCCAGAGAGAGCAAAGCCCCCAATGAGGAAGGTCCAGAACGTGATGGGCATCTTGTGTCGCAGACCGCCCATGTTGAACATGTCTTGGGGGTCCACTTTGTGATTGCCAGTGTGAAGAACACCGTGTTCCATACCGTGAATAACGGAACCGGAACCGAGGAAGAGCAAAGCCTTGAAGAAAGCGTGCGTTACCAGATGGAAGGTCGCTGCCACATAGGCGTGGATGCCGAGAGCGGCGATCATGAAACCCAACTGGGAAATGGTCGAATACGCCAGAACGCGTTTGATGTCGTTCTGAGCAACAGCTATGGTCGCAGCAAAGAGCGCCGTGAAACCACCGATGAACGCCACAACAGTCATGGTCCTTTCATCAAGACTGATGATCGGGAACATGCGAATGACCGCATACACGCCCGCAGAAACCATCGTCGCTGCATGGATCATGGCACTGACCGGGGTCGGACCTTCCATCGCATCTGGCAGCCAGACATGCAACGGGAACTGGGCAGACTTACCCACCGTGCCAATGAAGAGCAGGAGACCGATCAAACCTGCAGCAGAAAGACCAAACACACCCGTCGGAACAGAAGCGAGGGCGTGGAGAACTTCTTCGCTGAAGATATCCTTGAAAGAAAGTGAACCGGTCACGCTATACAAGAAAGCGATGCCCAGCAGCATGAACACATCGCCGATACGGGTGGTCATGAAGGCTTTGATGGCTGCATTGCGAGCGGATTCTTTTCCGTACCAGAAACCGATCAACAAGTAGGAACATAAGCCCATGATTTCCCAACCAACGAACATGGTCAACACATTGTCGGAGACGACCAGAGTGAGCATACCGAACGCGAACAAGCCAATGAAGGCAAAGAAGCGCGAGTACATCGGTTCGATGGAAGGAACGGTGTGACCGTGAACGGTCGCGCCATGAGGTGGTAAACCAGCATGGTCGTGGTCACCTTCGGGTTGACCGAAGTTATGGTAACCAACGCTGTAGATGAAGATCATCAGCACACACCAGGCTACGAAGAATAAAACTGTAGCAGAGAGTGGATCAATGAGTACGCCGATCTTCAAATAAGTATCGCCCGTCGGCAGCCAATTGATCGCCGATTCAAACGGGTGTTCAGAAAGATGTTCCACACCCAAAGCGCGGATAAACACGATCATCGCACCGAGCCACGAGAGGAAGGCTGCGCCCACCGCAATGGTGTGGCTAAGCGCCTTGCTCTTATTCGTGAACAGGACGATCAAGAAAAATGCCAGCGCAGGCGGGAGGGGAAGTAACCAGATCAAAGTTTCAGTAGACATAAACTCCCTACCACTTCAACATATCGAGTTCATCTGCGATCACCGTATTGCGGCGGCGATACACAGAAATGACCAAAGCCAGACCAACCGAAACCTCAGCAGCGGCAACAGCGAACACAATGATGGAAAAGACCTGCCCACTCATTGAGGTAAGCACATCGCTATAGCGCCAGAACGAAACGAGGTTGATGTTCACAGCGTTGAGCATCAACTCAATGCCGAGAAGGACCGCGATGGCATTGCGTCGCACCAGCACACCGAACAAGCCAATGCCGAACAAAGCCGCCGCGAGCATTAAGTACCATGAAAGAGGAACCATTTGTATGCGCCTCCTATTTCTTATTGAACGCGACGTACACCGCGCCCACCAACGCTGCCAACAAAAGGACAGACGCCACTTCGAACGGCAGGACATACGCCGTAGGCGAAACAAGTGCTTCGCCTAACAGGCTGATCGCATCGAACCCCGCCGGGAGTTCTGCCGCTGTCTTCGAGAAGCCGCTCCAACCCGAAAGCAGGAACGCCAACCCGGCAAATGTCAGCACAGCCACCATTGCACCCGCCCACCAATTCTTATTCAATTGCGGACCAGAGTCGCGCATATCTTTACGAGTGAGCATTACAGCAAAGATGAAGAGGATGGCAATGGCACCAATGTAAACAACCACCTGAACTACAGCAATGAAGTTTGCATTCAAAAGCGCATATACCACCGCCACACCGAATAACGTGGAAACAAGCCACAATGCAGCGTGTACGAGATTGCGGGTCGTTACCACCATCACCGCAGAGATGAGAGTGTATAAAGCGACCACGAGGAAAATTATTTGAGCACCAGTCATGTCACATTCTCCCGATTAGTGCGAGGCTTCCGCCACCTTTTTGGGACCCTCCACACGTTCGCGTTCCTGGCGGGTGGCAGAGCGTGCGATCTCGAGCGCGATCCAGCCGGTAACTACATTCGCGAGGAACATGCCTAGAACATAGAGCCAGGTCGGAGCGGAGTCGAGAAGCGCGTTTATCAACGCAGTTACCAACAAAAGGGCGAAGGATAACGGAGTGAGGAACTTCCAGTTAAAGGAAAGCATCTGATCGATACGGATACGCATCATGGTGTACTTGACCCACATGATGACCCAGTAACCCAGCATCGCTTTGATGATAAGAACCAAGATCGCAAGGAACGGGCTGACCTGTTCCAAGCCAAAGAAGCGATACCCACCGAAGAAAAGGATCGCCCAAAAACCGCCAAAGGTAAAGGCATGCAAAAGTTCGCCCGCATAGAACATGCCGAACTTCATGCCGGAATATTCAATATTAAAGCCGGAGACCAGTTCCGACTCGCCTTCTGCAAGATCGAAGGGAGCGCGTCCCAGTTCGGCGATGGCAGCGATAAGGAAGATCAACGCGCCCAGCGGAGAGATCCACACATACCAAACATTCTGCGCATCAATGATGGCGTTCATGTTCATGGATTGTGCAAAAATGGTGGGGATCAGAAGCATGGTCAACATTGGAACTTCGAATGAGACCATCACTGCCACCTGACGGAAGCCACCGATCATCGCAAACTTATTGTTCGAAGCCCATCCTGCCATGATGATGGAGAGGGTACCGATGGCGCCAGCTGCAATGAGGAACAGCACCCCTACATTCAGGTCTGTGCCGAGCATTACAGGGGCAAGCGGGATCACTGCCCATAAGATCAAAACGGACATCATCGAAAGCACGGGAGCAAGGTTGTATACGACCTTGTCCGCATCGCCGGGGGTTGTATCCTCTTTGATGATGAGCTTGATAATATCGGCGAACGGTTGGATCAAGCCGAAGGGTCCCAAGCGATTGGGTCCCAAACGGTCCTGGAAGCGAGCCACAACCTTGCGCTCGATCCAGACGAGGAAAATGTCCAGCACCATCAACAATGTGATGAGCAGGAGCACACCGAGGAACACCACAAGCACATGTGCACCGGTTTCGTTCATTCCCCAGCCCACAAAAATGCCTTGCAGCCAGTCGGCGGCGACTCTCAGGGGGTCATTCCAGAAACTCATAAATCACTCCTGTTACACAAAGAAAAGGCTGAAAGGAAAAATCCCATCAGCCTTCTCTTCAATTTATTGCGTATTTACGCCCATTCCAACATTCCTTTGCGCCATGTATAAACCAAACCAACTACCAAAATGGCAACAAAGATAATGCCCTCGATCACGGCATACAAGCCGAGTTGACCAAGTTTTACCGCCCACGGAAAGAGGAACACCGCTTCAACATCGAACACCAAAAAGACCAGCGCAAAAATATAATATTGCGCCTTGAACTGAATCCATGCCTCACCTACGGGCTCGATACCACATTCGTAAGTTGATTCTTTGATGGGATTTGGCTTCTTGGGACCAAAAATAAAGCCAGCGGCGATCGCGCCAATTGGGATGATCAGACCCACAATGATAAACAGGGCGACATACAACCACTCATTCATTTATTTCGCTCCATTGGGAAATGTTGTATTACAACTTTAGGGCGCATTGTACCATAAAGAACAAATTAGCCTGCTATTAATGGTTGTCAATTTTTCGGGTGATATTTGTCACTATTTCTTTTTTGGCTTTATAGCCTTCTTTTTTCTCTCTACCAGTCGATCAAAAAGGTACTGGGCGATCTCCTTGAAGAACGGAAAGCCAACTATGCTTCCCAGCACCGAACCCACCACCCCAGAACTCTTTACAAAGTTGGTTGAGAACCCGAAAAAGTCCACTACTTTGACCTCAATGAACTGAACGGAGATCTCGATCCGATCTTGCTCTTTCGTTTCGCGGTCTTCAAAATTCAGGAACAGATGAACCACCCCATCAAATGATGGTCCCACATTTTCGGCGCGGACGGTCCAAGTGAACTTGACAGGTCTCCCCTGTTTCAATGGCTGGTACGTTGGACCAGGCGGCTCGATATCCAGTCCCGCCATCTGGATGAACGCCTCAGCAGTGACGTTGTGAGTAGCATAGAGGTTGGGAATTTCGATCACTTCCCCTTCGACAACATTCCCCTCAAATTGGGCTGTCGGAGTGATGTTGCCTTTTTCATCCACATCGAGTGTGAGAATGATGATATCGCTGCCAGAACCAAGTTTGATGACAGGCGGATATTCCAACGTTAAGAAGCGAAACTCAGGAAGTGCCGGAGCGGGTCCTTCCCCGCCGGTCACTGGGATGAGAACCTCAGCGGTTGGCGTCGCTGGACTTATTACAGGCGGGATCGAAGTCGTTTGGATGGAAATAGAAGTTGGAGAATCAGATGGCGCTTCGGTTGCGACAGGTGCGCCGCATGCGATGATCGCCATGGACACTATCCACGCGGCGAGTAGCAAGGAAAGGCTGCGGGGAGATAAAAGTCTGGATTTCATGCCACAGGTTTCAGATCAAGGTGAAGCGAAGACGGGGTTGGTAGCTGCATCTCTGTTGGGGCAATCGTCTGGGTCTTGGTCACACGCGGGTTTGGAGAATATCCCCAAACCAAAAGCACAATGGAAATCGTCCAAATAACAATGGCAAGGATGAGACGGATTTTTCTCACCGCTGCACCTCTTCGACTTCAATGTACCATTTCACACGTGTACCAACCCTGTCACGAAGTTGCCAGGCAACAGGTTTGGGCATTTCGCTGAATGCACGGCGAATA
>SXGT01555178.1_pt1 | contig 13745 bp, 10 predicted proteins | sample 3176221 | NCBI WGS metagenome assembly SXGT01 (sample SAMN11356862, study PRJNA531348) | freshwater metagenome | isolation source: freshwater sample F1-120 | place: China: Fuxian Lake, Yuxi | collected 2017-12-25 | reverse complement strand
CCACCGAGCGTCTCCCACGCCGCGCCGGTCCATCGCCGGACGTAGACCTGCGTGATCCCCAAGAAGCTCTGGTACGCGACGTAGGGAACGCCGTCGTGGATCGCGATCGACGGGCCGACCGCCTGCTCGCCGGCCGCCTGCACCTGACCACCGAGCAGGACCCAGGCGCTGCCGTTCCAGCGCGCAGCATGCACCGAGTAGCCGTTCAGCGTCGATTCGGCCCAGGTCAGATAGGGCGTGTCGCCGTCGAAGGCGAGGTCGACGTGGCTCACCGAGTGGCCGATCGCGTACGCGGTGTCGGGATCGACCTCGAGATCCCCGCCGTCCCGCACCCACGTCGTGCCTTCCAGGTGCGCGGCGCGGACGTGGGTGCCCTCGACCCACGCGACCTGGAGCCGGGACGTGCCGGCGGCGATGGCCAGCGAGTCGGTCGGGACGCCGCCGCTGGGCGAGCCGTCGTCGACCCACGTGGCGCCGACCTGGTGCCGCACCCGGAGCGAGTTGTCGGCCACGCGCTTGTAGGCCACGTACGGCACGCCGTTGCGGCTGGTCAGCTTCTGGTAGCCGGTGTCCTCGGGGATCTCTGCGCCGATGACCTCCTGGGTCTGCCAGGTGCGCGGCGTGACGAAGAACCACTGATTCGCCGTGACGTCGCCGACCTGGATGCCGACGCGGCCGCCGCCCTGGCCATCGAGGGTGTCGGCGAGGCCGGTCTGGGAGACGAAGCCGATCTCGGGATCGTGGGTCCACACCGGGTTGACCAGGATCGAGTTGCCGTAGGCGTCGTAGCCGAGGGCGTCGAGCTGGACCCGTGTGCCCTCCTTGACCACGAGCGTGCCCTCGATCTCGACGCCGAACTCGTCGAGGAACGCGATGCGCGCCAGCGCGCCGTTGAAGACGGTCACCGGCAGGGCGGCGCTCTCGGCGCCGAAACCGGCAGTGACCTGACCGACGCCCACCGTGCGGGCCTGAAAGGTCACGCCGGTCGCGCCGATGGTGGTGAGGCCGATGCCGTCGCTAGCGGCGGCGGTTTCGGGCACCAGCGCGTAGGTCGCGGTGGTGTTGTCCCGGCCCTGGACCGTGAAGGTCCGCTCGAACCCGGCCGCGATGGCGGGCGTGGCCGGTGACAGCGTGAGCGTGCCGGCCGCGTGGGAACGCGTGATGTCGACGGTGGCCTGCGTGCTCTGCCGCGGCGCGCCCAGGTTGTCGACCGACGTCACGTAGTACTCGAGGTCGGTGGTCCCGACGTCGGTGATCTCGCTGCCCGGGATCAGGGCGCCGAACGTGTCGAGCGTGGTCTCCGCGGTCATCGGCAGGCTGACGAAGTTGCCGCTGGTCGCGGCCGACCGGTAGTGCAGCCGGGCGCCGGCGATCGAGCCACCGACGTCGTAGTCGCGGATCGTCGCGCGCACGTAGACCGGCGCGCCGGCGCGGATCAGCGCCGGGATCGCGCTCTGCAGCGCGACCGTGGGCGCGTTGTTGCCGGGCACGAGGCCGGCGGCCATGGCGACGTAGAGCGTGAAGTGCTCGACCCGGGCCGTGATGAGGCCGCTGACCGGATCGGCCTCGCCGCCGATCGAGAAGTAGCGACCGAGCTCGTCGTCGAAGTACGCGAGCTGGAGCGTGCGGCCATCGAGGCCCTGCGCCGCCAGCGCGGCGGCGTCGTACGGCATGGTCAGGATCGCCGGGCGGGCGAGCGCGAACTGGGTGCCCGGCGGCGAGAACCGGAACGACGCACCGGCGACGGTGAAGCCGTCGGCGTCGCCGGCCGGTGCCCCCGCTTCGGCGGCGATCGCGATCACCGTGTCGGCCGCCAGCGAGCCCGGCGGGATGGTGAGCGTCACCTCGTCGCCCAGGTGCACCGTGCCGCCGGTGGCGGCGCGGATCAGGGTGCCGTCGGGCGGGACGTCGGGTTGGTCGGGCGGCTCGGTGCCGCAGCCACTGGCCAGCGCAGCGAGCACGAACGGAGGGATGAGCCGGGAGGGACGTGTCGGTGTGTGCGTCATTTTCGGAGGGCCTCGAACCAGAAGACTGGCGGCCAGCCAGATCCGTCACGACGCCGGTGTCGATTCTGCCAACGCGTGGAAACCACGAGGGTGCTGGGCTACCGTCGCGAGGTGACGCGACCGCCGATCGACCAGACCGCCATGCGGGCGCGGGTCGAGGGCGTCCTCGCCGGGCACGACGGTGCCTGGCCCACGCTGGTCGAGCTGCTCTCACCTCACATCGAGGAGATCGTCCGCAGCTCGCGCGCGATGGGCCCGCTCCGCGATTCCGACGATCACTGGCGCAACGTCGCCACCGACGTGCTGACCAAGCTGGCGCGAAACGATCACCGAGCCCTGGCGCTGCTCGAGCACTGGCTGGCCGCGAACCCCGACAAGACCTGCAGCGACTGGCTGCGCATCGTGGTGACCAACGTGACGCGCGACTATGTCGGCAGCCAGCTCGGCAGCGGTGCGCCGGGCCCGGGGATGGACGAGGCGTCGGCGAAGAAGCGCCTCTTCCACACCCTGGCCTCGGCCCTGCCCGACGGCGATCAGGGGCCCTCGCACCGTCCGCCGGTCACCGATCAGCAGACGGTTCGACAGGTCCTCGACTACGCCGCGGCGCACCTCACGCCGGAGCAGCTCGCGGCGCTGGAGGGCTGGCTCCGCCACGGTGACTTCGTTCGCATCGGTGAGGAGGCCGGTGACGCGCGCGACGCCGGCCGCGCCGGTGAGCGTCTGGTGCGCGCCGCCCTGGCCCGGCTGCGGCGACGATTCGCGCCCGACTCCGACGGCTGACGCTCCGATCAGGTGCCGTCGCCGGCCAGCGTCCGCGCGATGCGCTCGATCCGCTCGACCTGCGCGCGCCCGATCGCGTCGTCGGCGATCGACGCCAGCGCCCGCGCCAGCTCGACGACATCCTGGTAACGCGCGTCCGGAGCTCGCGCCAGACACGTCGTGATCACCTGAGCCAGCCCCGCCGGCGCCTCGACCAGCGGCGCGGGCGGCTCGGTCCAGATGCGGAGCGCGAGCTCGACGGGCGAACCCTCGGTGGAGAACGGCAGGCGCCCGCTGACCAGGTGGTAGAGCGTCGCGCCGAGCGACCAGACGTCGGTGCGAGCATCGACGCTGCGGCTGGAGCGCAGCTGCTCGGGCGACATGTACGGGAGCGAGCCGAGGCGGACGCCGGTCGCCGTGAGACCCGCGGGGGTCATCTCCGGCGGTGGTTTTGCGATGCCGAAGTCGAGGATCTTCACGAGCGGCGAGCCGTCCGGCCGGGCCGTGCAGAACAGGTTGGCCGGCTTGAGGTCGCGGTGCACGATCCCGCGCCCGTGGGCCTCGATCAGCCCCGTGCACACCTGCAGGGCGTGCTCGATCACCGACGCGCCGGCGATCGGCCCGCCGCGCTCGAGCCGAGTCTGCAGGTCCTCGCCTTCGAGGTGCTCCATCACCATGAAGGGCTCACCCGTGGGCAGCTGGCCGAAGGTGAGGACGCGACAGACGTGCTCGCTGCGCAAGCGAGCGCCCAGCCTGGCGTCGCGCACGAACCGCTCGACGGCGTCGTGGGCGCCGAGAATGCGACGGTGCATCACCTTGACGGCGACGGTCTGCCCCGTGGTCACGTGGCGCGCGCGGTAGACGATGCTGGAACCACCGCGTCCGATCGCGGCGTCGATCCGCAGGTTGTCGACGCGGGTGCCCGGCGCGAGCGTGAGGCCGTCCTCCTCGTCCGCGCCGGTGTCCACGGCCGGTGCCCGCAGCAGCGCCGCCGCCTCCCGGCAGGCCTCGCAGTCGGCCAGGTGATCGGTGAGCGTCGCGGCGTCGGCGCCCGCGAGATCGGACCGGACCAGGAGCGGGTAGAAGGCGTGGCAGCGACTCATGTACATTGTCGGCGATGCAAGAGGGCGACCTCTTCCTCGAACGGTACCGGATCGAGCGCGTGCTGGGCAGCGGCGGAATGGGGCTGGTCGTCGCCGCCACCGATCTCCGGACCGAACAGCAGGTGGCGCTCAAGTTGCTCCGCCACGAGCGGGCCCGGGATGCCGACGCGGCGGCCCGCATGCTCCGTGAGGCCGAGGCCGTCACGCGTCTGGTCGGGCGACACAGCTGTCGCGTGCTCGATGTCGTGTGGAGCGACGAGGGCGAACCGGTGCTGGTGATGGAGTTGCTCGAAGGAGAGGATCTGGCGCGCACGCTGGCCCGGGTCGGTCGGCTGTCGGAGGCCGAGGCCGTGCAGGCGGTGCTCGATGCGTGCGAAGGCGTGGCCGAGGCCCACGCGATGAGGATGGTCCACCGCGACCTCAAGCCATCGAACCTGTTCCGCGCCAGGGAGCTCGACGGCACCAGCGTGGTCAAGGTCATCGACTTCGGCGTGGTCAAGAACGAGCTCGCCGACGCGCCGGCGCTCACCACGACGACCTCCATGGCCGGGTCGGTGGCCTACATGTCCCCCGAGCAGCTGCGCAAGCTCGCCGTCGATGCCCGCGCCGACGTGTGGAGCCTCGGGGTGGTGCTCTACGAGCTGATCGCGGGCACGCGACCGTTCCCGGCGCAGACCATCACCGACGCCAGCATCCGCATCGCGGTGGAGGCGCCGGAGCCGCTGCCGGCGTCGGTCAGCGCGCCGCTGGCCGACGCGATCGCGCGATGCCTGGAGAAGAACCCGCTCGATCGCTTCCAGGACGTCGCCGAACTCGCCGGCGCGCTGGCGCCGCTGAGCGCGGGCGGCGGCGATCAAGCCGCGCGCGTCGCGCGGGTCCTCGATCGTGCGGGCGTGCGGGCGCGGCAGCGCACGACCGTGCCGGCCGTGGCGCGCGCCGTCCCGCCGCCGAGCCCGGCCACGCCGGCGAGCGTGCGCGTTCGCGATGCCATCGCCCGCCACTGGTTCGTGATCGGCCTGGGCGTGCTGGTGTGGTCGCTCGCGCTCCTCCTGGGGTCGTTCGCCGTCGACGATCGGCTCAACCAGTTCGCGATCGCGGGCAAGCCCACGGGGTACGTCAGCTCGTTCAACTGGACCTTGGTCCACACGTTCTTCTGTCCGCTCACCATCGCGGTCATCGGGTCGCTGCTCCAGGCGATCCACGCCTCGATGACCCGGCTCGGCGAGGCCTGCGTGTCGACCTGGAACGCCGTCTCCGGGCCCATGCTCGCTACCTGGGTGATCCTGGCGGCCATCCTCGGCATCGGCTACACGACGGTCGAGTGGAGCTTCGTCACCACCGGACGCTGCGACAGCGGCACGTTTCTGGGCTGGCCCAACCAGCTGTGCGAGGTCGCCGGCGGGAGCGCACCGGCGGTCACGTTCATGGTGCTAGCGGCGGTCGCGCAGGCGGTGATGCTCTCGGCGGGATGGCTGCTGCTGAGCGTCGTCATCTGGCTCTCGGTCATCTGCTTCGGCGTCCGGCGGCGGCTGCCCCTCGACGGTGAGGGCCAGATCGCGGTCGGCCGGCTGTTCGGCCTGGCGACCTGGGGATGGGCCGCGCTGGTGGCCGCGTTGTACGTGGCACGGCTGTGGAGCGTCCATCTCGCCACCGCCGACACCCAGGGCGTGCTGGCCACGGTGATGGCCGGCGCGCCGTCGAGCTTGTTCGAAATCTCGGCGCGGACCCAGACCGACTGGGGCTCCATGATCGCCGGCGCCATCATGCTGGTCGCCGCGACGGCACCGCTGGCGCTCCTGCGCCTTCGCGCCGGACCTTCGCCATCTCCCGCGGCGGCCACGGTCTGGCGAGCCGCGCTCGCCCTCGGCGGCGTGGGGCTCCTGTCGATGACGTTCCCGCGCCTCGGATTCTGGCTGTTGCCCGCGCTGGGGATCACGGGCTTCGCGGTCGGGCAGGTCCGACGCGCGCTCCTCGGCGCGCTCCCGCCCCGCGGGGTCCAGGGGTAGGTTGCGCTCGCACCAGGGGCGGCTACGGTGGACGCATGAAGCTCGCCGGCACCGTCAGCGTTCGCGTCGCGGGGGAAGACATCCTGCGCAATCCGCGTCTCTGGGACAAGGTCAAGTCGACCTTCGGGGCCACGCCCGACCTGCGCACCGGGCGGCGCAAGGCCGCGCTCGAGGCCGCGGCCGTGGTCGACGCCGTGCGCGACGCGCTGCGCACGCTGGGGGCGACCAACGCGGTGTCGCTGGTCGTCGACGACATCGTCCTGTTCCAGGACCGGGACGGCCGCGCCGACGATCTCGGCGATCTCTTCCTGGCCTTCCACGAGCAGTCCGACGCGCTCGGTGGCGACTTCAAGCTGCTGCGTCTGGCCGTCGAGCACGTCGAGGCCGGGCTGCACATGGTGGTCGAGGTCCAGGCGCGCGGCGAGCACGCCGCCGACGAGGCGGCGGTGCGGGTCCTGATCTCGGGCCGCATCCACGAGCTCGAGCCCCGCAAGGGCGAGGACGCGGCGACGTACCGGGCCCGGGTCGAGCCGCTGACCAAGGACACCGCGATGATCGACGTCGCCCGGCTGCAGTTCGAGAGCTTCGTCACCCGCGTACGCGACGCGATCGGGCGCGCCATGCCCGAAGCCAACGCCGAGGTGGTGCGGGCCGAGGCCCAGATCCAGCGGCCCGGCGGCAAGGAAGCCGAAGCGCCCGGACCCAACGATCGCCGGTACGACCCCTACGACAACTACTACCCCAGCCCGATGGGCATGATGATGAACATGATGATGTGGTCGGCGATCTTCTCGATGGCGATGCCGCCGCACGTGACGGTGGTGAACCACGTCGGCGAGCCGGTCGGGACCGCCGACACCCCGGGCATCGAGCAGGCCGATCCGGCGCCGGCCGAGTCCATGGCCAGCGAAGGTGATGTCGGTGGCGATGGCGGCGACGTCGGCGGTGGCGACGTCGGCGGCGACTTCGGCGGGTTCTTCGAGTGACCGTGGCCGGCCGACTCAGTGGCCGCCGCCGCCACGAGTCGGCCGCGCGTTCCAGATCTTGAGGGCAAGGGCGAAGCCGATGATGGCGATCGGGATCATCGCCGCCGGCCAGATGTACCAGTTGTCGAGATCCTTGGCGGCGGGGTTCGAGACCAGGCAGTCGTTGGCGTCGCGGATCTTGGAAGCGGGCAGGTAGGCGCCGTACAGGAACGACTGCGCGGTCGAGCCCAGGTAGACGAAGCCGTCGATGATGCCGACCGCCATGCCGGTGTTCTTCTTGCCGGCGAAGTCGGCCGACGCGGTCGCGGTCAGCATGCCGTGCACGCCGATGATGGCCATCGACATGAGCGCGACCACCCAGCCGATCATCTCGGGCGCCGCGAACAGCGGGATGATGGCCACCGCGCCCACCACCATGATGCCGTAGAGCACCGCCGAGACCGGGCTGCGCCGCGAGTTGAACAGGTGATCGGAGATGGCGCCGGCGAAGATGCCGCCGGTGATGCCGGCGATGCACGAGACCATGCCCCAGTTCTGGAACACGAAGCTCTTGCCCATGCCCACGCCGTTGCCGAAGTCGACGCCCCACTGGAGGATGGCCTGGCGCAGGAACCCCGAGCACAGCTCGATGAACGAGATGACCAGGATGACCGGGTGGGTGAGGATCTTGACGAAGACCTGGCGGACCGAGAGGTGCTCGCCGGTGGTGGCGTCGCCCAGATCGAAGTCGGGGTGTCCGGTGTCGGAGGGTTGATCGCGCACGAACAGCGCCGACAGCACGAAGAAGAGCACCAGGATCGCTGCCGGGATCCAGAACAACCACTCGATCTCGAGATCGAGCGCGATGCGTTTGCCGACGTCGTACGCGAAGTACAGGCCGAGCGAGATCAGGATGCCGAAGATGCCGCCGAAGGTGCCGCGCTCGCGCAGGTGGAACCACGCCGCGTTGACCTTGACGATCGATACCGCGCCGAAGCTCTGGAAGTACATGTTGAGCGCGAACGCCATCGAGAACGCGGTCACGGTCGACATGCCCAGGGTCTCGCCGGTCATGGCCATGTAGCCCATGAGGGCGTTGGCGGCGGCCGAGCCGGCCGCGGAGATGAGGATGGTGGTGCGGCCGCCCCAGCGATCGGTGAGCGGGCCGTTGAGCAGGAAGGAGATGCCGTAGACCGCCGAGCCGACGCCGAACACCGCGCCGTACTCGGCCTCGGTCAGGCCGATGCCCTGGAACTGCTTGATGTTGTAGCGGCCGAAGTAGAGGAACGAGTAGGTGAGGCCGAGCGGCAGCCAGTTGAGCAGGCGTCGCCGCCGGAACGCGATCGAGTGGCCGAGGTCGACGCGGGGCAGCCGCGCGACGACGATGACGATGACCAGGATCAGGATGCCGATCGGGATGAGGTCGCTCTTGAGATCGCGGGGCGGGCTCGGCGTCTTCTTCTTGCACTCGACCTTGGCCGGCGCGGTCGCCGGTGCGGGCGCGAGCGCTGGCGTCGTCGGGCTGGCCGGCGCGGCGATCGAGGGACTGGAAGGCTGCGCGGTGGCCGGCGTATCACCGCCGAACCAGATCCACGCGCCGAAGAGGAGCTCGACGATCAGGACGATTGCGAACGTTCGGCCCCGGGTACCACCACGAATTGACATCGACGGACCGGCAACCTACTCGTGGCGATGGCGCGACGGCAAGGGCGCGGTGCGTGACGTTCACGTGACAGAGAATCTGGGGCTAGACTCGCTGCCGTGACCCACTCCCGAGTGGCCGGCTGGTTCGTCGCCGTGGGGCTCGCGGCCGCCGCGGCCTGTGGCCCGCCGCCGCGGCCGCGTCCCCCCGCCGACCCGTGGCAGAAGGTATCGCTGGCCGACGCGCCGGTCGACCTCTACCTCTACCCCGACCCCATCGAGCGCTACGCGCCCGACGACCGCGGCGCCTACGTGGTGCGGGTGCCCGACGGTCCCGAGCGGCGGGCGGCGCTGGAGGCGGTCGGCGCCAGCGACGACATCACCGGCGAGGACGGCTTCGTGGTGCGGCTCGACGCGGCCAGCCGCGACGCGGTGGCGGCGCGACCGGGCGTCACCGGCGTGGTGATCCTGCAGCCGGCCGATCGTCGCTCGCTGCTCGTCGATCGCACCACCGAGCTGCCCGAGGTCCGCATCGATCTGTTCCGCGATGCGAGTGTCGCCGAGATCGCGGCGGTCAGCGCCTGGGTGGTGGCCCGCGGCGGTCGCGTGTTGTGGCGCGGGCGCGCGGCCCTGCGAGCGCGAATGCCGCGGGAGGCGCTGGCCGAGGCGGCCCGGCTCTCGCCGGTGCGCTGGATCGAGTAGCGGGATCGAGTAGCATCAGCGGATGTCCCTGCGTCTCCGCCTCCTCCTGTCGCTCGCGCTCGCGCTCGCCGCGCTGGTCGGAAGCTCCGGCTGCAAGAAGAAGAACGAAGCCGCCGGCGGCGCCAGCGCCAAGGCCGTGCCCACCGGCCCGGTCAAGGTCGCGCTCGCCCTCGACGAGACCGTGCTGATCGAGCAGGCGACCCTGGCCGGCGGCCCGCACCCGCTCGAGCACCTGGCCAAGCTACCGCCCGCCGGCACCTGGATCGCGGTCGAGGTGATCGATCAGGCCGGCAAGGTGACCACGGTGCTGGCGCCGTCGAAGAACCACGCCGGCGCCGCGCCCGCGCTCTCCGCCGACGATCGCGGTGCGATCTTTGGCCTCTTGAAGGACGGCAAGCTCGAGCAGCCGGTGACGGCGGTGGCCAAGGTCACCGTCAAGACCAAGAGCGACGCCGGCAAACCGGTGGAGGGCATGGATCACGCTCACGGGGGCGGCGGCGGCGACTCGGGCGGTGGCGGCGACCACGGCACCGGCGCCAACGAAGGCGACAAGAGCGTGCGCGCCACCCCCACCGCGGACCTCAAGATCGAGATCGAGACGGCGGCGGGCACGTCGACGTTCACCGGCGACAAGATGGTCGGCCTGCCCGAGGTCAAGGCGCCCACCGGCGACACCGAGACGCCGGGCTGGTCGCTCGTCGACGTGCTGGCCGTGGCCGGCCTCAAAGACGTCAAGGCGGTGACCCTGACCGACGACGAGGGCGCGTCGCTCAAGGTCGAGGGCGCCGACTTCGATCCGGCCAGGGCCATGCTCTACCTCAAGCTCAATCGCTCGGGCGTGATCCGCTTCCGCCTGTTCCGCAAGACCGGCGACGTGTGGGACGTGGCCGGCGAGCTGCGCGGCATCAAGAAGATCAAGGCGGCGTCTTAGTCGGCGAGCTCCGCCGCCAGGGCGGAGCGATCAGCCGGCGCTTGCCGTCGGCGGCCAGCGCCACGCCGGGCTCGTCGAGCTCGTCGCGATCCCACAGCTTGCACGTGACCTGCTTGTGCTGCTGGTCGAGCGCCTCGCAGTAGTTGGTGAACTCGCAGCGGCGGATCTCGGCGCCGGCGCCCTCGCGCATCTTCTGCCACCAGTCGGGATCGGCGAGTGACTGGCGCGCCGACGCGACCAGGTCGCAGTCGCCGCGCTCGAGCGCGGCCTCGGCCTGGTGGAAGTCGCAGATGCCGCCGGCGCCGACCACCGGTGTGGCGTGACCGGCGGCGCGCACCGCGGCGCGCACCGCGGCGGCGAGCGGCAGGTTGCGGCCGAACGGCCCGACGGCATCGGAGTAGATCGTCGGCATGCACTCGTAGCCCGACGGGCCAGTGTACGGGTACACCGACCAGCCGACCTTGGGCAGCTTGGCGTCCTCGAACTTGCCGCCCTTGGAGACCGAGAGGAAGTCGAGGCCGGCGGCGGCGAAGCGGGCACCGAACCAGGCCGCGTCCGCGACGTGGTTGCCGCCCTCGATGACGTCGTCGCCGAGGAAGCGGCAGCCGAGCACCGAGCGCGGGCCGAGCGCGGCGCGGGCGGCGGCGATGACCTCGAGCGGCAGGCGCACCCGCTGCTCGCGCTCGCCGCCGTAACCGTCGCCGCGGGTGTTGAGCGCCGACAGGAACGACGCCATCGTGTAGGCGTGGGCGAAGTGGAGCTCGACGCCGTCGAAGCCGGCGGCCTCGGCGCGCGCCGCCGCGGCCGCGAACAGGCCGGGCAGCACCGCGGGCAGCTCGGCGATGTGGGGTAGATGAGTGTCGGTCACGCGCTCGCGGTAGCCGCGCTCGAGATCCTCGCGCTCGCGCTCGTCGAGCACGGCGGCCAGGGCCGCGTCGTCGAGCGTGGCCAGCGCCGCACGCACGTCGGCCTCGGCGGCGGTGCGCAGCGCGGGGTCACCGCGCTCGGCCAGCGCGTCGCGGTGACGCTGGGTGATGGTGAGGAAGCGAGACAGGAACTTGTCGCGCGGCGGACGGCGGCGGATGGCGAGGAAATCGATGCACTGGATGAGGAGCAGGGTCTCGCCGTCGGAGGCCTCGTGCACCGCGGTGGTCAGGTCGCGCAGGCCGGGCACGAAGCGATCGTGGCCGATGCGCAGGAGCGGCCCCGACGGGATGTCACGGATGCCGGTGGCCTCGACGACGATCACGCCGGGCTTGCCCGCGGCGAAGCGGCGGTACCAGTCGATCACGTCGGGCGTGACCAGGCCGCCCTCGGTGGCGCGCCACGGCACCATGGCCGGGACCCAGGTCCGCTCGCGCGCGGTGCGCGGCCCAAGCGCGATCGGCGAATAGAGGCGCGACGCGGTCGCCTCGGCGGCGCTCGGCCAGGTCACCACGGGGAGCGTGTGCTTCATTCGCTCGCGGGGCTGCCACACGTGCGGGGTGATACCACGAGGGTGGTTCAGGCGTGCGCCGCGGCGGCGCGTGCGCCACAGTGCGCCATGGCCGACATCCAGAAGGGCTCGCGCATCCCCACCGACCTCACGTTCACGGGCGCCGAAGGGCCGGTTCGCCTCGGCGATCTCGTCGGCCACAAGGTGCTGGTCCTCTACTTCTATCCCAAGGACGAGACCACCGGCTGCACCGCCGAGGCCTGCTCGTTCCGCGATCTGTACCAGGACTTCCTCGACGCCGGCGCCGACGTGATCGGCGTTTCCAAGGACTCGGCCGAGGCGCACGAGAAGTTCAAGAAGAACCACCGCCTGCCCTTCCGCCTGCTCACCGACAAAGGCGGCGCCGGCGCGGCGGCGCTGGGCGTGAAGAAAGACTTCGGCCTGTTCCCGGGCCGCGTCACGTTCGTCATCGACAAGACCGGCGTGGTGCGGATGCGCTTCGACTCGCAGATCCAGGCCAGGAAGCACGTCAGCGAGGCGCTCGACATGGTGCGCTCGCTCAACCGCGCCGCCGCGGTCGGCTGAGCGCCGGGACGCGCTACCATCGGCGCATGACGCCGGCCGTTCTGTGTGCGTGGACCGTGTACCTGGCGACGCAGTCGGTGGCCAGCCTCCAGGATCCTCGGCCGGCCAGCCTGGTCGTCGATCAGGCCGCGATCCTCGACGGCGCCACCGAGGCCCGCATCGACACGACGCTGCTGGCGCTGCGCACCGCCACCGGCGTCGAGGTCGCGCTGGTGACGGTCGACGATGTCGACGGCACGCCCAAGGCGTTCGCGACCGCGCTGTTCAACCACTGGCAGCTCGGCAGCGCGGCCAAGAACGACGGCGTGCTGGTGCTGATGGTGATGGGCCAGCGCCGCCTCGAGATCGAGACCGGCGACGGCGTCGAGGGCGCGCTGCCGGCGTGGTGGCTGTCCGAGATGCAGGCCGACAGGATGGTGCCGCGCTTCAAGGCCAAGGACTTCGGCGGCGGGCTCGAGGCCGGCGTCATGGCGATCGCCCAGCGGGTGCAGGCGCTGCCCGGCGAGACCGAGCGCGACGTCAAGCCCGGCGAGTACCACTCCGACGGCGTGGTCACCACTCCGCCGGCCGGCGCGGCGACGACGGGCGGCGAGCCAGCGGGGCCCGGACCGCAGCCAGCTGTGACCACGCCGGGCAGCGGCGGCGGGTCGTCGGGCACGGGCCTGTTCGCGGTGCTGGCCGGGCTCGGCGTGATCGGCGTTGGTGGTGGCGCCGCCTTCGCGATCGGCAAGCGCCGCCGTCACTGCGCGCGCTGCAAGCGCCAGATGCTGGCGCTCGACGAGGTCGCCGACGACCAGCACCTCGACGCCGGCCAGCGCACCGAGGAGAGCATCGGCAGCGTCAACTACGAGGTCCTGATCTGCGCCGGCTGCCAGCAGACCCGCACCCTGCGCCACGGCCGCTGGTTCAGCGGCAAGAGCAAGTGCGACTCGTGCGGCTACAAGACCGAGACCTCGACCTCGACGACAGAGGTCAGCGCCACCTACGACCACGGCGGCCGGGTCCGCGTCACCGAGACCTGCGCCCACTGCAACCGTCACCATTCCTACACCCGATCCACCTCCCGCCTCACCCGCCCTTCGAGCTCGTCGAGCTCGTCGAGCTCGTCCCGGTCCTCGAGCTCCAGCTCGTCCCGCTCGTCGGGCGGCCGCTCCTCCGGCGGTGGCGCCGGCTCGAGCTGGTGACCGGCCGGCCGCTCAGACGGCGCGCAGAGCGGAGACGACCTTCTCGACCGCGTCCTTGGCGTCGCCGAAGAGCATGCGGGTGACCGGCTTGTAGAAGAGCGGGTTGTCGACGCCGGCGTAACCGGCCGCGCGCGAGCGCTTGTTGACGACCACCAGCTTGGACTTCCAGACCTGAAGGACCGGCATCCCGTAGATGGGCGACGACGGGTCGTCCTCGGCGCCCGGGTTCACGATGTCGTTGGCGCCGATCACGATCACGGCGTCGGTGCCGGGCAGGTCGCCGTTGATCTCGTCCCTCTCCAGGACGATGTCGTAGGGCGGTCTCCGGTCCGTGATCGTGGCCACGCTGGTCGGCACGCTGGTGCTGGCGCCGATCTCCATTCGCGCGGCCGCCGCGAGCTGCAGGCTTGCGACCTCGGGCGAGCCGT
>SXGT01873508.1_pt1 | contig 13749 bp, 13 predicted proteins | sample 3176221 | NCBI WGS metagenome assembly SXGT01 (sample SAMN11356862, study PRJNA531348) | freshwater metagenome | isolation source: freshwater sample F1-120 | place: China: Fuxian Lake, Yuxi | collected 2017-12-25 | reverse complement strand
GCGAAGCCGGCCGCGAAGAAAGCCGGGGCGAAGAAGGCCGGGGCGAAGAAGGCGGCGAAGCGGGCCGTCGACCCGATGACCACGAGGGTGGTCAAGAAGGGCGCCTCGAAGGCGGCGAAGAAGGCGTCGGAGTAGCGACGCTCCGACAATTCCCGGCAGTGCTGTGCGGTGGCGCGCAGAATGGGCCCATGAACACTCATCGGGACACTCATCGGGACACTCATCGGACCACCGACCAACTCGATCTCGGGCTCGACCACGTGCGCGCCGCGCCGAGCGACCACGGCACGCTCGAACTCATCGTGCGGCGTCCTGCCGTCGACGCACGCGAGGTCCTCGACTCGGGTGAACTCGACCTCGCTGAGGGGCTCGTCGGCGACACCTGGAACCAGCGCCCGAGCCGGCGTTCGGCCGACGGCGGTCCGCACCCCGACATGCAACTCAACATCATCAACGCGCGTGCGATCGCGCTGATCTGTCCCGACGAATCCCAACGCCCGCTCGCCGGAGACCAACTGCACGTGGATCTCGACCTGAGCGAGACCAACTTGCCGGCCGGGACCCGCCTCGCGATCGGCGACGCGGTGATCGAGATCACCGATCAGCCCCACACCGGATGTGCGAAGTTCGCCGCGCGGTTCGGGCCCGACGCGCTGCAATTCGTGAACGTCGGCGCGGGCACGGAACTGCGGATGCGCGGGATCAACGCCAAGGTCGTGCAGGGCGGCGAGATCCGGCGCGGCGACGCCATCACCAAGCTGGCGTGAAACGCTCGCCCGTCAGTCGGCGGGCGCGTCCCCGGGTGCGTCGGGATCGGTGGGCGGGTCGGGCGCAGGCCGGTGGCCGTGCTGTTCGGCCCAGTCGTAGCGGCTCTCGGCTTCTTCGTAGGCCCGACCCGCGGCCTCTCGCAGGGATTTGACCGGACGCTGGTCCTTCCGGACGGTGAAGTACATGACCGACCCGAGCGGGATCGGGAGCCAATAGGCGGCGAGTCGGTACGACGGGACGCCGATCGCGGCCACGGCGGCGGGCACACCGAACGGCACGAGCGATGCGATCAGTGCCGTCTCGATGATGCCGAGCCCGCCGGGGGTGATCGGGATCACCGCCGCGACCTGCGCGAGACCGAACGCGACGAGCACGCCGACGATGGGCGGCCGCTCCCCGAAAGCCCAGAGGAACACGTAGAGGCTCGCCGCGTCGAGCACCCAGTTCAACGCGGCCCACGCGAACGCGCGGCGCACGAGCGCGGCGTCGGCGAGCAACTCGCCGAGACGTGCCGCGACCTGCTCCACGATCTCGGTGACGCGATCGGGGTCGCCGAACCTGAGCTTCTTCGTGATCGTCTGCAAGGTCCGCTTCGCTCGGTCCTCACCGCGGATCAGGCCGATGACGATCGACGCCGCGCCGAGCAGGACGACCGCGCCGACCGCGGCGACGATCCCGTACTGCGGGCCGACGCCATACAGGGGAATCGACACGAGCAGCGCGACCCACAGCAAGAGGTTGAGGACGCACGCGGAGGCGAGCCCCGAGGCTGCGAGTGCGAATCCGGCATCCGGGCCGGCGACGCTGTTGGTGGTGAACAGCCGATAACCGAGCGCGGTGCCCGCCGCAGAACCCGCGGGGACCACGTTGGTCAGTGCCTTCGTGGCGAGCTGGATCCGGAACACTCGAAAGATCCCGATGATGTTGTGGGGCAGCGTGGTGCGCGTGAGTTGGGAGTACGCGAGCAACGCGGCGAGCTGCAGTGCGAGACCGAGCACGAGGAACAGCGGCTGCACGTTGCCGAGTGTGCGGATCGCCTTCTCGGTTCCGGCGAGCTGGGGCAGGACCAGGTAGTAGACGACGAAGACGAACGCGACGATCTTCATCGTGCGGCGCACGTGGCGGCTCGCCGGGGAGCGCTGCTCCGTGCCTCCCGCGGTGCGCTCGGTGGGGCCGCCCGCGGTGGGCTGGGTAGGGGCAGCGGCATCGGTCATGAGGCTGGCCTTCCCGCGGCGAGCGAGCAGCGAGGGCGCTCCGGGCGGCTCGACGTGGGCGATCGGGCGAAGTTACCAGCGGCCGGGGCTCGCGACGTTCCTAGGATCGGCGCATGACAGCGTGCGCGTTCGTGGTCCTCGAAGGGGGCGAGGGCAGCGGGAAGAGCACCCAGGCGCGGCTGCTCGCCGGTCGACTCGAAGGGGAGGGGCGGGAGGTCGTCCTGACGTTCGAGCCGGGTGCCACACCGCGGGGTGCCGCGCTGCGCGCCGCGCTGCTCGACGACGACCGGCCGCTCGATCCCCGGGCGGAGTTGCTGTTGCTGTCCGCGGACCGCGCCCAACACGTCGAGGAGGTGATCCGCCCGGCGCTCGAGCGCGGCGCGATCGTGGTCTGCGACCGGCACGCGCCGTCGTCGATCGTCTACCAGGGCGACGCGAGGGGTCTCGGCGTGGACTCGGTCGCCGAGATCTGCCGGTACGCGACGGGCGGCCTGCTCCCCGACGTCGTCGTCGTCCTCGACGTCTCCGAGCAGGTCGCGAGCGAGCGACGTCCCGAGGCGACCGATCGCATCGAGCGCGCAGGTCCCGAGTTCCATGCGCGGGTGCGCGCCGCGTACCGGTCGCTCGCGCCGCAGTTCGGCTGGCTGCTCGTCGACGGCGAAGGCACCCCCGACGTCGTCGCCGAGCGGGTACGAGCGACCGTGTCGCCCGTCGTCGACCGCAGGTAGCGTCGGCTCGATGACCGTGAATGCACCGCCAGCGAACGCGGGCCCGTGAACGCGCCGCCCGCGACCATCGCCGCAGGCCTGATCGGCCAGGAACGGATGCTCGCAGTCATCGAGGCCGCCGCGGCGCGCCCGGTGCACGCCTACCTCGTGGCCGGGCCGCGCGGGGCGGGTGCCGAGATCGCAGCCCGCTGCCTCGCCGGCCGGCTGCTCGGCGCCGACGAGCGGTCGTGGCGGCTGATCGAACGCGGGATGCATCCCGACGTCGTGGAGTTCGAACCGGCCGGCGCGACCTACAGCGTCGAGGAACTCCGCAAGGTCATCATCCCCGAGACGATGCGCGTGCCGGTCGAGGGCGACTACAAGGCCGTGATCGTGCGCGACGCGGAGCGCCTCAGCGCGAATCGCAGCGCGGGCAACGCGTTCTTGAAGGCGCTGGAGGAACCTCCGCCGCGGACGGTCATCATCCTCGTCACGGTTGCGGTCGACGATCTGCTCCCGACGATCCGCTCACGATGCTCGCGGGTCGACCTCGACGCCGTGGGTGACGACGAGGTCGAGGCGGCACTGATCGCCGACGGTGTCGAACCGGCCGCTGCCACGCGCGCCGCGGCACTCGCGGGCGGGCAGGTCGCGCGTGCGCGCGCACTCGCAGGTCGGCTCGCCGAATTGCGGTTCGCGTTCGCGTCGGCGCCCGGTCGGCTCGACGGCACCGGTGCGACGGTGGCAGCCGTTGCTGCCGATCTCCACGGGGAGCTCGAACGCGCGGCCGAGGAGGTCGTCGCCGCGCACGAGGCGGAACTCGTCGAGTTCGACGCGGCGATGGTCAGGCAGGGGTACGCGCCGCGCGAAGCGCAGCGACTCCGCAAGCGGGTCGAGGCGCGTCAGAAGCGCGAGGCCCGTCGCGCCCGGATCGACCACATGCTCGAAGGTCTCGGGGCGATCGAGTCGGTCGTGTTCGACGTGTTGCAGGGCGGCGAGGTTCGCAACGACGACATCGCGTTGCCGTCGTGGTCGCCGTGGGTATGTGCCGATGCGCTCGCCGCCTGTCGCAAGACGCGCGACGCGGTCGTCGTCAACGAGAAGGGCACGTTGCAGCTCGAGCACCTGCTCTTCGAGATGTACGACCCACGCTGACGGCTTGCCGCCGGGAACCCGGCGAACTGCTCAGGCCTCGGTGTTTCCTGCCGAATCGGAGACGATGAGCTCTGTCATTTCCGAGCGCGGGGTACATCCGCGGACCCTGCTGGCCTGCGCGGCGGGCTGCGTCGTCGCGAGCGCGCTCCTGGCGCTGCCCCGCGTGTTCAGCCTGCATGTGGCCGGCTACCTGCTCGGTTCGTTCCTGACGATCCTGCTGGTCGCCCTGTATCGGCGCACCGACCTCGAGCGTCGCGCGCTGCCCGACTATTTCGCACACCCCGGTCTCGCCGTCGCCGCGACCGCGCTCGCGGGGCTCGGGACGCTCGTTGCCGGTCTTCATGTCTGGTGGATCGCCACCGAACTGGCGGGTTGACCGATGCGATTCCGCGCGGCGGTCTCGACGTTCGCGCTCGCCGCGCTGTCGCTCCTGGGCGCGACGGTCGCGATCGTCGCCGACACCGAGCCCGTGCGAGCCGACCCGACGAGCGACACGCTGCGCGGTCTCGCGTCGTGCCTCCACGAACGTCACTCGCTGTCGGTGGTGCTGCTGGTCGACACGTCAGGCAGCTTGAAGACGACCGATCCACGCAACGACCGGATCGGCGCCGCGCGCCTCGCGCTCGCGAACTTCGCATCGCTCGCGGCCGTGAGCGACGGAGGACGCACGCCGGAGATCGAGGTCCTGCTCGCCGGGTTCGCGAGCACGTTCGACATCGTGGTGCCCTGGACTCCGCTGACCCCCGACTCGCTCGGATCGTTCGCGGCACCGCTCGACTCGTTCGCGACCCGCAACGACGGGATCGACACCGACTTTCCGACCGCGCTGATCGGCGCGCAGTCCCAACTCGACGGTCGTGGCGACCGGACGTGCCGTGCGGTGCTGCTGTTCACCGATGGCAAGTACGACGTGGTCGACGGCAACTCGCAACGTCGGCGCGATGCAGGATTGGTCAAGGTCTACGCGCCCGACATCTCGTTGGCGGTTCCGGGCTCCGGCGCGCAGGTCGAGGCGCTCGGCCGCGACTTCTTGTGCCGGCCCGACGGCCTCGCCGACACGATGCGCTCCACTCGCGTACGGCTCATCACGGTCGCGCTGGCGGTTCAGATCGAACCTGCCGACCAGCAGTTCCTCCGTGCGCTCTCCGAGCGTGTCGCCGACGGCACCACCTGCGGCACGGCGCGGAGCGGCACGGGCGCGTACCTCCCGGCCGCGCAACTGAGTGAGCTCAAGCGTCTGTTCAATCGGGTCACGACCGCGATCGCCGGTGGTACCGAGGTCGGCCGCGCCAGCGGTGAGGTCGAGGTGTGTCCCGAGACGGCGTGCGACGCCGGCCGGCGCTCGTTCCCGGTCGACGCGGCCGCCGAACGCGTCAGCTTCCTCGTCGATACCGGCGCGACCGGCGTCGACGCCACCATCACGCTGCCCGACGGCGGTGAGGTGACCGCCGCCGCGGGAGAATCGGGATCGGAGACGGTCGACGGGATCGAGGTCCGCTGGACGTGGGTCGACGAACGAACGGTCAACGTCGAGGCCGAGTTGCCGGCCGGCCGTTCGACGGGCGAGGCCGAGGGCGAGTGGGACGTCACCCTGGTGCAACCCGACGGTGAACCAGGTTCGAGCCCGGCCCGCATCGACGCCTATCTCTACGGTGGGTGGGCACCCGCGCTCTACACCGACGCGTTCCTCCTCGAGGGCGTCGAGCAAGAGGTGCTGCTCGAGATCGTCGACGGCGACGGCGATGCGGTCGACGCGAACGACTACACGGGAACCGTCGAGGTCACCGGCACGCTCGCGATGGGCGAATCGGAGGCGACGGCGTTGGAGATGCTCGGGCCCGACCGGCGAGGTCGGTACTCGTTCGTGTTCGAAGCCCCCGCGGAGTCCGGCGTCGACACCGCGACGCTCGCGGTCGTGCTGCGGATCACGACACCGTCGGGTGTCGCACTCGCGCCCGCCGACCTGACCGCGCAGCTCCCCGTCCGCCGACCCGACGTGTACCCGACCATCGCGTCGGCGTTGGTCGACGCCGGAACCGTTCGGGGAACCGACACGGCGGTGGGTGCCATCGAGATCGTCGGCGGTCGCGACCGCACCGGGTGCGCGTGGGTCCGCGACGTCGAGTTCACGACGCTGCCCGACGGTGTCGGTTCGATCGGCTGGTCGAGCACCAACGCGTCGGAGGCGAAGTGCCAGACGGTGCTCGCCGGGTCGTCGGAGGCGATCGACCTGGACTTCACGCCCGAGAACTCGGGTTCGGGTGCGGTGCAAGGCACGGTGACCGTGGAGTACCTCGCGGGTCGTGATACCGAGATCCGCGGAACGACCGTGCCGCTCGAGTTCCGACTGCTCCCACCGATCGACCAAGGGCGACGCGCCGGTCTGTTCGTCGGCATCATGCTCCTCGGTCTTCTCGCGCCGATCGGCGCGCTGTTCCTCCTCAACCGATCGCTCGCGCGCTTCCAGCCCACCGATGGCATGCTCGTCGCGCGCATCCCGATCGCGGCGCGCAGCACGTTCAACCGGCTCATGGCCTACGGCGCGTACGACGCCGACGAGGCCGCCGACGCGCGCCTCGTCGCGCGGCTCGCGCCCGACGGTTCGCTCGCCCCGCTCGTCGTGACCGACACCGACCTGCACCCCTGCGCCGCCGTGCCGAGTGGTGGGATGCTCCAGCATGACGAGCTGACGTTCCACGCGCGGATCGGCCGCAATCCGTTCGCGGCGCCCTACGGCGAGGTCGAATCCGCTCGGCCGATCGCGGTCGGGCCGCGCCCGGGCGCGGAGAGCACCGTCAGCACGAAGATCTCGCTCGCGGTGATGGGCCACTGGATCATCACCCTCCCCGCGGATCCGGTGGAGGTCCCCGAGGGTTGGATGCCCGCGGAGATCCTCGTCTACGTCGCTGGGCGCGACCTCGCGGCCGAACTCGCCGCCGCGAACCGAACGATCGGCGAACAGGCCGGACGGCTGACCAACGTGTTGACCGACCTCGACGCCGGCCGGTCGACGGTCGACCGGGCCACGACCGCGGTCTGAGCCGCGATCAGTCGGTCGCCCAGATCAGCACCTCGGCGCCGCGATCGTCCGCGGTCAACGTTCGTGCACCCGCACCGGTGAGGCGCGCGGCGTCACCGGTGTCGAGCGCGCCGGACCCCTCGAGTGCCGCCCCGCCGACCGCGACGAACACGTGCGCGAACGCAACGTCGGGCACCACCGCGGTTTCGCCCGCGGCGAGGCGACCGCCCCAGAGGACGGCGCCGCTTTGGTGGATACGCACCGCGCCGTCGTGGCCCTGTCCCGACGCGATCGGAACGAGCCCGCCCGCCGCGAGTTGCGGTGTGAGGTCGCGCTGCTCGTAGCCGGGATCGATGCCGTCGGTGTCGGGCAGGACCCACATCTGCAAGAAGTGCACCTCGGTGTCGGGCGACGGGTTCATCTCCGAATGACGGATCCCGCGACCGGCACTCATTCGTTGGGCGAGACCCGGGACGATGATCCCGCCGTTGCCGGTGCTGTCGTGGTGCTCGAGTTCGCCGCTCAGCACCCAGGTGACGATCTCCATGTTCTGGTGCCCGTGCGTGCCGAAGCCCGCGGCCGGCGCGACACGGTCGTCGTTGTTGACGAGCAGCAGACCGTGGTGGGTGTTCGCCGGCTCGTAGTGGCCCGAGAAACTGAAGCTGTGCCACGAGTCGAGCCAACTGATCGTCGTGTGGAAGCGCTCGCCCGCGCGCCGCACGTCGATCAGGCCGTCACTCGTCGTGTCGTTGGTCATGGAGTCAAGGTACCGGGACCCCCGACCGTTTCGTTGAGCGGTCCGGCGTGTCATACACACCGCTCCGCTCAACGGAGCGTTCACGCATCGTCGATGCCGCTCACCGTGTCGGACGCGGCGAGACTGCGGCGTGGATCTCGATTGGGCGACTCTCCGCTCGACGCGCGTCGCTTACGAGGACGACGGTGTGCTGGTGCTCGACAAGCCCGCGGGGATCTCGGTCACGGGCGAGCGGCACGACACCGATCTCGTCGTTCTCGCTAAGGCCGCCGGCGAGTGGCTCATGCCCGCGCACCGCATCGACAAGGTGACGTCGGGTCTCGTGCTCTTCGCGAAGTCGCCGGCGGTGCACGGGCCGTTGACCCAACAGTTCCGCGACCGAACGGTGGACAAGGCGTATCTGTTGATCACCCGATCCACGGGGTTGCCCGAGCGTGGGACGATCGACCTGCCGTTGAGCGTCGGCCGCAAGAATCGCGTGCGGGTCGCGGCGCCGCGCGACGCCATCGTGCACGACGAGATGGCGCGACGTTGGAGCGTTCCCGAATCCGAGGTGCGCGAACGATCCGTCGCTGCGACGACGACCTTCGAGCGACTCTGGGAGGGCGAACAGCACACGCTGCTGATCGCCAGACCGCGCACCGGTCGCCGCCATCAGATCCGGGTTCACTTCGCCTGGATCGGGCATCCGATCGTCGGCGATCCGCTCTTCGTCAGCAAGGATTCCGAACGGGCCGCGCTGCATTCGTGGCGGCTCGGCTTCGACGCGACCCACTCCGACGGCCGGCGCATCGACCTCCAAGTCGATCCCGCCGCCGACTTCTGGGCGCCGATCGAGGCGCATGCCTCGAACTTGCGCGACCTGATCGCGACCATCGCGAGCCCGTGATGTGGCGCACGGCTGCGTCCGGCTTGACGGCTCCGTCCACAGCAGGTGCCGACCTGCGGTGCTTGTGGAGCCGGAGAGGGGACTCGAACCCCTGACCTGCTCATTACGAGTGAGCTGCTCTACCAACTGAGCTACCCCGGCGGAAGCCGGGAATCGTACACGGCAGTCCTGCCCGGTCCGGGAGCCGATGAGGTCACGCGGCCGGGTTCGGTGAGCGAGAGCACGAAGCACGTCTCGTCGACCCACTGGTGGAGGAATGCCGGGTCGACACCGTCGGAGAACACGACGTCGGCCGCGGCGGCGAGCACGCGCTCGACGGTCGCGCGGCTGGGCTCGGGTGGTGAACCCGTCGTCGGGGAGGGAGGCAGTTCGGGCACGTGCCACTCCTTGCTCCGCCCGTCGGTGTCGGATTCCGTTGTACGCCCTTGTCGGCCCGCGGTGGGGGATTTCGGCGCTCCGACCTGGGCCGACGTCGTCAAACGGTCGTAGGCTCGAGCGATGCGCGCCCGGAGTGGTCTCATCGCCTCGCTGCTCGCGCTGAGCGCGGCCATGCCGATCTCGGGGGCGCTGCTGGCCGTGTCGATCCCGTCTCCGGCCGCCGCCCGTGGTCCCGACTATGTCGTCAATGGCACGACGACGACCAACGGCGAGTGGCCGTTCCTCGTCGGCATCCTCGATCGCCCGACCGCGAACCCGTACCAGGCGCAGTTCTGCGGCGGATCCATCGTCGCCGCACAAGTGGTGTTGACCGCGGCGCACTGCGTCGACGATCGCACCGCCGCCTCGCTCGACGTCCTCGTCGGTGCGACCTTCCTCGTCGGCGGCGAGGGGACTCGCGTCGCGGTCGACGGGATCGAGGTCCACCCCGACTGGGACCCCGACACGAGCGACAACGACCTCGCGTTGCTGCACGTCGTCGCGTCGCTCGGACCGGCGCCGATCGCGGTCGTGCCGCCCGGGCTCGAGGGCCTGTGGGCGCCGACGACGACACTGCAGTCCGCGGGGTGGGGTTGCACCGACGTGAACGCCAACGGGAGCTGTGTCGCGGGCGGGTACCCGACCGAGTTGCACGAAGGTTCGATCAGCGCGCGCAGCGACCTCGAGTGCACACTCGCGCTCGGCGCCGCCTACCACGCGACCACGATGCGCTGCGCGGGCGACTCGTCGCCGACCGGCGAGGCGACCGACACGTGCCAGGGTGACAGTGGCGGCCCGCTCGTCGCGCGACCCGACGGTCTCGCGCCCGTACTCGTCGGCATCGTGTCGTGGGGTTACGAGTGTGGCGAGCTTCCCGGTGCCTACACGCGGCTCGAGCACTATCGGTCGTGGCTGCACACCAACGGTGTGCCGATGCCGAGCGTGGCGTTCGTCGGGCAACCGACCCTCCAGATCGAAGGCAGCTACGCGCGGCCGTTCGCGTGCGACGTCAACGGCGACGCGCTCGACGACCTGATCCTGTATGCCCCCGGGCCTGCGGGCGACCTGCTGCGCCTCGGCACGCCCGACGGCGCGTTCCGCCGCGGTCCGAGCATCTCGATCCTCGGGAGCTACACGCCGATCGCCGGCGACTTCGACGGCGACGGCGCGTGCGACGTGTTCTGGTACGGGCCGGGCGCGGCCCTCGACGCGCTGTGGCGCGGCTCGGCGTTCGGCTTCGTGCGCGTGCCAGGCCCCGCGGTCAGCGGGTCGTACCGGCCGGCCGCCGGCGACTTCGACGGCGATGGTCGCGTCGACATCTTCTGGTATGGCGCGACGACTGGTCGCAGCATCCTCTGGTACGGAACCGCGACAGGTTTCGAACGGCGGGTCGACGTCGACCCCGCGGTGGGAGCGGTCCCGATCGTCGGCGACTTCTCGGGCAACGGCCGCGACGACATCTACTGGGATCGTGCCGAGCCGACGCTCGACTTCGTCTGGTCGGGCACGGCCGCCGGGTTCTCGTCGATCACGTCGCCGCGCCAGGTGCCCGGGACCGGCCCGCTCGTCGCCGGCGACTTCGACGGCGACGGTTTCGACGACGTCGTGCGTTCGTTCTCCGGCACGACCTTCGACGAACTCTGGCACGGCGGCCTCGGCGGTCGCTTCGCCCATCGATACAAGGTCTCCCAGCCCGGCGATCACCGGCCGCTCGCCGGACGCTTCCGCGCGGGTGGCGGTGACGACCTGTTCTGGTACCTCGCCGGCACGACCGCCGAGCAGCTCTGGTCGGGGCTCACGGACTGAGGCGGTCGGCCGCGGGGTGGGTAGCCTGGCCGCATGGCCGATCCGGCAACCTTCGCCGACGATGCGATGCCGTACATGTCGGCCCTCTACGCCGCCGCGATGCGCATGACCCGCAACCCGGCCGACGCCGAGGACCTCGTGCAGGAGACCTACCTGCGCGCCTACCGCGGCTACGCGGGATTCCGCGAGGGCACCAACCTCAAGGCCTGGCTCTACAAGATCCTGACGAACACCTTCATCAACCAGTACCGGGCCAAGAAGCGCCGCCCGACCGAGGCGGCCATCGACGACCGCGACGACTGGCTGATCTACCAGCGGGTCGGTGGTCTCGAGGCCGTCGACGCGAACGTGACGCCGGAGATGGAGGTCCTCGACCGCCTCCCCGACCAGGAGGTGAAGGCCGCGCTGGAGTCGCTCCCGGAGCAGTTCCGCATCGCGGTGATCCTCTGCGACATCGAGGAGTTCTCCTACAAGGAGATCGCCGAGATCCTCGACGTGCCGATCGGCACCGTGATGAGTCGCATCCATCGCGGAAGGAAGTTGTTGCAGAAGCGGTTGTGGGACTACGCCGCCGAGCACCGGCTCCTGCCCGACGACGCGGTGTCGGTTGCGTCCGGAACCCCAGTCGAAGCAGGAGCGGGATGAGGCCCATGGATTGCGACAAGGCGTTGTTCCACGCCCGCGAGTTCGCCGAGGGCCGCCTCACGGTGTGGCGTCATCTCGCGATCAGCCGTCATCTCGACGACTGTCCCGGATGTCGCCAGGGCTACAACGTGCAGATCCACTACCGGCAGGTGATCACCACGAAGTGCCAGGAGCAGGTTCCCGCCGAGCTCCAGGCCCGCATCATCGAGGCGCTCGGTTGCGGTGGCCCGACGCTCGAACAAGGTCTGCCGCTCGACTCGGACCGCCAGTGGTAACGACCGTGGCAACGACGGGTCGTGTTCGAGCGTCGGGCGCGGTGATGCCGATCGCTCGTCGGGCCGCGCGAGCCTCTACGATGCGACCGTCGCTCACGGGGAGGGAACACCCTTGAAGCCCAGCACCATCACGTCGTTCGTGTTCGCCGCGATCTTCGGCGTCGGCAGCGTCGGCCTCGCCCTGTGGTTCTTCTTCATGGAGAAGGACGGCGACGGGGTCAAGTGGCATTTCTGGCTCGCGCCGATCCTGATGATCGGGCTCGGGGCGTTGCTCGGACAGCTCGCCGCGACGTACTGGTTCAAGGTCGGGCGCACCGAGATGCGCAGTCGTCCCCCGGTCGACTGAGCCCGGCTCGCCGGTGGCCGACGAGTCCTCACCCCCGGATCCGGTCGACTGGCTCACCACGGCGCGCGTCGCCAGAGCGGTCGCGCGCCGCGACCACCTCGCCGACTCCTACCTGTACGACTCGCTCACGACCGACTTCGCCGCGGTCACGATCGAAGCCGAGGAACTCGTCGCCGAGTTCACGGGCCTGCGCGCGTCCAACGCGGCGCGCGGCGCGGTCGTCGACCGCGGGCAGTGGATCGATGCCAACGTCGAGTCGATGCAGCGGATGCTCGCGCCGTTCACGGCGCGCGTCGGCGAACGCCTCACGCGCGGTCCGGTCGGTTCCGTCGGTCGCCGCATCGCGGGGACCGAGATGGGGATGCTGCTCGGCTACATGAGCCAACGAGTGCTCGGCCAGTACGACCTGCTCGTGCCCGAGGAAACACCCGCGCCGACCGACCCCACCGGTGACGGCACCGAGACGACGGGCGACGCCGTCTACTACGTCGGGCCGAACGTGCTCACGATCGAGAAACGCTTCGCGTTCCGCCCGCTCGAGTTTCGCCGTTGGATCGCGATCCACGAGGTCACCCACCGCGCCCAGTTCATGGGGGTGCCCTGGTTGCGTGAGTACTTCTTGTCGCTCGTCGAGGAGACGCTCGGGCTCGTCGACCCCGATCCTCGCTCGCTCGTGCGGGCGGCGGCGCGCGCCGCCGAAAGCTTGTCGCGAGGGCGCAACCCGTTCGAAGAGGCGGGCATCGTCGGTCTGTTCGCGACCGATCGTCAACGCGAGTTGCTCGCTCGGATCCAGGCCTTGATGAGCCTGCTGGAGGGGCACGGCAACTACGTGATGAACGCGCTCGGCGCCCGGCACGTCCGCGGGGTCGAGCGGATGGAGCGCGTGTTGCAGCAGCGGCGCCAGGTCGGCGGGATCACGGGTCAGATCAACAAGATGCTCGGGCTCGAGATGAAGCTGCGCCAGTACGACGTGGGTGAACGCTTCATTCGTGCTGTCGTGCGTGACGCCGGGCTGCACGCGATCGACGCTGCCTGGCAAGGCCCCGAGTGGATCCCGACGCTCGCCGAGTTCGACGACCCGGCCGCGTGGCTGCATCGCACGGGCGGGCTGCGACCCGACGCGGCGTACTCGATCGCTCGCTAGGTTCGCCGCTGTGGCAACCATCGGCGCGGCCGCACGTTGGCCCGAAGAAGCGCGGTGGATCGTGGCGTGTTCGGGAGGCGCCGACTCGCTCGCTCTGCTCGCTCTCGCCGCGCGCACGGGTCACGACATCGTCGCGGTCCACGTCGATCACGGTCTCCGGCCCGCGAGTGCATACGAGGCGCGGGTGGTCGAGACCGCCGCCGCGGCCTGTCGGGTCGAGGCGCGGTCGATGCGCGTCTCCCTGGCGCACGGCCCGAACCTCGAGGCACGCGCGCGCGCGGCGCGCTACGCGGCGCTCGAGGAGGCGCGGCTCGACGCCGGCGCCGACGTCGTGCTCACCGGCCACACGCTCGACGACCAGGCCGAGACCGTGCTCCTCGCACTCCTGCGCGGGTCGGGTCGGGCCGGGCTCGGCGGGATGCCCGCGCGTCGCGACCGGATCGTGCGACCGCTGCTCGAGGTCCGTCGTGCCCAAACTCACGAACTGTGCCGGCTGCTCGGGTGGGCTCCGGTTGCCGACCCGATGAACGACGACCGGGCGTTCACGCGGGTCTGGCTGCGGCGCGAAGTCATCCCGCGGCTCGAGGCCGGCGCCGATCGCGATCTC
>SXGT01622060.1_pt1 | contig 13749 bp, 18 predicted proteins | sample 3176221 | NCBI WGS metagenome assembly SXGT01 (sample SAMN11356862, study PRJNA531348) | freshwater metagenome | isolation source: freshwater sample F1-120 | place: China: Fuxian Lake, Yuxi | collected 2017-12-25 | reverse complement strand
GAGAGTTGGTGAATACTGTCGTCCACAAATAGCGTGGTCGGTAAATCCAACTCTTCCACCATTTCCTTAATTGCCGCTGTTTTTATAGTCGAGTGTACAACTTTGTGGGGACGGATGTTGTACTTGTTGAGCCAGTTTTCCGTGACTTCCTTCAGAGAGGTGGGTCGGGCGGTCACAATCGCTGTGTAAAAGCCAAGACTCATCACCTGGTTCATCCACATCACCCCGCCGAAGATGGGGGCGAGTTCGGCGTAGTTCTTTGGCTCCTGAATCCACTCTGACACCGTGTCAGCATGTTCTGGGTAACGCTTCCCCAACTGGTACTCGTGCCGGTTGTCATAGCCAAACGCCTCACAGAACGCACCCTCGAAGTCTGCAAGCACCCCGTCCAAATCAAACACCACAATCCCCCGGTACACTGGTTTCATCTTTTTTGCCATCTTAGACACTCCAATTTCTATGTTGGACACCACTCTCTAACTTAGATGTCCAACTTTCTACAAACTGTCTAACTTACTACCGTAAAAGTCCAACCTTTATCTAAACTTGTCTAACACTTATGGATTGGACTTCAAATCATCTAAGTATTAGACAAGACTTTCCAAGAAAGTGTCTAACTTAGACAACTTTTGTCTAAGTTAGACATCCATGGCTTTCCAGTTGTAGGCTGTCGCCCGACTTACTCCATAGGCATCCACAATCTGTTGGATGGTGAGGGAGTGCTTGACCTCAAACTTCTCTTTCTGGGAAAGCACACGCCAATCGCTCTTTTTGGGAGCCTGGACTGCTGGAGCAGGAGTTTCCACCACAGATTGCATCTGGACGGTGAGTGGATTCATCCCAGCCTTAATCATTCTGCGCTGAAGTTTGTCCTGACGAGCACGCTCCTTGTCACGTTCCTCGATTTCGACCTGCTCCTGATGACGTTTTTCTTCCAAAGCCTTGGCATCAGTCTGGACTTTCTGCTCCGCCCCCTTGGTCTCCAACTTCCACTTGTAATAACCGTTTCCTACACCAGTCAGGAGGGGCAGGAAGCACAGCAGGGTGATTACACGTTCAAGGGCTGGGTCACTGTTGCCTGTCGAGGTCTTGAGGGTAACATTCAGGTTTACAAGCAAAAACACGTAAGCCGTCACCACCAAACCGAAAAGTACCACCAAGGCTGAGGTTTTGGCATTACGGCTACGAATCCAGTCAATTACCGCATCGACAAACAAACTTGTAAACCACAGTCCCATGCCCTCCAAGCCAAACACAAATGCAAAGGCTACCCCAGGGGTGAAGTCGAGGAATGTCTCTGCACTACGCATAGTCAGCCACGCCACCGGGAACGGTGTCATGTAAGGCAGGATTGCGGCAAGAAATCGAAAAGCGGCAGGATTGAACCGTTCAAACACTTCACCAGCCCAATCAAAAGCGTCCGCCAGCCATGTAGTTTTGTTCATACAGACCTCCCAAGTTTCTTAGTTTGTTTATTCAGGTTCTCCCCGCCGTGGAAGGGGTGTCCGCAATCTTCGCAGCGATACCGCTGGAATTTGCCTACCGTAGTACGGTGAAACCCATATTTGATGAAATTCTTGGAGCCACACTGGTCACAGCACAGTTCCAGTTCCCACGCCGACCTGTTCAGCTTCGATTTGACGTAGGGGAGTTGTTGCTTGTAGACATTCCTCAGAAGTTCCACATCCCCATCGCAATACTTCACCATGTCCTTCAGAGCATGTTTATCCCCGTATGATACCCGTATCCACCAGTCCATACCGGTTCCATGCTCTTCTTTGGTTCCCTGACCCAGAAAGTCCCCAACATCGTCCAGTTTGTGGGAGATGTGTCGTACCGACTTTTTGGTTTGACTATAGGCGTCGTCATGCAGAATCTTGGGGAGGGGAGGGAGTTGATACTTGATAAGCCTGGAAGTGATGGTTGGGACATCAAAAAACTCGGAATTCTGCCCAACCCACAAATCAGCCTTACCCATCTCCTCGCTGAACATCTTCAGCAGTTCATAATCAGCGTCATCATCCTTCGCCCACAGGTCGTATTTATCCATGTCAAAGGTGGAATGTTTCACTTTCCCATCATTCCACGCCCAAGAGATACACATTACCTGTGGACGCTTCAAAATCTGGGTATGGGCTACATGCTGCTTCCCCAACCTAAATCCTGCAAACACCGCAATAGTCGTTTCGATGTCGAAGTATAGTATCTTAGGTTCCAAAGAAATTACCCCGCAAAAACGACATCAATGCACTTGTACGGTTTGGGACATTCATCTTGCGATAAATCGTGGTCAGGGTGTTTTTCACAGTCTGGGTCGAAATGCCCAGTTCCAGGGCAATCTGGGAATTAGTTTTTCCATTCTCAATGCCCTTCATAATCTCTTTCTGTCTTTCAGTTAGTTCATTCATTTTTGACACCGTGTTCCTTTCTAGCCATAAGTATATCACCGATAAGTCCCTAGTACAATAGGTAAATGGAGTTTCTAATGAATTTCTAATAATCGCGTCGTAGATGTTCCCCATGACCCCTGCGGGGAGGGGGCTGGAAACTCTAATCAAACTCTAACGCAATTTACTATTGACAAAATTTATTACATTGCCTTATAATTAAGTTAATTAATTAACTGATGTTTTAGGTTATATGTATTACTTAGTTAATTAATATATATATATATATAGGGGACTAAATCAAAAATTTCTGGAGAGATATGCCAATTGGAATTCAAAGACCAAAAGAATATTTAGATGGCAGGGAATGTTTCGATATGTGGATTGAGACTGGGAGCCTTGCCCGGACAGTTACGAGGATGATAGCCAATGGTCTCCGTAACCCACGGAATGGAAATTCTCCATCTCGTGATGGGGTTGGAGCAGCGGCTTGGAGGTTTGCTCTCACTAATCTTGATTACGCAAGAGCTAAGACTGCTCAAGCCTGGGCTGTTTATGGTCAAGTTTTATCTGACGACGAATGGAATGACCTCATTCTTCACGCCGCGAAGTCTAACTACACACGAACCAAGTTCAATCGGTTCCTCGTCACACACCCAGCCCTGAAGGAGTGGTATGAAAAGTCCAATGCGCCAATTGCTTGAGGTTGACAGGGACTATCTAAATTGGTTGTTTGACGGTAGGTGTGCGAAATGTGGGGGACGGGGGGCGGTAATTCACGAAATCATCCCAATCTCTCACGGTGAAAAATCCTTACACTACACCAACCGCATCAAGTTGTGTAATAACTGTCACGATTGGGCTCATCGGGTGGGAACCAACGTGAGCATCCCCGTTTTGCAGGAATTTCGTAAATTGGTAGTTATTCGTAAATTTGGGAGTGCTGATGGCGAAAATCAAGAGGCATATCAACAAAGCAAAGCGAGTGAGTCACAGTTGTCGGAACCACGGTTCCTGTCCTTATTGCAGGAATAGCCGCACTCACCGAAACAAGAAAAGACTTATCACCACGGAGCAGCAACTTGGCGACACAACAGTATAGCGAAGATTATATTGACCAGGTATTTTATCACTGGTACGAGAACGGGAAACAGACTGGAGCCGGCTTGACTGCGAGGCTCCAAAAAGACCTCAATGGTAGAACCCCTACAGACTCCACGGTAAACAACTGGGTAGTACAGTATGGGTGGGTGGAACGGGCGGACAAACTGGATGTCGAGGTTTCAAAAGTTCTTGACACTGAAGTTATTGACCGCAGGGTGGAAATGTACAAACGCCATGCCGAAATCGGACAAGATATGGTGGAAATGGGTATCGCGTTCTTGAAAGAAAACGGCATCAAGACTGACCAAGCCGCTATCCGTGCGATTGATAGTGGTGTGGAAATCCAGAGGGTGTCAGTGGGATTGGCAGAGGCATGGCAGAAAATATCAACCATGTCGGATGACCAACTCACAAAAGAACTGGCTAGGTTATCAGGGGGCAAGACCAAACCAGAGGCAGAGGGGGAATTCGATGTCACAGTTCCAGCGGAAGATGTAGAATGACTATCGGGCTAAACAGAGACCTATCAGATAATAAAATCAGCGTAGAAGATAAACGTAAGCTCCTCCTCGTCGTTTCAGAAATGAAATCACGGGGAATTCCCATTCCAGAGGGGTTCCACTTACCAGAAACAAAGATTGACGCAACTTGGGGACTTGGGGGAAATGGTTATTTTGTAAAGCGCGATGGTACAATATTCAATCCACGACCTGAATTGGAAGAATTTATCAAGGACGAAAGTAGATTCATCTTGCTGAAGTCTGGCCGTGGCGGGGGAAAGACTGTCGCTGGGGCTCAGAAAGTCATGTTCAAAATCATGGCTGGGGAAAGCGGAGCCGTAATGAACCCAGATTTTGAAAATTTCAGGACATCAACCTGGACTGAACTACGGGACTGGATTCCATGGAAAATGGTGGTATCCAAACACAAGTATCGTGCCTCCTCCTCATGGGAACCGATTAGACCGTTTTCAATTGTATTTGTGAATGGTGCGGTATTATACTGCAAAGGTCTAAAAGACCCTGAGAGTGCCCGTGGTTCCAACGTAAACTTCTTCTGGTACGATGAGGGACGCCGAGACCCAACTGGGTTGGGCTGGAAAAACGCCATTGCGTTCTGCCGTGTTGGTAACATGCCCCAAGCGTGGTGTACGACCACTCCTGCGGGAACCGACCATTGGACTACCAAGTTCTTCGAGTCAGAAGCTACTGATGAGCTCAAGGATGTGGTGGAAGATTTACGACGCCGTGGGGTAAATCAGAACTTATTTTCAGTTTACAAAACCTCCACCAAGGCTAATTCGGACAATCTTGCTCCAGGTTACTATGCTTCTCTGCTGTCTGCTTACCCATCTGGCTACCTGCGTGCTCGTGAACTTGAGGGTGAGGCGGCTGATGAGGGCGGGTCTCTGGGTGATAGAATGTGGTTTAACGGGAAAGAACTCCCTGAGAACCCAGACTGGGGCGTGAAATACGTTAGGTTCTGGGACTTGGCGGCAACTGAGCGTAAAATTTTGATGGGTAAGAAAATCAACGACCCCGACGAAGCAGTAGGAACTTTGCTTTGTACAGATGCTGAGAGGAAACTGGAACTGAAGAAGTACGCAATCTGTGACCAAATTTCAGGCTTCTGGGAATGGAAAGCCCTCAAGGATACAATCCGTAAAATTGCTGAACGTGATGGGATTATGGTTCCGATTGTATTTGAACAAGAGCCAGCGTCTGGTGGTAAAAATCAGGTGGCGGCTCTAAAAGAGTATCTGGCTGAAGTTCTCCCTGGGTGGAAGGTTTACGGGTTGGAAGCCAAGAAGGTCGGTGACAGAGTTATGGCGGCTAATATCTGGTTTGGTGAAGCCGCAAACGGGCAATTCTACTATGTCAAAGGTCTGTGGAATGAAGGTTTCTTTAGCCAATTAGACCGCTTCAATGGCATGTTCCATGACGATAGGATTACCTCAGTCAGTGGTGGTCGGCATTGGATTGCCCCCATTCGCAAGTGGAGCAGGGGTGGCGTGGTTTCTGTGTAAATTGCTTCTAGCAATTTCGGACAACGTGGGGTAAAATTATACACTATGAGGATAACTAATGGCTAAAAAGCAGCCGCAATCGCTAAAGATTTCCACGCAGAAACATCAAATCTCCGCCCCCGGTGGTATGCTGACCAATTACCTGGTCAAGAACATGCCGATTTGGGCAAATCCCCAGTGGCTGAGTTCGTTACAGTGGCGGGAATTTGTCCGCCGACAACCTGTGGCGACATTATGCCGTGATTCTCTTACTCAATATCTTATCTCGTTGGACTGGAACATTGTCGCCCGTGACAGTGAAAAGCAGGACGAACTAAAAGATGACATCAAATACTACACTAGACTGTTCGAGAGAGGTCACGCTCATTATACGACCCTTGATTTCTCTTCGCACATCGAGTGGATTGTCAAGGATTTATTCGATTTACCGTTTGGGGCGGCTTCTGAAATCGGTCGGGAATACGATGGTGCTGACGGTAAAGTTGTATGGATTAGACCGTTGGACGCTGGAACTCTCAGTCCCACCCTTAATTCAGAGTATCCTGTTGCACAGCATTATCCGTCCTACCAGCCAGTAGTTTTTCCCAGACAATTCATCTCCAGAATTTTCCTGTCTCCAAGAACTGAAATCCAGCGTGAGGGTTGGGGCATGGCTCCTCCTGAGCGAATCTATTTGGCGATGGAAATGCTGAACAGGGGAGATGAATATTACAGCAAACTGTTGATGAATACCCCAGAAACTGGGATTTTAGATTTTGTGGATATGGACTCAACAACTGCCACAGAAATCATCAAATCAATGCGTGAAGTATTTACTGGCATTGAGCCCTTGAAAATCCCGGTACTTTATGAGCACACCACCCCTGCCAAATGGATTTCATTTGGCAAACTTCCGTCTGAGATTATGTATGACAACGTGACCAGTCGATATATCACGATTGTCACTTCTGGGTACGGGCTCTCCCCCAGCGACATCGGATTTGCGTCATCGTCAAATGGCGGTGAAACTTTATCGGGCACTATTCGCCAAGAGCGACGGTCTGCGAAATCTGGCAAAGCATTGGCGATGAAGAAGCTCCAGTCGTACTTTGACAGCATCCTCCCTGATGACCTTGCGTTCAAATGGGTGGTGTTTGACGACGAGAAGAACGTGGCAATGTCCCGCGCACGCATGGCTAATGCAAACGCCTTTTCTGCATATATTGGGTCACAGATTATTACCCCCGATGAAGCCCGTAGACAGACCATTCAGGATGGCACAATGACCATTACCATGCCTGAAACCATTGACCGCACAGCCGTAGAGTTCCCGATGAACGCTATTCGGTACATCGGTAAGCAGGACAGCAATGGCGAGAATAAAGGCTCCAACCAGATTGGCAGCCCGAAAGCCCCTTCAGGCGGTGGACAGGGAGAAGTAAAGCCCCAGCAGATTGTCAGTAAATCCAGAACCCAGTTTGAGGTCGGCGTTACAAAAGCAGTGTACCAGGCAAATCAAATTCTTGGTGCATTGCTGAATTCAGTCCGTGAAAAGAACACTCCAGAGTTTGACACCGTGTTTGAAAACGCTGTGGTTGGTAAGTCCCAAGCGGACTTGGTGACTGAAAGCGTCATTGACGATGTGTACAATAAACTGGCTGAAATTATGGAAAAGCAGATGTGGCTTGACACCGTGTCTAACGAATACGCGGCAATGCTCTCCACAGCCCACACCTACCGCTCCTACCAGAAGCAGGTATCCGACTTGGTATCGAAAGCCGAGATGGAATTTATTGCTGGAGACCGTGTTGACCTCCTCCCCAGTGAAGATGAATTCTCACAAATTCAGCCGGTGGTAATCCAATCTGTGGATGTGAAGCGGTCAATATTGGAGGAGTTGATACCCCGCGTTATTCTGGTATCGAAGTCGGCAATCTCTGAGTGGAAGTACCCGCTGGATACAACCAACTTTGCAGACACAGACACAATCAAACTTGCCAAACTTGTGGCAACTGAAACCTATAAACTTCTGCCTGAAGTCCTTCAGGCAGTCGAAACAAAAATCACACAGGAGTAACTAAATGTATAAAACCGTAATTCGTACCATCCATGCTGGAGCCACCGTGTACGACCCGCAGGGTGGTGGACTGGTTATCCAAAACGCCACTGAGACCGATATGTACCTTGCCGACACCTACCCCGCCAGCAAATTCAATCTTGTCACCGTGAACTTCTTGGGTGAAATCAAGGTTGGCAATAACACCGGGCTCCGCTATTCGTGGCATTTTGTGGAGACTAAGGGCAAATAATGTATCTATCGTATATCTTGTACCTCCTTGTTGGAAGATTATTGATTTACATTGGAATGAAATTCCCGCCCCTTGCTGAAAGTAGGTACAAGTTTATTCGAGAGATGTTCAACTGTGACCTGTGCCTTGGGGTATGGGTCTACACAGTTCTAAGCGCAGGGATGGGTGAGTACCTGTTTACCGAGCAGTTTTATTTTCCGCTGATTAGTGAGTTGGTGACTGGATGCTTTACAGCGTTCATTACCCATGTATTTATGATTGGCTGGCGGGAAAAATTCCAAATCATTGTGATTGAGTAGCCCATGGATGCACTAAAAACATTTTCAATGCACATCACAAAATCTTCCCAGAGCGATGGGGAGATGTTGTGGGCAGCGACCAATTCAGACACCTCTCCCGATTTATACGGGGAGAGGATGACAGTGGCTCTTTACAAATCCATGCTGGGCAAAATCAATCGTAACGAGCCTCCTCCAGAGGCTTTTGCCCATCTCGTCACCTCTGATTGGTGGAAGGGTGGGATGCCGTATGTTAGTCTTGCCCACTATCCAGACGGTAACGGTAAAGCCGTCCCTGGGATGCCCAAGAAACTTTACATTGACGGGGACACACTAAAGGCTAAGGGCTTCCTGTACGATACAAAATTAGGGCGGGCAGTTTGGAAATCCCTACGAGCAGATGAAAACCGCACTACCCCAGATAAAATAAGAATTAGTATCGCGTTTCTCGACTTGGTACACAAACACGGCGAAGATGGGCAACCGTTTTCAAGGAAGTCTGCCACCGATGTTTGCCCCCAGTGTTTGGCTGGAGTCGGGGACAAGATATACATTGACGGGTATCTAGTTCACTTGGCTCTTACACGAGTTCCAGTGAACCCAAGAACCCTTATGACTGTGGAGAAAAGCATGACCAAGAAAACTCGTAAGGATGATGCTCTGAGCATCGTGGAAGATGCTGAGGTCGTAGCCGAGGTGGAAGCCTCCGCTATTACCGCCAAATCGGATGTACTGGTTGAGATGTCTGATAGTGATGTTCCCACCCCCGTTGTCGAAGAGGCTTGCTCCTCGGATAGCCCCAAAGACAAGAAAAAGATGGACGAAGAGGAAGAAGAGCCCACCCCAGAAAAGAAGAAATCCCTGACCAGCGAAGATGTGCTTGCCATCGCTGAAGCGGTAAAATCTCTCGTCACCCCTGCCCCCGCAGTTGCGGAGCCTGTGGCGGAGAAATCCATGCTTGAAGTTTCAGTGGAAAAGTTGTATGATTCAGTTAGCCAGGCTGTTGCCCAGAAGAACCTCACGGTGGAACAGCGGCTGGAAACCATCAATCCTGTACTTCAGGAACTTGGTGTGGCGATTACGGAAACCGTCAAATCGGCAGTCGGGGTAGAAACTGCCCCGGTGGGTAACGATATGGGTATTGTACTTGAATCCCTGACTTCACTCACCAATTCAGTCAAAACGCTGGCTGATGAAATCGCTGTACTGAAAGCCCAGCAAGTAGCACCCCCCGCGCAGAAGATTCCGTCCCCGCGTGGTATCAATCCTCAAGTTCAGGCGTCGTTGACCACCAATGCGCCTGTTGCTAACCCGAACAGCATTGCAAACATTGTACGACGCTCGGTTAGCCCGCAGTTACCCCTAAAATAGATAAAACACAAAAATGAAAACTAATCTCGGTAAAGCCCTTGGGCGGCGAGTACACAAAACACTTGGAGATTTAGTAAAATGACTGCTTCTATTTTAGCAGGTGAGAAAGTTGCTGATATGGCAAATCCCGGCGGCGCGTATGTTACCCGTGCTACCGACCCCGTGGCTGTAAATGTTGCCACGCCTATTGATTTTTCTGCCCAGTTCCCCACACCCCTTGACCCCACCGAAGTTATTACGATGTGCGAAGAGGTCAATCTTCTCAAGGCTATTCCTGAAAAGTCCACGGGACTGCAACAGGAAATCTGGCGTGAGATGAACGAACTGGCGTTTACCAGTGGCTCGAACTACATCGCGTTCCAGGACGGAACCTGTCCTGAAGAATACTACCACGATGGCGATAACACCACAGTCAACCTCAAGAACATCGGCGCGAAGAAATCTTTGACGATTTCTGACATTATCCACTCGATGGCGGTTGTGGCTGGTGGGAGTGGTATCCGTAACCTTCTGGGTGGCGGAGCGGCTGGTGAAGGTATGCCCGGTGGGTCAGGTCAGACCACGATGGGCTTGGAGGCAATCGCTTCCCTGAAAGAAAAGGAAGTCAAACTGGGCATGACCCTGGTGCTCAACGGGGAAGATAGGCTTTTGGCAGTTGGTAATGCTTCGAGCCGCCCGTTGGAATTCAGCGGTATCGAGACCCAGGTGACTGCGGCTAACGGAGCCCACACCAACTCACTGTCTGGTCAGGATGCTTCTGGTACGTTCTCGGCTGCCAAGTTCGATGCGTTCCTTGGTGAAGCCTGTGCCAAACCGACCCATATTTTTGGTCATCCCCAAGCCATTCAGGACATGATGAGCGGTTACTTCCAGTTGGGCTTCCAGGGCTCCCAAGTCCTGAACTTCAACGGTGGAAGTGGCATCGTCCCCGGCTTCTCGTTTGCTGGCTTCGTCGAAACTGGTATTGGTCGTCTGACCGTGGTTGCTGATGCGAACTTCTCCAAGACTGCCTCCGGTTCCGCGTCGTTCTCCAGTAAACTGTACGCCCTTCGCATGACCCATAACGGTGTCCCGCTGGTCTATCGCTCCACTCAAATCCCGCTGTCGATGGTTGACCTTACCCCCGGTTGTACCTCGGTGAGCTTTGAAATTTGGAAAAAGACCGCGCTCATTATCAAGGCGATGTGCGCTCAGAACCTGTACCAATTTGGTTCGTTTGCGGGTCGTTCCGTGACTACTTGTACGGCAATCGGCTAAACTAATCTTGCCTCCCCCATCTTCGGGTGGGGGAGGTAATCCAATTATATGGATGTCAAAGATTGGCTATACCTAGTTGGATTGTTGATTTCGTTGATTGTTGGAGCTATTGGGGCGTACCCAGCAATTTGGAGCGTGAAATCTGCAACCCGCAAAACTGATGTTGATGCGGTAAAGGTTGCTCTGGAAATTGCAGGGATAGATGCCAAGGAGCAGTTGGAACTCAAGCAAACTGTCCAGCATCTGAAAGATATAATCGAAAAACGCCGATACCGTGTGAGGGTGGATTTCCGTCTAGGAGATAAACCCACGATAGATAGTGCCACCATTGATGTAATTGACGAAGAAATCTACGATAGATAAAGAGGAAAGATGGAAGAAAACTTGTTTCAAACCAAGGATATGAACCTCGCGGCGTGTTTGATGGTAGAATCAGTTCGTTACGTTGACACGAGGCGGGAAGAGACCCCTGAAGGTCACGATGGTCGTAAGATGCCTCGGCTGACATTCATATTCGAGCAGAGCCCTGAAATTGCCCGTATTCAGGCGGAGAGGGCGAATGGAACTCATGTCGTGAGTTCTGTGGCGTATGATGACTGCTTACGTCGCCTGAAATCAATTATTCACAGCTTCTAATGATACCCAACGCAGTCTACGTTGACGGCAAGGTAGTGGTTCAATACTACCAGCCCGTCCCGAAATATATCAAAACCCCAGTTGGGGAAGTGGTGTTCGACTGCCAACATGGAATTAGTTTGGCGTTTGTTGACGAGCCACTGGCAAATTCCCTCATTCAGTACCAGGGGGGATGTTGCGGAGGAAAGCGTTTTGTGGTATCATTGGCTAGTGAAGTGATTTACCAACATTGGCTCCACGGAAACGGTGGAAGGAACTAATAGGAGAATTTTCATGCAAGAACTTTTGATGTGGCTGTTTGGTGGTTTGGGCGCAACTGCTGTGGTGTCGTATTTGGCGGAACGCTCGGCTAGTTTCCAACTTCTGGACACTGCAACCAAACAAATGTATAAGACCGTTGGCGCAACCCTCATCGCAGTCTCGGCGTTTGCCCTTTATACTTATGTCCCCGCTGAATTCTGGGCAACCATCAACCCCTACTGGCAAGTTGCTGTGGGCGTCATCTCAGTCAATTACGGGACTGAAGTGTTCCACGCATTTGACCGTACTCTCGCCAAGCGGGAGGAAGGTGAATACGAGGTTGAAGAATAAATCTCTAGGAACCCAAAAATGAAAAAACTACAATTTGGTGTAATTGGTAAAGGGAAACTCGGCTCTATCCTTATGGATAGGGCTGAGTTTGTTTCAATCAATGGTGACGTTACCCAGCCTGGAACCCTTAGTGGACATTATCGGGTAGTGGTGAACTGTGCGGCTATTTCCTCAATTGATAAATGTCAGGATAACCATGCAACTGCTGTAAAAGTAAACGCCATGGGATTGAAAAATCTCCATGAGCATTACGGGGCTGATGTTCTCAATTTAGGTTCAGAGCAGATTTATCCCAGCAGACTGTTCATGCCCACCGAGACTACCGTACCGTCCCCCGTAAACAATTATGGTATTACCAAGGTTGGGGCAGAGGCGATTAGTAATGCGTTTATGGGCAAAACCATTCGCCTTTCTCGGTCAGTGTCAGTTCATGACCCCGACATCTCTGAATACCTGAACAAGCTCAAATTCGGGGAGCAAATTCATGTACCAATTTACATGATGCGAAGTTATTTGACTCGCAGTCAGGTGGTTGACGGGATTGAATTTTTTGCTCACCACTTTGACGCTCTTCCGCACATTGTCAACTATGGTGCGACCACACGATTCACTTACTATAAGTTGGTGCGGGATTTGGCTAAAGTTGTTGGATTGAATTACAGATTGGTCAAACCCAAGTGGCTCCCTGACACCAATCTTACTCCCAGACCCTACTTCTCTGGGTTGGATGTTTCGTTGGCAAAGTCTCTGGGATTTCCGATGTACACTCCTGCTGACACTGTGTCAAAACTGAAGGAAGAATATGAGCAAAGTTTACATAGCCTTACTCGCGCATAACCACTACGACCTGACCCTGAAGCGTCTGTATGAGTTGATGCGCCACTGCTCGGAGAGTGTCGAGTGCGTGTACGTTATCAATAATGGTTCCACAGATGAGACCCACGAGGGGCTACATTGGTGGAAGTCGGGTAATACAAGTCTACGGGTGAAAGAAATCCCGATTGAGAGTAATCTTGGCTTCCTCCTCGGAGCAAACTACGGGCTCCAGACCGTGGTGAAGGATACCCAACCTGACGACATGATAGTTCTCCTCAGCAATGATGTCCTGATTGCTGGAAACTTTATCAATGGAATTAGGGAAATGCAGAATGACCAGAAGCAACTGATGGCTGGTAAGTATCTGTACTTTGACACTGGCTGGAATAAATTCGGAGATAAATTATTTCCGTATTTAGAAGGATGGATGCTGGCGGCTACCGCCAAGAACTGGGATACGCTGGGGTACTTTGACCCTAGGTATGCCCCAAATGACTACGAGGATGTAGATTTATCCACGACAGCATTAGGGATGGGGTTTGAATTCGTGGTCGTTGGGGCTGGAAGTCTATTCCATCAGGGTGGGGGAACTCTTGGATACACCCCTGAACGTCTTGAGCAGACCATGAAGAATAAGCAAAAATTCGAGGAAAAATGGCTAAAAAGAGAATAGTATTCTCCTACCTTGCATACCCATTCACTATGGCGAATTATTTCCGAAAGCCTTGGAACGTCGAAACGATGTCGAGTTGTTCACCATCGGGGCATTTAGTGGTCAGAAGATACCGTGGAATGGTGGGATGTTTATTCCCAACAAATACTTCAACCAAGTTGACCTTCCCCTCTCACCTGATAATCTTCACCCAACTTGGGAGACCATTCAACCCCTGCTCCCATGGTGGGAACCCGATTTATCTATCACAGTTGACGCTGGCTGGCACTTCTCCACCAAACCTTCATGCCCGTCAGCCATTGTAGCCACCGACCCGCATGTG
>SXGT01072934.1_pt1 | contig 13752 bp, 11 predicted proteins | sample 3176221 | NCBI WGS metagenome assembly SXGT01 (sample SAMN11356862, study PRJNA531348) | freshwater metagenome | isolation source: freshwater sample F1-120 | place: China: Fuxian Lake, Yuxi | collected 2017-12-25 | reverse complement strand
GCTGGCGCCGAGCGTGTATCCGCCTTTAGCGAACACCAATCCGAGTACCGTGCGATTGCTGGTGTTGAGCACCGTGCCGGCGGTGGTGGTGAAATGGGCTTCGTTGCCATTGGCCCAGGCCACGTAGTTGTCGACCCCATTTTGCCACTGAATGGTGCTACCCCACGTTCCGCTACCGCCTTGTGCCGATCCGCTTGGCGCCCAATAGTATTCCGGCTCGGGCACGAGCGTCGGTTGAATGGCCGTAAATTAGGATATTGGAAATGGCCAACATCCCTGCGTCGCCGGGGTGGGTGGCGATGCCCAGATTATCGAGATACCGCCCCTCTCCGCCGGCCATGTTTGACCAGGTGGCGATGTTTCCAAGGCTCACAAAGGTGGCGCCCACGTCCGCGGCCGACAGTGCCATCGCTGCGTCCGCATTCGGTCTATCGGTCCAAAAGCAACTGCGCACAAAAATCTTGGGATGGCTGTCAAGGGTCTTGAAGGTTGTCATCAGGCTCGTCAAACGGTTCCTGAAATCGGTTCGGGCTTGCTGCGTGGTGAGATACTGTTCCGTGTTTTCCCCAATGGACATCACGAGGATGTTCGGTTTATACGCCAACTCCGCCGCGAGGCTGGTGTTTACATTGTAAGAGTTGTATCCAATTTCAAAGGGATAGATGTTGGTGACCATCTCGGTGGGCTGAATTCCCGGGATCGTGCCCAGGGAGGTCATCAGGCGATGGACGTAGTCTTTCGACTCCTCGCTGGCCGCCATCCCCCAGTTGCCGTACCAGCCGATCTCCGGTGCCGGCGCGTGATGCGTGATACTGTTGCCGAGAAATAGGACCTTCAGGCTGACGGCGAGCGCCTCCGACTGGCCAAAGATTCCCTACGCCAATAGGCACACCAACACCGGCACGTCACGGAAGAGTCGGGCAACATTTCGGTACTTCATCGCCGTCGAATCATCGCTGCTGCTGCTCGCAAAGTATCGCGTCATTGCAGCCTGAATCGGAAAAGGGTAGAGTCGAGAAGTGGCGCGGTGGTTTAGGGTAGATTGCGCGGCATGCCTGGAACTGCTCGCGCGTCTATTGGCCGTTTGTGTTATCAGGTGCTAAATCATGGTAACGGGCGGACCGAAGTCTTCCCTAAGTATGGCGACTCTGCTGCCCTTCTGCCACTCATGGCCGACGAAAATTAGCGCTTTTCCATGCGGATTCTCGGCTAAGTGCTGATCCCGGCGCGCCGGGATTTCCATCTGGTTCACTGGCCTCGCAAGGACGGCGATCTGAGCCGTTGGATGCAATGGCTGATGACCGCTACCGCAGTGGGCATCTTCGACTCGGGCGACCCGGCCGACACGTTCTCGCGCGAAACCGCGATGGCGATGAATATTAACGCCGTCACGCCCGTGCGAGCCCCTCAGCCGTTCTCAGACGCTGTCAGCTTCGCCCCCGCGGCGACGGTGCTCAACCAGGGCCCAGAACTGGAACAGACGTCGAGTGGTACCGAAAGTGCCCGGTGCCGGTAAGCTGTCGTCAATTGCGAACTTTGATTGACCATTCGTGTCTATGGCTGGTAGCGTGATGGATCATTTATTCAAATGCTCCTGTCCAACCTTTTCCGGGTACCTCTATGTTCTCACTTTCGACCCAGGACGAGCAGCCGATTCTCTGCCAGGCACAGGCGCAGGCCTTCGAGTTTCTCTCGCGCTGGGAAGCTCAGGCACCGATCTTGCACTTGTGGGCCGGCGAGGGAATGGGCAAAACGACGGTACTGCAAAAACTCCTGCGCCAGACGGATGGATATTGGGTTGACGCCAAAAGCCTGGTCGAAGTTGCTGCTCAAAAGCATCCCTTCGCGATCGAAGAAGCAGTCAAGCAAGTTCTATCGGAAGCCATTGAGAACCACCCGTTGGTGATCGTTGATGATTTCGATCACTTCTATCAGTATGCGCAAAACTGTGGAGAGTATATTCGATCGAACTACTACGCGACCGTGCTTCGCACCGTCGCGGACCATGCGGCCAGGAAACGAGTCCGGCTCGTATTGTCGACTGCCGGTTCGTTGCCGGATGATCTTGCCGGTCGCGCTTGGTCATTCCCGATTGAGGACTTTGCAATCGAGGACTACCGCTGTCTGGTATCCAATATGACGGGTCGGAGTTGGTCCCACCTGGACTTCGATTCCATCCATCGCTTTGCCCCACACATGAGTTGTCGGAAATTTATTCAAATCTGTCGATGGTTGAGCGAAAATTCCGAGACCGGTACGGAAGAATTGCTCGAATTCATTCGATCGCAAGGCATGACGAGCAACGTCGATACGGAGGAAGTTCAAGACGTCTCCCTTAACGACTTGATTGGTGTCGACCACATCAAGCAGGCGTTGGAGGAGAATATTATTTTGCCGATGGAGAACACGCAACTGGCGATCGAATTGGGCTTGACGCCTAAACGAGGCGTGATTTTGGCCGGTCCACCGGGCACCGGAAAAACCATGGTGGGTCGCGCTTTGGCGCGGCGCCTGCGAGGCAAGTTCTTTCTGATCGACGGAACGATGATCTCTGGAACCGATCGCTTCTACTATCAAGTTGACTGGATTTTCCAGCAAGCCGTCCAAAACGCGCCCTCGATCGTTTTCATCGACGATAGCGACGTTATTTTCGAGAGTGGGCGCGAGCATGGGCTCTATCGGTACTTGCTAACGAAGCTGGACGGACTCGAGAGCAAGAGTGCAAGCAGCGTTTGCGTCATGCTCACGGCGATGGACCTGGGCAACATTCCTCCGGCCTTGGTCCGGTCAGGAAGAATCGAGCTGTGGCTGGAAACTCGACTGCCCGATGACGATGCCAGACAGGAATTATTGACTCGGTTGTTTTCGGACAAAGTTCGCATCGCCGATCTGCAATGCTGGCCCGCGCTAATCGAGCAATCTCGCGGAATGTCCGGCGCGGATTTAAAGCGTCTGGTCCAGGACGCCAAGCTGAAGTTGGCTAACGACAGGGTGAAAGAGCGCCCGGTCCAAGCCTTTGAAAGTTACTTGCTAGCGGCGATCGACGACCTCGCCGTGGCTCACGAAGCCTACGTGGATGCCGCCAAGCGAGCCTACGCGGTCAATGCCGATCGCCCACGCTGGTTCAACGTCCACCCGCAACTCTTCGAACGCTAAGGAGAATTTCTACGATAGAACATATTCCTGGATTATTTCTTCAGCTTGTACGCTGGCTCAGCAGGAATCCCCGAAGTTTCGAGTAATGTTGTGCCGAGAATGGAAGCCACCATTTCAGCTCATCGGGTGAACCGATCGTCAATACTTGCAAGAGAAGTTTTTCGAGTTGCTCGAAGGCCCCAATTCCTTCGATGCGGGTTCGAAGCGCTTCATCGATCCGCCCAAACTTGGCAGCTAACAGGGCTAATAGCGATTCGCGTTTCCCTTCGATCTACTGCTCCGTAAATCGTCAAAACGACGAATTTACATCATTCAGGGTGCCGCGCAGCGGCAAGACGTTGTTTTCCGGTTTAGCCATCGCGGGCGCCGTCGCCGGCGTCACATATCAAGAGAAGGTTTGCGCACACATCGCCACAATCTACCCGCATCTGATCGATCCGCCGATGACCGTCGAGCGCGGCACGAACGCGCTGTCCGAACGACCGGGACTCGGCGCACGCTGGCTGCCGGAATTGTTCGACACAAAAGCGCCGGGGTATCGCATCGCGCGACTTGCGTAAACGCGCGTCGCAACGATACTTCACGTCAGGATGTCGTGGATCACGTTGCCGTGGACGTCGGTGAGGCGGAAGTCGCGGCCTGCGTAGCGGTACGTCAGTCGCTTATGATCGAGGCCCAGCAAATGCAGCATGGTGGCGTGCAGGTCGTGGACGGGCGTTGGCTTTTCGACCGCCTGAAAACCAAAGTCGTCGGTCGCGCCGTGAGCATATCCGCCGCGCACTCCGCCGCCGGCCAGCCAGCAGGTAAAGCCATAATGATTGTGGTCGCGGCCGTTTAGCGCCGGCCGCTCGGCGACCGGCGTGCGGCCAAATTCGCCGCCCCACAAGACCAGCGTCGATTCCAGCATGCCGCGCTGTTTCAAATCGCTCAGCAGCGCGGCAATCGGGCCGTCCCACTGTTGCGCAAGACTGCGGTGATTGTTTTCCAGGTTATCGTGGTTGTCCCACGGCTGTCCGCCACCGCTCCAGACCTGGACGAATCGAACGCCGCGTTCCAGCAGCCGCCGCGTGATCAGCAACTGTCGCCCGTGCGTGTCGCCGCCGTAACTGTCTTGAATGTGTTTTGGCTCCCGGCTAATGTCAAAAGCGTCCGTCGCCTCGCTTTGCATTCGAAACGCCAGCTCGAACGACTCGATGCGCGCTTGCAAAGCCGCGTCGCGTTCGCGCCGCTCGGCGTGACGCTCGTTCAGCTTTCGCACGAGGTCCAATTGCCCGCGCTGCTGGTCGAGCGACAGCCGAGTGTTTTGGATGTTGGCGATCAGCCTGGCGACGTCCGTGTGTTGGGTATCGAGATACGTTCCTTGATACGCGCCGGGCAAGAACGACGACCGCCAATTGTGTGTCGCGACGATCGGATATCCACCAGGACACATGGCGATGAAGCCGGGCAAGTTACCGTTCTCGGACCCCAGCCCATACGTAACCCACGAACCAAAACTGGGTCGCGGCAAGCGGCCGTCGCCGCAATTCATCAACATCAACGACGGCTCGTGATTGGGCACTTCGGCTTGCATCGAGCGAATTACGGCGATCTCGTCGATGTGCGCGGCTGTCTTCCTGAACAACTCACTGACCCACAATCCGCATTGCCCGTATTGGCGAAACGCAAAAGGCGACTGCATCAGGCCGCCCGTCAATCGCTCAGTTCGCAGGTTGCCGGACGGAACCGGTTGTCCATGATATTTGGCCAGCAGCGGCTTATAGTCGAACGTGTCGACGTGCGATGGCCCGCCATTCATGAACAAGTGAACAACACGTTGGGCCTTGGCGCGGAAGTGCGGCGGGCGGGCAGCAAGCGGGTTTTGGGGATCGACGGTCGCGCCGCGAGCCTCGCTGCCGCATTCGTCGCCGACCAGATCCGCCAGTCCGATCAAGCCCATTCCCATGCCGCATCGGCGTAACATTTCTCGACGGGATAAATACATGAATTTCCTCTCGGCAATCAATCGACAAACAGGAACTCGTTCGACATCAGCAAGGCGTGAGCCAGGTCAACCCAGCGTTCCGCCTCGTTGGCGTGCGAGTGTTTTTGCAGGTAGTCGCACGCCAGCGCCAGTTCGACGTCGTCCGGCCGCCGCGCAATCACGATCTGGTAGATGCGATCGACTCGCTCCGCCTGATCGGCAAGGCCGCCGACGTCGGGCCGATTGATCAAGCGCCGCGCGCACTCGACCGTGAATTCATTGTTCATAAAGAATAGCGCCTGCGGAGCGACGGTCGTCATGTCGCGCGCCGGGCTGGTGGCGGTCGGATCGGGGTAATCAAACGATCGCAGCAAGCCCGGCAAATCCATCCGGTCAATCGCGACGTAAACGGTCCGTCGCGGCGTGAAACCCTCGAGCGCATTGACGGGCGGCCCGTTGTCAACGTTTCGGGACCGCCTTCTTGGGTTTTCTTGGTCCTGAAACGACTTCTTGGGTTGCAACCGTTCACGGGCCCAGAGAGGAGCCAAGAAAGTAGACCGGCACTTTTTCCCGGGAACCACCTTGGGCGACCACCCAACAGGACGACACACCTCGTTGAACTCGCCGGGAAAATGAGCCAGTCCCCGGCCCGTGAACATTTACGCTTGCTAAATGAAGCCTCGCAAGGTGGAGCGAAGCAGAGGAACGAATGGCACCTGTTCCCGCGGGCATGAGCCGGGCTATTCAGGATGGACCCAGCTTGACGACGGCCGTATCTTCGTGATCCATTACACTGACGACATCTCGGCGGCCAGTACGCTGAACTCGCACAACTTCGGCGTGCCGTGGATCCGTGCAACGTTCCTCGAAACGGGGAATCTGCCAGTTCGCAAGGAGCTGAAATGATGAACTGCACAAGGGCCTTCATGTTCGTAACTCTGGTTGTGGCGTGGCCAACCATGGTCGTCTGTGCCCCGGCACCGGTGGCCGATGCACCAAAGACATCAACGAACTCCCCCTTCCCGTGGCGCATCGCGGAAGTGTGGCTGGAGCCCGATGGGAAGGAGCTTTTTACCCATGGGGGGAGCATCTTGACCTGGGATGCCATGCTGGACACCAAACCCGACTCACCACTGGGCCGCTATATTGCTCAGCTTCGTCTGTGGGGTTTCAACGGCATTGCGTTTTACTGCGACCCCGAAGCCAATCCCAAGGCGATGCGCAATTTCTGCCATTACCTGAAGAAGAACGGCATCGGGATGTTCATCCGCCGCGAGTGGCACGAGGTGGAGACCGGCAAGTCCTGGCCGGTGCGCCAGGGGGACGCCCGACCGCGCAGCTCCCCCAAGCTCAGCCCGTACAACGAGCAGGTCCGCGCCTACTGGGAGCAGAGGATCGAGAAGGACTACCAGATGATACCGGAACTGGCCGGCTATCGCATGAACGCCACGGAGTTTTACTTCGTCAACGGCGCCCCCTGGATGGGCGAAGGCCCGGAGTGTAACACGAAGACCGGCAGGGAATGTGCACGCGACGCCATTCGTCTGGTGGCGAACCTGCTGGCAAAGCATGGGGGGAGGCTTTTCTGGGAGACTTGCCAAGACGACCCGGTTGGCCAGCGGCACGAGTTTCATTACTTTCGGGACATGACGGGAGAGATTCCGAACAATTCGCTCGTGGTCATAAAGGGTTTCTACTGGGACTTCCACCCTCGCTGGCCACGCCACCCCCTTTACGACGTTATCGCCAAGGATGCCAGCGGTCGATCGCCTTATGCAACCAGCATCCAACAGCCCGGCGAGTATTGCGGAGTTCATGACTTTCCTTGGTGCCTGGTGGAGGACTTCAGCGCTGCTTTCTGCGATGCGCATGCCACGGGCCAGCAGGGAATGTGGGTGATGGCACAACCTCACCCGGACGGCTGGGACCACCCTCTCAACCTGGTGAACTGGTACGCCATTCAGCGGCTCCTCCGCGATCCCCTGGCCGACCCGGCGACCATGAAAGTCGAATGGGCCAGGGAGACCTTTGGAGGAAAAGCCGCGCCTACGGTAGTCACCGTGCTCGACCGGGTGACCGAAGCTGCCCGCGGACTGTATGAGTTCGACGCCCTCTGGACCGGCAACCACAGTCAGTTTCCTACGCTGGATTATCTGGACTCGCACCTTTGCGGGCCATACCGCCAGACGCCTCGCATGAAGGGCATGATGGGTCTCGTTCTGCCTCTCGACATGTACTCGCCAGCCAGAGCAGCGGAGATTCGCGCTAATCCACAAACCCGCATGGTGTTCAACCAATATCCCATCACTCCGGCGCTAAAGGCCGAGGCGATGGCCCAGAAGGACGCGGCGGTGCGGTCGATGGAGGAGGCACTTTCTCTATGGAGGAGTCTGCCGGGCACGATCAAGGAGGAACAGTACCGCAAGATACTGGCGGGATTGGAAGGAAACCTGGCCGACACGATCATCTTCCGTCACATGATGGATGTGTACATGGACTGGAAGCTGGGCGTTCTTACGGAGGCCAAGATCGACGCCGCTCTGGAGGCGTGTCGCGAGCTGAAGGGAATCGTCGTTCCCGCCCCGCTCGATCCGCACCCGAAGAAGACAACCATCGTAGAGCCTGCCTCGCTCAAATCGTTTGCCGAGCAACTCAGGAAGGACCTCAAAGAACCGTGGGTCGAGGACTACTGGCGGAAGAATCCCATCGGCGTTGGGGTATTGGAGCCGATCGAGTACCCCAACGAAAAAGACAAGCATTGACTGCGGACAATCGTCCGCGTTTACGGGGCGGCGGGGAATTACCGGGGAGACGCGGAGGAGAAAGGAAAACAAGGGGGGAAGAACACCGGACCCCAGGGCCAGCGGTAACTAAGGGGCTGTTCCTGTAAGGACTTCCAGCAGGAAGTCGTCTTTCCAGAATAGCCCAGAGTGCGCGTTGGCCCTGACGCGCGACCCCCTCGTGCCTGGGAGCCGTCGCCGTTTGGGCCACGGCCGGCAACGCCGGCCCTCCAAGTTGCCCACCATTCGACACCGCTGGGCCATTGCTTATCTCGCGGCGGGTGCGGGGAGTTGTTCCGCGATCTCGGGCAGCGGGCCGCCGACAACACGTTCCAGTTCCGCCACGCGGCGATGCAAGTCGGCCAGGGCCTGCTGGTGCTTTTCCCGCAATTCGATAAACTGCCGCTGGGCTTGCGCCAGACCCAGAAAGCTGGCGTTATTGACGTCGTAATTGATGCGGGCGACCGAGACATTGCGTTCGGCCGTGGGCAAGAGTTTGGTGCCGTAGAGATTCACCAGGCGGCGGCCTTCCTCGACCTGGGCGCGGGCGGCTTCGACCTCATACTGGATTTCGGCCAGCTTCTGCTTGTACTCGGCCTGCCGCTGGGCCACGCGGAAGCGGGCTTCGCACACGCCGGCGGCCAGCTTTCGCTGGTAGATTGGTACGTTCATGTTGATGCCCACCTGGCTGCGCAGCTCGCTTTGCGTTTCGACCGGTTGCCAGAATGAATCGTAGCGGCCGAAGATGTCGGCGTCCGGATAATACTGCTTCGTGGCCAGCGTGAGATTGGCTTGCTCCACGCGCACGCGCGCGGCAAGGGCCGCCAAATCAGGCCGCTGGCCAGCGGCGATTTGTCGCAGCAGATCGGCGGGCGGTACGGCGCCCGGCAAGTGAAGCTGCTGTGGCGGCGGCGGCAGATGGTCGTCCGGAACTCGCAATAAGAGCGTATTGATGCGGGCCACAGCCACGGACCTCATTCGCTCGAACTCAATCTGACGGCGTTCGATGTCGGCCAGTTCGAGATCGGCTTGCAACACGTCCTGCTCGGTAACCTGATTGTTTTCATACTTGGCTCGGGCGGTGTTGGCAAACTCACGCAGCACGCGCGTGTTGAGCGTCTGCAGGTCGAGTTGGCGATGGACGAGGAAGTAATCGTAAAACGCCAGACGCGTCATTTGCGCGACCTTCAGTCGTTCGTCGCGCGCGTCGCCGAGCATGGCCCGCGCTTCGGCCGATGCCGCGCGGCCGCGAGCCTGCCGCTTGCCGCACCAAGGAAACTTTTGGGAGCCTTGCAGCATGTAAGCGGCTTCGACGTCGCTGGAGTGCCACGAGCCGGGCGCCGTCACGGCCATGAACATAGGATCGTCGAGCGCGATCGCCTGCGGGTAGCGCTGGGCCGCGGCCCGCCAGGCGTTGAGCACCGCCTCAACCGACGGATTGCGGGCAATGGCCAGCTCCACCAGCGGATCGACCTCAAGTTCGCTGGCGCCGGCGAACAGTCCGTCGGCGGCGGCCTCAACGGGAATGGTTTCGATCGAGGGCAGGCGGCGGGCTTCCGTTGGCGCAATTGCCCGTTGGGCGCGCAATTCCATCGGGAAACAACAGACCAAAATCACGGCGGCAGTGCGCAGCAGCCCCATTCCGCCTCCTTGCATCATTAAGGTTCATCGCCCCGCACCGGCGGCATCCGTGAGCACCACCGGTAAAGGCTGCAAAGTCTATGAATTCAACAAACCCAGACATTTCGTGATGGACTTCAGAAAATGAACGGCGTAGGATTGAAATAGTTTGCCGTCAAGCTTTTGCCAGATTGCCATTATGAAGGTCCATCCGATTTCCCGTCGCCTGCTTGCAGCCACGCTCGCGCTGAGCGTGGCGGCGCTAGGATTTGCCCCGCCTGTTGCCAACTGCCGATGGCTGGCCCCCGATGCAAGTCCTCAAGCGCGGCTTGCTTGTCACACACCGGTTCCCCCCGCGAAGTGCTGCTGCCGGCCGGGAGATGGTTGCCCGTGCGGCATGCAATGCGTTTGCACTCCGCCGGCTGGTGAAGGCGAAATGCCAGCGGTGCCAGCGCCCCGTCCGGCCAAAGAGACGCGATTGCTAATGGTCGCGATGGCCGGTCCGAGCACGCTCGATTCTGCCGTGCTCGTTGAGCCAATGACGTTCGAGTCTACGGTGCGCACTTCGCTCGAAGCTTCCACGCTGCAGCGGCAGCACGTGCGAATTCAGACCTGAGCGGGCACTCTTGCGCACTCTTTGCGCGCCCGACGGTAGGTCAGGCTTTCTGGCCTGACGTTGATTTACTTGCTGGGGCCGTCAGGCTGGAAAGTCCGCCGCGGCTAATCTACGACCTGACTTACGGAGAAAAGCCATGAACGAATTCAACGACGAAGGTGGCCTGCGCGCTCCTCCGGAACTGACCGGCTGGCGCAAGGCCTGGTGGTGGTTCGACTTCATCATCCTGGTGAAACTCGCCCGACTGCGATTCATCGCCGTGCTGGCGTTGATCGGCGTGGTGATTACGCAGTGGGACACGCTGGCGGCGTATTACGACAAATGGACACGGCCCAGCGGCGACATTCACGCGGGTAGTGGCCTGTTCGAATGGTTTTGTCCGATGCATCCCACGATTATCCGGGACAATGCCAAAGACAAGTGTCCGATCTGCTTCATGCCGCTTTCCAAGCGTAAGAAGGGTGATTCGCACGTAGATCCGTTGCCGCCGGGCGTCGTCAATCGCGTGCAATTGTCCCCCTATCGCGTGGTCTTGGCGGGAGTGCAAACGTGGCCCGTCGATTATCAACCGCTTGCGAAGGAGATCACCGCGGTTGGTTATGTGGAGTTCAACGAACGCGGCCAGCGCACGGTCGCCGCTCGCGTGAAGGGCCGCATTGACGAGCTCGTCGCCAACGAAACCGGTCGGATGGTGAGGGCCGACGACGTGCTGGCGTCGCTGTACAGTCCCGAATTGGTGGTCTCGGCGCAGACCTTGCTCGATGCCAGCAAGGCCGGCGACGCCCGGAATGAAGCGAGTTCTCGGCGCCGCTTGCAGCTTCTCGGCATCAGCGACGATCAGATCGATGAGATCGTGAAGCGCGGCACGGCGAACACCCATCTCAAGATTCGCTCACCGATCAGCGGGCACGTGATCAACAAGTACGTCCGCGAAGGGCAGTACGTGGAGGAAGGGATGCCGCTGTACGACGTGGCCGATCTCTCGACCGTCTGGATTCAGGCGCAAGTGTACGAGGATGACATCGCCTTTCTGCCGCAAGAAACAGTAAATCACGAGCTGCCCGCCAATTTCGAACTTCCGAGTTCCGAGCCCCGGGTTGCGAATTCCAAACCACTCCACATCACGGCCACCACCCGCGCCCATCCCAATGAGGTCTTCCACGGCACGTTGGCGTTCATTTATCCGCACGCCGATCAAAACACGCGTACCGTTTCCGTGAGATTTGAGGTGGAAAACCCCGGCCACAAATTGCGGCCAGGCAACACCGCTACCGTAACGCTGAAGATTCCGCCGAGAGATGTGAACTTGTTCGCCAACGGAGTTAAGGACGATGGTGCTCGCAAGAAGCTCGAAGAAGGGCTCCTGCTGGCCGTGCCGGAAAGCGCGGTGATCGATACGGGCAATCAGAAAATCGTCTATCGCGAGTCGTCTCCCGGTGTCTACGAAGGCGTGAAAGTCACACTCGGCCCGCGTATGCAAGGGCCCGACGATTTAACGTTCTATCCGATCCTCGCCGGGCTCAAGCAGGGCGAGCGCACGGTCATGGCGGGATCGTTCTTGGTGGACGCGGAGACTCGCCTGAATTCGGCGGCGGGCTCGATCTACTTTGGCGGCAGCAGCGGCTCGAAGGGACAGGGGAGCGCGGCTGTCGTGCGGCCTTCGACGCCCGAGGACTCTGATGCAGTGCGGCATGCCGCGCTCGCCAGGCTTTCGCCCAAGGATCGAATGCTGGCCGAGCAACAGCGTAAGTGTCCCATACTCGGCACCGATCTGGGCGCCATGGGCACGCCCGTTAAGGTCAGTGTCGCCGGCCAGCCGGTATTCCTCTGCTGCGCCGCCTGCGAGAAGAAAGCACTGGTAAATCCGAAAGAAACGTTGGACCGCGTGGCGGAATTGAAAAGTTCTTCCGAGACGACGATCGAGGCACTGCCCGCCGACTCGGAAGCGAAAGAACCTCCGTCGCCAGACGAATCCAGCAAGCAGTCACCCGATGCAATAGCCGAAGCCGACATCGCCGCCGCGCTGGCGGAACTCGATCCGGCCGATCAAAAGCTCGCCGAAGCGCAACGGTTTTGCACCGAACTCAAGGATAGCCGTCTTGGTTCGATGGGCAAACCGGTCAAGCTCATGATCGGCGAAAAGACCGTCTTTCTCTGCTGCGAGGGGTGCGAAGCGGACGCACGCAAGGACCCCGCCAAAACCGTCGAGGCGGCGCATCGCTTACGAGAGTTGCACGGCGATCACCAGGGGAATCGCCCATGATCGAAACAATCATCGAGCTATCGATCCGCAACCGCTTTCTGGTGATCCTGATCACGATGGCGCTTACGGCCTTGGGGATTTACGCGGCGTACGACACGCCGGTCGATGCGATTCCTGACCTGAGCGAAAACCAGGTGATTGTGTTCACCGATTGGATGGGCCGCAGTCCGCGCGAGATCGAAGATCAGGTCACGTACCCGCTGTCGCGCAAGCTGCAAGGACTGGCCGGCGTGCGCGCGGTGCGGTCGAGTAGCGAGTTCAACTTCTCGATGATCACCATCATCTTCGAGGACAACATCGACTTCTACTTTGCCCGGCAGCGCGTCACCGAAAAGCTTGCCCAGGCGAACACGTTTCTGCCGGAGGGCGTGCTGCCGTACATGGCCCCCGATGCGACGGCGCTCGGACAGATCTTTTGGTACACCGTCGAACCCAGTCCCGCCCATCCCATCGATCCGCCCAAGCTGTGGGCCCTCAACAAGTTCTATATCGGTCCGCAATTGAATGCCGCGCAAGGCGTGGCCGACGTGGCGATCGTCGGCGGCATGCCCATGGAGTACCAGGTGGATGTTCGCCCCGAGGACTTGCGGGCCTATGGCATCACGCTGGGCGACTTGTATTCGGCAGTCTCAAAAAGCAACATGCCGGCCGGCGGCGGCGTCGTGCAGAAGAACAACGCCGAGTACATCGTCCGCGGCGTGGGTTGGATCCGCGACAAGCGCGACATCGAGAACACCGTGATCAAGGAGGTCGAGGGCACGCCGATCTACGTGCGGAACGTGGCCGACGTCGGTCTGGGCACTCAGTTCCGCCGTAGCGTGTACGAGAAGGATGGCAGCGAAGTCACCGGTGGGGCCGTGCTAATGCGCCACGGCGAGAATCCGCTCGCGGTGACCAAAGCCGTGAAGCAAAAGTTCATTGAGCTGCAGCCAGGTCTGCCCGAGGGCCTGCGGATTGTGCCCGCCTACGACCGCACGCGGCTGATCCACGGCGCGATCGACACGCTGACTAAGGTAATGTGGCACGAAATGCTGATCGCCTCGCTGGCCATCCTGCTGATTCTGTTTCATTTCCGCAGCGTATTTGTGATCTGCATCACCTTGCCGCTGGCGGTGTTGTTTTCATTCCTCCTGATGTGGGTGCTGCGCCAACTGGGCATCATCGACATTCAGGCCAACATCATGTCGCTGGCGGGCATCACAATTTCGATCGGGATCCTGGTTGATCAGGCGATCGTGATTGTCGAAAACGCCACGCATCACCTGAAGGCCAAATTCGGCGACGCCAAAGTTGTCGGGGACATTACCGAAGAAGTTATCGGCCCTTGCCGCACGGTTGGCCGGCCGATTTTCTT
>SXGT01896520.1_pt1 | contig 13753 bp, 11 predicted proteins | sample 3176221 | NCBI WGS metagenome assembly SXGT01 (sample SAMN11356862, study PRJNA531348) | freshwater metagenome | isolation source: freshwater sample F1-120 | place: China: Fuxian Lake, Yuxi | collected 2017-12-25 | reverse complement strand
GCGGAGGTGTTCAGCTTCCACGGCACGAAGTTCCTGAACACGTTCGAAGGCGGAGCGGTCACGACCAACAATGCGGAACTGGCCGCGAAGATTCGACTGATGAAGAAGTTCGGATTCGCAGGTCTCGACAACGTGATCCAAGCCGGGACCAACGGAAAGATGAACGAGATCTCCGCGGCTATGGGACTTACGGGTCTCGATGACATGGACCGCGTGATTGCCCACAATCGAGAGAATCACCTGGTCTACAAGAAGGAGTTGGCCGGGCTGCGGGGAGGGCATCTGGTCCCCTATGACGGGGAGGAAAAGTGCAACTGGCAGTACGTCATCTTGGAGGTCGATGAGGCGCATGCAGGGATCTCTCGTGACGCGCTTATGTCAATCCTGCATGCGGAGAACATTATTGCGAGGCGATATTTTTTCCCCGGTTGCCATCGCATGGAACCGTATCGCTCTCTGCGTTCGGACGCTGAGGCGCACTTGCCGGCCACTGACCGATTGGCCAAGAGAGTGCTCTGCCTGCCGACCGGAACGGCGGTTGACGAGACCACGATCCGGCGAATCGTCGACGTTGTCAGGTTTTCGATTGAGCACGCATCTGAAATCGCCACTCAGTGCCCGCTTGCGTCACCTGAGTGAGCGTGCGTGCAGAGTCCTGCGCTTCGAACTCGGCGGGTGGGATGTCGCCGATCGGCCCGAGCAGCCGCCGATTATCGAACCAGTCGACCCACACGAGCGTGGCGACCTCGACCGCAGCCAGCGACGCGGACCCCCCACGCTTCAACCGCTTCCGCACTTTGCGTGGGCCCCAGACTTGGTGGTTCTCGTCCCAGACTCGTGATTCGCGTCCGCGGAGGCGACCATCGCCGCTACTTGGTCCTGTCGAGTGCCGCGTGGGAAGAAGCGGCGTCCAGGGTGACCTTGCGATAGAGTCGCGACGACCTGCGGGGAACTGGGTCGATTGGTTCGACCACCGAGAAGCCTCGATCCGATGCCCGAAGCGGCCCAACACGACCACCTGCCGCCGAAACGCCGGCAGGTGAGGTTCCTGGTTCTGGGCAACGCGGATTCCTTTGAATTCTACGGTTGGGCGTCCACGAGAACGGGGTCGCTCCCACGGGTAGGGTCACGGCCGTGTTGAAGGTGCTCAACGTCTGTGCCACAATCGTGCCTCGCGTGGGGGCCGGTGCAGGACCATTCGCGATCCAGAAGGCTTCGGTGTGTTGATTTGGCGTCGCCGTACCGACCCTCCAGTGCGGTAGGATCACGCGGAGCGTGATTCAGCTGCCCGTGCTCAGCATCCGCCCCAGTCTCCCAATGTTGCGACCTGTGACGATCCAAGACTTCGGTCCCTGCCGATTCGCTGAGAGGGCCGCCCGCCTGTGAAGGGTGAACTGCTCGTCTACACAGGTCTTCCAGGGAGCGGCAAGACCACGGCGCTCATCCAGGAGATGAAACGGCTGCAGAGTGTGGGGAAGCCGGTTGTGCTCTTCCTTTCCTCAGAGCATCCGGAGCTCACACGTCGGCGGAATGTCCGTCGAGGCGGCCTCATGGGCTCCCGGACGCCCGGACTGAGGTTTCCGATCGACCACGTCACTACCACCGGCGACGCGACGAAGATATTGCAAGAATTGTCGGCAGAGACCACAGCGGTCTTTGACGAGGCCCAGTTCTTCCGCCCGGAAATCGTCGATGCATGGCGGGTCGCCGCGAACCGCGGACTACGAATTTTGGTTGGATCCCCTTCGCCAGGTCAGATCCAGGCGTTGAGCGAGTCGGAGGCTAGGGTTGAAGTACTCAGCGTGGAATGTGCACTCTGTGGCCGAACAGCCAGCCGGGTGACGTATCTCACCAGCCTGATTCATCCCGAGCACCGGTGCGAGCCTTGTTTCCGCGCGGAGTTCACGAGCCGCCTTGATGAGCTCTTGGACGAGGTGCTGATCGCCGAACCGTTCCCGGGCGAGAAGAGAACATACCAACCGTTCCACGGGGTCGACATGCCTGGCTGGAAGGTGGTGCGGCCAGACTCGCAAGCGCGGCTGGACATTCTGCTGGAGGCCATCGGCCGGGTGCCGACCTCGGGGCCGCAGTCTGGGATCCCGGCGGTGAGCACGTATCTGGACCTCGGCTCCTGCATGGGCTTCTTCTGTGACGCGATGACAGCCCGTGGCTTCCGCTCGACGGGTGTCGATGTGACGCCGCGTTTCATCGATTGGGCGAAGCGGGTCGCGTTGCTGAAAGGTCAGAGCATCGAGTACCACGCCGAAGATGCGGCCGCGTTCCTCGGCCGGACGCAGGGCGTATACGATGTGACCTCCAGTTTTGCGACTATTCAGTGGGTCATGGCGCAGAAGGGCTACGAGGTCGGAGTGGGTTGCCTGGAGCAGCTCTTTCGAAAGACCAAGCGCGTCTGCATTCTCGAGCTCGGCTACTCGGCCGAGGACGCCTATCGCGAGAAACTCGCAGGGATGCCAGAGCCTATCGACCGCGAATGGGTCGTTCGCACGATGTCGAAGCTCGGAGGCTTTGCCAGCGTGGAAGTGCAGCCGGCCGGCTCGAACGGGATCTGGCGAGATCTGTTCGTGGGGTTCAAGGAGGCGCCCGGTCACCGTCCCTTTCGCGTTGACTTCGATAGCCCAACGATTGAGCAGGAGACGGCGACTGACGGCCTCTGGGAAGACCGTTGGGTAGCGAGTCGTTTGGAGACGCGCCTCCGGGCCAAACGCTCTCTCGAGAAGATGATGCTCAGTGGTTGGCTTCCGCAGGACGTCGGTGAGCAGCAGCTTACGGTGAAGATGGACGGGGATGAGTTGGGCCAGTTCAAGGTCGGATCCGGCAGCTTCGAGTGCGAGTTCCCGTTCCAGATGGCCGCGGGGCGCTCTTTCGCGCTCGAGATCCTGTCGTCCGGGGAGTTTCGACCCAAGGACGATCAGCGACGACTAGCCTTCGTTTTGACCGACCTGCGGTTCTCGAGTTGACCGCGAAGCCCGACGGCGTTCTCGGCGGTCGTGTCACGGGTCACTCCACGCGGGTGCGGAGCACTTCTGGTGGCGAGTGGCGCCGATGACAACGCTTTGGCAGTACCGCGAACTGTTCGTCTATCTGGTCCGCCGAGACCTGACGTTACGCTACCGACGCTCGGTACTCGGGCTACTGTGGACGGTGCTTCACCCGCTGGCCCATATGGGGGTGATTTTTGTCGTCTTCAGCGGGGTCCTCAGTCTTAGGACCGAGAGCTATGCGGTTTATGTGTTGAGCGGGCTACTGTTCTGGAACTTCTTTACCCAGAGCGTCACGACGTCCATGACCAGCCTCGCCGCGAACCGCGCGTTGCTGCTCAAGGTACCCGTCCCGAAGACCATTTTCCCTTTGTCAGCCTGCCTTTCTGGCCTCGCCAATTGGGTGATTTCTATTGGGCCACTTCTGCTGATTCTGGTCGTATCTGGCCATCCAATGGGGACTTCGCTGCTGTTTCTCCCGATCGCGATCGTCGTGGGGTTTCTCTTCACCGCTGGCGTAGGTCTCGCCTTGGCTCCGCTGGCGGTGTTCTTCCGCGATGTCGTTGAGATGGTCACCGTCGTCCTGCGCCTGCTTTACTACCTCACGCCCATCATGTATCCCATCACGATGGTGCCCGAAAGATTTACGTGGATCATCCGACTTAACCCTGTGGGGCCGGTTCTGGAGATTTTTCGGGGTCCCATCTACCTCGGCCTGATCCCGTCGGTTCAGTCCATGGCGGCGGCGCTTCTGGTCGCGTTGGTCGCGCTGGCCGTGGGTGCGACCGTCTATCGACTCACCGGGGACCGCGTCGCGTACCATATTTGAGCGCAAATGGGTCCAGTCCGAATCAACCTGGAAGGCGTCTCCGTTCGTTACCGCCTTTCTACACATCGGATCCACTCTCTCAAGGAGTGGTTGATCTCCTGTCTGGGAGGCGGGCTCAGTTATCGAGATCTCTGGGCGCTTCGAGACGTGTCAATGAGCGTGAGGGCCGGCGAAACCCTGGGAGTCATCGGTCCGAATGGTGCAGGAAAGAGCACTTTGCTGAGAGTCGTGGGCGAAGTGCTGCGCCCGACAACCGGCAGGGTGCGCATCGCGGGCAGAGTCGCGCCGATCTTGAGCCTTGGCGCTGGGTTTTCTGGCGATCTGACGGGGGTCGAAAACGTCTACATCAATGCCCTGCTCTTGGGGCGGACGCGGTCGGAGATCGATTCGTCGATCGACGGCATTGTCGACTTCGCGGGGCTCGCTGAGTTCATCGATTCTCCCGCCCACACCTATTCGACCGGCATGATGGCGCGCCTGGGCTTCGCGATTGCCACGGCGTGGGCCCCAGAGGTGCTGATTCTGGACGAGGTGCTTTCGGTCGGAGACGCCCACCACGTCGAGCGATGTCGGGCGAGAATAGAGAGCCTGCAGGCAGCCGGCAGTACGGTACTCATGGCGTCGCACAGCCGCCACGCGATTCTCGCCAACTGTCGCCGGTGCATCTGGCTCGATCACGGTACGGTAGTGATGGATGGTCCGGCGGAGGAAACGCTGGAGGCGTATCACGCGACGGTTGCAACTTGCCTCGGGGCTGACCGGCCGCGGCCCAGCGCCCCCCCTGGAGGTCTCCGTTTCAGCGGATGACGCCAGGGTGCTAGATTGCTCCGTGGCCTTTGGTACGCGTGCGGGGTGTCCGTCGAAGAACGAGTGGAGGCGAAGCGGTGGTAGGAACTGCTACTCACCGTCCGGCAAACATGAGGACGGTCTTGACGGTCCGCATCGCGATGCCGAGGTCGAACAACAGGGTGCGATGCTTGATGTAGTACAGGTCATATTCGAGCTTCGTCGCGGAATCCGCCACCGAGTTGCCATACCGATAGTTGACCTGGGCCCACCCCGTCAGCCCAGGCCGGACCAGTAGCCGCGTGCGATAGAACGGAATGAGTTCTTCGAGCTCCTCGACGAACTCCGGCCGCTCAGGTCGCGGTCCGACCAGACTCATCTCGCCCAACAGGACATTGACGAACTGTGGCACCTCGTCGAGACGAGATCGACGCAGAATCAGACCCAGCCTCGTGGCACGGTGGTCGCGGTCGTCGGCCCAACGCGGACCATCGGGCTCGGCGTCTCGCGCCATCGTCCTGAATTTGAGCAGGCGAAATGGTCGGTCACCGAGACCGACGCGCTCCTGCCGGAACAGGACCGGCCCACCGCTATCCAGCCAGATGGCCAGCCCGAGAAAGGGCAGCAGGCAGAGAAAAATGACACAACCGACGCAGCCACCCAAGATGTCGAGCATGCGTTTCGCCACTCTTGACGCATCCTGGTACCGCATGGCGTCGACGAGCGAGGTGAGGACCCAATCCGGCTGCAGGTAGTTGATCGGGATCCTCCGCAGCAATTGCTCGTAGACAGTTTCGAGTCGGACGACTTCCACGCCGGCCTCCTGGGCCTGGACCACCGCGCGGAGCAACTCCGGGGATATCTCACCCGTCGGCGCCAGCACGAGTTCCGCGATGTGCTGTTCCGCGAGCAAGCCGCGTAGCCCACGGGCGCCCGATACCTCAGGAAGGCCAAGGGGCTCATCCGAGCGAAGGTCGCGGTCGGCGACGAAGGCGACCACGACGGTTTGTGGTGCCATCTTGGCGATCGCGTCGGCGATGAACCGTGCCGCCGGACCGGTCCCGAGAATGGCGATTCGGTAGCGGTGGCGGTCGCGTGTGAACACGCGGATGTAGAGGCTTCGCCAGGCCAGCGTCAAACCGAACGCCAGTCCGACGAAGTACAGCAAGACGAGTCGCGGAAGCAGATCCGGAGGTAGGAAGACGTACATCGCCAGGTACAGGCCGACGATAACGGCGACGGCGCGCAGGCCGACGCCAGCGGTGGACCTGATTGAGAAGGCCACCGTGGGGTGCGATGCCCCCTGGAGTAGCACCAGCCAGGGTACGACGAGGATGAGCCATCCCGCGCGGTCGACGGCGTACTCTGGGGTCAACTGGTCGCCGGCAACGACGCTCCAGAGCCAGAGTGCCCCGACGACCGCGCATCCCGATGTCACGAGATCGCCCACCCCCAAGAACATCCGATGTTCCGAGAGTCGGAGTCGTGACTGGCTAAGCCACGAGGGGGGGGCGGACGTCGGCTGCTGCTGGGGCCGGACCCACTGCGAATCGGACTCGCTCTGTCGACGCGCATCAAGCCACATCACGGACCACCTCTTCAACCAGGCTTACAGCTTGGCCGCCCACGACGCGCCAATCCAGGCATTCTACCGCCACGCGGCGGGCCGCCGCGCCGAGTTGTTGGCGTTTCGCCCCATCGTGGAGCAGCCTCGTCACGGCAGCGCCGAACGCGTGGTCGTCACGGGCCAGAAGCACAGACTCGCCGTCCACCAGAGGCAGGCCACGGATACCCTCCGGCGAGGCGACGACCGCCATCCCCATGGCCATGGCGACAGCGACCTTCGTCTGCGAGCCGTGTGTTCGCTCGTGGGGCACCACGAAGAGATCGCACCGGTCGTACTCCGCCCGAAGATCGTCCTGGGCACCGGTGAACCGCACACCAGCCTCTCTTGCCAGGGCGGCCTGCGCCGTCGTATCGAAATCGCCGGCCACGATCAACTGTACGTCCTTCAGGGTCGCACGCACCAGCGGGAGAATCCGAGTCGCAAAGCGTGTGAGCGCCGTCATGTTGTGCGGCGACGACGTGCCGCAGAAGAGGAGCCGGCGGCCCCGCGGTCGCGGTGTGCGATGCGGCTCGAAGTAGCGGCAATCAACTCCGTTCCGGATGACTGCTACCGTGGTCCCTGGCGTCAATTGGAGCACCAGGCGGCGGTCTTCCTCGCACACCGATACGACCCGCCCCATCGATGCGTACACATGCTTGAAATGCCGACGCGCGAGACGCTCGTTCACCGCGGCGAACAGCTTCCCCGCGGGACTCGAGTCAAGAGACCGATATGCCCGCCAGAAATCAAAGGGGGCATGCTGTTGATCGAGGATCCAATTGTGGCCGGCACCGGGCCGCACCAGCGTGCCCCAGTGCCCGTAACTCGCGTAGACGACGCCGGGAAATGCTCGAATCCGCCGCCTCTCGTCCGGATAGGCGCGGAAGGACGACTCTACAAGGGCGCAGTGATACGGTCGCCCGGTCACGACCCCTCGGAGCGCCGCTCGCAGCCGCTGGTTCAGCGTGACGTCCCGCAACGGAAGCTCCGTCAACCGCGTGCTCAGCCCAGCCAGCACCCCTCGCTGATCAGCTCTGAGCGGCTCGCGCGCCAGAACAACCAACTCGACCGTGAATGCCTGGCTTAGCTCGGTCAGCAGACCCAGCGTGCGCAGGGCGCCGCCGAAGTGCGCGGGCCACGGGCTGCCCCACGAGAGAAAAAGTACAGCGGGTGACATGCCCGAGAAAATATACACCACCGACATCGAACGTGGTGCCGCGAGACGCCTCGCCGTCCGTGAAGATCGGCTTCGTGCGCCGTTGGTCGGCCTGCGGGATACCGGTCGTGGTCGTTCGGGAGCGCTAGCCTGCTTCGATATCGACCGTCCCGCCGCCCGCGGGTTGGTGGGACCAGCGCCCGCCTGTGGCGAGGTGCACCCACAGCCCCAGACTCCACGACCAGTGGACGACCGCGAAGACGGCCGGAACTATCAAGAGTAGGTCCCAACGATTGCGTCGCCAAGCCACATCGAACCCGCCAAAACCGACGAGCACACCGTACGCCAGCGTCAAACTGCCCGGCGCCAGCCAGTTGCGCCAGATGATGGTTGCGACCACGAGTGCTGCGAGTAACGGGACGAGCGCGCCGGGGAGGATCTGCCGCCACCGCAGCGACCGCGGGTGCTGCCTCAGCAGCTGGCCTTTCCACCACCCGTACCGAAAGTACTGCTTTGCTAATTCGGTCAATGTGCCGCGCGCAAAATAGGTGCAACGTATTCGCGAATCGAGCAGGACGAGTAGCCCGCTTCTTCGTGCTCGATAGTTGAACTCATAGTCTTCATTGGTGAGCAGCGATTCGTTGAATCCACCGAGGCGTCGCCACGTCGTCTTGCGAAAGCACCCGAACGGTACCGTGTCGCATACCGTCAGGACGTCGGTCGCCCGAGCCGTCCGATACACGGCGTCCCCAGCGCCAATCGGATTGGATACGGCACAGGCGATCGCCTCGGCCCTCCGCGTTGGGCGGCCGGGAGCGACGTTCCAGACACCTCCCACCACCCCCGCGCCGGTTTCGCTCAGGGCGGCGACCGCACGCCGAACGTAGTCTGGTTCTGGGCGACTGTGCCCGTCCAGCCGAATGATGATGTCGCCGTGAGCTGCATCGATGGCCACGTTGAGTGCGGCCGACAGCCCCAGGCCGGGACGAGATAGACACGTCAGCGGGAAGGGGGGATAGCGGCGCTGATAGTCCACGAGGATGTCCCTCGTCCCATCACTCGAACCCGTGTCGATAACCACGATGTGGTGCGGAGGAACTTCCTGCGTTCGAATCGCGTCCAGTAGTGCGGCGATCCGTGACGCTTCGTTTCGGCACGGCACAACGACGGCTACGCGTTCGGGTGCGGAGGTCACGCGAAGATCCATTCGTCGAGGACCAACCGGCGACAGTCAGACGCGGAGCGACGCCATGTCCCAGGCCACTCACGACACGATGGCCAAGCGCTCAATGGGCCCCCTGGCGCTGCCGTGACTGACGTCTCATTCGACCTCAAGTCGATACGATACACGACGATTCGGCCAAACCGCAGGCGAGCGGACGAGACAGTCACGGAGGGACCACGGTTGTCCGCCACGCGTCACTGAGAGATACTAGGCAGTCGGCGAAGAGACCGAACAGACCGAACAGGAGAATGCAGTGAACAGAACTTGCTCGCGACCACGTGCCCTGGGAGCGTCGGCGGCGTTGCTTGCTGCCGGGTTGGCGTGTGTCTTGGCACCGTCCGCCGTGACGGCGCAGAAGTCGCAGGGCGGCGGCGCCGTCCTCACGGTCTCTGGCCAAGGGGCCCTCTTTCAGCTGACATCCGGGAGCGGCGAGGCGCCCCCCTCGATCGGGACAGTCGATTCGGAAGGGAACACCCTTCCTGACGGCACGTACACCTGGCAACTCGAAATACTGCCTGATGCACGCACCGCCCGCAAACTGCGAATTGCGGCCAGCAAGAACGGTGGCATCGCCCCGGAACCGTTGGAGCCTGAAACGGGGGTGTTTACGATCCTCAATGGCTCCATCGTGACCGAGAACACCAGCGCGTCGCCTCTCGTGTCGAGCCAAAGCGCGGCGCAGGCCGCCGGCGGGCAGTCGGCACGGCCCGAACTGGCGGGGCTCGACAATGGACGGTAGCCGCGTGAGGAGTTGCCGACAGCCGACCGATCGTGGCTCCGTGGCGCCTTCCGGCTCGCATGGGTGGTCACATCCGTTCAGGTCTTGGGCGTTCCAGTTTTCGCAGGTAGTCGGAGGTAGCAAGATGAAGAAATCGATACTGAGCGCGGTCATGGTGGTTGGTCTGACAAGCACCGCCGTCGCGCAGATGGCGCCGTGGGTTGTGCCGTACGAGGGGGTGGCGACCAACGCCAGCGGTCAGCCGCTGAGCGGGCCGCTTGCCATGACGTTCATGCTCTTCGAGGAATCGGCCGGCGGCACGCCGCTGTGGGTCGAGGTGCAGGTGGTGAACGCGGATGCCCAGGGGCAGTATGTGGCGTTCTTGGGCTCCAGCACGGGCGGTATCCCGACCGAGCTGCTCAGCGGCGGCGCCGCGCGCTGGCTGGGGGCCCAGCCAGAGAACCAGCCGGAGCAGGCGCGGGTGCAGCTGCTCAGCGTGCCCTACGCGCTGAAAGCGGCAGACGCCGAGACGCTCGGCGGGCTCCCCGCCTCGGCCTACCTGACGGCCCCCGATGCGGGCACTGGGGGCTTGACCTCTTCGTCCGGCGAGTCGGCCCCAGCCTTGGATGGCGATGGCAACGGCGGTGAAGGCGGCGGACTCACCGCCAGCGCCCCGGAGCTCGTTGGCGCCCGCGAAGATCAGGTGATCAATGACGACCTGATCGTCGCCAGCAGCGCCTGTGTCGGCCTCGACTGCGTGAACGGCGAGAGCTTCGGCTTCGATACGATCCGGCTGAAGGAGAACAACCTCAGGATCGGGTTCCAAGACACCAGCGTCGGTACCTTCCCGACGAATGACTGGCAGCTCACGGCCAACGACTCGGCCAGCGGCGGCGCGAACAAGTTCTCGATCGACGACATTACGGGCGGCAGGACGCCGTTCACGGTCACGGCGGGGGCGCGGAGCAACTCCATCTTCGTCGACAGCGGGGGACGCGTCGGCTTCGGCACCGCCACCCCGGTGTTGGACCTGCACGTGGCGACCGGCAACACGCCGGCCCTGCGACTTGACCAGAACGCCACCAGCGGGTTCACCCCGCAGGTCTGGGACGTGGCCGGCAACGAGCAGAACTTCTTCGTCCGTGATGTGACTGGTGGGTCGACTTTGCCGTTCAGGGTTTTCCCAGGAGCGCCGTCGAACGCACTCATCATCGAGGGGACCACGGGCGACGTGGGCCTCGGGACGAACGCTCCTGCGGAACCAATCCACGTTAAACGGGGGGACGCTACTGCCACCACTGTGAAAATCGAGAACACCAGCGCCGTCCCCCAGCGTGCCGATGTCCAACTGGCCAATGTGAGGGGGAGTTGGTTCGTCCGTAACAATACCGCGGGCAGCTTCGTTCTCAACAAGGGCGAGGGCGCCGCCGAGTTGGAACTCACCACCGCGGGCAACCTGACCATCCTGGGCGGTCTGACGGTCGTGGGCAATTGCAACGATGGCAACGGAGGGGGCGGCGGTGTCGATGGTTGCGACTACGTTTTCCATCCTGATTACGAGCTCCCCACCATCGAGGACCATGCGCGGGAGATGTGGGAAAACCGCTATCTGCCCGCCGTCGGTCCGACACCGGAGGACGCCCCATGGAACATCGGTCGGAAGTCCGCCGGGATGTTGAACGAGCTCGAAAAAGCGCACATCTACATCGAGCAGCTCCATAACCGGATGGTCGACTATGAGCACCGGGTGGCCGACTTCGAGCAATTGACCCAGCGGCTGAAGGATCTCGAAGCGAAGCTGGCGACGCTTGTGGGCGACGCGCGCTGAGACGTCGTCGCAGAGCACGAACCAACACATGGTGAGGGCTGCCCTCCCGGGGTTGGACGGGCGGCGCGCTGTCTAGGAGTCCATATACACCATGAAAACAGAACTACTTACCAAACTCAACGAGCATCTGCGACTCGAATTCCGAGCGGCACACGAGTATCTGGCGATGTCGATCTGGTTGTCGGCTCACGACCTGCCTGGTTTCAGCGCCTGGATGCGACAGCAGTCGAGCGATGAACTGGGGCACGCCAACCGGGTCATCGAGCATCTGCTTGAACGCAACCAGCCGGTGAAACTGCCAGCCATCCCTGAACCCCCGACGGACTGGCCAGATCCCGTGGCGCTCGTTGCCCACGTCCTTCGGAACGAGCAGGAGGTAACCGCTTCCATCAGCGCCTTGTATGAGGCGGCTGGGCAAGCGGGTGACCGCGCCGCCCAGATCATGTTGCAGTGGTTTGTCAACGAGCAGATGGAAGAAGAGTCGAGCGCGCGAGCCCTGCTCGGTCGCTTGAGACTCGCCGGCTCAACCGGGTTGGGGTTGCTGCTGGTCGACCAAGAGCTCGCCACCGGCAACGTACCTGGCGCCGCGACGGCCAAGAACGCGCCGCAGTAGCGTCTGGATTGGTGGGGCCAGCCACGAGAGCCGAGGCGGCGCGAATCGATCGTCGCCACGACCATGAACAATGGGAAGAGCACGAGGGTGTAGCGACCGATGCCTCCTGGCTGGTCATCCGCTTGGAGTGGCGTCGCCACAGCGCACGGCCTGGAGGAAACCGGGCTTATCGGTGTGTGACTCGCTGGTCAGGACCATCCAGTCATCGGCTCCGGGCCGAAACGTAATGGCCTCGCCTTGCGGCTCGCCGGTGCCGAGGAAACACGCTTCCGCCACCTCTTCCGGCGCGCCGTCAATCGGCCACCGAAAACGGTAGATCTCCGAATAGGTGCGCACCGCGAGCACGTCGCCGGCTGGGCTGAGCGCAGCCCCGGTGGCGATGCGTCCGGCACGAGGGTCGGGCCCGATCGGTAACTGGATTCCGGGGGCGAGCGTGAGCATGACGCCATCGACGATGGCGGCGGCGATATCGTTGGCCGGAATGTCATACAGGCGCGCCGACCGCTCCCGCTCCTTCGTCACCACGATCAAGTCCCCGGTCGAGGTGATGGCAAGTCCTTCGGCATCGTGAGGTCCGTCAGGGTAGACAAACGGGACAGTCCCCACCAGCGCCACGGTTCCGTCGCCGGCGAACGGGTCTGGCTCCTCCACAACATGGATGGCGACCGACTCTCTCACTGACCCGTTGTCACCCATGTCGGCCACATACAGGCATGACCGCTCGGACGCGGCAGGACAGGGCCCGAGGGCGAGTGCCTCCCAGTCACGTGCCGTCGCGCCGGTGACCCGCACGGTAGCCAGCAGCGAGGCTGAGTCGTCGATCGCGTACAACTGCGGCTCGTCGCCCGAATCATTGTGGGTCCAGAACACGCCCGGGTAGGTCTGGCTCGCACTTAGACCTGAAGACTCGTGCAGCTCGGCCGGTAGCCGGCCCATCTCCACCACCTCGGTCGGGGCGAACGCGGATCGCTCCTCCGCCAACCGCTCCTCGGCCAACCACTGCTGGTTGCTGCGCTCGCCCTGCGCGCGCAGCAGCCAGAAAGCGAGCAGCAGCGCCACCCCGCCAACCAGGAGAGCCTTCACGCGAAGCGACACAACGGTTCGGGTGCGTCCCGCCATCGCTGCGCATCATATCAACGTGGCGGTCTCAGCTGTTTCCCCCCAAGACGAAAAAAGGCCAGCAGATGCTGGCCTTTCTGGAATCTGGTGCGGAAGGGGGGATTTGAACCCCCATGAGCCATTGGCTCGCTAGCCCCTCAAGCTAGTGCGTCTGCCAGTTCCGCCACTTCCGCGCGTGTGAATGGTGCAAGGGCCGCTACTGCGGGTCTGCCGCCGGTAATTCGGTTGCCGCGCCCTGGGGTTCGGGCGGCTCTGTCGAGGTCTCGGCGTCTGCGCCGTTTGTCGTCGTAGCGGTCTCGGGCGGCAGCGCCGCCGGTTCAGCTTGCTGGAACCCTGGGCCGCCGATGCCACTGAGGACCGAGCCAGTGCCCCGCTGCCCCATGATGGCCAGTGCCATGGAACCGATCACGAACAGGACTCCGAGGACGGTCGTCGCGCGGGTCAGCACGGTGGCACCCGCGCGGGCGCCGAACGCGGTCTGGCTGCCGCTCCCGCCAAACGCGGCTGCGATGTCGCCGCCTTTGCCTTGCTGCATCAGGACGACGACGATGAGGAGCGCGCACACGACCGCGTACAGTGCGGTGAGGAGAATACTCAACATGATCTTCCAAGTATAGCGCTTTACGGACGACTGGCTGAGACGATCTCCGCGAAGCTGGTCGGCTCCAGGCTGGCCCCACCGACGAGGGCGCCGTCGACATCGGGGAGGGCCATCAGCTCCGCCGCGTTCCCAGGTTTGACGCTGCCGCCATAAATCACCCGGCAGGACGACGCGGCAGCATCGCCGAAGTGGGACGCCACCTGTCCACGGAGGTGGCGGTGGACCGCGTCCGCCTGTGCTGGCGTGGCGACTCTGCCAGTTCCGATCGCCCAG
>SXGT01215499.1_pt1 | contig 13753 bp, 13 predicted proteins | sample 3176221 | NCBI WGS metagenome assembly SXGT01 (sample SAMN11356862, study PRJNA531348) | freshwater metagenome | isolation source: freshwater sample F1-120 | place: China: Fuxian Lake, Yuxi | collected 2017-12-25 | reverse complement strand
TCCGGGCTCATCTACCGAGCGATGGGTTTCCCCACCAACATGTTCACCGTCCTGTTCGCGATCGGTCGGCTGCCCGGCTGGATCGCGCACTGGAAGGAGATGAACGAGAGCACCAAGACCAAGATCGGGCGGCCGCGCCAGATCTACACGGGCCCCGTCGCGCGCGAATACCGACCGATCGACGCCCGCGGCTGATCGTTCCCACCGTGCTCGCCACCACCGCGATCGATCTCGACCGGTATCCGCTCGACCGACCCGCGTCGCGCGAGTACGCGGCATGGTGCGCCCGGATTCGCTCAGAACTCGACCAGAACGGCGTTTCGATCCTCCCCGGATTCGTCACCGAATCCGCGATCGGCGCACTCAGAACGGAGTCGCGTGCGGTCGCGCCGCTCGGTCATCACTCCGACGTGTCGGGGACGCCCTACCTCGAACTCCCCGCCGACCACTGGCCCGCGGGCCACCCGCGCGTCGCGTGGGGCCACACCGCACTCGACGCGGTCGCGTACGACCGCTTCCCCGACGACTCGATCCTCCGCGCGATCTACGAGTGGGACCCACTGCTCGCGTTCCTCACCGACGCGCTCGGCTTCACCGTGTACCGCTACGACGATCCGCTCGGCGGGCTCAATCTCGCGGTCATGCGCGCCGGCGACGAACTGTTCTGGCATTTCGACCAGACCGACTTCGTCGTCTCGCTCGCGATCCAGTCGAGCGACGCGGGCGGCGAGTTCGAGTACGCGCCGATGATCCGAACTGCCGACGACGAACGCTACGACGACATCGCCGCACTGCTCGCGGGCGAGTTTCCGAGCGCGGTCACGGTCCCGATGACACCGGGGACCCTGATGCTCTTCGAGGGACGACACTCGATCCACCGGGTCACTCCGATCGTCGGCGCTACCCCGCGCCTCGTCGGCCTCTTCGGGTACGACCGAGCGCCGGGCACCTGTTCGAGCACGTTGCTGCGCGAGATCCGTTACGGCCGCGCCCGCTGACCCGGCAGGCACGCTGCGTAGAGTGACGCGTCGGATGGACCTCACGCCGACTCCGACCGAGCAAGAACTCCGCGACGAATGTCGCGAGTGGCTGCAGAGGTTCCTCCCGTGGGAGTACGGCCAGGGGCTACCACCGCGTTTCGACGACCTCGCCGAGGAAGTCGCGTTCGGCCGCGACTGGCAGGCGAAGCTCGCGACCGGTCGGTGGGTCGGCGTCGCCTGGCCGGTCGAGTACGGCGGGCGCGGCGGTGGCCCGGTCGAGCACTACATCGTCACCGAGGAGCTGGCCCGAGCGCGAGCGCCCGAACTCGTCGGTCGGATCGGCGTGAACCTGCTCGGTCCGACAGTGCTCGCGCACGGGACCGCCGAACAACGAACGCGGTTCCTCCCCAAGATCCTCGCCGCCGAGGAGATCTGGTGTCAGCTCTTCTCCGAACCCGAGGCGGGCAGCGACCTCGCGTCGCTGCGCACCCGCGCCACGCGCGTCGAGGGCGGTTGGCTCATCAACGGTCAGAAGGTCTGGACGAGCTACGCGCAGTTCGCGGATTGGGGCGCCTGCCTCGCGCGCACGAACCTCGACGTGAAGCCGCAGATCGGCATCACCTATTTCGTCGTCGACATGCGCGCGCCGGGCGTCGAGGTCCGGCCGCTGCGCCAGATCACCGACGAACGCGAGTTCAACGAGGTGTTCTTCACCGACGTGTTCGTCCCCGACGACCGCGTCGTCGGTGCGGTCGACGAGGGGTGGCGGATCGCGAACAGCACGCTCACCCACGAACGCGGTGTCAACCCGCGCCAGCTCGTGATCCACGCGCAGCTCGTCGACGAGCTGTGGAAGCTGGCGAGTGAATCGGGCGCACTCGACGACCCGCGTCTCGGTCCCCGTCTCGCCGAGGCGTTCGTGGAGATCCAGCTGTTCCGGCTGCACAATTGGCGCTCGATCTCGCGCACTGCCAAGGGCACCGAGCCCGGACCGGTCGGCAGTATCAACAAGCTGTGGTGGAGCGAGATGAGCAAACGGCTCCACGACACGGTGATGGACGTGCTCGCCGAACACGCCCCGCTGTGGCGCGGCGCCGACGACAATCCCGGCGACGGCGCGTGGCAACGCAGTTGGCTCTACTACCAGGCGAGCTCGATCTGGGCGGGGACGAACGAGATCCAACGCAACGTGATCGCCGAACGCACCCTCGGACTCCCGCGCTGACATCGTGCATGCGATCTGGGAGACCCCACCCCTCGACGTGCTCGCGGCGATGCGATCCGAACGCGAGTCGCTGGTCGAGACGCTGCGGTCGTGTTCCGACGACGATTGGAGCCGACCCACGGCCTGTGCCGCCTGGGACGTGCGCGGCCTCGTCGCTCACATGGTCGATACCGACCTTCGCGTCGTCTCGGCCGTGCGCGACCATCACACCGCAGCGTGGTTCACCGGCCCTGCCGACGAACTCGCCGCACATCTCGACGCGGTGAACCGCCGTTTCGTCGACGCGGTTCCGGGTTGGTCGGGACGCGTCCTCACCGCACTCCTCGCCGCCTCGGGGACTGCGGTCGTCGCGACACTCGCTTCGGCCGATCCGATGCAACCCACCTTCGGGGTCTCGTGGGCAGGGGTGGAACCCACCGCACCGCGATGGTTCGGAACGGCGCGTGAATACACCGAGCACTGGGTGCACGGCCGTCAGGTTCGTCTCGCCCTCGGCGTTCCTCCGCTCGACGATGCCGTACACCTCGCTCCGGTCATCGACACATTCCGCTGGTGCCTGCCTCCTGCGTTGGATCGCCTCGGCGGGCCGCGGCCCGCGTCGGTGCGCGTCGAGATCCATGGTGCGGTCGAACGCGAATGGCACCTTGCCCGGTCGACCGACGGCTGGGCGTTCGTCGGCGGCGAGCAGGGTGACGCCGATGAGATCGTCCACCTCGATGCGCTCGAGGCGGTACGCACCTGGACCGCACCGCGGGCGCGCCTCGCGACCCGTCCCGCGACCGCGCTGGTCGCCGTGGCCGCAGCACGGGCGATCGTCGTCTGAACCGTGGTCACCCACGAACGCCACCGAACGTTCCCGTCGCACGTGGTCCGCGCGGGCCGGGGCTACATTTCGCACCCGTGACCCCGTTCGTGACGATCCGGTACGCCGCCGACGGCCCGATCGCGACGATCACGCTGGCTCGCCCCGAAGCCCGCAACGCCCAGAGCTCCGAGCTGATCGACGAACTCGACGCCGCGTTCGACCTCGCCGACGCCGACGATGCGGTCCGGGTCGTCGTGCTCGCCGCCGACGGCGACCACTTCTCCGCCGGGCACGACCTCAAGGAGATCCTCGCCGGCGACTCGTTCTGGGCCGCGCAGCGCGCGACTCCCGAGGGCAAGCTGCGCCACGAGCAGGTCATGTACTGGGACCGGCTCGTGCGCATCCGCGACTTCCGCAAGCCGACGATCGCCGCGGTGCAGGGCACCTGTGCCGCGGGTGGCCTCATGCTCGCCTGCGTGTGCGACCTGATCGTCGCGGCCGACGATGCGGTGTTCTCGAACCCGGTCGCGCGCATGAGCGGCGTCGGCGTCGAGTTGCTCGTCGAACCCTGGGAGCTCGGGCCCCGCAAGGCAAAGGAGTTCTTGCTGTGCGCCACGAAGCTCGACGCAGCCGAAGCCGAACGGCTCGGGCTCGTCAACCGCGTCGTTCCGCGCGCGGAGTTGGCCGCGCAGGCTCGCGCGATGGCCGAGTCGGTGGCGCTCGTACCCCCGGTCACGGCCGAGGCCATCAAGGCGTCGGTGAACCACATGCTCGACACGCAGGGTCAACGCGAGAGTTGGCGGTACCACTTCATGATCCACCAGTTCGTGAGCAACACCCCGACCGCGCTCGATCGACTCGACGACCGGCGGGCCGGCGGGATGGACGCCGTCAAACGCGAGCAGGCCGGGTCCTGACGTCGTGAAGCGGCGCGAGGTGGGCGCGTGAAGCCACTCGACGGAATCCGTGTCATCGACCTCGGGACGCGCATCGCGGCGCCGTTCTGCGCGGGCCTGCTCGGCGAGCAGGGCGCCGAGGTCATCAAGATCGAACAGCCCGGCAGCGGCGACTTCATGCGCGAGATCGGACCGTTCGTGCGCGCGGACGACGGTGTGGACTACTCGCTGTTCTGGGCGGTCGAGGGCCGCGGTCGCAAGAGCGTCACCCTCGATCTGCGGACCGCGGAGGGCCAGGCGGTGTTCCGACGCCTCGCAGCGACCGCCGACATCGTGGTCGAGAACTTTCGGCCCGGAACGCTCGAACGCTGGAACGTCGATCCGAGCGCGCTCGCCGACCACCTCGTGTGGGTACGCATCTCGATGTTCGGACAAGACGGGCCGAACCACGAGCGCCCCGGACTCGACCGCGTCGGGATCGGCTTCGGAGGTCTGATGCACCTCACGGGCTATCCCGACCGCCCGCCGGTGCGCGTCGGCGTGACGATCTCCGACTATCTGACCGGGGTGTTCGCCGCGCAGGCCGCGGTCGCAGCCCTCTACGCGCGTGACGCGCGCGACGCCCGCGATCGCACGGGCGCGGTCATCGACGCGGCGCTGTACGGGAGCGTGCTGCGGATCCTGGAATGGACGCTCGCCGGCTACGACCGGCTCGATCTCGTCCGCAATCGCGAAGGCAACCGGCTCGCGAACAGCGCGCCGCTCGACAACTACCCCACCAGCGACGGCAAGCACGTGTGCATCGTCGCCGGCTCCGACGTGAACTTCGCCCGGCTGTGCTCCGCGATGGGTCGAGACGATCTGGCGACCGACGCGCGCTTCGCTCGGCTCGCGGACCGCGCCGAACGCAACGACGAGATCAACGGGATCGTCGCCGCATGGACCGCCACCTTGCCGGCCGACGAGATCGAACGACGTTGTGTCGCTGCCGACGTCCCCGTGGCGACCGCGTACACGGCGGCCGACATCTTCGCCGACCCCCACATCGCAGCGCGCGGCGATCTGGTCAGCGTCGACGATCCCGTCATCGGTCCGATCCGTCAACAAGCGCCGTACCCGCGTTTCGTCGGCGAAGCCGTCGAGGCACCGACCGGCGCGCCACGACTCGGCGAGCACACCGATTCGGTACTCCGCGGGTTGGGCTTCTCCGACGTCGAGTTGGACGCGCTCCGCGCCGACGGTGTGATCTAGCGGCATGGTCGCGCGTTCGATCCAACCCGAGTTGTTCGAGGTCCGCAGCGACGGTTCCTGCGTTCTGGTCGGCGGATACTGTGCGTCGAGCGGGCGTTACCACTTCCCCCTCCAGGACTGCTGCCCCTACACCGGCGCGACCGACATCGAACGGGTCGAGTTGTCGACGACCGGATCGCTCTGGGGCTGGACCGCGGTGACGACCGCGCCGCCCGGCTACGACGGACCGGTTCCGTACGGATTCGGGGTCGTGGAACTCGCCGGGCAGGGGCTGCGTGTCATCACCCGCCTCAGCGAGGCCGATCCGTCGGCGCTCACGTTCGGCGACGCGATGACCCTCGTCGTCGAGATCGTCGGTGCCGACGACGACGGCGACGTCGTCAGCTGGGCGTTCGCGAAGCCCGACGCGCGAATGACGGACCCGCAGATGGCCGACCGATGAGCCTCGCCGCCGTGACCGGTGTGGGCATCCACCCGTTCGGCCGATTCGAGGGCAAGACGGTCACGCAAATGGGCGTCGACGCCGTGCGCGCCGCGCTCGTCGAGGCCGGCGACCCGCGGATCGATGCCGCGTTCTGCGGCACCGCGTACAGCGGTGTGGCCGCGGGTCACAAGGTGCTCGGCGCGCTGGCGCGAACCGGGATGCCGATCGTCGACGTCGAGGCCGGATGCGCGAGCGGCGCAGCAGCATTGCAGCTCGCCGCGGGCGCGATCCGCGCCGGGCAATACGACACCGTGCTCGTGTTCGGGATCGAGAAGATGCCCAAGGGCATCATCCGGTCGAGCTTCTTCGAGCCGTGGCGCGAGCAGGCCGGCTTGGCCGCCACGCCGAGCTACTTCGCGCTGCGAGCGCAGCGCCTGATGCGCGAACGCGGCGTCACCAAGGACGATCTCGCCGCGGTGGTCGTGAAGAATCGGGCGCACGGCGTCGACAATCCCAACGCGATGTTTCGCAAGGCGGTCACCGCCGAGGAGGTGCTCGCGAGTCGCGTCGTCTGCGAACCGCTGCACCTGTGGATGCTCTGCTCGCCGAACGAGGGTGCGGCGGCCGTAGTCGTGCGGCGCGCCGAGTCGGCCGTCGCGGGCACGATCGAGGTCGCCGCGGCTTGTCTGCGAAGCCACCTCCCCGGCAGTGTGCTCGGCGAGGCGACCCCGATGGCCGGGATCGACGACAGCGCGATCACGCCGCCGTCGACGCTCGCCGCCCAGCAGGCGTACGAGCAGGCCGGGCTCGGCCCCGACGACGTCGATGTCGCCGAATGTCAGGACACCGACGCGGCGCGCGAACTACTCGCCTGGGAGGAACTCGGCCTGTGCGCGCCCGGCGCCCAAGGTGCCCTGCTCGCCAGCGGAGCGCACCACCTCGGCGGCCGGCGACCGGTGAACCCGAGCGGCGGGTTGCTCGCGAAGGGCGAACCCCTCGGTGCGAGCGCGCTGGGCCAGATGGTCGAGTTGGTACACCAACTGCGCGGTGAGGCCGGAGGCCGCCAGGTCGAGGGCGCGCGGGTCGCCCTCGCGCACACGGTCGGCCGCGGCGCCAACGCCAGCGTCACCATCCTCCGCCGCCACTGACCCCCCCACCCCCCATGCCGGCGTCGTCGCTGCGCGCCCGCGGTCGCCCGACGACGCCAGTACGACCCTCGACCCAAAGACCATCCCAACCGGCGTCGTCGCTGCGCACCGGCGGTCGCCCGACGACGCTCGAATGGTGCCTCTGGCCAGGCTGAAGGGACTTGTCACACCCTGTCGTCACAATGGCGTCATGACGAACGGACCCGACGACCCCTACGAGCACGCGGCGCAGCACCATTCCCTGCTCCGCTCCGGCCACGATGGCACTCCTCGAATGCCACCCCGCCGGATCCAAACCGCCCGACGTCGGGGTGAGATCGCGCCGGTACATCGGGGGGTCTGGCAATTCCGGGCAGCCGCCTCGACCTGGCATGGCCAAGCGCTCGCCGCCTGCTGGGCCGCCGGGCGGCGGCTCGGCAGCGGTTTCGGATGCCGCGACGACGCTGGGCCGAGCGACACTCTCGCCGCGATCAGCCATGAGTCGGCCGACTTTCTGTGGGGGCTTCCGGGTGGACCGACCTCCCCGATCGACGTGGTCTGCTCCCGTTGGGACCGCACCCATCATCACGGCGTCAGGGCGCACGAGTTCACCGATCTCGCACCGAGCGACATCACCGAGCGTGAAGGGGTGCCCGTCGTCGTCATCGAGTTGACGCTGCTCCAACTCGCAGGGCGCAAGGGTGTCTCGGTCTCCCGCGTCGAGCGAGCGATCCACTCGGCACGCCGACGCAGGCTCGCGACCGATGAGTCGATCGAGGCGTATCTCGCCCAACATGCCCGCCGCGGACGGCCCGGCGTGCGCAAGCTCCGCGCGGCCATCGAACTCAGCCGGCGGCAGCGGCGGCCCGCGGAGTCCGACCCCGAGGCCCTCCTCCTCCAGGCCGCTCGCGCCCACTCGCTCGGCGAACCCGCGCTCCAATTCGAATTGCGCGATGCCGACGGACGACTCGTCGGTCGATTCGACGGCGCGTATGAGTCCGATCGCATCTTGTTCGAGTATCAGAGCGCCGAATGGCACGACCACGAGGCCGCCGGCGACCGCGACAGCCGCCGAGCGCTCCGCGCCGCAGGACTCGGGTGGGTCGTGATCGAGGCGCGATGGTGGGATCTTCAGCACGGCGGCGCGGAGTTCGCTTCGGCCGTCCGAGGCATTCGGGCCCGCAATGCGCGCCTCCGCCAGTCGAGCTGACGCTCCCGCGCCGCCCCACCCTTCGTCCCAGCCCGAACCCGCGCCGCCCCACCCTTCGTCCCAGCCCGAACCGGCGTCGTCAACCCGCGCTCCCCGCGCCGCGACGACGCCGGTTTGCTCCTCGGGCGGTCCGGCACGCAACCGGCGTCGTCAACCCGCGTTCCTCGCCGCGCGACGACGCCGGTTCGCTGCCGGTTCGGTAGGTTCGGCGGCATGAGTGGAGACGAACACGTCGCGGGGGTCTGGTTCCAGGTCACCGACCTGCCGGTCGTCGAGGGACGGGGCTGCACCGTCGTCACCGCCGACGGCACCGAGTACCTCGACTTCACGAGCGGGATCGCCGTCACGAGTACCGGCCACTGCCACCCCAAGGTCGTCGCGGCGATCCGCGACCAGGCCGGTCGGTTCATCCACTCGCAGGTGAACTGCTACCGCAACCCGATCGTCGGCGAACTCGCCGACCGCCTCGCGACGATCACCCCCGAGAGCATCGACCAATTCTTCTTCTCCAACTCGGGCGCCGAGGCCACCGAGGCCGCGGTCAAGCTCGCGCGACAGGTCAGCGGCCGCCCCAACGTGATCGTGATGGACGGCAGCTTCCACGGGCGGACGATGCTGACCATGGCCATGACCACGAGCAAGACCGGCTACCGCGCCGGCTACCAACCGCTCCCGGCAGGGATCTTCGTGGCGCCCTTCCCCCGTGCATTCGAGTGGGGGTGCAACGAGGCCGACGCGAGCCGACGCGCCCTGGCGGGACTCCGCCACTTGCTCGCGAGCCAGACCGCCCCCGACGAGACCGCCGCGATCGTGATCGAGCCGGTCCTCGGCGAAGGCGGCTACATCCCCGCGCCCGACGCGTACCTCCACGCCCTGCGCGACCTGTGCGACGAGACCGGGATCCTGCTCGTCGCCGACGAGGTCCAGGCGGGCTTCGGACGCACCGGGCGCCTGTTCGCCGTCGACCACAGCGGGGTGCGCCCCGACGTGATGGTGATGGCGAAGGGAATCGCGAGCGGGTTTCCGATCGCCGCGATCGGCGCATCGTCGGATCTCATGGGCAAGTGGCCCCGCGGCAGCCACGGCGGCACCTACGGCGGCAACCCGATCGGGTGCGCGGCCGCGCTCGCGACCATCGACGTGCTCACCGACGACGGCGTCATCGCCAACGCGGCCGCGCGCGGCGACCAACTGCTCGCAGCACTGGGCGCCGTTCAGCGTTCCCACCCCGGTCTCGCCGACGTGCGCGGTCGGGGCCTGATGGTCGCGACCGAGTTCGTCGCGCCCGACGGCACGCCCGATGCGGCGACGGTCGCCCGGGTGATCGAGACGGCGCGCACCGAGCATCGCGTGTTGTTCATGAACTGCGGCACCTACGGCAACATCGTGCGGTGGATGCCGCCACTCGTCGTCACCGCCGACGAGATCTACCGAGCGGTCGCCGCGTTCGCGGCCGCGCTCTGAGCGGAGGCAACGAATGGTCACCCAGCCCCTCGATTTCTCGACCTCGATCGAGATCGCAGCACCGCCGACGGCAGTCTGGGCGCTCGTCGCCGAGGTCACCCGCATGGGCGAGTGGAGCCCGGAGTGCGTCCGCGCCGAATGGCACGATGGCTCCGACCGTCCCGCGGCGGGAGCGCTGTTCGTCGGTCACAATCGCGCGGGAACGTTCGAATGGTCGGTGCCGTCGCAAGTGACCGAGTGCGTCGAAGGGTCGGTCTTCGCGTTCGTTGCCCCTGCCGAGATGGATCCGCCCGAGCAACGCACGACATGGCGGTACGAGTTCGCACCGAGCGACGATGGTTCCGGGTGCATCTTGACCGAGTCGTTCCACGCTCCGCTGCTCAACGTCGAGGGCGCCGCCAGCAACTTCGAGGGGCGCTACGAGATGCTGTGCGCCGCGGTCGAACAGACCCTCGCCAACATCAAGGCCGCCGCCGAACACCCCTGAACCCCAGGTGCGGCGCGAGCGAAGCGTCGCGCGCAGCTATCGACGCACCTCGGGGGGTCAGATGCCGTCGTTGTAGGCCTGAATGCGTTGGTCGGCGTCGCGCTTCGCGTCCGCCAATGCGTCGGCCGGCGACGTCGACTCGACGAGGAACGCCTCGAGCGCGTCGGTCATCGCGTCGCGGACGCCCTTGTAGTCGCCGATCACCGGTCCGGCGGTCGCGACGTTGTCGACGCCGCTCACGAGTTGGTCGAAGGCGACCTTGTAGCCGGGCTTGTCGGCCCACAACGACTGGATCGTGTCGCTGTCGGCGGCGGCGCGGCTCACCGGGATGTACCCGGTGCCCGCGGCCCAAGTGGCCTGCGACTCGGGCGACGCGAGGAACGCCGCGTACGTGTACGCCGCGGCCAAGCGAACGTCGTCGCCGTTGGCCGGGAGGAAGTTCGCCGCGCCGCCGACGAGCACACCGCCGTTGCCGTTGCCACCCGGCAGCGGCGCGACCCCGATTTCGACCTCGACGTCGCAACCTTCGCCCTGCAACACGTCGTAGGCGGTGCCGAGCGCAGCCGACGTATCGATCGTCATCGGCACGGTCCCCTTGCAGATGTTGATCAGGTTGTCGAAGCCACTCGGTCCGCCCGCCGGGTTCGTGACGAACACGCCGGCCTCCTGGCCCGAATCGAGGAACTCGAAGATCTCGAGTGCGGTGTCGGTGTCGAAGGCGGCCGCCGTCGCCCGACCGCTGCGGCCGTTGTCGTTGTTCACGTACGGCTCGCCGTTCAGTGCGAGGAACTGTTCCAGCACCCAAGCGTCGCGCTTGAAGGCGAAGCCGTACTCGATGCCCGATCCCTGGAGCGCGTCGGCGTACTCGCGCACCTCGGCGAAGGTCGTCGGCGCCTGCTCAGGGTCGAGACCGGCGGCCTCGAACGACTTCTTGTTGTAGTAGAAGACCGGGTTCGAGACGTTGAACGGCATCGGGTACAGCGTGCCGTCGATGCTGTAGTAGTCGACCACGCGCTTCACGAAGTCGTCCTTGGTCGCGTCTGCAGCGTCGAGACACGCCTGCGCCGGAACGACGGCCTGCGCGTCGACGACCTTCTGGAGCGACGTGTCCTCGAGTTGGATGAGGTCGGGCGAATCGTTCGTGTTGAACGCCGTCTCGAACGCCGTGAAGTTCTCGGTGTATCCATTCTGATTGACGAGCGTGACCGCGACCTTGTCCTGCGACGCGTTGAACTCGTCGGTGAGCGTCGTCAACGTTTCTTCGTTCGCCCGGGTCATCGCGTGCCAGTACGTGATCTCGACCGGTCCCTCGGCCGACTCCAACGCGTCGAGCGGGCACTGGTCGGAGAGGTCGGGCACGGTGTCGCCCGACGTCGTGGTCGCCCCGGGCGCGATCGTGGTCTCCGACCCTTCGCCGTCGCCGCCGCCGCAGGCCGCGAGGCCGACGGCGAGCACGAGCGGGACGACCGCGAGCCGGCGACGAGATTGCACGTGTTGGAGACGGTTGTTGCGCATTCGGTTCATCCCTTCACCGCGCCGGCCGTGAGCCCGCGCACCAACTGTTTCGAGAACACCATCAACAAGACCGCGATCGGTAGGAACGCGAGCACCGTACCGGCGTAGGTCACGCCGATCTGGTCGAGCGACCCTCCGGCGAGTTGCTTGAGTCCGTACTGCACCGTGCGGTACTCGGGCGCGTCGCTGGTCACGAGGAGCGGCCAGAGGTACTGATTCCACGCTCCGAGGAACGCGAACAGGCCCATCGCGGCGATGGCCGGCCGGGTGAGCGGGACGACGATGCGGGTCATGAACCGGAGGTGGCCGTATCCGTCGAGGAAGGCGGCCTCGCGCAACTCCTTGGGAACCTGGAGGAACGACTGGCGCAACAAGAAGGCGCCGAACCCGCTCGCGAGCGACGGCACGATGAGCGCAAGGTAGGTGAGGTCGCCGTCCCACGGGCGCACGGTCTTGACGTTCTGCAGGATCGTGACCTCGGCCGGAATCATCAAGGTCGTGAGGAACACGACGAACAGCAACCGCCGCAACGGGAAGCGCAAGAACGCGAACGCGTAGGCCGCCATGATCGCGGTGACGACCTGCCCCGCGGTGATCGCGATCGTGACGATCGCGGAGTTGAGCAGGTACTTCGACAGGTGACCCTGACTCCACGCCTTGGAGTAGTTCTCCCAGTTCGGCGAGGCCGGGAACCACGGGAACGGCGTGATTTCGGTCGGCGTCGACAAGGAGTTGACGACCGTGGCATACACGGGGAACAGGATCAGTCCGGCGAGCACCGTGAGCAGCGCATACCGCAGGACGCGACGCCCCGACCCCGCCGACTCCCGCGGCCCTCCCGGCGCGGCCGACCCGACGGGTGCGACCCACGTCGGCGGCCCGACCGACCCGACCGGCCCGACCGACCCGACCATGCCGGCTGGGTCAACCGACATACTTCACCCGCCGTTCGAGACGGAGTTGCAGCAGGGTGAGGACGAACACGCACACGAACAGGCCGACGGCGAACACCGCCGCCTTCACCTGGTTGCCCGAGACGATCCCGGAGTCGTAGACCGCGTACGCGAGCACGCGCGTGTTGTCGCCGGTGCCGCCGCCCGGTGTGAGGATGTCGATCTCGGCGAACGTCTTGAACGCGCTGATCGCCCCGACGACGAACGCGAAGAACAATGTCGGCGACATCAGTGGCAGCGTCACCGCGAAGAACCGGCGGTTCGCGCCCGCGCCGTCGATGGCTGCGGCCTCGAGCACGTCGTCGGGCAGCGCCTGGAGTCCCGAACTCATCACGATGAACGCAAGCCCGAGGCTCTGCCAGATCGCGACCCCGGCCACTGCGGGCAACGCCCAGGTCGGGTGTTCGAGGATCGGGATCCCGCCGATCCGCAGCTTCCATACTCCAGAAGCGGGCCCGAACAGGCTGAAGAAGATCACCGACGCCACCGCGGCAGAAGTCGCGACCGTGGAGCTGAAGATCGTCCGGTAGATCGTGATGCCGCGCAGGCGCTGGTGGGCGAGCACGGCGAGCAGCAATCCGAGCCCGATGCCGACGGGCACGGTGATGACCGTGAACTTCAACGTGATCCACAGCGCGTCGCGGAACTCCTCGGAGCCGAGGATGTCGCGCCACTGCTCGAGCCCGACCCACGTGCGGGTTCCGCCGGTCTTGTTGGCCCCGAACCCGACGCCACCGCGCGACTCGTAGAACGGCAGCTCGATGTTCTTGGCGAACGGAAAGAAGACGAAGACCCCGAACACGACGAACGACGGCAGCAGCAGGGCGTAGGCGAGTGACGCCTCGCGCAGCCGGCCCCTACGACGCATCCCCGCCCTCGGCGTTCCCGCCCGCGGTGGTGGTCGTGGTAGCCGTCGTGGTCGCGGTCGCGACGCCGAACCGCGTTCCGGTCAAGCGGTCGAACAGGTGCACGGCATCGGGCGCGACGGCGAGACGGATCGTCGCACCGTCGGCCGCCACCGCCAGGCTCGCCGCCTGGCGCACGATGACGATGTCGCCGTTCGCGAGCCGGCAGTGCAAGTGACGCTCGTGACCGAGCGACTCGCTGAACATCACGACGGCACCGAGCGCGCCGTTGGGATCGACGACGAGGTGCTCGGGTCGGATCCCCGCCGTGCACTCCCCGGCCGGAACGGCTGCAAGCTCCGCCGGCAGTGGCAGGCGGTCGTCGCCGACGCACACCGCGCCATCGGCCACCCGAACCGCGAACAGGTTCATCGGTGGGGTCCCGATGAAGCCGGCGACGAACACGTTGGCCGGCCGTTCGTACACGGCCTGCGGACCGTCGAGTTGTTGCAGCTGACCGTCGCGGAGGATCGCGATGCGGTCGCCCATCGTCATTGCCTCGATCTGGTCG
>SXGT01427913.1_pt1 | contig 13754 bp, 8 predicted proteins | sample 3176221 | NCBI WGS metagenome assembly SXGT01 (sample SAMN11356862, study PRJNA531348) | freshwater metagenome | isolation source: freshwater sample F1-120 | place: China: Fuxian Lake, Yuxi | collected 2017-12-25 | reverse complement strand
GCCGTCCCGGCCCCATGCTGCAGCTGACCCGAGTAGTGCTCGGCGATCACCCAGGGGAGCAGCGACCGGTAGCGCGCGCGGAACGAGATCGTCGTGATGCCCGAGACCCACTGGCGCTCGCTCCCCTGGTCGAGCTGCCGGAGACCAAGGACGTCGACACCCTTGATCTTGTCTCGCTCGCCTGAGTTCCAGACTGTCTGCATCGTGTCCCTTCGCCGCCGCGGCGGACTCGCCCGGCAGGGCGTCGCACTTTCGCTCTACGCGTCGACCGAATCACCACGGCCGTCGCCGCAGGACGGGCACACGAACCCGATCTCCGAGCCAACGACCCGGGGCACCGCGAGCACGTCGGCACCCAGCATCCGGTCGATCCACCCCGGCTCGCCAGCCATTGTCGTCCAAGCAGTTCCGTGGAGCCGCAGCACGGGGATCGACTTCGAGCAGCGACCGCAAGCAATCGTCCCCCACGTCGTCGAACAGTCAGAGCAGGTGCAGGAGAAGTGCTGGCCCATCGGGTGGAAGTCTCGGCGCGCGTCTGCGCGTCGATCGCACGTCGGACACGACAGCAGGTCCCGGACGACTTCGAGTGCCTGCCCAAGATCCAACTCGAAACGCTGAAGCGCGTTGAGCCGCTTCTCCGCGTCGGTGATGTCCGCGTGTAACTCCTTCTTGCGCGCGTTGATGTTGCGCGTTCTCTCACCTTCACGAACTGCCTCGCGCCCTTGAAGGGAAACGACCTCGCGCTCCTTCTTGAACTGCTCGAGCCGAGCGCTCGCTTCGCTGACGAGGCGACCGGGATCGAGCGACTCGCTGTCGAGGGGGGGCCGAAGCACCCGCACGGTCTCGCCGACCACCGCGAGCCAAGTCTGCTCGCGACTGATGTCCGACAGCTCCGGCCGCGCGATCGTTGGGGGGTACGCGAGGTACGTCGGGGCGGTTGTCACCCAGCGAAGCTGGCGTGTCATTCGCTCCACGCTGCCGATGTCCCACGGAGACACCGGCAAGAAGCCGACTCCTCGCCGGCCCTCTCTTCCGGCCTCATGGGCAAGCGACCGGAGCCGCCCTGCAAGCTCCGGGGCGAGGTGCTCGAACGCAGCGGCATCGGAAGGTGACGGATAGAGGATGACCGTCGTCGTGCCAGTGCCAGCGTGCGCATCAGCGTCGGCGAGCACGCCGCGAAGCTGCTCATCATCGAGTGCCGCGAGGGAGCTACAGAGCGGAACGATGCGCAGCGGCTCGACGCCATCCCCTTGAAGCGATATCGCACCGGACGTCGTGCCCCACGACAAGCGCACGACCCGCGAGCCGTGACGCACCTCGACCTCGCGATGGGAGAGCGACCGCTCCAGGTCGGTCGGCTCGAACCCGAGCTGGTCGAGCGCCCGTAGCGTCAACAGCAGCGCGAAGCTGTCGAACGAGCGACAGAGGTCCTGCATCTCCTCGAAGTACGCGCGCGGCCGGACGGCCTGCTCCTGGCCGAGCCGAGCCCACTCGAGCCACAGCTCAGCAACGCGCCGGTAGTGGGCGTCGTCACTGAGGATGTTCGTCATCGTGAGCGTAGTGCCAACTGTCGCCCGTCGCGGGACCTCGCGGTAGAGCACGGAGTCCTTCAGCCCGGAGATCGTGAACAGGAGGTGTTTCAGTTGCCCGAGGGTACGCTCAGCCTTCCGCTTCGCCTCGCTCGCGTCGAGCGTCTCTCCCCACAGCCGATAGATGCGCCTCTGACGCCAGTGCGAGCCACCTGCTGCCGCGTCGTGGTTCCCAGCCGCCTCCCCGAACACACGCAGAAGCCGCGTCACCTCGTGAACGCGCCGGCGCAGGTACACCACGACGTGGTCGACGAGCCGGACCGCGACGCGGTTCTCGTAGATGTCGAACTGGTCCTCACGCACCGTCGCAAGAATCCTCTTGGGCACGACGGAGCGCAGAGTCGGCCGTTCCCAGTCCTCCGTGTGCGCGGCGAGGTAGTTCGCAGCCTGCGCCGGAAATCGCCGGGCACGCGAGACGGCCATCCGCTCGACCTCGACGCGCAGGTGGGTGCGCGGCCTCCGGCACACCTCTTCGAGATGCCCGACGTTCTCCTTGAGCAGTTGCTCGAAACGCTGAAACTCCGCGCGGTTCGACATGCCCGGGACCAACGGCGAGACGTCAAGCACATCGAGCCACGTCCCGCCTTGGGCGACTACCTCGCCCAGGCTACGCCCGACCGTTCGAATGCTCGCGACGTCCAGCGGGTCAAGCATCTGAGCGCGCGCGAAGGTGCCGTCGACGCGCTCGGCGACTCGCAGCAGATGCCAGCGCCCACCCGACTCCGGCACCAGGAACATCCCGTCGCACGCCGGGAGCGAGTTCATGAACAGTTCGCCCGGGGCGCTCTCGCGCACGACGAAGCGACCGAGTAGCGCAACACCGCTGCGCGCTTCGCCGATGGCGCCGAGTCGGTCGTGGACTCGAATGCTCACGCCTCTTCCTCTGCTCCGAGTCGACGCAGCTCTTCGCGAACGATGGCCGTAGAACGTACCGGCCCTGCCGTCTTGTCCAGCTTCGGCCAAACCTCCGCGATCCGCTCGTTGAGGGCCGTGAGATCCTCGGGCCGCGTGTCATGCCGATCGCGAACCTTGCGCAGGAGCTTCGTCGCGAGGATGTGGTCGACCGCTTCCCCCACCGTTCCGCCAGCCGCGACGACGACCGGAACGAAGTCGAGCATCTGGCGCTCGAGGCGATTGCCCCAACCCACACCGAAGCGACGCCCGAGGATGTCTGCGAAAGAGCCGTCAACGAACGAGTAGGCATCCTTCGCCTTGGCCTCGTGAGCCTGCTGCGCCTTGGCGAACGCCGTGCGCACGGCGTCGAACGAGACCGGCGCCCGCGCGGGCAGGCGCTGCGGTTGGAACTGCGCGCGGTTGCGAGGCAACTCCATCACGTGGGCGCGGTCGTAGGTCTTGTCCGCGAAGTCCTTGGTCGTCTCGTCGTGGTTCGCGGTGCCAACGAACCACACGTTCTGCGGGATCGTGAGCGTGCGGCCGTTGCGGAGGTGCGCCGGCGCAGGCTCGACCGGTGCCGTCATGAGATCGAGCTTCTGGATGCGCGGATCCTGCTCGAGCGCCGAGAGTAGGTCAGCGAAGTACTGCTCGGGATGGGAGAGGTTCATCTCGTCGAGAACGACGATGTTGACGAGCCCTGAGTAGCGAGGGCACTGCGCGCGGTAGAGCGCCTGCAGGAACTCGGATTCGTAGAACCGCCGCTCGAAGGCGTTGAAGTGCCCGACGAGATCCTGGCGATCGCGCCAGCCGGCCTGCACCTCGACGAGGGTGGAGCCCGCGCCGAACGCTCGCGCGACCGCGAGGGGCAGGCTCGTCTTGCCGGTTCCGCTGATGCCTTGCAGCAGGTGGAGTCGGCTCATCGCGAGGCCGCCCAAGAAGCAGCGGATGTCCCGCAGCTCGTAGAACAGCACCTTGTCCGGGTTGGCCGGATCGATGGCGATGCGGTGCTGGAGGTCCTGGCAGAACGCTTTCAGGTCCGAGATATCATCGGTGACGGGCGTCTGGGTCTGGAGCCCACTGTCGGCGTCCATCTGGCTGCATGACGGGAACGGGCTCACGCCGTCGGCGCGTCGAATGCGCTCGTTGACGTCCTTGCGCAGCTCCTCGAGCGCTGTGTGCAGGAGGTCCCGGGCGCTCTCCAACGCAGCCTTCTGGTCGCGGAGCGTCTCGAGTTCTGTGACGGCGATCGATGCCTTCGCCAGTCCCGTCCTCGCGGCGACGCTTTCCTGCGTGAGCCGCGCGCGCTCTGCCTCCCAGTCCTCCTGCGCGCGCTCGAGCGTGGCGAGCCGCTCCGTGACGTCCTGGTTGGGCCGCTTGGCGAGCTGCGCCTTCAGGGAGGCGCACTCCTTCACGAGCGCGTCGAGCTCCCTCTTCACCTCCTCGAGCGGGCGATTGCCGAGCGCACGCTCTGCGTCATCGCGCAGACGCAGCTTCTCGTACAGCTCGTCTCTCCCGGCCTGAGCGCTCAACAGGCGGGCTTCGAGATCCCGCTGCTTGGCCTTCGCGGCCTCGAGTTCATGGGCAGCTCGCCGGGCGACGCGCTCATCGAACGCCTCACGGTCCTCGTGCAGAACATCTCGCTCGAGGTCCACCTGCGTAGCTCGCTTCTTCAGGTCCGCCCGGTCCTTCGTGAGCTGCTCGCGTTCGAGCCGAACCCGCTCGGCGCCTTCACGCTCGCCTGCAGCGATCGTCGCTTCGTGTGAGGCGAGTGCCTGCCGGTGCTCGTCGCGCCTGCGCGCGTCCTCGGCGCGGCGCTCGGCTTCCCATGCCGCACGTTCTCTCGAGATCTGCGCCCGCGCATTGGACAGCTCTTCGCGCAGGGCTGCGGCCTCATTATCGAGCTGCTGCAGGGAGGTCCTCCGTTCGACTGCGAAGCCCGCCTCCGCGTTCAGCTCCCTGTCTCGGATGACCTTCTCGCGCCCTTGCAGGTCGAGCTCTCGCAGATGAAGCCTCGCCTCAGCCTCCTTCACCCCGTCTCCGTCCGCCTTGAGAGTGCGCTCGGATTTCTCAAGAGTCGTCGCGCGCGCCTTCAGTCCCTCGTCGCGCGCAAGCATGTCCACCTCCAGCGCGGCGAGTTCCATCTCGCGTTTAGCGAGGCGTGCGTCGCGGGCTCCACACAGCGCCACCGTCTCGTCGACCAGCTTGGCCGTAGCGACGACGTCGAGCGTCGATGCCGTGGCAGCCGGAGGCGTGACGAGAGCGATCTCCAAGTCGGCCTCTGTCGCTGCCGCAATGGCAGTCTCGTTGGCGGCTGCGATGGTGGCGAGCGCGGCCTCGGGGGTCTGCGGCGTTGCCGCGATAAGCGGCGGGACGCTAGTCGTCGACGAGGAATCCGGCGCCTTGGCCTGCTGGTGCTGCTGGCGGTGCTTGTTCTTCTTGCTCATGGCTGTCAGGTCCTCGTGGAGTCGAACGGCTGGCCGAGGCCGGAGAGCAGGCCCACAGCGCGATGAACGTCGGCAACGATTGGCAGCACCGACTGGAGGGACGGTCGCTCGGCTCCCGCGTGAACCGCACCGCCGGCCCTCCTGGCGACGTTGTCGAGCACTTCGAGGAGTCTCGGCTCCTGGGTGGCCGCGCGACGTAGGGGATGCGCGCGGTCGTCACGCGCCGCGAGCACGGCGGCGACGATTGCGCCACGCAGCCGCCAACCGCCGTCCGGGTAGCAGGCAGCCTTCACATGGTTCGGCTTCACCCGTGCCAGCGCCTCGGGTAGCGGCACACGGAACCCCACGGCCTTCGCCGAAGCCTCGTACACCCCTTGGCAGTACACCTCGTCCTCGACAGGCCGTCGATCGGTGTAGACGCGGCGCCAGACGAAGCGCGGAGGGTGACGGTCGAAGATCGCCTTGAACGTGCCCTCCAATGCGCGGCGTGCGGCACCGAGGAGGTCGCGCAGCTTGTGCTCAGGGCATGACTCGCCGAGCAACCCGGCCTCGACATGCGCGTATTCGAGCGCGACGAGGTCCTCGTACTGAGGTAGATCGCGGGCGCTGACGGACAGCGCCATCTCGACGTTGTTGATGGCCATCGCCCGAACCTCGCCCGCCCAACGCTGCTGCTCCTGGATCTGCTCGTCGAGCGAGCGGCCGATCATGCTCTCAAGGACGGAGTGGAGCCCCGACGACGACCGCATCTCGCGCTCGAGCGCACGCCGCAGCGTCGGGCTGATCCCGAGGCCGAAGGGGTCACACGCGTGCCACTCGCCGCCGACGTCACCGGCCTCGGACAGATAGATGAAGCTGGTAACGAAGACGGGGGTGGGTCGCTCGTCGACCAGCGAGACGCGTTCCAGAACGACGCTGCCGGCGTGAGCGAGCGTGTCATCCTCATCGGCGCTCTCGTAGGAGTCCGAGCGTCGAAGCGCGGAGCGATGTCGACGGGTCACACGGACGATTTCGGATGCGCCAGGTGCGGGAGGAAGCGCGAGGTCGCCCGGAAGCACCATGAACGCTCGCTCTCGGCGCGGCTTCCCTTTGGACCCGAGCACGAGGTCGGGGAACCCGCTGTTCGGGTTCTGCTGCAGCTCGACGTAGTCGAGCTTCTCGACGAAACGCGGCCAGAGGTCGCCGGTCCACGGGTCCTGGAACACGTGCCCCGTCACCATCCGACTCGCGTCGAGCGTCTCCTCCTCGAAGAGTTCGCGCCCCTTTTCGGTCGGAAGCCCATTGCTGCCGAGCAGCCGACGCTCCTGCAGTTCGATGTAGATGAGGGCCGCGAGATCCGCATGGATGTGGAGCCGCTCGCCGATGCGCTGGACGTTCGTGGTCCCAGCGCGGCACATCCCCAGCACCGCCTTCTGGAGCACGTTGAGCTCGCGGTCTCGCACCTCTGGGGCCACGACGCGGTACATCAGCGCGGGCCACAAGACGAAGCGTCGCTTGCCCGGGCTCCACCGCATCCGTTGGTTCGTGCTCGGGTCCTTGGGCAGCCGTGGCCCGAAGTGGAGGACCGGCGCTTCACGCCTGAAGAGCAATGCCATGCTTCCCTCCACAGAGTTCGCGGAAGCCGACGAGGCCACGCAGGGCCTTCTCCGACGCTTCGCCCCTCAGCATCGCCGCGTCGCCGACCACGATGAGCAGGCGCTGCTGCCGGCTCATGGCGACGCACAGGCGATTCTCGAGCATCAGGTGTCCCAGCTTGCGTCGAAGGGATCGCTCGTCTGACGCGGACAGGTCGTTCGACCTCGTCATCGACAAGAACACGACGTCGAACTCCTTGCCCTGGAAAGCGTCGACAGTGCCCACCCGCAAGCGCTCAATGAGTCGCCCGTCCTCGCTGCGCGTCTCGCGCCAAGCGTCCTTCACGCGGTAGGAACCGTCGTCGAGCCGCTCCGACAACCCGCGCTTCTCCATCGCGCGCAGGACCTCGTCTACCTGCGCGGAGTAGAAGGAGATGACGCCGAAGCTGAGATCACGGCGCGCCGTCGCCAGGCGCTCGACCTCCTTCGCGATCCACTCGGCCTCTACAGCCCGGCGCTTGCTTTGGCCGCCATGCTCACGGCCACGTGACAGGGGCATGTCGACCCACGCGGCGACGCGCCCGGCGTAGCCCGGCAGGTCGTGCACGAACTCCTCTGCGCGCCGCGGCGACTCGAAGCCTTCGCCGTAGGGAGCGTAGAACGTGTCGCTGACGAACGAGCCCAGCACAGGGTGCATCCGGTACTGCTTGTCGAGCGTGACGGTCCGCTTGATGCCGTCCTTCGCCTCCCGCTCCTTCATCGCCTGGAACAAGCGCTCGAAGAGGCTCCGGCGTAGCGCAGTCGTCGTCGCCTCGGAGACGGACTGTTCAAGCTGGCTCTCGATGTCGGGCTCGAGGATGTGCGGTAGCTGTCGGTGGTCTCCGACCAGGATGATGCGCCGCTCGGCCCGCGACATCGGGATGAATAGATCGAGAGGGTTCGCGCGTGCTGCCTCGTCGACGATCACATTGGCGAAGACGGTGTCCTCGCCCTTCGCCAAGCTCATCTGGTAGCCAACCGACTGCTGGCAGGTGGCCGCGAGCACGACGGTGTAACTTCGAACCGCGTCGCGAACGGCGTCGATGTCGTTCTCGAGGTCGTTGAGGTACTCGTATAGCACCGCGTCCTCGCCACCCGCCGACTCGCGTGCCTTGCAGTACAGCGCGTCCACGATCTCCGGCAGGAGACTCTCGAGCTCGCCGTGGACCATCGGGGCTCCCACGGGCTTCTCGGCCGCCAGGAAATCGATCAGCTTGTCCTGCAGCGCCTTCAGCTCGGCGAAGAACGGGGGCGGGTCATCGCTGGCCCATTCCGCTGCGTCGCTCAGGACGCGGTGCTTGGTCTCTTCGTACAACCCCATGTGCTGAAGGCGAAGGAGCGCGCGCCCAGCGTTCCGAGGGCCGTCATCGCCGAACGCAACGGCGTCTGTGCGAAGCCCCCGAACTGCTTTGAGGGCAAGTGCTCGATCGTCATCCTCGGGGTCACCGAGCTGCGTGGGGGAGCGCGTGAGCTCCTGGCGAAGCACGTCGAGTCGATCTTTGAGCGTCGGCGGGACGTAGCTGCGGCAAAGCTCCTGAACTTCACACACGACTCGCAGCGACTCGTCGGCGGTGAGCGGCGACGCGACGTAGGCGGCGGCAAGCGAGCGGACCTTGCGGAGCACCTCGGTCACCGGGCGTTCAGGGAGCGTAGACAGGTCCGCGCGCACAGCGTCAGCTCGATCCCGTCGCCATCGATCGAACCCGTCGCTCTGGTCGGTGGTCCCGCGCTTGCGCCCGACCTTGATCGCCGGAAGACCGAATACGAGGGTCTTCGACGCGGCGTTCTCGACCGCGTCGTGTTGGTAGCTCGTGAGCAAGGTTTGGCCGGCGAGGTCGTCCTCCGACAGCTCAGCGAGGCGGGCCTCGAGCGCAGCGATCGTCTTCGTCTTGCCGGTACCCGGCGGGCCCTGAATCAAGGCGATGTCGGGCGTGTTGAGCGCCACGCGCAGCGCCTCGACCTGCCTCGCCGTGGGCTCCCCGCCGAACACTTCGCGCGCAGCGACCGAGAGCGCGTCCTCAGTCTTCCTGCGCCGCTCCGGAACAGCGCTGCCCTCGAGGAGGAGGCCGAGCTGAGGCATAGGGCACTCGGCCGACGCGATGAGCGTCTGCGCCTGCTCGCGGCGTTCGAGGCGCTTGCGGTCGCCGCTCACGCTCAGGAACAGCACGCCGCTTTCGGGCGGCTCGCGGTCGTCGCTGTCGATGGGAGGCTGCAGGTCGATCGTGCGACGCTGGGGCTCGGCACCCGAGAACGCACCGACAAAGATCCGCGACCGCTCCGGGCGAGCGGCAGCCCCATCAGTCGGCGTCGCGGCGTCCTCGGTCGCCTGCTGCAACTCGGGAGGCGGGTGCAGGGCAGCTTCTAAGTCGACGTCCTCCGCGTTGCGCAACACCTCGAGGGCGGCATCGAGCTGCTTTGTGTCCTCGACGTAGAAGCGCCACCGCCCGTCTCCCTGAAGCTGCCGCTTGCTGTAGCGGAGCCAACCAAGGGTTCGCGCGCGGCGCAGCACGCTCTCGCGCTCGAGCTTGTTGTACTCCTTCCAGATGTTGAGGTAACTGCCCGCCCGCTCGACGAGCTGGTCGAGTTCGGTTCGCGCGGTGCCGCGAAACGCGCCAGCGATGGTCGCATCGCAGAACCGAACACGCCCGAGCACGAGGACTACCGGACGGCGCTCGTCTGGCGCTGTGCCGCGCTTCGCTTCCACGACCCGAGTCGCGAGGAGCTTGTCGTCGCGCCCCTTCGCCACGTCGACCGCGTACCCACGGCCATGAAGGCGAAACGCGCCGCGCTGGTCGGTCACCGGTGTCGGGCTGCCCGAGAGGAACACCCTGGAGCCACCGTCCGCTGCTTGCAGGAGGAAGCGATCGCTCAGCCACTGCGTCGCCTCGCCGGCCGAGACGCTGCGACCGAGCTTCTGCCGCACCTGCTCGACCAGTTTGTCGTCGACGCCGATGTCGACCTGATCGGGCCAGTCGTACCGAGAGGGGAACTCATGGACCTGAAGAAGGACCGCTTCGGTGGTCTTCCCCTTCGGACGAACGGAAGCGACCCACGCGACGCGCGGGAGATTCCGATCGCGGACGCGTTGGAGCGCTTCAGACGCGCGCCTGTCAGCGCCGACGACGCTCCACGCGTTGGGCCCGATGCGCAGCAACGACTCGCCGGTGACATCGGAGAACTGCAGCGCCACCTCCGCTCGAGCCTCGGCGACAAGGCCGAAGTTGGCCGCCGCGCTCGGCACGACCTCGATGGTCGAGACATCTCCAGAGGCCAGGTCGTTGATGTTCATCGCGCTCCTCCCGGCCGAAGTTCAAAGTTCACGACGCGGTGCAGGCTGTCGGGAGAGCCGAGGTGGAGGCGCCACGAGGCCGCGCCTGGCTCGAGACGGATCTCCTTCACGCGGTCGGTCACTTCGGCGTCGCGACCGCCGCTCGGAGACGAAAGCCGGTAGCGGGCGCCGTCGACGCTACGGAGCGAGAGCCTCGAGCCGGAGAGCTGAAGCTCGATCACGGGGCGCGCGCTAGCGGCGCCGTCGCGGCCATGCGCGAGGCGCTGTGTGACCGACACGGTCTCGCCGTCGGTCAGCCCGAGCACGGCAGCGACCACCACGCGTCGCCGCTCACCAGCGGGCTTCTGGAGAAGCTCACCACCCGGACCGAGCGAGGGGTCCCACAGGTTGAAGGCCGCAGTCGCGAAAGCGGGTCGGGGCTCGTCACACCAAGGGCAGAGCTTCTCGGTGAAGTAGTAGGTCCCCTTGCACGATGGGCACGACAGCGTGGCGTCGGCGGCGCCGTGAAGACACTCGGCCCACTCGGACACGCCAGGGCGCTTGGTCGCCTCGCGCAGCCCCGCTCCGAAGGCTCTCTCGGCGAGGTCGACGAGCTTTCGGGACAACACGGACGGCCGGGGAATGCCGTAAGACGCGCGGTTGGTATCGTCGGTCGGGTGGTCAATCCATGGCAGGCGTCCGTCGAGCGCCTCCTCCTCGCGATCGGGAGGCCCATCACTGACCGCGTCGCCGATGAGCGGGTGGGCGAGTGAGAGCGTCTGAAACGCGAGAACGCTGAATGCGTGCGCGTCCGTGAGCGAATTGACGCCGCTGGCGCAGCGCACGAGTTCCGGCGCGCCGTAGCCCGGCGTGAAGACGGCGGGCACGCCTGCGACCGACGCGTAGTGGATGTTGTCCGCGTCGATGAAGCGCACCTCGGTCGCGTCTGGGCTTTCAGAGACGAAGATGTTGTGGGGTGACGGGTCGGAGTAGACGAGCCCCTTGCCGTGAAGGGCGGCGAGCACGTCAGCGCTGCGCGCGAGGAGCTGAAGACGGCGCCGCAGGCCGCCGCCCGCGAGGTACCAGGCAGCCGGTGAGGCCACGTCCTTGGGGACCGCGCCCAGCGCCCTCAGCGGCTGCATCCCCGTCAGCAGCTCCATCACGTAGCCGAGGACTGGTTCGCGGAGCATCTCGAGCGGCCGCGCGATCTCGAGGTCGGCGAGCGAGAGGCGCTTCACCTGCGTGAGTTGGTTGCGCAGGCGCTCGCGTCGTGACGGCGACGAGTCGAATACGACCTTTGCGGCGAGCCGCCCGCCGTCGACCTCGTAGACCGCACCCTGGCCACCTCGACCCAACTGCCGAAGCAGGGAGTAGCGAACGCCGTTGATGTCCGTGACCTGTCGAGGAGCCGAGGTCATGCGAGCACCGCCTCTCGCTGCGCGAGCACGACGAGGGTCTTGTCATCCGTGTGGTGCGGGGTCGGCCAGTCTTTCAGCTCTCGCTGCAGCGCCCGCCACCGCTGGGATGGCGTCATCCCCGCGAAGTCGTCCATCAACCACTGCACGAACCCGTCGATGCGCTCAGGAAGGAGATCGTCCGCGACGCCATCGGTCGCGAGCAGAACGACCGCTCCTCCCTCGCGCGGGAAGGTTCGGCTCGTCCACGACGCGGAATGGCCGAGAGCGTCCGTCTCGTTGCCGAAACCTGCTACGCGCGGGCCCACGACCCACTCCAGCCCGCGCTGCGTTCGGAGCAGCGCGAGGCCATCGCCGATCGCCGCGACATGGACCTGCCCGCGGACGTGCGCCAACGCAAACAGACACGTCGCAGCACAGTCTCGAGCCGTCGACGGAGCGATGAGCGAACACCAGCGCGGCTCGATGCCGCCAAGGAGTTCGTCCAGGGTGCACGAGCCCGCCTTGTGCCATGCGCGCACCGCAGCGAGCACAGCCCGGCAGGCCATCTGCGCGCCTCTGCGGGCGTCGCGCCGAGAGCCCATTCCGTCGCTGACGACGACCAACGTCCCGAACGCTCCACGAACTCCGAGCCAACTGTCCTCGTTGGGCTCTCCTTGAGCGCGGTGCCGCGGTCCGACCGCGCTGGCGCCGAAGTAGTCGTCGGGTGAGCGTTTCGACACGAGGTCCTCGGCGCGATCAGAAGTTGAAGTCATCGAGGTTGGTCGGCTCCGCAGCGATCACGCTGTCAGGATTCGCGCTACGCGAGCGTTGCGTGACGCTCATCGTCACCCACCTGAAGAACTGCTTGATCTGGCGTGCCTCGTGGGCGCGGTAGACGCGCGCCTCGGCTGTCGCGAGGAACGCCGTGAGCATGCCCTCGTCGGCGTCGTCGCCGATTCCCATCGCGAAGCGAGCTGCCTTCGAGGCGCGCTCGGCGCCGAGCAGACGCTTTAGCGGAGCCTGCCAATCGTCGGTCGGCTGCCCATCGGAGACGAGAATGATCGTTGGGCGGTAGGCGCGGCTCGGGATCTGCGCTCGGTCCTCGATCATCCCCGTCGCCGCGTCGAACGCAGCACCCATCGGCGTGCCGCCGGCGGCCGTCATCCGGGACCACTGGACCTTGGAGGCCGGGGCGAGTGGCTGGTGAACCTTCGCGCCGTCCTTGCCAAACGTCACGACGGCGACGTGGATCTCGGCGCGGCTATCATCCTCCCCGCCGAAGCTCTCCAGCATCTCCTGCACAGCGTCGTTGAGCGCATCGATCTTGCCGTTGGCGCTCATGCTTCCGCTGACGTCGGCGAGCAGCAGCACGGGCAGCGGTCTTGCGGTGGAAGCTGTGAACTCTTTCAGTTTGCTCATGACTCTCTCTCCAATGTTCTTCGGCGAGGGCTTCGGCTGCTCTCGGTGTTCGGCGACCTTCTTGATCTCTGCTTGGACGCGCGACGTGCCGTTGTGTCGACTGACGATGTCTTCGAGGTACTTGGCCCAGCCCATCAGTCACCTCACCTCCAGGTGCTGCGGCGACGTCGCTCGCGCAGGCCCCTGAAGTCGCTGTTTCGGTACACGGTGAGGACTGCTCCTCCGTCGGTCACCACGACCTGGGTGCCCTCGAAGTCCGCGAGCTCGATGCCTTCGCGACGGAAGCTCTCCACCTCCCTGCGACCGATCGCGAAGATCTGGGCGCCACGGATGTCGACGCATCGACCGAACTCGAGAGCCGCCTCGATGGCGGTTCGCGAGATCGCCCGCGTCGTCATTCGCGCCAGCGCGTGGTTCGTCAGCGAGAAGCTCCCCAGGGTCGAAGGCAGCGCAGCGAGGGCAGTCGACATCGAACGGCTCCTTTCGGTTGATGCCGCGGAATGCGGCGACCGAGAGGCCGTAAAGCGAACGCCGTGCCAGCGAGAAACTCTGCGTCGCCGGAGGCGGTTTCATCGCTTCACTCCGTAGCGCTGCAGCCAGTTTGTGAGGGTTTGGTAGCTCGGAAGGCCGACGAGCTCCGCGGCCTTGGTCTTGTTGCCGGCGGCTTCGTCGAGCGCGCGATCGAGATAGTGCTTCGCGACTTCACTCAGTAGTTCAGGGAGGTTGAGGCCGCCGCCGAGTGGCCGTCCGAGCACGTCGTGGCGCCGGGCGCCCGGCACCGGGAGGAGGGCCTCGCGTGCGTCTTCGGCCGAGATCGTGTTCGACTCGGTCCAGATGGCAGCGCGCCGGAGCGTGTTCAGCAGCTCGCGGACGTTGCCGGGCCACGGGTGAGCAAGGAGAAGATTCCTTGCGCCGGCAGAAAGCTTCTTGTCCTTGAACCCGGGGTCGCCTGCGGACTCCCGGTTCACCTGTTCGAGCAGTCGATCGACGAGCAAGCCAACGTCGCCCGAGCGCTCGCGCAGCGGAGGAATCGTCCGGACCGCAACCGCGCGCCGGTAGAAAAGGTCCTCGCGGAACCGGCCCGCGGCGACCTCGTCGGCGAGGTTGCGGTTGGTGGCCGCGACCACGCG
>SXGT01070498.1_pt1 | contig 13754 bp, 15 predicted proteins | sample 3176221 | NCBI WGS metagenome assembly SXGT01 (sample SAMN11356862, study PRJNA531348) | freshwater metagenome | isolation source: freshwater sample F1-120 | place: China: Fuxian Lake, Yuxi | collected 2017-12-25 | reverse complement strand
CGAGCCGCAGTGCTGGCCTGCGAAGCCCAGCAGAGGCTTGTCGAAAAAGAGATTGAGCTTGAGAAGCTGAAACAACAGCGCAAGCCGCTGACGGATGCAGAAATTGGCATTGTTTCCGCAGATATTTGGGGCAGCGTACTGCTTGCCCCGCAAAGCTACCAAGCATTTGCCAGAGCCATTGAAGCCAAACTTAAGGAGAAGAACACATGAGCGGAGATCACAATATGTACGGAGACGGGACGGTCTACCGTGGAGAGCGCAGCGCAGACAGCGAAACTCCAACGCTGGATGTGCAATCAACAATGGAGATGTGGAAAAGAGCTTACGAGCGTGTTTGCGACGAGCGTGACGCCATCGTTAAGGACGCTGACAAAGCCTACGAGTTGCTGCGCCGTGCCGAGACAGAGATGCGATACGCCGGGTGGGCTCGATTATTGACAGACAACTATGCTCGTAAAGACATCTACGACGACATCAAGGAGTTTCTGAAATGAACGCGTTGGATATGTTTTCTGATGAGCAATTACTGCTTGAGTTGGTTCGCCGTCATGGGTTCCAGCAAGCCCCGAGCCGAGTTGAGTATTGTGGGGATGGGTGGCTAGTGTGTACCGTTGGCATTGGCAAAGACGCATCGACATCCTTGTTTATGGATAAGGACGACCTAAAGGAACTAGCCGTGCTGGCTTTGGTTGAAAGGAAAGGAGAAGAGAAATGACTGACTGGATACTACGCTTCATGAAACTCGCTGAACATATCAGCGGGTGGAGCAAAGACCCATCCACCAAGGTGGGTGCGGTGATCGTGGACGGCAAGAGGATTGTCTCGCTAGGGTTCAACGGGCCGCCGCAACACACTAAGGATGGGGAATTTACTCGGGACGAGAAGCTGTTACGGACGCTCCATGCGGAGGAAAACGCTGTCTTGTTTTCTGCTAGAAACATAAAAGGATGCACTATTTATGTAACGCACCCGCCGTGCGCTCATTGTACGGCCATACTTATACAGTCTGGTATAAGTCGTATTTATTTCGACTACCCCTCACCTGAGTTTATGACTCGGTGGGCAGACCATATTAACACTAGCAACGCTATGTGTTCAGAAGCCGGTGTAGAATTAATCGGTGTTTCTAATGCCATGGGCTAAAGTGCTAAAACTGATTGGCCCAGGTCTTCATTGGGGTAAGCCGCGCAGCTTATATCTCAAGGCTATAGCCTCTGCTGAAAAAGAAGGACTATACGATGTAGCAGATCATATTCGTATAATCCTAGAACAGCGGGACAGAGTTGGGTTTGTTTGCGACGAAGAAGAAAAATAACCCGGCCTAGTGCCGGGTTAAAAGGGTGCGCAACGCACCCTATGGAGGAGATCTTACTGTTGCTGCGGTTGCTCTTGCTCAATAGGTGCTGGCCAAGATGCAGACATGGTACCTGTGGTTAATCCAGCTTCTAGCGCACCCGCCCGAGCAGCTTGTGTTGCCTGCTTAACACTAGCTTGTTCAAGCAGCTTAACCACAGCAGCAACTTCGGCCGGGCTGCTAGACATTAGCATATCAGCCAACTTGTTAGCGGTAGGTTCAGTTACATTAGTACCTCGTATGGTGCGGCTAACCAAGTTGGTCAGCGAGTTCCATGGACCACCTGTAATCATGTCGGCAGCTGCAGAACCTACACCATTCTCACCCTCTAATACACCTTGCATTTGTTGGCGCTGAGCAGTTTGAGATCCACCCAAGATGCGATTAGCTTGATGGAACAATTGGGATTCTCGCTCTAAAGCCGACTTAAACAACCGGTAATGTCCGGGATTGTCAAACAGAGGCTGAAGTTTGGTTTGTGTTTCCGGGGAACCAATGATGCGCTGAGCAGCGTTGAAGTTGCCGGACGGATCCATAATACGAGAGTACAAATACCGGGATACACCTGTGCGGAAAGCATCTTTTTCTGCAGCGGTCATATCAGATACAAACTTGATCACCTGTTCGTGATCCATTTTGTTGAAGTCATTCATGCCTGCATGCAATGCGTCTTTGATTTCCATATCACCGGCATAAGATGCACGAGCCAGTTTATATTCCGGGACTTGGTTATCCAACACACTCACAAATTGGTTGCGAATTTGTTTTAGCGCTGAGGCTTCAGCCGTGCTCATACCCTGACCACGGAACCCGGCATCAATAGTTGCATCAATACCACGCTTGATGTAATCCAAGGTGCGTACATCCGGGATCTTGGTCAACACCATATCTTGGATACCTGTGACCGGATCAATCTGCCCCGGAGTGTAGATATCGCGCAGCATAAACTTCGTCGGGTCTTCACCACGCAGTTTAGCTGCCGTAGCTTCCATGTCCGAGATGTTTTTAGCTTTTGCAAAGAAGGATTTGAATGCCGGGGTATCTAGCACCTGCATGATACGCGGGTCATCAATCTCCCCAACCGCATAAGCGTCATCATACAAGGTGCTGGCCTTCTGGCGCAACTCGTCAATCAGCTTTTGTTCATCAGCATAATAATCGCCGGGGTGCAGCCCTCGGACTACTTGTTGATGGGTACGCTCACGAGCACCAATCTTTTGTTCACCCAGTTTCTGTTCAATTTTACTAGCACCGCGTCCTGTACGCTGAGCAACAGCTTCAGCCAGGCGTGCGGTTCCGGGTGATACATTAGCTACAACAGATGGAACCCCGCGTGCTCGATCAGCTATCAAAGTGGCTTGGACTGCTGCGGGTGACAAACCATCTTCACTTAACGCTTGGTTCATCTTGTTGGCGGCAATGCGTGTGATTCGTTGTTCCGACGGGTTAAGGCGCTCCATCAACCACTTCTTAGCAGCACTAGCGCTGCGGGTAGCCAAGGGGATTGCACCACCCGCCACTGTACCAATAGCAGCACCACCTAGACCTGCACCCAGCCGATTACCTTCTTCTGCCGAACCTGCGCCAGCAACACCACCGGTGACCGCACCCAGACCTGCCATACGGCCAACCGCCCCTGCCGTAGAACGAGCAAGTTGAGCAGCGCCAGCGGCTTGTCCGCCGGGCACCAACATCATAGCTACACCGGGAACCATACCACCAGCGAATTCGGAAACGCCAGAGGCATATGGGCTTTCTTTTGAGAACCGGGCGTACTCATTACGAATGTCTTGGAGGGCTGCATTGTAGTCCTCGTCACCCACTTTAGAGCGCAACCATGCCTCGGCTTCATCACCCCAGCCCATCATCAAGCCTTGACCTAGGGCTGCCCGTGCGTAATCTCGACCGTTGCTCATAATTATTCTCCTGTGGTTTGACGGTAACGGCCAGCGTTGATATCACCCAGGCGTTTTTGGGCTTTCTTGAGTCTGTTTTCAGCAGCATTTACAGCTCTTTCAATAATCAATTTACGCTCTTCAATACTCTTGGCACCAATACCTTGAAGTTCCATAATGATAGCGCGTTCACCTTCTGTCGGATTACCACCAACCATTGATTTAAGCTGAGAAAGGGCTTGTTGTTGCAACAGGTTTTCCATGTTTCTAGTGTTGAGCAACCGTTGGTCTTTACTACCAGTCAGTTCCAGAGCCTTTCGTTGAGCAATATCGCCTAAAGAGGTGCCATAAGTGTTGGGGTTCAAGGCCAAGGCTTCTTTCAAATTGGAAAGAGCTGATTGACCAGAATTAATCAGATCTTCAGTATCGATCTTCAGATCCAACTCCTGCGGGGTCAACTTACCCTCTCCACGAACGGCTCGTTCTTCTCTTTTACGGGCTATATCCAAATTACCTTGTGATATTTTAATACCAGCAAGAGACGCGTTGATTGCAGCCATCTGCTTTTCAACAAGCAAGTTACCAATTTCAGCAACACGCTTTTGGTATTCTGGAGTACCGGCAACAAAGCCCTCATCCAAGGCTTGTTTACCGGCTGCACTTTGAGGGCGACCAGATGCCACATAGTCTTTGATGATTTCTTTTGCCATCTCACGACGGCTCTTAGAATCTTCAGCGGCCTGAGTACGCAAAGCGGTTTCGCGGTCTTTAGCACTAACCAAATCAAGTTTCTGTTTCTCTAGACCCAACTTGAGAGCTTCAGAGCGTTGGGCTTGCTTGAGAACACGCTGTTCTTTACCATGCTCAGCAAGAACCGTACCAGCCTTACCGACACTCTCCATAAAGTGCCCAGTCTTGGTGGGTTCACTAAAGGCAGCAGCGAGGCGGAAATACAACTCGGCTTTAGACGGTCCTTCAACTTGCTGGTTCATCAACGCTTTAATAGATTCATTAAATGCGGTTTGTTGAGCTTTGGTTTCTGCAGCAGCGGTTTTAAGGTCAGCACTATAGTCCGTAAGTGGTGGAGCGTACTTTTCGTACATTGCCAACAGATCCATACCTGGAGCGGGGGCAGCTACCGGAGCGGGGGTTGGAGCCGGGGTAGCGGGAGCAACGGGGGGTTCACGATACCGAGGTGCCGTAACAACTGTTTCAGGTAATATATACTCCTGCTCAGTATTATCAACCACCCCACGAGGTGTCGCCGGGTTCTCAAATTTGAACTGCGTTGGTTCTGATACCGGAACATCGTACTTAGTCGGCATAGTTGTCTGAGGACCACCAACAAGAATATCTGCACTTCTCGTAGTCGGAACAGCTGTGTTTTCGTACAACCGACTACGATTACCCGCCCGAATCATATCATGCTGATCTACCGGGGGACTCAAATACAAATAATCACCAGCTGTAATCCGGTTAGGATCAGTGATCCACGGGTTGGTTCCAATGATATCTTGTAGGGTGAGTCCGTACTTAGCCGCTATAGACGACAGACTATCACCTTTTGCAATAGGGTAATATTCATTAGTAGGCATATAAATTACCTTAAAAGACCGGAGTTATACAAACCTGCCACCGCCGCACCCGCAGAAGCCAACTGAGACAACGGGGACTGGCTATAAGTTTGACCGGTACTACTACCAGCTTGTGTCTGGGTTGTAGGAACAATCGGAGACAAACCGCGCACCTGAGTGGAGAGCCAGTCCATCTGAGCCTTCGGATAGGCTTGCATTTGCACCCAATCCTGATAGGCGATGTCAAGCGGTCTTTGGGCTTGCTGTTGTTGAGCAATACCGGCTGCTTCCAGCGCTGCAACATCAGCTACACGCATCTGTTGACCCTGCTGCGCCATGGCCGCCATCTGCTGCAGTGCAGACTGCTGGCGCTGCAGGTCGGACTGCGTGAGCTGGCCAGCCTGCGACCCGAGGGAAGCAAGTAGCTGTTGCTGCTGACCGGTGAGCGCGCCGGTTTGTTGGGCCGCGCTCAGGAGGGCTTGCTGCTGGGTCTGGGTCAGACCGCCAAGCTGCGTGCCGATCTGGCCGAGCTGACCAGCACCTGACAGGCGCTGGGAAATTTCCTGCTGCTCGGCTGCGGTGAGGGCTTGGCCGCTGGACAAAAGCGCTTGCTGCTGGGCCTGCGTGAGCTGGCCAATCTGGGTGCCGACCTGCCCCAGCGACTGAGCGCGCGCCAGCTCTTGCTGGGCGGCCTGCTGCTGGGCAGATGTGAGCGCCTGACCACCGGCCAGGATGGCTTGCTGTTGCGCTTGTGTGAGGCCGCCAACCTGGGTACCGAGTTGTGCGGTCTGGGCTGCGCGAGCCATATCCTGCTGCAGGGCCTGTTGTTGAGCCGCTGACAGAGCCTGACCACCGGCCATGATTGCCTGTTGCTGAGCGGTACCGAGGCCGCCCGCAGTCGATGCGAGCTGCGCCTGACGGGCGGCTTCCTGCTGGGCGGCGGACAGCGCCTGACCGTACCCGGACTGCAACGCCTGGGCTTGCTGGTTCAGGATGGATTCCTGCGTGTCGCGCAGCGCACGGCTACCGAACTCACCCATACGCGTACCGCCAAACTGGCCAGCACGAATGAAAGCATCGGATACAGCCGGCAGCAGGTTTTCCTGCAAGTTGCGCGCGCCCAGCTTTGCGATCTGGCTGGTAACCGACTCGGTGTAGGGGTTGAAGAACTGCCCGATGTCTTGCGCGCTGGTCTGTGCGGCTTGCTGCATGTAGGGCGCGGCAGCTGTCAAGCCCGAACCCTGCAGGCTGGCCTGAACATAAGGAGACAAAGCGCGAACACCCGCACCGGTATCCAGACCGGCCAATTGCGCAGCGCTCTGAGAAATAAACGGCGACGCCGCCCCGACGCCGCTAGTCTGCAGGGCCTGCTGCACGTAGGGACTCAACGCGCGGGCAGCGGCCCCGGTGTCAACACCGCCAAGCGCGGCGGCCTGTTGCGTCAGGTAGGGTGATGCGGCACCGACGCCGCTGGTCTGCAGGGCCTGCTGCACGTAGGGCGACAGGGCGGAGCCTGGGGCGTTGTAGTCGATGCCGCCCAACTGCTGCGCCTGCTGCGTCAGGTACGGGGTGGCTGCGCTCACGCCAGTGGTGCCGGTGGCCTGGGAAAGCAAGGGTTGGGCAGCCGACAACGGACTCATGCCCGCCGCCTGCGTAATGTAGGGCGAGGCCGCCGCCATGCCGCCCGGGGCGGAGCTCAGGCTCTGAATGCCGGTTTGAGCAGCGGTTAGCGCCGGACTCCATGCACCCTGATTAGCCGTAACATTAGCATAGGCTTGGGTCTGCTGCGGGGTTAGATCCGCCGTGCGGGGCTGAGTGTACGCCTCATAGGGTTTGTTAGCTAGGTTTTGCGCCCATTGGATCTGGTTAAAGATAGCATCTTGCAACCACTTCGGAGTTTCTGTGGTAGTAGTGGTGTAAGATGTAGCCGTTTGCGGACTACCTTGGAAAATGCTTCCCATCACATTGCTCCTTTAAGATAGGCTAACGGGGACTTGGCATTGGGGCTAATACGCCCACGAGCCAGAGCCTTGCCCTTTTGTTTGCGAATGTTGGAACGAAGTGCATCAAGACGACGGGCACCTTCATCAATCGATCCGTCACCCAACAAGGCTACAGTTTCGGCATCAATTACATACTCACCGTCAGACAATCGAGCCATAATGGTGTCGTCACGACCAGAACCGCCACCACGAGCTAGGCGAGTCAGAGGACCGCCGGTTGCAAATTTACGGACACGACCACCGCGACATTTTGCAATTTCACCAGAGGTCGACCCCTTGTACATGGTTTCATCAGCAACCGTGTTCCAGTTTTTAGCCAAGTATTCACCAAGGCCAACATTTTGTGCTTTGGCACGGTTTTGCAACTCGTTCCAGTCCCAGTATTGGGTGTTGCGGCTGAAGTATTCTTTCTGTGCCTCGCTCATATTAGAACCTGCAACGGCCTGTTGCACCTGTTCCGGGGTTTGTGCAGCACCGATCAAACTCATAAGAGCCATACCGGCACCCAGGGTCTTCATATTCAAACCGATGTCGGTACCTGCAAGCCCAATTGAAGGGGTGGTTGTGCCAGCACCTGCCGGATTTGCAATAGCAGCTGGACCGGTGGACGGGAGAGCAATAGTGGAGGGAGTTCCTGCCGGGATAGCAGGAGCCGTAACAGGCAAACCACCAGGAGTAGTTTGGCTACCAACCGATTGGGCGGCAACATCTTTAGGCATACCCCCGTCAGTTTGTTGGGTATACTTAGCATTCAACGCTTTCAAATTAGCGTCGGCCTGAGCGTCAGAAACCATGGGGCCGGTAGGCCCGATTTCAGCATCGGTTTGTCCGGTTTGTTTAGCATAGGTGTCGCGGGTAATAGTACCCTCTTGCAGTTGTTGGTCAAGCGTTTGTTTTTGGGCTTCGGTCAACGGAACTTTTTTGTCGCCAGTGGTGGTTGGGGTTCCATCCCAAGCAGTTTTGATACCACTGGCTAAACCAGCCAGGGCACCACCCTGAAGCACTTGGCTAGGAGTGTAACCCATGGTAGTCATATTACCCATGGTTTGCCCAGCAGAACGGATGCCCTCAGCCACCGCGCCCGTACCCGTACCCGTACCCGCAAGACCACTAACTGTGTTGCCCAAAACACCTCCGGAAAGACCTTGCATAGCGCCCTGCGTTGCACCCGTACCAGTTAAAGCACCAATACCAGCACCAGCCAAGGTGGAACCCAGAATATTGGCTCCGGTTTGACCTAAGCCCAAGCCCAACTGAGTATTAGCGTAGTTACCGAGGGTATTACTCAGACCGCCACCTAAACCGCCAAACAAGGCACCTTTCAGCGGATCTCCACCCGTCAGCGCCGCCGTACCGCCGCCGATAATCGCACCGCCAAGGGCCGACGCCAAAGTACCCGTAGCGCCAAGAGCACTACCAATAGCAGTACCCAGTCCGGGAGCTACAATACTTAAAGCGATAGGGGCTACAGCTTTGAAAACCTTTTTTATGCTTTTCCAAAATCCATATTCAGGCAATCTAGTTACCGGGTTGATACGCCCAGAACCGCCGTATTGTCGAAGGATACTGTCTTCAAAAGGGCTGATATGCACGAGCATCGTGTCACCATTACGACCTCGTGCACGGAGTTGTTCAGCGGCTTGGGCTAATCCACCTTTGGCAAACTTTACACCTGTCATGGTATAAAACACCATCAGGAAAGTGCCAATAACGCCCGGATCAAATTGTTCCGGCAATTCATCTACACCCAACTGCAACATCATCTGGCGCAACTGCGGATAAGATGCCGGGTTGATCAGCGTTTGTTCCAAAATGTTGATAAGTTGCTCAACCACTTCCGGAGTGATATCTGGATCGTCACCAATTTCTTGAACACCCTGTTGTATAACATTCCGGATTTGCGGATTATGTTGCAGAATCTGATTCAGGATAGCGCGTACTTGCGCCTTTCGTTGGTCAACAGAAAATTGTTGGTCAATAGGAAATTGTTGGTTAACAACGGGTTGTTGATTTTCGATCATGATAACACTCCACTAAAACGATCAGCCCATTCCTGCCAATCAGAAAAGAAATAAGGATTGGGCAAATTATAACCCCCCAGGTTTTGGTTAGTCAAGAATTGAACTCCCCAACTTTGCCAATCTTCATCCGACAGCTTAGCAAAAGACCCCTGAGAATCCAAATCAAGTACGATTTGATCCGCCCAGTCATCAAGTTGCATACCCATAGGAAATGTAATATTCATCCTATCACCGTCTTATCGCCGGTACCAACATGTGCAATAATCTGCCCCATCTGGTAATCGCCACCAACCGCATTAGAATAAAACTTAACACGCATTTCACGCCGTTGCTCTTTGAGCATCACGGTTTGTTCTTGCGGGGAAGTCGCTGACGCATTAAAAGTGAATGAAGTTCCAGACACCTCTGGAGCACGAGCGTTAATACGACCGGTGACAGTCACAGTCATATCGCCAGCCTGTACAAAATCAGGCTCAATCCGTGCAATCCGCATTTCAGCGTTTTCACCTTTAGTCAGAGTAGAAAAGTCCGAAGTTTCAAACCAAGAAGGGATTGGGTTAGTGGTTATGCCATCAACCTCGTCTCTACCTTGTTCGTGGACCCAAGTTTTATAACCACCGGCATAAGCATTAGCATCGGCCAGCAGAGGTGCAGCATAGGCGTTACTATAGACACCGGCAGTACGACCAACACCGGGGAGTTGGGTATCATACCAAGTATTTTCGCGAACATTAAAGATGACAGCGTGGGTGCATTCAGTAGCTGATCCTCTCGGATAGCACCACCAAATTTCACCAAAGCGAGGAACCTTAAATGCAAATACTTTTTGACGCTGAGCAGTGTTGATATTATCAAAGAACCAGTTAAGGTTGAGTTGATTAGGTACTTCTCGTACCACACCACTGAACATCATAAAACGATCAACCGCAGCCCAGTAATATACACCGTCAAAATCAATAACACTGTTTGTTGACAGAATAGAAGTATCTGTGGCTATAATATCAAACTGAAATACGGCGCTACCACCAACAAACGATGAACGGATTACAGCATCATATGCCCAGAATAGACCTGCTGGAGCAGAACCAGCACCGGCTCGGAGGGGCATACCTTTGATAATCTTTTGACCCCACACCCGAGCAATACCAGAACCTGCCCCGGTCAAGTCATTTGGATTACCAGCCACGCTCCAACCAATAATACCCGCCGTGCCGTAATAGAACAGGTAAGGGTGTAGCACTACAACACCGCCAGAGGCGTTAGCACCGGCAGGGAGAGTAACAGCTGTTAGCGCAGTTGTACCTAACACATCACCCGTATAAATATAACCGGTGCCAGCACTACAAATACACGAACTGTTAGGTGCTACATGAGCAATAATCGAATTTGCAGTGGTGGATGAGTCGTACATATAGTCGAACATCCACATATTATCAGCACCAGCAGTATACCCAGCTGGGGTGCGGTTTGTCAAAACAGAGGCGTTTCCGGCGCTATCCAGCGTAAATCGCTGTAATGAGGACACTGCGCCATAGTGACAATACAGGTAGCTTTGTTGGGTAAACGCTGCCAGGCCACGACACACCTCTGAAAAATATCTGGCAATGGACCGATAACCCCAGATTTTTCTAGGCAACCCGCGTTGGAACCGTACCCACTGTCCATCGGTGTAAAATTCACCATCAAACTTGGTACCATCACGCTTGATACCAGCTTGGGATCTAAGAACGATCGGACTGGTTGCCATTAAAAGGAACCCCCAGAAATGGTACCAATAACCGATGCAGTTACAGCATTGATAATGGTTGACCCATCACAATAATAAATACCGCGTTGAGCATTTGTCAGTACTGTTGGTGAAGGTTGCGTGGCCGTCTTGATGGTCAAGGTGTAACCACCTGATGTTTGGTTGTTAATCCAGTATTGTTGCACCGTTGACGGTATGATAATACTGAAATTGGCAGTCATAGTGCCCACAAACTGATATGATATACGATTTAGTTCCACACCGCTCAGGGTGTAGTTAGATCCACCAGATACATCAATCAAAGTGTAGTCAAATGCAAATGTGGCACTTTGACCAAAACCAAAAGTATAGAAATTTGTGCCGTCACAGACGATGGTGGCGGTATCTGAAATACTGAAGGTTTTGCTGGATAAACCGTCAATAGTCGAAGAAGATGACACCGTTAAAGAACCGGTACCATTATTACGTACACTGATAAACCAATCGCTACCAACGCTAGCAGCGGAGGGTAGTGTTAAGGTTCCAAGACCCCCAGTCCAGTTGATTAATTTGGCTCTGTCAGCGTCAACTATAGTGTAATCGGCGCTTTTAGCTACATAATCGATCTTCTGATTAAGCGTGGTGGAAATGGCCTTAATACCATATCCAGCCAAAGATCCTGCGACTGCAGATGAGGTCGTAGCCCCCATCTGATATACTCTCCAAACACCAGCCGCAGTCGTGTTTGAGGACAAATAGGCTTGCCACTGTTGACCAGAGGCCACAGTTAGGATAACAGAACCACCGCTACTTTTAACAGTAAAAGTGGTAGCCCCTAGATTGTTAAACAGGATGGTCTGGCCGGGGGAAACCAGAGTAGCGTCGGGCAGAGTGATGGCATAGGCACCGGACGCAGTAACATCAATAATCTTAGACGCTAGGTTTTGTCCGGAGTCAGAATCCAACGGCCAAGAAAGAGTGGTATCAGCCGACAGGGTAAGACTGGAGTAGCTTACATCCGAAGCGTAGATTGTAGAGGATGTGAAGACATCAGTATAAGCCATTATGCTTCAGTCCTCTGGGATGCGCGGTCCAACACCTTAGCCAAATCTTCGCCATTCAGAGCTTGAGCCGCCCGGTCATACATACCCTGCCAAACCTGAAGACGCTCATCAGCTTTCAGGAACGGGGTAGCCTCAATAAGCGCAGCATACAGCAGTACATTGGGGGCGTAATCGGTTAGCCAGTTGGTTTGGTTGGTCGCGTCCAGAAGCTGCGGAAGCTCATAGTACAACACTTCCATAGAAAGTGCAGCATTCGGGGTGGGCGTAATCAACCAATGGGTGTAATCGTAATCCGCATAAAACTGCGGGGTACCGGTCACAGTAGCATCAGGCCAATATGATTTACAATATTCATATGACCGCGCAAAGGTAGGAACCTTGTTAATCGTCATTGAAACAGTTTCACGCCACCGATCAGGTTTTTGGTAAGTTGAAGTACCGCTGACCAGCGTAGTAGTTACTGCCCGAATGAACCCCTGAATCTTAAGTTCACGGGCAATACGACGCTCGGCCAGATTAATCAGGCGAGGCAGTTGAGTATATACCAGCGGGTCATCTGTTGCTGTAAAACCACGCTCCAAATAGCTTCGGAGGTCTTCAAGCAGCGAATTGTAGGTCATCGAATAGCTCATTAACCGCTCCTAGATTTAGGGTGGCTCTTTCAGCAACCGTGACTAACTCTATTATAACCTAAAAGACATTGAAAGGCAATTATTTCTTTGCCCTGATCTGCGCGATCTTTTCGAGACCGCGACTACCAAAATATGCCCCAAATACTAGCATAAGCAGGGCTTGAAACAAGTCAATGTACGCTGGTTTGACCTGAAACTCGAAGAAGTTTCCATCCAGCAAAGCGAAGGCAGTCACGGCCAGTAGGAGGAACATGAGGCTGAACGGTCGCACCTTCTTGGCCCACGGGTCGTCTGACGACATATCAGCCGTCCACCGTGCGGAGACTTGCCGCTCTACCTCGGCATCGGCGTCCAGTTCCATCTTCTGAGCTTCGAGTTCAGCCGCCAGTTTGATTTGCACGAGTTCGTTTTGGAGCTTTAGCCTTTCCTCATCGGATGTTACAACCCGATCAATGGCCAACCCTACAGAGTCAACGATCTTATCAACGCCGCCGGAAATCAGACTTTGGAACCAGCTCATTTTTCCCACCTCGCTTTTTCGCCGCGCACATCCAAGTGAACCCAAGTTTTGTAAAGCCCAATACCGTACTCGTTGGGATACTTGCCGACAAGGTATTGGTGGACTTTTGCCGGAGACACGCCGCGCACTACAAAATCAGCGGCGATGCCTTGGGTATGCTTAGACCTTACCTCACCGCCTACGGCCTTATTATGGGCTTCACAGCGGCATCCAGAGTTGATCGTGATCGGTTGATTAAAGTGTTCCCGGACATCCTCAAGGACTTCCAGCAGCTCAACATCCACCGCCGAAAACCCGCACCCGCAATTACACGCAAATTCGGCACGCTTAAAGTATTTCATACGCTACACACCAGTTGATAACAGTTACCCACCACTTCAGATGTTTTGGCCGGTTGGGAATAGACCGGGGCTTCGCCCGGCGCGATGTAAATAACAATCGGCTGTCCGGTGACAATGGAATACCACATAAGCAAAGGTAATGGAATCAGCATCTAAACTCCAATCTCGGAATTCTCATCCACAAAATCACGACATTGTTTTGTCTCGGTAACCCGCTGGAACCAGCCATGATGAAAAAGACAGATCGGGTAATGCAGGACAGCCCCACCGCCACGGTATTCGACTTGTTTATCTCTATTCATACACCGATCGCAAAGACACGGTTTCATCTTGTCAGCCAGTCCCAAACGACGAGGAAAATAGCTGCAATCCCGAACAAGACAAGGATTTCGTCAACATCACCCATTTTTGTGGAAATGCTCAAACAGTTGTTTAAGCATATCTTTGATCTCGCGGACATCTTCTTTGTAATCGTTCTTTCCAACATAATCCTTGGGCAGATTGATTTCGATCTCTTTGACATCTTGCTTTAGGTCTTGCACAGCGTCCCAAAGGGTTTTACCTAGCCACCCCAGCAAAGCCATGATGCCGCCAAATAGTGCGTTAACGAAGGACTGTTCCATT